>BNJT01000144.1_pt1 | contig 20564 bp, 30 predicted proteins | sample 8540491 | NCBI WGS metagenome assembly BNJT01 (sample SAMD00202455, study PRJDB9452) | human saliva metagenome | host: Homo sapiens | reverse complement strand
GATTAAAATTATATGATAAACTATTAGAAATAATGTTTCCTTAGCTATGAGATATTATTTTTATTAATTTTTTTAGTATTACTCAAAAATTTTTAAAATGAATATAGTACACATAAAAAGAAGGGTGTGAGCTAATATAATATGAACAATAATTTATCTAATGTAGAAAAATTTAAAAAAACAATAGCTAAAAAAATATGAAAATATAAAATATTCATTAAGTCTAGCAGTGCTTTTTCTTAATGAAAGGTGCAAGTACATTTTCTGATGACAATGTAATACAAGAAACTGAAAAAGATATTTTTAACTGAAAACAAAATGAAAAAAATCTGAATCTAAAGAAATAAAAAAATTGAAAAACAAAAAGCAAAAATTAAAAAGCCTCTTGGGTAAATATGCAATTTGCACTCTAATGATATTTATAGCAATTATTTTTTTCTACACCTAAAGCTGAAGCAGAAAAACACCAATTCCTACAATATCAAAAATAGAAATAGAAAAGGAAAATCTAAAAATTCTGTTGAAAACTTACAAAATAAAAATAGACTCTATAAAAGAAAATGATAAAGAACTAAAAAAATTTAAGATTAGAATTAATCCAATTGATGGATCAAGGAAATCAAGTGATAAAATCGCCTTGGTCATCATGGCAATTTGGAACAAACTATATGTCTGATAATTGGAGAGGTACATATAAAGGAAGAGGAGATAAAGCTGAAAACTATCCATTTGAAGGAATATTTACAAGAAGTGATGATATATTTGAAAGAAGTTTATCACCTTTAAGTGAAAAATATAAAAATTTGAGAACTTCTACAAACTCTTATTTAGCATCTTCAAATTCAAGAAAGATCTTGATCTTTACAGATATGGAAATGTAGACCTAAAAAAATATAAAAAGAACCATTAGTTGAGTGGAAAGTGTCAGCTGATATAAATCCAAGAAAAATAGAGAAGATAAAACCATTAGAATTAGTACTAAAACATAAAATTAATTTTACTTCTCCAGAGCTTCCCTAATTTTTAGTTCCTGATGAAAAAGTAGAAGCTGTTGATATTCCAAAAATAAAAGATTTTCCACTAGGCAGTGGAAGAATGTATTTCAGTGCAGAAAAAGAAGACTATGCTAAAATAGAAAAAGCTTTTTGGAGAACCTGTACTTGCTGGAAGAAGAGAAGCAGATGCTGTATATCTCTATTTCTCAAACTGATGTTAAAGGGAAAGATGGAAGAGGAAAAATGGAAATTATACATGATGAAACTGAATACTTTTTCTCTAAAGACAGAAAAACACAGTTTTACTGGAAAAAGAAGAAGTGATCGCTATACAACATTTACTTATGACCAAAAATTTAGATTATAAATTCAAATATATAAGAGAATTTTGATTCTTTTGCTTTAAGAGCGGGAGGAGGTCATGATTTCTCAATAGAAAATACAGATATCATATCATCAGGAAAAGTTAAAAAGTTCTATAGGAAATTATAGAAATGCATTTTATATGCTAACATTAAATGCAAATACAAAATGAAACCACAAGTATGACTTTAAAAAAATAATTCAACAATAACTGTAAATTCTGATAAAACAGGAGCTGTTCTATTTTGTACTTATACACCTAATAGCAATTTAAAAATTCACTAATGAAGGAACAATAAAAATCAATAATCAAAATAGTTTTGTGGCAGGTTTTATAAATTTTTCCAAGAATTGAAAATATTGGTACTTTCATAAATAAAGGAAATATTAATATTGAGGGAGAAGGTGGAAGTGTAGTTCTAGATAATGTTGAGTATCCATCATACTATCATTTCATAAATAATGAGAATATTAAGATAGCTGGGAAGTATAATACAGGATTTAATGTAGCAGAATATGGTAGAAATACCACACAAAGGGTTTCAGTAATACAGTTAAATAAGCCAATTATTGTTGAAGGAGAGATATCCTCTGCCTTTTATTTTAAAAAAATTAAATAGAAATAGAAAAATTTGAAGCATTGATTAATGGAAATTTAGAAAAATCATTTTTAATGTAGAGTTACATGGAAAAAAGAATACTGGAATGCGTATTGGGGTTGGTGGAGTTGCACAAAATGGAGAAGTGAAATTTCAAAACTTTAAAAATAAAATCTATCAATGGAGACGGAAACAATCTAATAAAAATACAAAAACAAGATGATATAAAGTTTTTAAAAAGGTGGAGAACATCATGAATTTACTATAGAAGGTGGAGATGGAAATCTTGCATTTTATCTTCAAGAAAGTAAGGGAATTATAAATGAAGGAGATATCCTTATAAAAAGAAAGTGACACTGGAATAAGTAAAAAAATTCTACAGGAATTGTTAGTTCAGTTGAAAGTGAAATTGAAAAATAAAGGAAAAATATCTATTAAAGGTGATAGGGCAAAAAGGTCTATATGCTTTAAAAAAATGGAAAAATTCTTAATAATGATGAATTTACATTTGATGGAAATACAACAAATACTGAAAAAAAGGTTCCCATTGGAATATATGCAAAAACAAGGTGGAAAAAGTAGAATCTAATACTAAAAGTCATATTACTGTTTCAAATTCTAAATCTGTTGGTTTATTTGCAGAAAATAAAGGAGATGATTCAAAAATTCTCAAATGATGCTGAAATTAAAATTTCTAATTCAGAAATTAATGCCAAAAATGGAGCTTTTTAATTTATATGCGAATAAGGGATGGAAAAATAACTTTAGGAAATAGAGTTACTTTAAATACTGAAAAAAATTCACTTGCATTTTATACTGCATATAGTTCTAGTAATCCAGGTGGAAAAAAATAATTTTTGATAATACTGTAACTGCTAATATCAAAAAGGGAGGAACAGCCTTTTATTATGATCTTTCTTCATTAAGTGGAAATTTTAATTTTTCAACATGGTATGCAAATAACTTTATACACAACAATAATAGTAAATTAAAAATTAAATATGGAAGATGGAGGAAGAATTTTATTTTTATCAAATGGAAACTTGACTTTATCAGGAATGATAAATAATTTTTCTTTAACTAATCAAATTGAAGTAAATGGAAATAATTATATACATGCTTCATTAGTTAATAGCAATTTAGAATTAGATAAAGATATTAATTTAGATAATGATGAAGACAGTTACAAAAAAATTAGAAATTTTAAGTTCTTCTATTAAAAATTCTAAAACAATAAAGGGAAGCAAAAAGGGCAATTTGCTATTGCTCAAGAAAATACTGAAGATAATCTAGCTTCAAAAAAATTAAATTATTAAATAATAATAAAAATTGAATTAACAGGTGAAGAAAAGTTTAGGGATCTATGGTAAAAGAGCAGAAATTGAAAAATAAAGGAAGTATTTCTGTAGGAGAAAAATCAAAGCAGAATATATTTAATAGAAGATAACGAAGGGAAACTCTTAGCAGGAAGTGTTAAAAATAATGGACTTATTACTTTAGGAGAATTTTCATCAGGAATAGTATATAAAGCAGAAACAACTGGAAGATATCCAACATTAGATGGTGGAATATCTAATTTTAGTGAAATCAAATCTACTGCTAAAAATGTAATAGGAATGAATTTTTGAAAGTTCTCTTGACTCTAAAAATAATCAATGAAACTACTGGAAAAATTGAATTAATAGGAGAAAAATTCAATTGGGATGTATGCTTCAGGAACTGGAAACTATGAAGTTCAAAATTTAGGAAAAAAATTTTTAATGGCTTTATCTTCAGAAATAAAAACTCCTAATATAGGAATTTATACAAATAATAAAAATAGCCTTATAAAAAAATAATGGAATAATATCTGTTGGAGATAAGTCAATAGGAATTTATGGTTATTCTATAAAAACTGAAAAATGATTCTAATATTTCAGTTGGAGATTCAGGAATAGGTATTTATTCATTAAATGGAAATTTAGATTTAAAAAGGAAAACTAAAAAGTTGGAACAAATGAAGCAAAAGCTGTTCTTTTAACAGGAGATAATCAAGTTGTAACAAATAATATGTCAAGTATAACTTTGAAAGATAATTCTTTTTGGTATTGTTGATACAGGAAATAACAATAAAAATAAGTTCTAATACGCCTGAAATTTCTTTAAGAAATAAAAATGTTTTTTTCTATATTCTGAAAGTACCACTAGTAATATTGTAAATAATACAAAAGTCACTGCTAATGGAAATGGAAATTTTTGGAATTTATACAGCAGGAAAAAGCCTCTAATACTGCTAATATAGATTTAAGACAAGGATTAGGAAATATTGGAGTTTATAGTATAGGAGAAAAATTGGTAACTAATTCAGCAACAATAAAAGTTGGAGCTTCTGATCCTTTACAAAAACTTTATTCTATTGCCATGGCGACTGGTTATTATGATAAAGACAATAAGACTACAACTTATAGAGGAAATATAGTAAATACTGGAAGAATTGAAGTAAGTGGTAACCGTGGAATAGGAATGTATGCAAGTGGACTAGGTTCTAAAGCTATAAATGAAGGAGAAATCTATCTAACAGAAAGAAATTCTATTGGAATGTTCCTAGATTATGGAGCAGAAGGAATAAATAAAGGAAGCATTATAGCTACACCAAATGCAGTTGGTGCTATTGGAGCTGTTGCTACAAATGGAGCAATATTTAAAAAAACTACGGTACAATTAATATAGTTGCAAAAAAATGGTGTAGGTGTCTTAACTAGAAAAGGTGGAAAAATTAGAAGAGTATGCAAGTCTTTCTGCAAGCACAACAGTAGGAAGTTCTAATATTTCTGCTGAGACAAGAGTTGACACTTCTAATTTAATAAATACAAATATTGAAACTGAAACTGAAAAAAAGCAATTGAAGATGGTAGTGTAAGAATTATGGCTCCTATTGGAAGCAATAATAGAGAAATAGAAATTAATGGATTCTAATGTAGGAATCGATACAAATGTTCCTTTTACCTGATGCTAGAATTATTGAAAAACAAAAAGAAGGAAGTTCTATTGGAAAAATTATAAACTTAAAAGATAATGAAATAGAAAAAAATCTAAAGCAAGTGCTAGTAAATTAGGAATGTATGTTGATACTTCTGGAGTTAACTATACAAATCCAATTCAAGGTTTAAATAATCTTTCTGAAGAAACAGAAGTTGACTTTATTCTTGGAACTGAAGCAACTAAATATACAAATTCTAGAGCTATTAAAAATTAAAGATAATATTTTTAGCTCCATATAATGAAACTATTTTATCAAATCCTCAAATTAGAAAATGGTATATGTATTCTGCTTCTTTGACTTGGATAGGAACTGTTCAGTTAAATTCAAATGGAGATCAAATAAAGGCGACTTTATTTAGCAAAATTCCATATAAAAACTTTTGCAAAAGATAAAGATGTCTATAATTTTTCAGATGGATTAGAACAAAGATATAATAAAAATGCTCTTAATTCAAGAGAAAAAAATTATTATTTAATAAATTAAATGGAATAGGAAAGAATGAATCAATTTTATTAGCACAGGCCTTTGATGAAATGATGGGACACCAATATGCTAATGTACAACAGAGAGTACAGTCAACAGGAATAATCTTAAACAAAAGAATTTGATTATTTAAAAATGAGTGGAAAACAACATCTAAGGATTCAAATAAAAATTAAAACATTTGGAGCAAAAGGAGAATATAAAACAGATACAACAGGAGTTGTAAATTATAAAAAAACAATGCTTATGGAGTAGCTTATGTCCATGAAAATGAAAAATATTAGATTAGGAGAAGGTCTTGGATGGTATGCAGGTATAGTTCATAATACATTTAAGTTTAAAGATATTGGAAATTCAAAAGAAGAACAATTACAAGGAAAAACTTGGAGTATTCAAATCAGTACCATTTGACCATAACAATAGTTTAAATTGGACAATATCTGGAGATATATTTACAGGACATAATAAAAATGCATAGAAAATTCTTAGTTGTAGATGAAGTATTTAATGCAAAAATCTAAATATTACACTTATGGACTAGGAATAAAAATGAAGTAAGTAGAAGCTTTTAGATGGGACGAAGACTTCTCATTTAAAACCATATATATCTTTAAATACAGAGTATGGCAGAATATCTAAGATAAGAGAAAAATCAGGAGAAGTCAGATTAGAAGTTAAGTCAAATGATTATTTTTCAGTAAGACCAGAAGTTGGAGTGGAATTTGGATATGAACATCAATTTGATAAAAAAACATTAAAAGTAGATGTAACAGTAGCTTATGAAAATGAGCTAGGGAAGAGTAACTAGTCAAAATAATAAAGCTAGAGTAGGATATACATCTGCTGAATGGTATGATCTAAGAGGCGAAAAAGAAGACAGAAGAGGAAATATAAAAACAGATCTTAATGTTGGATGGGATAATCAAAGAGTAGGGATAACAACTAACCTAGGTTATGATACAAAAAGGACATAATTTAAGAACTGGAGTAGGACTTAGAGTTATATTCTAGTGAAAAATAATAGGGGCTGTTGCAAATTAAATAGTTGAGTCCCAAAAGAAAAAAAGATGCTAAAAAAACATTTTTTTGTACTTTTAGCATCTTTTTAAATTTAAAAAAAGTATATTACATAAATTTTTTTGGAAATTTTTCTTCAAAAATTTAATATAATATACTTATGATAAAAACCAATTAATAATAACAAATTTTTTTCACTTTTTTTCAAGATAAACTTTTTTTACATCAATAAAGATATTGATAAAGATGATCCTGTTAGACTACTTAGCGCCATTCTGGAGGAAATGGATTTTTTTCTAATTTAATGCAAGTATTTCCTAACAAAAACTAAGGTACATCCTGTTAATATGTTTGCAGTAATTATCTATGCTTATTCAAGAGGAATATATTCTACTAGAGATATTGAGTATCTTTGCAAAGATAGCCAAAGAGCTCAATATTTATTAAATTCACCTAATATACCTGATTATTCAACTATTGCGCGCTTTCTTTCAAAAAGCTACTGATGTTATCCATGAGTTGTTCACTCAATTTCTAGATAAACTTTTTTTAAATTAAGTGAAATTTCTACTGAAACTATTTACATTGATGGTACTAAAATAGAAGCTTATGCTAATAAATATAGTTTTGTTTGGAAGAAATCCACTTTAAAAATATAAAGAAAGACTTGAAGAGAATATATTAGAGTTGATTGATGACTTTAATAGATATTTTGATAAAGATTTTGATAATATTTTTTTAGCGTTTTTTTCATATTTAGAGAATTTAAATATTCAAAAAGTACATGGTAAAGGTAAAAAGAAAAAAAGTAAAGAACAGATATTGCTAGAAAAAGGCAGAATCATATATTGAAAGATTAAAAAAATATACTAACTATTTAGAGATTTTTAGAGTGAAAGAAATAGTTTTTTTCAAAAAAACAGATAATGATGCGACATTTATGAGAATGAAGGAAGACTACATGCGCAATGGTCAATTAAAGCCTGGATATAATCTTCAAATTGGAGTTATTAGCGAATATATAGCTTCTTATGAAATTTTTCATAATCCTTCAGACTCTAAAACTTTAATTCCATTTCTTGAAAAAAATTAAGTCTCAAAATATTGAAATTATGAATGTTGTAGCTGATGCTGGTTATGAAAGTCTTTCTAACTATGAGTATTTAGAAAACAACAATTATGTATCATACATAAAAACCAATATATTATGAGAAATCAAAGACAAGAAAGTATAAAAAGATTTGAATAGAGTAGAAAATTTAGATTATGATGAAAAAGAAAAATAGATTATTTAGAAAAGATGGACTGGAATTAGAATTTCAATATTATTCAAAAAGATAAAAAAATCAGTATATTTTAAAAAAATCCAGAAACGGAAAAAAACTAGTAAAATATAATAAAGAATTTAGAAGATTATCAAAAAAATATCAAAAAAAGTAATATAGAAACTGAAATAGGAAAGCAACTTAGGATGAATAGGAGTATTCAAGTAGAAGGTGCTTTTGCAGTTTTAAAAAGAAGATATGAATTTGCGCAAATTAAAAAGTTAGAGGGAAAGAGAGTGCAAAGAGAGAAATAGCACTATTTTGTATAGCCTATAATTTTAATAGATACCTTGCAAAATTAATTAGAAAAAAACAAGGAGTAATATTGCATCCATTAAAAAATAGCTTAAAAAAATAAAAAAATGATGGACTTGTATTAAATTCGCTCAAAAAACAAAAATAGAAATCAAAAATAAGATAAAAATTTTAAAAAGATTTCTATTTTTTTTTATTGAAAAAGAAAAAGCTATCACAAATTAATGATAAAAATCATCAATTTGCAACAGCCCCTAATTTTTATTTTAACAATTCATTTAATTTTATTTTTAACTCCTCATCAACTTCAAGTTTCTCTAATTTTTATATTTTCTATTATTTCATTAGAAAGAATATATCCTTTTTTTCTTTCCAACTTTCTAATGTATTAACTGCACCATATCTTATATCAACATATGGAGAATTTAGCACAGATAATCAGATTTTCTCCTATTCCTATAAAAATTTTCAGGCTCATCCATGGAAGCTGTAGGTTCTACTGGATAAACAGAAACAACAAACTTTCTTTCAGTTCTTCCTAAATTTCCTAATTTTTTTAATAATAGTATCTAAAAATATATATTCTTTATTTTTCATTTTTGAATAAAAATTTATCAGTAGGAGCACCTTCCAACTTTTCTAATGTTAATCAATTAATGAAACCAGTTTTTTTCATATTTTCTCTTTCTGATATATTAAATACTATATAAGGATTTTTAAAGGATTATCTTGTAAATATTCTAAAAATATATTTATCAATATCTATTCCTAAATATTTTTGCTATATTGTATCCATAACCTTCTTTTTAATAATTCCTTTACATTATTTCTAGTATTTTCAGAATTTAAAAATTTCATCACAAATTTTTATAAGATTATTATTAATTTCTTTATTATTTTTTTATATTCTTTAAGTGTCATAAGAGTACGAGTAATCATCTTCAGTTGAAGATAAAGTTTTAGCCTTTTCTAAATATCTTTCAATAAGTAATTCTCTATCTTCTAAAGTGGACATCCCTGTAATAGCACTTTTCGTCAAGTAAGGCATTCATTAAATATGAAATGTCATTAAATTTTTATTAGAAATTTTTGTCTTCATTTAATATTTCTACTAAATTTATTTTCTTTGCACAAGTATATGCTGTATATGCAGGTATTATATAATTATGACAACCTTCTTCTAATATCCATTCTTTTATTTCATCATTAGTAACTTTTAAATACTTAACAGAATATATTCTTCCCCATCCTTTTACCTTTTTAGCTATTTCAAAAAATTTCTTCATTTGAGTTTTTTTAAATTTTTCAAAAATATTCAGACAATATAAAGTAAACTCATCAGAAAGAGCTAAGATTTTAACTTTCTATAGTATCTTTTTCAGTTTCAAGCTTTTATTATTTCTAGTACACATAAACAAAATTTGATTACTTCTATATTTTTACTAGTGGATAGTTGTGAAATAGCAAATTCATATAAATTATTAAGATTTATTTGTTTTTGTTCTTGAATAATCCAACTCAACAATGAGTTTGTTCTTGAAACCATTGAAAAATCTAACTTATCTAAATTAGTTTCAGCTTCTTCAAATTTTCCTTCTGATATTTGAAAAACTATATTTTTAAGTGGCTCTATGTCTTCTTCATTTCCAACAGTATGATATATATAAACTCCATCCATTGCCCCATCTGCCCAAGGAACTCCATTAGGATCCTTTGGTGGCAATTTAAAATCTTCTAGCAACTCACCATTATTTTGTATTGAATTTTTATTAATTAATAAATTGATAAATCTTTAGTTTCCAAATTTATTAATCTCCTTTTTCTGCTAATTTTTCATTTAAATTATTATTATTTTTATTACAACTTATTAAAAAGTAGCTCTACAACTAATATTAATATTAGAGATAATTTTTAAAAATCTCCATAAATCTCCCCAGTATAATTTTTATATTTTACCACTCATTGACAGAATATAAGAGTGCAAGCCTTATCTGTGTTAAAAGTTCACTTGAAAGCTTTTTATATTCACTTTCTAAGCCTTTTTCATAGGCATACCAAGAAGGACTATCATTCCAAGAACCCATTCCACCAAAAACATCAGAAATTCCTGCTGAACAAAGAAGTCTTGCATTTCTCTCAGGCATCAATGAAAAAAATATTTTTTATGATAATAACTTTCAACTTCTTTTCCGTCTAGCATATCATAAGCTTTCTGTAAAAATATTAGCAAAGTTTTGAAAATCAATTTTATCTGCCAAAGTAGCTATTTTACTTAATGTATTTTTAAAATCTTCAGTATTATCTTCAAATTGTACTTTCTCTTTTGGAGGATTTTCCCATTTATATTCTTTTGTAAATTACATTCCAGCCCTTATCTCCAGGTTCCCACTTTGGTATAAAGTAAGTTACTAAATTATCTTTAAAATAACAAACTAACCTAGCTTGACTTGTATTGCTAAAGGCAAGTAAACTTGGATCTTTTACAGCAATTGGCATAGAAAGTTTTATATCTTCTAAGCCTTTTTCTATACAATGTTCATACCATTCATTTACATCTTTAGCTTTAAAATTTTTCAGTGAACAAAAATTCTATTTTTATTTTCATATTTATCAGGTTTATATGAAATTTTACTTTTTAGTTTTTAAAGCATGTCTTGTATATATTGCAATATCACGTATTTGTGCTACTTCTCCATTCATAGAAACAATCTCCTATTTTTAATGTAAAAATAATCTCCACTTTTTTTCTATTAACCCATTTTTAAAAAGACTACCAATAGCTCTTTTAAATGCTTTTTACTTATACCAAAGTAATCTTTGATATCTTCTGCTGAACTATTATCATTGGAAACGGAAATGTTCTTTTTAAAAAGTCTCATTTTTACCAAGTACAAGTTCTGCATCACTTTCCATTTGGTCTGATAAAAGTTTTCTAGGACTTAAATCTAATTTTTATCCTCTCTAACCCTTGTAACTCTTAAAGTTAATTCATCTCCAACAGAATATTCTTCAAAACATTCACTCTTAGGGATTAAACCAAAAATATCTATCTTCAACTGCAACGAAAGTTCCTATTTCATCATTTACTCTATAAACTGTTGCATTAACAATATCACCTTTTTTATATCATTAGAAGGCATTAAGAATTTATATATTTCATTGTAGCAGATACTCTACCCTTACTATCTTCGTAAAAGTCCAACTAAATATTTTTACCAATTTTCAACTTTAGTTTCTTTTTGAGAATTAGGGTAACATTAAATCTTTATTAAGTCCCCAGTCTAAAAAGCTCCTAATCTTGGATTATCGTCAACAACTTCTAATTTAGCAAGAGTTCCAACAAGTGCTTCTGTTTTTTTCTAAATGTAGCAATAAGTCTGTCTTCACTATCTCTATAAATTAGAACTTCAACTTTCATCTCCCTCTTTTAAATCTCTTCCTTCAAGCTCATTGTTAGGAAGAAGTATATTATCCTTTATCATCATCTGTCCCAGTAAATAAATATGCTCCTACACTTGCAAAATTATTTTATAACTAATTTTTGTCTTTTACCAACTTTTTATCATTTTTCCTCCAAATGTTAAAATTCTCTACTATTCAAATTTTTCCTTTATAGCTCTAACCATTTCAAAATATCTTCCAAGGTCTTTAACATAACATCAATAGGGTCAAAAATTTTCTATATCAATTATAGATTTCAAAAATATTTTTACTGTAACCACTTACCAAACAAGTTCCATAATCTAATTTCGTAACAGGAAATGATTCTACATTTCTAGCGACATTCCAAAAATATTATTTTTTGGTAACTCATAATTATGTTTTGCAAACTCAGATTTCCAATGTTTAAAATTACTCATATCTCTTTTTATCTTGCACCATATCAAATTCCATATCAGATATAATTATAACTTCATCTAATTGGGGAAGATTTTTCTAAACTATCATTTTAATATCTTTTGTAAAAAACTTTATCAATATTAGTATTTTCAACTATGTGAGAATTTTTATTTATAATGTCTGTAAATTTTGCCTCTTTAGGATAAGAAAATTCTATACAATTACTAGAAAATCATAAACCTATTTCTCCATTCCTCAGACTTATTATTTTTGTGAAATATATATTGCAAGAGAAATGGCAGTATCATAAGGAATTCCAGACATAGAACCACTAGTATCTGCCACAACAAGAACATTTTTATCAAATTCTATTCTTGATTGTTTTTCCCACATTGTATTTATTAGTTCTTTTCTTCATAGAAATGTTTTAAAAAGAAGTTGTATATTTTCTTTATTTTCTATATTTGAAGAAGAATTAAATAATATATCTTCAAGGTCTTTCAAAGGTAAATTAAAATAAGTGGATACTATTTTATTAAAAACTGGTATCAAATTAGGTTCTTAAAAATATGAACTCATTCTTACTTTATTCAGACTACCATAATACATATTTATAAAAATCGTTCATAAACAGATTATCATACTTAGTTTTTTACTGGCTTTTAATTCTTCAATAAATTCTTTGAATCTAACTCATCTTTTATATAGAATAAATTTCTGTATTTTTACATAGCTTTTACTTGGCACTGAAATATAATCAATTTTCGCATACTCTTTATTAGTTATATGCTTTTTCAACTATATTCAATCTATCTCTTAACTTAGATAAAATTTTTCTATATTCTTTTTCAGTTAAATTTAATTTTTTTAACTAATTTTACTGCAAAAATAATTTTTTTCTTGTTATGAGTTTTTACAGAAAGGCAACCACTTTGCTAAAAAGAGAAATTGGTTTATTATCATTATAATTTTTATATCCATCATTAAATAAAGCTTTAACAAAAGTCATATACAGCTTCTTCAATTTCAGTTCCTATTCCTCAAATACATAATCCCATCTTCCTAATTCAGAAATATATGGAAGTATTTGAATAGCATAATCTTTATTCATTTCTATAAGTGCAGAAAAAAATAAGACTTAAATAAAGCCCTTTCTCCTTTACCATTTCTTATATCAAAGAGTATATAGTAAATTAGCAAGTGCTATTTTATCATTTTCTATTAATGCATTTTTAAATCTATTTTTATTTTTCATAATTTTTGTTTTATAGTATCTGCTAGAATAGGCAAACATATCCAAATTAAAAATTCAATGTACTTTCATTTGTAACTGCATTATTCCAAGTTCTTTTTAAAAATTTTCCATTATAATTTCCCTCCATTTTTAAAAGAAAATTTACTAAAAAGACTTATTATTTAAATAAGCCCTTTTTGCCAAGACACTTCTAAGTAGAGGCATACGCCCTATCACTTTCCACAATTTTTGCTGTCAGTATCTTTTAATATTTTTGTAAATTATTTGCTATAGAGGTTGTAACAAGACACATATATAATAAAAAAATGTTTTGTTTTTAGACTAGTCTTAATAGCTTTAATAGATTTATATATATTTATTGCTGTTAGTGTCTTTAAACCTTAGTGGTATACATTATAACATAAAATTTAAGAATTTACCATATAAATTTATAAATTTTTAATTATATTTTCTTCATATTCAATAAATTCTTTTGCATGAATTTCTGAATAACATAATTTTTTTCAATTAAATATTTTATGTAGTTTTTGATTCTTTAAAAAGAAATATTAAATCTATTAAATAAGAAACTAAAGTTCCTATATCTATAATTGCATTTGTTTCATCTTCTAAATCTTGATAAGGTGTGTCTAATTCTTCTTCTGTATAGCCACCAGACATTTCTTCATAAGTAAGTGGAGAAGAAAAAGGTATCTTTTTATTTAATCTTTCATTTGAGAAATTTATAACTAATGATTTATTATCTTTTGTGAATAATAACATCTCATTTATTAAAGTATCAGTACTCATATTCATATACTCACTAGCTTCAACAATTTCATCTAAAAAGAAAAGTATGATACTCTTCAATATCATACTCAAATATTCCTTTGGAAATATTTTTATCAGAATTAGATTTTTGTATTTCTTTCCAACAATCTAAAAATATCTTGATTTTTAATAATATTCTCTATACTCATTTTTAACTTCCTATGTATCTTATATAAATTCATAAAGATAAGAATTTCTTTTATTAAATATTTTATTTAACTTTTTTTAATAACATTTTTTTATTCTTTATATCAATTTTTTTCCTAATTTTTGCTAAGTCATCAATAGAAAAAAATAGCCTGTGATTAAAAAATACTAAATCCCTATATCAATTTTTTTAAGTCATAAGAAGCTTTTTCTTCTTTGATATTGGAAAAATTATTTCATTATCTAAACAATATAGTCCTGTATTTTCTTTTAAAAATTTTTATCTTCAATATATATTTTTATATTAGAATTTTCTAATTTTTAAATTTTTAAATATGGCTAATGGATCTAAAAATTCTCATCATCATAAAAAGGCTTAACAATCTTTTTCTATACTTAATTGATTTTCAAAAAGAAATTCTAAATTTGAATTATTAGAACTAGCAAGACTAACATTTTTATAGTAATCTCTATATCCATAGATTAAAGCTAAAATTTCTTTATATGAAATGCCATCTAAAGCCATCCATTCTCTAATTTCAATATTTTCTTCATATAAACCAAAGATAATATAAGCACTTGCCACTTTATTTTTTTATAGGATAAAAAAATTTTCATTTCATCACTAATTGCTTCTTTTTAAAATTTTATCAAAAATAGAAATTATCTCTTTCTAAATAACAAAATTTATCATCCATATTAGAATTATAGACTTTTTATTAAATCCTTTAGATATAATTTTTATTTTCCTCATTTATTTCTATATATGAATAATTATTATCTGGAAGTTTAAAATTAGCTAATTCCTCAATAGAAAAAAATTATAGTATTCAATATTAGAGAAATATTCAAAGCCAAATTTTCTATAAATTTTAGGATTGATTGGAGTTAAAAACAAAAAGGCATAGATTTTTCTTAGAAATTTCTAACATTGAGATTAATAATTTTGACATATAGCCCTTATTTCTCATTGCTATATCTGATGAAACTCCAACGATATATTTACTTTTTATACTCTTATTATTGAAATTAAAAATATAATCATTTTCATGAAGTGAGGAAACTATTTTTGAATTATCTTCTAAGACTAAATAATTTTTCATTATAGATATTATCAAAATAGAATTTGATTTGTTCTTCACTATCTTTAAAAACTATCTTTCCAAAAATTTAATAGCCATTTCTTTTTCAGATTTTGCATATCTAATTTTCATAATATCTCCTATCAGAAAATTCTACTCAAGATTAAAAATACTACTGTTCCTAAAAAAATAATGATAGCATTACATTTTTCTTCCAAATATGTAAAAAGAGTAATCACAATTAAACTTATGACTTCTGGTAAAACCATGGGGATATTTAGAGAAATTTACACTTGCAAAAACAATAGCAGAATAGTATTGCCATCAGTGAATAAGGTAGATACTTTTCATAGAATTTTTACTAATTTTGGTAATTTACCATTTGCAAAGATAATAAAAGGTAAGAGTCTACAAATAGCCATTCCTACTCCTGCTGATAATATAGCTAAAAATAGATATAAATTGTTATTCATGCTTATCAACTTCTTTCGCAGTAAGTTTCTTTTTAAGATAAGTAAAGTTAACATACTCAAGAAAATAGCTAAAAACAATAAAAATTGCTTCCCATTATCAAAAAGGCTATAATTGATGAGATTATTCCAACAGAAGTTGAAATATATGACTTATCTCCTATTAATTGTGAAATTACAACTATACAGAAGAACTCTGTTATTATAAAAATCAATTCCTTTTTAAATCAAATTTAATAAAATTAAATGCTAAATTCCCAACAACACAAACCAAAAAGTCCAAGTGAACTGTGCAAGTAAATTTATATAAAGCATAGTCTTAGTTTTATTTAATCTTTCAGGAATTTTTATAGCAAAGATAAATAGAATAAACTTCATCAGTTAAACTAAATGCTAAATAAAAAAACTTTAAGAAAGATTCTTTTCTAATTTTTTTAAATTCTTGCAAAAATGATAAACCATAAAACATATGTCTTGAATTAACTATTAGAGAAATAAGTCCCATTGATATTATAGGAGTATTGGCTTTTAAAAAGTCCTACCATTAGAAGCTGAATAGTTCCTCCATAAACAAGTAAACATGAGAGCAAAGACCATATTGCTCCAAAACCTGCTTCTTTCATTAAAAAGTCGCAGGTTATTCCAATGAAAAGATAAGGAAAAAGCAATTAAAATAGCCCTTTTTGAATGCAAACTTAAATTCTTCCATAAAATAACACCCCTAATGACAGATATAATTAATAATTATTATATCATATATAGTAAGCTCAGATAAGCTATTTTTGTACTTTTTCTAATAGTTTATTCACATCACAATTTTCAGATTCAATATCTTTATAATATCTATATGTACCAACTTTTTAATTCAGAACATACAACTTCATCAGCAACAATAATTGCATTTTCATGTAATTGCAAACTTGATATAGCCCACATATGATTTATTCCTGATTCTATTCCCTTATGTAAAGCTCTAGCTTTATTTTCACCTTCTACCATAATTAAAACTTCTTTTTGCAGAAGTAATAGTTTCTATACCAACTGTTAAAGCAAATCTAGGAACTTTTGTTATATCATTATCAAAAATCTTGAATTAGCAATTATAGTATTTTCAGTTAATTGTACTTTTTCTTGTTCTTGATTTAAAAGATGAACCTGGTTCATTAAATGCAATATGTCCGTCAACTCCAACTCCACCTAAAAAATAGATCTATTCCACCTAACTCTAAAAATCTTTTCTTCATATCTTTTTACATTCTTCTTCGTAATTTTTCAGCTTTTCCGTTTTAAAATATTTATATTTTTCTTTTTCTATGTCAATATGGTTAAAGAAATTGTTATACATGTAATAATGGTAGCTTTTGATCATGAGTAGCTTCAAGTCCAAGATATTCATCCATGTTGAAAGTAACCACATTTTTGAAGCTAATAATTCCTGCTTTATTGAATTCTATTAGTCTTTTATACATTTGAAGTGGTGTACTACCTGTAGGTAATCCAAGTACAAATTTTTCTTTCAGCTGTTGGATTAAATTCTCTAATCTTATTTGCAACATAGACAAAGTGCCCTAATCCCCCACTCTTTTATTATCCGTTATAACAAATCTCATTTTTAAAACCTCCATAATATAATTTTCCTTGATATGTATTTCTTCTTTTTAATTCTTTTGTGTATTGAATTTAAAACATCTATTTTTAATACTCATAAAGGTGCTACTAAAGTTTCTCTATCTCCATCCCTGTCAATCTATGTACAACTACTTTCAGATGAAATATTTTCTAAAACATTTACAACTTTTTCAACATATTCTTCTTTAGTATTAACCTTTTAAGTCTCCATTTAAGTATAATTTTTCTAAGGGAGTATTTTTACAACATACATTAAATGAAGTTTTATTCCCCAAGTTCCACAATTTTGTGCAAAGATAGCAGTTTTTAAATAGTCTTCTTCTTCTTCCTTAGGCAAACCTATTATTATATGAGTAACAAATTTAATATTCAGTCTATTTAATTTTTCAGAAGCCTCTTTTATAGATTTCTGTTTCGTAAGCTCTATTAAAAATATTTTGCTACATCATCATTTACTGTTTGTAAACCTAATTCTACCCAAAGAAAAGTTTTTATTTAACTCAGCTAATAATTCTAAAACATCATCTCCCAAAACAGTCAGGCTCTTGTTGCTATAGCCAAAGCCAACTATTTTTCATGAGAGAAAGGCTTTTGATAAATTTTCCTTAAATAACTCACTTCTGCGTAAGTATTAGTAAAATTTGAAAAATATGCTATATACTTATCTCCCTTTATATTTTTGAAACTAAGTCTATTTTGTTCTTCAATTTGTTCATGAATAGACTTTTAATTTTTGTAGCAGTGAAGTCTCCACTACCATTTTCACTACAAAAATATACAACCTCCTCTAGAAACTTTCCCATCTCTATTTGGACAAGTAAAAGCCTCCATCAAGAGAAACTTTATATATTTTTCATTAAACTTCTCTTTTTAAAAAGTCGTTTAACATATAAATTTTTCTTATCATTTTAAATTCCTTACACTAATCAGTCCTATCTACTTTTAATTATTTCAAAAAGTCTGAAATTTCTTCCTTAGTTAATGGCTCAACCATAATATATGAAGCATCTATAAATTTATATTTTTCTTTTGGTAGTTTTTATAAAAATCATCATAAGCTATTCTTCCTACTGGTTGATAACTATTTCTATCATTTTCATCTCCATTAATAACGACAAAAGCCATATTCCAATAAGCTATATCATCATTCTTAACTATATCTGAATTATGAAATTCAACACTAGGTTTTATATGGAATAATTGTTCTAACTCTTTCTGTAATAGTATAAGCTCCCATAATTGTTCCATCTTCTCTATTTTCGTAAAATTGTTGGTTTTGCTGAATAAGCATCTAAATTTTTGAATATCTCTTACTATTCTTGAGAAAGTATCTATGGGACTATCTGAATTATTTATTTCATCTATCATCTTTTACATCAAAAAGAAACAGGTCTATTTACTCCAAAAATACTATAATTATGTGCTTCTCCACTTTTTAAATTTTCTGTAATTACTTTTTATTCCATAAAGTATATCTGGTTCATAGTCAAATTTATCAATATTGTTTTATTGTATATGTTTCTCCTCTTTCATTTACAATTTCTGTTTCAAATTTTAGCCAATGCTTTTATATATTCTAGAGCTAAAAGCCAATCTTCTCTTGAAGAAGGAGTAAAAACTCTCACACATAGACTTTGTTCTTACTATCATAAGCTAGTTCAAATCCTCTTGCACTTTCATCTTTAGCACCTACTAAAAGACAAGGATATTTAGAAAGTGGTGAAAGTAATAAACTCATTAATATCTATACCATCTGTACCATAAATATTAAGTTCCTTTATCTAATAATGATAATGCTGTTTCAACATTTAAAAACTGGTTCATAGCCTAAAAATTTCTTCTTATTTCTTCACATAAAAACTTATACTCATTTTAGCCTCCACAAATTTTATTTATATTAATTTTTTTATTTTTTTAGCATCAACAATACAATTATATTAATTCCTAATGAAATAGTCAATTTTTATCTGATAATTTTTCTTTTTTTCCTTAATAATTCCTAAAAAAATAAATTCCAAAGTGGTAAAAATATAAGTAAAAAGCAAAAAGTCCAGACATCAGTCCTATATCTATTGTTTTTTTAATTATTTCTAATCTTATAATAACAAAATAATATTTTTTTGTAAATTAAACTTTTCTTTAAATATAAATAAAATATTTAAAAAAATAAATTTAGGGTATGATATAATTTTTCTTGCAATAAAAAAATCTATTACAAATTAAATATTATTAATCAAGGGGAAAAATGAGAATAAGATTATCAGGTGCTGTTGGTGGAGTAGTTCTTGTAGTTATTACAGGTGTTATTTTTAGCTTCAATTGTCGATGGAATACTATCATTTATTGAAAAAAATATGTAGTTAAAAGAAGATGAAAGTGGAAAGAAATTTATTTCTCTTTTTATTAATTGAGATTTTTTTATTCTCTTTATTATTCTTGATTTAATAGGGAGTTTTTCCTTTATTTAGAACTCTATTATTTGCACTATTTTTCACATTTTTTAGTTAATATACAATAAAAATAAACTGCCCTCATAATCTTGGACACAAGATTGAAGGTGCAGTTTTTTATTTTATAGTTTAGAAACAGTTTTTGGAGCTAAATTTTTGATTTTAAGATTAAGATAATTACTGTTTCTAACAATATTATTATTTCAATTTCTTATATTCAGTGATAATGTTTTCAACAGCCTTTTTAACGATTTCAGGATCTGTTGCTAAATTGATACGAATAAACCCTTTAAAACTTGCTCCAAACCATTCTCCAAAAATCTATTGCTAAATTACATTTTATCTTGAATAAATTCTTTCACTTTATCAATAGGTATAATTTTTCTTAAATCTAAAAATACTAAATATGTTCCTTCTAAATTAGTTATTGTAATTTCAGGTATATGTTTATTTAATTCAGTTTTTAAGTAATTAAAGTTATCTTCAATTATCTCTTTAACATTTTCCAGTTTTTCATTCACTACCTTTTTCATAGGCAACCTGAGTTGCTAACATTCCTAAGATATTAATTTCTGTTTGATTTATTTTCTTAATTTCCTCATCATATCTTAATTCATCATTACTAATAATTATATTAGAGTGTATCAAACCTGCTAGGTTAAATGTCTTAGAAGCGGCTGATACAGTAATTAAAATTATCTGCATATTTTTCCATTAGCAACTATTGCTGAAGGTATATGTTTATATCCTTTCATTGTAATATCTTGATGTATTTCATCTGAAATAACTAGAACATTATGTTTTTACAAATTTCTAAAATTC
>BNJT01002454.1_pt1 | contig 20568 bp, 34 predicted proteins | sample 8540491 | NCBI WGS metagenome assembly BNJT01 (sample SAMD00202455, study PRJDB9452) | human saliva metagenome | host: Homo sapiens | reverse complement strand
TATTTTTAAAAAATTTTTAAAAAAATAAAATACTGAATCTACGCCCTTTTCTTAACTTAAAACCTCATTTTTAGTATCTTTACTATTATAAATATTTTTATCTTTTTTTCTAGTTTTCTAAAAATAATCTTATACTACATATAAACAAAAAAACACCGCTTATATATTCAATAAAAATATATAAGCAGTGTTTTTACTTTTAGGATTGATTAAAAATCCTAAATGTTAGTTTTTTTGTAATTCTTTTCTAACTATACATAAAATATTGTTACTTATTTTTTTATTTATAAATCCATTTTTCTCTAATAATTCTTTAGTTACTTTTTCTATACCAGAAGGTTGCGCATAAAAATCTGCGAATTTCTTAGTCCATGTTTTTAGTTTCACGAGCTTCGGCAAAGTCTATCATAGTTTGACGATATGCTTTTAATACTTCTTCATTAGATTTTTGGAAACTCATTGTATCCTACGTTAGCTTCGTATGGTAGTCTTGGTTTAACTTTTTTTCTGTAGATTTTTTTCTTCATCAATTACACCAATACTTAGTCCACATAAGAACAATGCATTTTCTGGAATATTTAATAATTCAGAAATACCTTTAGCGAATCCTCTCACTCCACCGCAGTAAACTATACCATATCCTAGTGATTCAGCAGCTAATGCAGCATTTTGCATCGCAATACCAACATCCATAGAACCAATTAATAGAGGTTCGTATTGATTAGAAATATCAAACTCTCCGCCTTCAATATCAAATGATAATTTAATATTGCTGTAGTCTAGGCAGTATATTAAGAATGCTGCAGAACTTTCGATATGAGCTGCATTACCTGGAGCTTGTTCTCTAATTAAATCAGCAATTTTTTTGTTTTGTTTCCCTGTCGTAGCAATAATACTGTAGTGTTGACCATTCATCCAATTAGATGCTTGTTTAGAGCATTCAATAATTTGATCTAAATGTTCTTTTGGTAATTCATTACCTTTTACAAAAACTTCTTCTTGTACGATGGTTCATCATTGTTTCTATTACTTTTGTTCATACTTTACCTCCATGGTTAAATGAATTATTTGTTTGTGTTGATAGTTATATTATAACTCTAAAAAGGAAGGTTGAAAAGGGAAATAATGTTTTACTTTATATAATTTTGCTAATCTTTTTGAAAGAATACGATATCCATTCCATCTTTAATATGCTCTATCTTATCTATTCTTCTATAACCTAATTTTCTCATATAAATAGATATTACCTTTCTCTTGTAGAATAGTATCTAATTCCCAATGACTAGAACCATATAATTTTTTTCCAATTCTTTTATAGCTAACTGTGCTAATCCTTGATTTCTATATGATGGCATAATCCATAAAGGAGCGATTCTTTTCCTACTTCCATCTTCTTTATCAATAACTCTTACTACCCCAACCTTGTTGTCATCTTTTTACAATAAAGAAATACTTTGTCCATGGTTGTTTATATTTATTCAAATATATTTTCATAACTTTCTAGTTGCTGGACTCATATCATAATCTTTATATTTTTTTCTAATAAATCTTTAAATGCCTCTACCTGCATTTCCCAAATTTCTTTCATATCAGATTCTGTTGCTTTTCAATAATACTATGCTCATTCTTTTTTTCACTTCTATCCTCTAATTTTCCAATATAATATCTTTAACAATGTTTAAATTCTCTTCAATTTTCTTCACATCTTCTTTTATATAATCAATTAATTTTTTTACACGATACATCTTTTTCTTATATGTGCATAATCGTAAAAAAATCTTTTTTATAATATGCCTTCCATTTTTTTCCGTGAAGATGATTTTTTTCTAGTATTAGATTGTTTTCTAAGTTAAAGTTAAATAAACATATTTTTTTCTTTTTATAATATCACATATTCTTTCTAAATCACCTAATCTCTCTTTATCTTCAATAGAAAAAAATTAACCTTATGCCTATACTGATTCCCTTGTATCTGAATATCAAATGATGACGTAGTACCTTCAATAGGAAGATCAATACCAAAATGATGTCCTCCTCTTATTCTATCAGAGTATGTTTTATACCCCAAATCTGCAATCTTATTCTGTAAATTCGCATAATGAATCTTCTCGATAACCGATCTTAATCTCATACCTTCAAGTACTTTATTATTAGAATCTTCTAAAAAAAGTATGATTCACTATAACTTATCTTTTTCAATAAATTTTTCCACATTTTTCATATAATCAATATAATCTATTAAGAATAGTCTAAAAAGTCTCATCTACTTTTTTTAAGTAAATCACTATAATACTCAATTAACTCACCATAACTTCTTCTAAACCAACTTTCAGGAAGCTCAAATTCAGGTTTCAACTAAACTAAGAAGTATCCCTTTAGCACTGGAATTTTTTTCAGAATAACGAATTAATTGATTTCTCATCAGGTAAAGACTTAACCTTTATTTTCTATAAAAAAACAACATGATTCTTACTATCCTCATCAATAACCTCAATAGTTAAATCAATCGAGATTTTTCTCTCTGTATACCTTCAAGTCCGTATATTTTTTTTTAATATTAATAACATTACTAAAAAAACTTTATGGTTAATAAATTCAGACTTTTTCCAGAACAACAGCAAAGTAGATTGCTGTGGTATAATTCTAGATTACTTAAAGATAGTTGGTAATTTAGTGTATTTTTCTATTTTATTCCTAAGAGCTAGTAACTCATTATAATTTTCCATTTAACAATTTCTTTACTTTGATAATTAATATAATCTGTTAAGTTTTTATTATAATATATATAATAGTATTTTTTTATAAACTAACAAATATGCATTTATATAAGATAATAATTTTTAAAATTTAAATACAAATCTCTATATTATTCCCTCATATAAATCTTCAGTTTCTGTTCTATCAATTTCAAATATTAAATTACTTTTCTATATTAGTTAAATATTCCTCATGATCGAGAAACTTAATACCTTCCATTAAAGGATATAAACTTTGAATAAAATTTATACGTTTTTTTCAAATAAATGAATAAAACTCCCAAAACCTGACATTGCCCTTGGAAAAAAGAGATAGTTTTCTTAAATGTTTCAAAAATTATAATTATTATTTAGAAAAAAAGCTTTTATTGCAAAACTCTTTCTTTGGTCTTCATTTAATTCACAAATAACATTAAAGATATTCACTATATTTTCTTTGTTTGCATTCTCGTTAATAATGTGTTCTAACCATATATATTGATTTTTTTCAACTATTTCTTCATCAATAGTATTTGTAAAATAACTCTGAAGCTAAACTAGCTTTATCATAATAACTAATATTACTTTCCAACATACTATAAAAATATTAAATCAAAATACTCAATGAAATTTTCTGATTTCCACAGTCTTTTTAATTCGTCCATCTTCATTACCAGTATTCCATTCTTTTCTCATAATATAAATATCACTATATTTTTTTAAGAACCCTTCATAATTATTTATAAATACAATGAAAAAAATTCTCCTGTATAATCAAAAGTATATTCCTTCTTCTAGCAATTTATAATAAATATTGTATAAAACTTCTATCTCATCGTTTATATAATAGTAATAGTTTTTCAGGTGTATATAAAAGCTTCATCAAATAGATTTTCAAAATAAGAACAAGATGCGCTTTTTATTTTCCGAGAAAATTTACTAGTATTATTTTAGAAATTTCTATATAAATATTAGGGTTAATAATTAAAAAAATTTCTCTAAAAAAATTTAAATTTCTGATGTAATTTATTTTTATTATTTTTTTATATCAAATTTTAATAAAATTTCACTAGTTCTTCATACATATCAGTATCTACACAATTAGCAGGTATAAATGTCAAAAATAAAAAAATATCCATTTATTTTTAAAAATTAGCATCTGTATTTTTTTAAAATCCGTTAATATTTCTCTATAGTTATAATTATTTAATATTTTTCTAGTATAACATTAGGTTGTATATTTATATCTCCACTTGAGTTAATTAATACATTAAACAACTTTTTTTATCATCACAGAAATCTAAATCATTAATTAGATATGTTAAGGCTTCATTTATATAATAGTAATCTTCACTTAATAGAGGATCTCCCAAGCATATTATCCACTAAAGAAATTAACTCTTTTTCATCTATATTCTTTTTACTACAAAAAAATATCTTGTAATTTGTTCTTGTCTGTAGTTTCTATATTCTTTAATACTACATTCAAAAATCTTCTATCATTTCTAAATAATGAATAAATTTCCCATTCTTTTCCAACAAGGTACTCTTCAAATTTCTCCTTTCAAAAGTCATACCTAGCTTTTTAACACTATTTAAAAATTTTTACTTAATACTTTTTAAATAACCAATTCTAGTAGTCCTACATTGTGATAAAAATATTTTTCGATTTGTACTAAGTCTTCTTCTAAAAATTTTTGATATCAATTTTACTTGAACTATTATCATAATATATTTTATCAGCAAATTTTTCCTAAAAAAAGAAAGCACCTTATCTTTCCATTCTAATTTATAAACTAATGAATTTAAAAATATACCAACTAACTTTACGATACTCACTAGTATATGAATCATAATCTATGTTCCAACTTCGAATTATAAAAACTATTATTTTTTTACCCAGAATATAACTTTCAAACGAATAAGATAATAAATACTTCGCCCACATATATCCAATAGCCATAGCATTACTATTACCTTTATTTATATCCGCCAGTAAATATTCACATATTATTTTCTGAGTATTATCAGTACCTTTTAGGCTGTAAACCATAATACGATTCTAACCAGTTATAAGATTCTATCAAATGTCCAACTTGTTTTACCAGCATATTTCATTAATAATTGATAAACCCTTAACAATTCATTACTATTTTGATATCCTGTTAAATATTCCAGAGGAGAATCACTGTTGTAAGAACCTTTTCTATCAAAAATCAATTTCAGTAATATTGAACTCTTCTTCTTCAATGCTTTTTTTATTTTTTTCATCAGCAATTTTAAACCCTTTTTATAGGTTTATAGATATGAAAAATCTCTTACAAAAGATTCATAATACTGAGAATTTTCTTTTTCAAATTTATTCCAAACTCTTAATATTTCTTCTTTTATATATTCTAACGTTTTTTTCGACCTAAATATATTTAAAAATTGTACTTAATGCTTCTATTGTTCTACTATGAGAATAAATATAAAAACACTTCTATTATATCTGATAATTTAATTAACTTTTCATCTAAAAAAACATAATATAACATATAATTTGACAAACATTGATCATCAAAAATTGCAACTTTTTCCTTTTTTTACATCTATAAACTCAATTCTATTTAATTTATCAATCGCATTTTTAAAAATCAAAAATTGATATTCCTAATTCAATTAGAAACTCTTTAAAATATTCTACATCTTGCAATCTTATTGATTTATTAAAAAGCTAAAAATTCCTGCTGTAATAAGAACTGTCCTGTCCGTTTCTAAAAAGTTTACTCATATGTTTTCTATAGTAATTCTCATACAGTTGAGAAGCATCTGAAATAGAAGATAGGTTTTGTTTTTTTCTTTCGCTAATTTTTCCAGCCATATATGCAAATCTCGGAATTCCTTCAGAAATTCTTATAATCTGTTCTACATATAAATTATTTCTAATTCCAAAAATTTTTTTCTATAAGTTTCTTTTATTTCATCATCTGTAAGTTTAGCAATATCAATAGTTATCGGATTTGTATATTCTCGAACTAGACTAATAACCTCTTGTTTTATATAGTCCCTTACAGTCGCAATAATTTTTAACATGGTAATCGTCACTATGCTTATTTACATATTCTAATATAAGATTAAACTGATCTAGTTCATTAGCGTCATCTACTATAAATAGATAATTCTCACCTTTTTTTATTGTCGATACTAAATCATTATAAATTTCTAATCTATTACTTTTTACACAAAAATATCTTATAATTTCCTGATTTCTCATACAAACTTGCTGCTTTCTAAGGCTAATCTTGTTTTTCCCAACACCTGATTTTCCACCAATAATTACTACAGAACTGGTCTCGAGCGAATTGATAATATTTTGTAATTCTTCTTCTCTAAAATAAAAATACAGTATTTAAAGGAGCAGTCATCAGATTATTATCATTTAACTTTATAAAAATCATCAATTGTAAGAATTTGATTAGTATTAATACTGAGGTTTAATGATATCATCAACTCAGGATGGTCATTATATACAAGATTTAGCTATCTTGTCAATTCCATAAATTTCTAAGTTTACACCTTTCTTATTACAAAAATTCATGTAATTTATTATCTTCTATGACTTTTTAAATTTCGATGAAGTATGACAACAGATAATCGTTTCAATTTTATCTACTGGAAATTCTTTATCTACTAGGTAGAAACATTTATTAATATCTTCAAGTAACTTTTCATAAATATTATTTTGTTGTGTCGTAAATACTACAAAAGTATATTTACCATTATTCTGTCTAGAATATGTATCTGGATTCCCAGTTTTAGTTTTTCCCGTACCAGCTTTTTATACCTAATTCATAAATATTTCTGTGACCTTCTTTATAAAGTAAGGTACTACAAAAATTCTTCGAATATCGCTGGAGATAATTGGATTATTCTACTTTTTTTACATCTGTTATTTCTGTCATTTTTTTCCTCCTTTAAAAGGCATATTTATATTAATTATTCTTAATATTATTATATCAATAAATCGAAAATAATTTCAGGAAATATTTGCATAGTGAAAAAGAGGTTCCCCTCCGAACTTCCTACTTAATAAACTTCGTTATTTTTTTCCTTCTTTTTGTATATTTTCTACTGCTTTTGCTACTCTCTCGAAATCACGTCTTAAGCAATATGAGTATAGATCTCTAAATAATTCATAACCTAATTTTTTTGTTTACTCCATCAGCAAACTCAAATATTTCATATGCTCCCATAAAATCCATATTTTTCGTATACTTTTTACTACATCTACTAATATATCGTCACAATATTCCACTAATGCTTTTTTTCTAGTTTGTTATTTAAGAATTTTGATTTGTCAAGACTATATTTATACATTTCTCTTGATGTAGTAGAAAAAGCCCGCTACTAAGCTTTCTTTTATCTAATTTATCATACAGTTCATATCCTAACTGCTCATTTACATCTTTTTGCGATTTCTACTAATCTTTCTTCTGATACAGGGTCTAAACTAAATGCTACGTTATTAACTTCTGATAATACTTTATTATTTTCTTCTATCACTTTTTGTAACAATTCTAATTTCATAAAGATTCTCTCTATACTAATTTTCTTACATTCTATTATAACATATTTACTAATAATTCTTATGTCTCTTTATAACTTTTATTCTATTCTTGTATTTATCCTTTAATTTAACTTTTTCATATAAAGTTCTCTTGAAAAAAATTAACCATTCTACGTTAAAAATTAATGTATTAAATAAGGAGAGTATATTATGAGTGAATCGAAAAATTGTTTTAACTATTGATGATGAATTAAAAAAATGAGGCTGAGGATTTATTCTTTAGTCTTGGATTAAATTTGGAAACTGCTATTAGCATGTTCCTTACAAAAAGCTGTTAATGAAGGTGGAATACCTTTTGAAGTAAAACAAACCAAATACGTTGAAAGTCCTGATTTTTATCTCTAGCCATTTCACTATTAAATCAGCTGTATATGAGATTAATGAATACATAAAAGATAGATTCAACGAAGAACCTTCATTTTATCTAGCATGTGAAAATAGAGGTCTTACAGATGATGAAGCTAGTAAATTATTCATTCTATTTTTCTAATAATACTGAAGAGATTGATCAAGAAGAATTCACAGAAAAAAATATTGATAACCTAGTAGAATTATCTACAATAGCCTTCCCAGCATTAAGACGTTTAACAGATGAACAACTACGCGATATCGTGAACACATATATCTCAAACTACTATTTAATTAGATAATATTAACTAATAATAAACTTTCAGGAGTATTTTAACCAGAATCAATATGTTCATTTTAAGGTACTCCTGATTTTTTTATAATATATATATTTTAGTAATCTTCGAAAAAAACTTATTTTTTTATTGGAAGTTGACTTCCATTTTTTTGTTTTTTTCCCTAAGAATGGTAGTCTACTTCCTACTTTTTGCATTTTTCCTCTAAAGTTGGAAGCAGACTTCCAACTTATATCATTTTCACCTTATTCTATTTCACCAGTTTTATTTTTTTACAACCACTTTATCTTCTGTTAAACTATAGTTGTGATGTTACATTTATGTAAATAAGAAGAGGTTAAATAAAAAAATTCAATTTGTGAATATCCAGTTAGACCTCTCAACGTCTACTATTTTAACTAAAAAAAGTCCACTTTTACACCCCAATGTCCACTATTTTAGCCATGAAAGTCCAGTTTTTATATTCCAATAACCACTGTTTTCAACTATGAAAGTCCAGTTTCACATTCCAATGTCCACTATTTTCAGCTGTGAAAGTCCAGTTTTACATTCCAATGTCCACTGTTCACAATTATATCTAACTGTTTCTACATAGAACTAAAAAAACGAAACAAAGATTTTTTTCTTTGTTTCGAATTTATTTGTTATTATCATTTTATTATTTCTATTAGTTTAGAATTTTTTTAAATTTATATCTCCCTTTTCCATAACCTTCTACTTTTTCAATAATTTGATGTTCCAACATTACTTTAATTATTTCTGATGCTCTTGATGTTTTTTTACATTTGTAGCTTCCATCACTTCTTTTTCTACCAAATATTGAATTTGAACCGTATATATGATAAATCATATTAATGTATCTTTTTCTCTTATCTGATAAACTATCAAGTTTATCGTTGCTACCATTGAATAAAAATATCTTTATTATTTTCTCTAAACCAATTGATATGTAATTCTCTATTTTTTTAATGGTGTATTTTCATCTAGTAGCAGATTTCTTAAAAATAACTCTACAAATTCAAAGGTTGAATAAATTTCTTTCTTTAAATTACTATAATTAGCTCTAACTAATGCGTTTCTGAAATACCATGAATTAGCAGCAAAGATATCATTTCTCACATCAAACCCTAATGTTCTTAGATACTTAATAAAAAAATACCGCAGTTGTTCTAGTATTACCTTCCTCAAATACATAAATTTGCCATAGTCTTGAAATAAATTCTGATAAATGTTTTATAATATCATTTATTGACAAGCCATTATATTGGAACTTCTTCTCTTGTTCAAAGTCATATTCTAAAGTTCTAGCTAATTCACTTGCACTTCCATATATTACAGTTTCTCCACCTAAGATCCATTCTTTTTTTGTAATATTATACGTTCTTATTTTACCTGCGTTTTTTTATAGATTCCTTCAAACAACTTCCTATGAATAGCCAAATATTCTGTTGGAGAAAAAAAGTAAATGCTTCTTCTGACAATATCCTTGCTATACGGACAGATACTTTGTCTGCTTCTTCTACACGAGACTCACCATTGAGTTCTGGATTTTCTTCATAGTATGTATGAAGTAGCTCATCTGCCTCATCTAATGTAATTTCACCTTCTATGTTACGTAATGCGGTATCAATTAAATATTGTGATGGTGTTAAACCATCAACTTCTTGCAAACCTATTGCTGTCTGCCATGCATAACCTTTTTCTCTTTTAGAAGGTTCTGATTGTATTAAGTATTCTTTAAATGGATCTTCAGTCATTTCATTTTCCTCCCATAAGTTAGTTTATAGTAAATTATACATTACAGATATATTTAAGTACTATATGGTATAACTACAAGTTATAAAAACAATATAATTAACTTTACCTCGATTTATTTCCGTAATATTAATTATATACTTTTGCAGTACTTAAAAGAAACTATTCATTCAATAAAATCATATTAAAAACCCGAAACAAAGATTCTCCCTTACCTCGGGATATATTTATACAGTCCATAAAAAAACCTCAGAACACTTATAGTGCTCTGAGGCTATTTTTATATTTATTATCTTTTCGCTATTTCTTCTAATAACATTTTTGTTAATCATTTGTGGGTTGGCTTGACCTTTAGAAGCTTTCATAATTTGCCCTACTAGGAAACCAATAGCACGGTCACGTCCGTTTTTGTAGTCTTCAATAGATTTTGGATTGTTATCTAATGCTTCGTTAACCCAAGCTAATAATTGACCACTGTCTGATACTTGAACAAGACCTTTTTCTTTAACGATCTTCTCAGCATCTCCACCGTGTTCGATTAATTCAGCAAATACTTTTTTAGCGATTTTACTAGAGATTGTTCCATCAGTGATTAATTTAATCATTCCTGCTAGACCTTCTGCAGTAAGTTTAGTTTCACTAAGTTCTTTTTGAACTTTGTTTAAGTATGCATTCACATCAACCATTAAGTAGTTAGATGCTAATTTTGGATCAGCTCCTAATGATACAGTTTTTTCGAACATATCTGACATTTCTTTAGTTAATGTTAGTACGTGTGCATCATATGCTGGTAATCCAAGTTCTTCTTGATATCGTTTTTGACGAGCATCTGGAAGTTCTGGAATAGTTTTTCTTACTTCTTCCATCCACTCATCTGAGATAATCATAGGTACGATATCTGGCTCTGGGAAGTAACGGTAATCATCTGAACCTTCTTTAACACGCATTAGTTTTGTTGCTCCTGTAGTTTCATCAAAACGACGTGTTTCTTGTTCGATTATTCCTCCAGATAGAATAACTTGTTCTTGACGTTTTTCTTCGTACTCTAATCCTTTTTTAACAAAAGTGAATGAGTTTAAGTTTTTAAGCTCAGTTTTTGTACCGAATTCATCTTGACCATATGGACGAATAGAAATGTTCGCGTCACAACGCATTGAACCTTCTTCCATCTTAACGTCAGATACTTCGATATATTGAATAATTGAACGTAATTTTTCTAAGTAAGCATACGCTTCTTCTGGTGTTCTAATATCTGGCTCAGATACGATTTCGATAAGTGGTGTACCTTGACGGTTAAGGTCTACTAGTGAATAACCATTTTTTTGTGAGTTAATTTACCAGCATCTTCTTCAAGGTGAGCACGTGTAATACCGATACGTTTTAGTTTTCACCGTTTACTTCGATATCTATCCAACCATTTTCCCCAATTGGTTGATCAAATTGAGAAATTTGGTATGCTTTTCGGGTTATCTGGATAGAAGTAGTTTTTTCTATCAAATTTTGATTCGCGAGCTACTGTCATATTAAGAGCCATAGCTGCTTTCATTCCCCACTCTACTGCTCTTTTGTTTACTACTGGAAGTACCCCAGGATATCCTAGGTCGATTACGTTAGTGTTAGTGTTTGGTTCTGCACCAAAAGTGAGCTGGAGATGGTGAAAATATTTTTTTGAATCTGTTTTTTTAATTCTACATGGACTTCTAGTCCAATTACTGTTTCAAAATGCATCTTGTTTCTCCTATTATAATTCTATTTTTTTATCGTGTAAGTTGTAGTGTTGTTCAAAGTTATACGCTACATCATAAAGTGTTGACTCTGCGAATGGTTTTGCAATAATTTGCATACCGATTGGACGTTTACCTTTGAATCCACATGGGATACTAATACCAGGTAAACCAGCCATATTCACTGGAATTGTTAATATATCATTTGCGTACATAGTTACTGGATCATCGATTTCTTCTCCAATGTTGAATGCTACTGTTGGAGCTGTTGGTCCAATAATTACATCGTATTCTTCAAATACTCTATCGAAAGTCTTGTTTAATTAATGTACGAACTTGTTGTGCTTTTTTTGTAGTATGCATCGTAGTATCCTGAAGATAATACGTAAGTTCCTAACATAATACGACGTTTAACCTCAGCACCAAATCCTTCTCCACGAGTTTTTTTGTAGATTTCTTCTAAGTTTGTTGCGTTTGGACTTCTATATCCGTAACGAATTCCCGTCAAAACGTGAAAGGTTTGAACTTGCTTCAGCAGACGCTATTACGTAGTATGTAGAAATAACGTGATCTGTACTTGGAAGACTAACTTCTTCTACGATAGCTCCTTGACTTTCTAAGTATTTTAACTCCATCAAGAACTGCTTTTTTTAACATCTTCATCGATACCTGCACCGAAAGTACTCTTTAGGAAGAGCAATCTTCTTACCTTTGATGTCTCCAGTAATAATTTTACTGAAATTCTGGTACTTCTACAGGTGCACTAGTCATATCGTGTGCATCTAATCCTGAAATGATTTCTAATACACGTGCATTATCTTTTTACTGTACGTGTCATAGGTCCAATTTGGTCTAATGATGAAGCGAATGCTACTAATCCAAAAACGTGATACACGTCCGTAAGTAGGTTTTAATCCTACGATACCACAGTATGAAGCTGGTTGACGTACTGAACCACCAGTATCACTACCTAATGCAAAGCTTACTTGACCAGCAGCTACAGATGTTGCTGAACCTCCACTTGATCCTCCAGGTACAGCATCTAAATCATGTGGATTACGTGTAAGTTTGTAGTAAGATGTTTCAGTAGATCCACCCATTGCAAATTCATCCATGTTTAATTTACCCATTAAAATTGGATTTTTCTGCATTTAATTTATCCATTACTGTCGCACTATAGATTGGATTGAATCCTTCTAAGATTTTAGAAGCACATGTAGTTTGGATATCTTTAGTTACGATATTATCTTTTAATTCCCATTGGAATACCGAATAATTTTCCTTCTACATCTCCCGCTTCTTGACGACGGTCTAATTCTTCAGCTTGTTTTTAGTGCTACTTCTTCAGTTACTGTAATAAATGAACCGATTTTATCTTCAGTAGCTTTTAATTCTATCTAATGATTCTTTAACAAGATCACTAGGCTTTAATTTCTTTATTTTTTTAAGTTTACTTTCTAAACTTTCGATTGATTCATGTAATAAACTCATCAAATTATCTCCTTACTAATTTTATTCTATGATAGTAGGTACTTTAAATTGTCCTGCTTCAGTTTCTTTAGAGTTTTTAAGAACTTCTTCTCTATTCATACCTTCTTGAGCTACGTCTTCTCTAAATACATTAACTAAATCTAGAACGTGATAAGTTGGTTTGATATTTTCTGTATCAACACTATTTAGCTCATTAAATAAATCTACAACTTTCTCTAATTTTTCAATATAACCATCAACTTCATCTTCTTGGATTTCTAATCTTGAAAGATGCGCAATGTGATTTACTTGTTCTTTTGTAATAGTTGACATAAGTTCCTCCAATTTTTATATATTATTCTATTCCATACTAGTACATAACCGATTATTTATCAAGGGTTATTAAGCTTTATAATAAAAAAACGCCCCACATAGTTTTAAAAACTACATGGGACGAATGCTAATTTCGTGGTGCCACCCTAATTTATATCAGAATACTGATACCTCTATAAATTATATTCGGTTCTACAAGAAGTGTTGCTTATTTCAATCATTAATATTTAACCTTTCAGCCTATGGATTAAACTCTCTTCTAAAAACATGAAATAAAAAGTCTTCTTACTCTTAATTTTTTTATGGTTTATTTATTTATATTATACTAAAGCATTAGTATTGTCAAGGATTTTTATCATTAAGTACCATATAGACAATTAAAAAAATAAACATAAGAAATTCTGATTATAATTTTTATTTCCTTCTAGGTTTTAATGCAGAAAGTCCATGAGCCTTTAGCATTCCTGCTAAATATGGCCAAGCATTTGTACTAGGTTTAGGAAGTTTATTATTAGCCAATCGTTTCATTTGCGCTTCGTAATAACTAACTCCGATAATAGGTCCAAATGACTTATCTAATTTGCTGATTTTTGTTGATAATCTTGGTGTTCTTATTATAAAATTATCATTGTTTTCAAATCTACGTACTAAGTCTTTATATAAAAACAAATGGTCTTGCTAGTCCTATCATGCTAACACCAGAAGATAATACCTTCTCCATTTCATCCCTACTTCTAAATCCTCCTGTCGAAAACAATTGGAGTATCAGTAAGTTCTGTTAGTATCGTTGCATAACTTGCAAAAGCTAGCTCCATTCTCGTATTCTCCTCCAAAAAACTGGGGCTTCATAATTCCCACCAGAAATTTCTATTAAATCAATACCTAGCTCACTCATTATTTTAACAACTTCTTTACACTCCTCAAAAAGTAAATCCTCCTTCTTTAAAATCAAGAGCATTTAATTTTAAGGCAATTGTAAAGTTTGAACCTACTTTATTTCTTAATCTCTTTATAGATCTCTACTAAGAATTTCATTCTATTTTCAAGGCTTCCACCAAATTCATCTTTTCTATGATTATCTGCAGGTGATAAAAATTGGTTTATTAAATATCCATGAGCTGCATGTAATTGAACACCAGTAAAGCCTGCTTCTTTTGCTTTTTAAACCAGCTCCTACAAATTTATTTATTACTTCTTCTATCTCAAATCTTGTCATTGCTCTTGGAACTTTAAAAGCCTTAGCATTTCCTCCTTGAATTGGAATTGCACTAGGAGCTACAGGTTGTGCTTTTTATTGTTTTTATACATTTGTTTCCCAGGATGATTTAATTGTAACCATATAGGTGTATTTTTACTATTACCCACTTCTGCCCATTTTTCTAAATGCATTCATATCTGATTTATCATCAAGAACAATATTACCAGGTTCTCCTAAATATCTTCTATCAACCATAACATTTCCAGATATTAGTACTCCTATTTTTCACAACTCCATTGACTGTATAAATTATGTATCTCATATCCTGGATTCATATTTTTATCGGCTAAAGTCTCACTCATTGCAGATTTAAAAAAATCTATTTCTTAACTCTACTCCACTATTTAATTTTTAATGGTTTTAAAAAGTATGTTATTCATCAATTTTTCCTCTTATAATTATTAATTTTTTTGATTACAATATTCTACTAATCTTTGTTCTTTTTCTAATGTATATCCTTTTTTTCTGAAGTAAATTTCACTTTCTTTTCATCAAAGTATTTTCCATTAATATGAGAAACTTCATCTGAAATTGCTAAGTAGTACCCAGTTTCTATTCCTTCATCAAGATTTTTTTAGATAGCTTTTTCATTATTTTACCAAATAATGAATTTTTTTCGCTTTTTCATCACTAGTATCATTACCTAAATTTGTTGAAATTAATCCTGGATGATATGAATTCACAACAATATTAGATTCATTATTTCTCAATAATTTTTGCTAAATATCTAGTTATCCAAATCGTATAAAGTTTTTGAATTATTATATGCTAGGCTTGGTGTATATTTTTTTCAAAACCAAAATCTAAATTTCCTACTTTAGCAAAATGGTGCATAAATGATGATGTATTTATAATTCTTCCATTTGCTGATTTTTTTCTAATAAATCTTTTTAATTCTAAACTAAGAATATAGGGTACTAAAAACTGACAGCATAAATGTTAGCTCTACACCTTCTTTAGTAGATGTTTTTTTGAACTACCTGCAAATACACCCGCATTATTTATAACTACATCTATTTTTTTCAAAAATCTGTTTTTCAATTTAGCAACTAAAGAATATATATCATCCATATTTTGTAAATCAGCTTTATATGCACGGACTGATTTTTCCTTTGAATAACTATTTACTTCTTCATATGCTTTTTCCAACTTTTTGAGGATTTCTACCATGAATTATTACTTCATGTCCTTCTTTAGCTAATTTCTTTGCAAGATGTTTTCCTATTCCATCGGTAGAACCGGTTATTAAAATTGTTTTTTTCATCATTATTCTCCTAAAAAAATTCTATTAGTTCTTTTTGAAAATTCGTCTGCATATTGGAATAATGAACCATGTGCTGCATTAGGATAAATAATCAATTTACTATTTTCAATTTTTTTGATGCATATTGTAAGAATTAACAGTAGGTACCATTAAATCCTTATCACCATTTACTATTAAAGTAGGTTGTTTAATAAATTTCAGATCATCATAACCTAGCGTACTCCAATTTTTAATAGCTTTTAACTGTCTTAGGAAGCTTGGAACTTTCATTTCAGTATCAGCGTTTTTCCTTACTACGACTTGCTAATCTGTCTAATACTTTATTAGCTTCTTCTTTTTCCTTTGTTATCATGGTTATAGAAAATATATCTCTTTGGATCTACTCTATGTATTCCTGCCTTGAACATAAATTTAAATGTTGTGCTGGTAACATTATTTATACCTTCTCCATCTCTAGGTCCAGTTCCTACTAAGATTAGCTTATCTACTAAATCATTAGATAATCGTGTTACTTCTTGAGCAATCATTCCTCCCATCGATAAACCTAATAAGTTTATTTTACTGTAACCTAATTCTTTTTATAATCGCAATCGCCTGTTGAGCCATTCCTGGAATAGTAGTCGCAACTTTCCCTCACTTCCTCCAACTCCTGGTAAATCTATTAAAAATTATGTGTTGTTTTTTTCTGATACAAGATCAATAAATTTTTGGATCCCAATTATCCATTGTTGCCGCTAAGTGGACAAGCATTACTAGAGGTTTTTCAGATTTTCCTTTATTTAATTCTCTATAAGCTATTTTTTTCTCCGTTTACTCTTATATATTCATTTTTGTTTATGTATGACATAATTGTCTCCTGACCATTTTATTATTTAATGTTGATATTTAGTATATTTATAACCTAAAAAGATTACTATTTTACCATTTAATGTTTTATAACTTTATTTAAAAACTTAAAACTGTTTTTTTCCTCTTGAACGACCATTTGCTACTTTATCTAATGCTTTATTTACGTCTTTAAATTCAAATACTGTATCTACTGATGGTTTAATTTCTAATTTTGAAAAAAATATCTGAAACTTCTTGTAGTTGTTTATCATTTTGATTCAACAAAAAAATAAAGTTGTATGATACTCCATATTTTTTCGCCATTTTATCAAATTTTCTTCCTGCTAGACTTAAAATAAATTGTTTCCACCATGGTAGATTCATTCTTTTAGCAAAGCTTCCATTAGGCATTGCTTTAAGTGATACTAATTTACCACCTGACTTCATAATAGACATTTGTTTTTTTCTGTTTCTGCTCCACCAAGAGTATCAAGTACATAATCAATATCTTTTAGTACAGTAGTATAGTCAGTCGTTTTATAATCGATAAATTGATCTACACCTAATTTTTCAACACGTTCTTTATTTTCAACACTACCATTTGTAATTACAGTTAAACCTTTTGCTTTAGCTATAGGAATAGCCATACTGCCTACTCCGCCTGTTCCTCCAGAAATAAATATTGTTTTTCCTTGCTCTGCCCCCATTAACTCTAGTGCTTGCATAATTGTTAAAGCAGTTAATGGTACCGCGGCAGCTTCCTCATCAGTCATATATTCTGGAACTTTAGCAATATCTTCTTTATTTATAGCCACATATTCTGCAAATGCCCCTATTCTATCTAGAGGTAATCTTGAGAATACTCTATCTCCAATTTCAAAATTAGTTACCTTACTTCCTTTTTGTTCAATCACTCCCACTAATTCATTTCCTGCAATTTGTGGTAATTTATAAGGTGTAATAATCTTAACTTCACCTCTAGAAATCATATTATCTAAGGGATTTACTCCTGCGACTAATACTTTTACAAGTACTTCATTTTCATTTATTGTAGGTTCTGCTACTTCTCTAATTTCAAGTTCGATATTGTTTTTGTTATATTGTGTGTGTAATGCTGCTTTCATTCTTATTTTTTTCTCCTATTATGTATAATTCTTTAATTAATTGTTCTAATGTTTTACTTGACAATTTATTATAAAACGCATCTTGTGCTTCATTAAATACAGGTTGTAGTAAATTTTTCTATATTGTTTCCAACAGGACATTCTTTATTTGCTCCTTCATGTATATTTACCAAATGTTTATTAGGATATACAATTTGATAAACGTCAGCTAAAGTTATATCTTTTTGTTGATTTAGCTAATGCCATTCCTGTTTTTACCTTGTTGACTTTCTATAAGTCCACCTTTTTTTAATAAAGCTATTATTTTTTTCTTATATGACTACTATTTGTATTTACACTATTTGCAAGTAGTTCGGAAGAAAGCTATTTTGTCTGTTTCTGAAATAAATATTAGTATATGTAATGCTACTGAAAATTTTTGTATCCATAATTGTCTCCTTCGAATTTTTCCTTTAATATCCATTTTAAATTTTAACTTGTTCTCGTATCTGATACAAGTATAAGTATAACACTGTTTATTTTTTTGTCAATACTTTTTAGAAAATTCTTTTTTTAAAAAAATATTATATTTTTTTGACTTTACTATATACTATTTTCAGAATAAAAAAACTCTCTTATAACTTGATATTATGCTGATTTTGTTATAATATGATAAAGTAATTTTATTAATAATTTATAAATAGAAAAATAATGATTGTGAGGTAAAAAAATGGAAAAATTGGATTGAAATTACTATTCATACTACTAATGAAGCTAGTGAAATAGTTGAATCTATTCTTTTTAGATTATGGTTCTACAGGGGTTGCTATTGAAGACCCTACTACTCTAGAAGAAAACTTACACGATGATTTTGGGACTATCGTTGAACTTAGTCCTACTGACTTCCCTGATGTTGGAGTTATTGTAAAAGGATATATAAATGAACTTAACTTTGATGATGAGACTTTTACTCGTTTTAAAAGGTGAATTAGAACAACTAGGGACAAAAATATTAACATTGGAGAATTTTTTTCAAAAATAGAAACTACTACTATTAAAGATAGCGACTGGGAAAAATTCTTGGAAAGATTACTTCGATATTCTAAATATCGGTGAAAAAGTTTGTTATAGTTCCTACATGGCGTGAATATGAGAATGAAGAAAACAAATATGTAATCAATATTGATCCAGGTATGGCTTTTTGGTACTGGTGGGCATGAAACTACTTCACTTTTGTATTAAAAAAACTTAGAAAAAAATATGTTAAAACCTCATGATAATATTATCGATGTTGGTTGTGGAAGTGGTATTCTCAGTATCGCAGCAAGTTACTTAACAGATGGTGAGATAAAAAGCTGTTGACTTAGATAAACTGGCTGTTGATGTATCACGTGAGAATTTCGCACTTAATAATTTAGAGAAATAGAATAGTTGTTGAGGAAGCTAGCCTTCTTACAAAAAGAGACTAAAAAAATATAATGTTATTGTAGCTAATATACTAGCTCACATCATCGAATTAATGCTAGATGATGCATATAACTTACTTGAAGACGGTGGATACTACATTACTTCTGGTATTATTAAAGATAAAAAAAGATGAACTTCTAGAAAAAAATGTTAGAACGTGGATTCAAACTAGTAGAAGAAACTTCTGATAATGAATGGTATTCATTCGTTGTAACAAAATAAACAAAATAAATAAAAATAAGGATAGATATATAACTTAATTGTTTATATCTATCCTTGTTTTTTTATATTAAATATAATGCAACTTATAAAGTAAATAACTAAATAGTGGTGGTATGAATAATAACAATGGTAATACTAAGAAAAAAATATTGCGAAAAATATAATATAACGTTTTTAATGGTTCTTTATTGTTACTTATTCTTATTTTATTATAACCTATAGTACACATCAAAAATAGAACCATAGTTTAAAATTACCGTAAACATATCACTTAAAAAGCATACTCCATACATATTCTGTATACTTTTTAAATAATGTTAAATCACTCATTGAGGCAATAAGGCCAAATATTGTAGAGATAACAGCTAATAACAAACCTATAAAAAGCCAAATTGCTAAAAGTGTACAGGTTAGAACTACTTGAATTATAAGTAGCGATTTCCATGGCATAGTTAGATCTACATCTAATCCCTTTCGTTTTCTTCTATATCTCATAAAAAGTATTAATAATATAAAAATATAGGTACGGATATATGACCATAGTAAATTATCAAGTTCATTCTATTCTCTGTCATTACTTACTCATCCTCCCTATAGATTATTTTCTATATTATAATATACACTAATATTTGCATAAAATAAAAAGACTATCTTACTGATAGCCTCTTAAAAATGTTTATATAAAAACTGTAATAATAACTTATTTTTATTATTCCTTCTCATAATCTTATCTTTTTTTCCCATTCCTACTACACATATGATAATTATAATAATATATAAACTTATCATAACTAATCCTGAAATTAATACTGTACTTAAGTATATATCTCTTCCATGAGGTAGTGCAACAACTAAGATACTAAACATAAAAAAATCATAAAAAGCCAGATTGGTAAAACTACAAGTACAATAATTAAACTAATAATAAAAATATGTTTTTCCACGAAATTTCTAAATAAGGATTTCCTCTACATGATTTGATATTTATAATTCTAAAAATATCTAATAATATAATTACTGGTACAAAAAAATATGACCACCAAATAATAAAAACTCTCCTACACTCAAATAATCCTTCCTTCTGCTTTATTGTATTAATTTAGTTAAAAAGAAACTTCCTATAAAAAAATCTTCCCGGAACTACTAGCACATATAC
>BNJT01001554.1_pt1 | contig 20624 bp, 20 predicted proteins | sample 8540491 | NCBI WGS metagenome assembly BNJT01 (sample SAMD00202455, study PRJDB9452) | human saliva metagenome | host: Homo sapiens | reverse complement strand
CCGGCCTTGAGCGTTTTTTTGTCTTGGCAAGGAGATTACGAACATTTACGAAACAAAATTATCCATTTTCATGAAAATTAATCAACATCGGCTTTAGATTGTGCTAAAATAGGAATATTAAATCCCCCACTTCGTTCAAGAAGTAAGCGCAAGGAGCAAAAGTAATAATGAAAGTACTAGCATATGGTGTTCGTGATGTCGAGAGACCCGTGTTTGACCTAGCCAATCAAAAGTTTGGTTATGAATTAGTTTGTGTGCCCAACTACCTAAAGGGTCCGGAAGAGGCTTGGTTAGCTCAAGGTTGTCAGGCCGTTATTTTGCGTGGTAACTGCTGGGCTACAAAGGAGGTCTTAGATATCTACAAAAAATTAGGAGTAGAATATGTCCTGACGCGGACAGTAGGTGTCGACCATATCGATCTTGCCTATGCTAGGCAATTGGGCTTCAAGTTAGCACACGTCCCTTTTTACTCACCTAATGCGATTGCCGAATTAGCTTTGACCTTGGCCATGACCCTCTTGCGGAATGTCGCCTATACAACTCACTTAACTAGTCAGCAAGATTTTCGTGTCCACGAGCAAATGTTTTCTAAGGAAATCCGTAACTGTACTGTTGGTGTGGTTGGGATTGGCCGGATTGGCTTGACGACCGCGACGCTCTTTAAGGGCTTGGGCGCGAATGTCTTAGCTTATGACGCCTTTCCAAAAGAAGGGGTAGATCATATCTGCACCCAAGTAGAACTGGATGAGCTCTTAGCTAAGTCAGACGTGATTTCCATTCACGCGCCTTACATTCCAGCTAATGGCAAGGTCATCACCAAGGAATTCATCAGCAAGATGAAGCCAGGGGCCATTCTGGTCAACACTGCGCGCGGTGAGTTGCAGGATGTGGATGCCATTATTGAAGCCATCGAATCTGGCCATTTGGCTGGGGCAGGCTTAGATGTCTTAGAGAACGAGAGCCAATTCTTCTTCAAGGACCTGCGTGGTCAAGACATTAGCGATTCTGCGGTTAAGAAATTGGTTGACCTCTATCCTAAGGTCTTATTAACCCCTCACATGGGGAGCTACACCGATGAGGCAGTAGAGAACATGGTGGAAACCAGCTTTAATAACCTCAAGGACTATCTGGAAACAGGAGAATGCAGCAATGATTTCTAGGTAAATAAAGAATTTGCCTCGAAAATAGACAAAAGCGAAAGAACTGAGTGCCGCTTAAGCAGCGCCTTAGTCCTTTCGCTTTATTTATTATAGTAGGATAATATGAAAATATAGGCTTCACTTGCTAGTCCATCTTAGCTAGCTAAATTTTTAGGACACTTAGTTATAAGTTATCCTAACTTAGATAAAAGTTGATAAATAGTATGGGCTACCCCGTCTTCTGCATTGCTAGGGGCCTCATAGCTTGCTAAGTCTTTAATGGCTTGACTAGCGTTAGCCATGGCATAACTATTAGGGAACATGGTTAGCATAGAGCGGTCGTTGGCCGAGTCTCCGATGGTTAGGACTTGATGCTTAGTGAACCCATGGTGCTGGCAGTAAGCTTCAATCGCTAAGCCCTTTTGGGCCTTAAGACTGGTGATTTCTAAATTATCTGGGCCAGAAGAAGTCAGGTCAATGGCAAAGTCCTTGAGGAAATGGTGGGCAGACTCTAAGACTTCAGGGCGCCGGTCAATCAGCATAAGCTTAAGTGGTGGATCCAAGTCAGGGCGATAATCCTCAAGGGGTTGAAGCTCCTTGAAGTGGAGTTCAATCTGAGCCAGACTATCATCGCTAGAAGCTTCCTTGGCGCGATTTAGGAAAGCTTCCATGCGTCGCCGATAGAGGGACAGGTCATTGACATAATAACCGTTCAGAGACTTGAGCGACACCAAAGTCTGAGTTTCAGGCACAGCAAATCGTTCGATAAGGGTCTGGGTATCAGCCAAATCAAGGGCGAAGACATCCTCCAAATTTCCTTTAACGTCATAAGTTGCAGCGCCATTGACGGCAATGATGCGAGCGGTCAGTTGATGCTGATCTAGGAGCCACTTAGCAGACCGATAATCTCGTCCGGTAGCAATCAGAAACTCGATATCCGATTGAGCTTGAAGGTCTCGAATGGCTTGGGCGGTAGTGTCGCTAATGACATGGTTTGGGTTCAGTAAGGTCCCATCCATATCGGATGCAAAGAGTTTAATCATCGGCAACCTCCATAATTCGTCATAATTCTCGTATAAATAGTGTACCACGAAATCGTCAAAAAATGGTATGATAGAAGCGAGATAAATTTAGCTTAGAAAGGATGATCGAGATGACACAACCGATTTTCTTAAAGCCTGTGTTACAAGATAAGATATGGGGTGGCCGTAAACTTGAACTAGAATTTGGCCTCAAAGGTCCTAGCGACACGGTAGGGGAAGCTTGGTGTATTAGTGCCCACCCTAATGGGGTGTCGACCGTCATTAGTCCTGCCGAATATGCAGGACTGGGCCTAGATCAGCTCTATCGAGAGCATCCAGAATTATTTGGGAATCCTAGTCAAACTGTCTTTCCTCTCTTAATTAAAATCCTAGATGCAGCAGCCGAGCTTTCTGTGCAGGTCCATCCTGATGATGCCTATGGACTTGAACATGAAGGGGAGCTTGGGAAGACGGAATGTTGGTATATCATTTCTGCGGAGCCAGGAGCCAAGATTGTTTATGGGCATAAGGCTCAATCGCGACAAGAATTCGAAGGATTAGTAGCGGCAGGGCGTTGGTCAGACCTCTTAGTGGAGGTGCCAGTTAAGGCGGGCGACTTCTTTGATGTGCCGGCAGGGACCATTCATGCGATTGGTGCAGGGGTGGTCATTCTGGAAACACAACAGAGCTCTGATACCACTTATCGTGTCTACGACTATGATCGTCGTGATACCCAAGGCAATCCCCGTGATTTGCATCTTAAGCAGGCGGCGGATGTCACTTTCTATCCAGATCCAGAGCGTCACTTGCAAGTCAAGACTCAGCAAGTTGGTGACAGCCAAGTTATCCAGTACCTAGAAAATGAATTTTTCACTGTGAGCAAGTGGGAAGTCGTGGATAGCCTTACTTTAAGCCTGGATAATGCCTATACCTTGGCAACCGTCATTGCAGGGCAAGGCCGACTATGGTTGGACGGTGTCGCTTATGACTTAGATTTGGCAAGTTCCTTTATTTTGCCGCACGGTGTTACAGAAATTTGTTTGGAAGGGAAGCTGACCTTAATTAGTTCCCATCCAGCTTAAATAGAGGAGTGTGTCAGCAGATAATGAGTGAACAATACTTTAAATCTAGTCCCACCAGTCAGCATTCTTTACACCAGATTCAAGATGGTGTGGCAGGCCTAACTTTGAGCTTTCAGACCGATAATGGCGTCTTTTCTAAACAGCGCATGGACTATGGTTCCAAGGTGTTAGTGGAAGCTTTCGCAGATTCAGTTCCTGCAGGAACTTATCAAATAGTAGAACTGGGGAGTGGCTACGGTCCGGTCACAATTGCTTTAGCAAAATTATATCCTCAAGCTCAAGTGACAGGTGTCGAGATTAATGAACGTGCCTACCAGTTGGCGCAGGCTAATAGTCAGCTTAATCGAGTAGAGAATACAGCCTACCAACTGGCTGACGCAGGCCAATGGCAAGCTAGTCAAGCACCGGATTTTGTGGTGACCAACCCACCTATTAGGGCCGGTAAGCAGGTCATCCAACAATTCGTACGCTCAGCTCAGGCTAATTTAAGACCTGGCGGTGAATTATGGCTCGTAATTCAGAAAAAACAAGGCGCTCCTTCTATGGAAACTTTTATGGAAGAAGTCTTTGGGAATGTTGAGTTAGTGACCCGAGATAAGGGTTATTGGATTTTGAAAAGCCAAAAGACAAAATAGTAAATTTTACAGAAGTCATTTTGATTGATTCATCAAAATGGCTTTTTTGTGATTTGTATATATGAATAAAAATCGAGCATCAAAACCACTATTATTACAAGATGATGACATAGGTATAGTGTTAATTCTTAATGGAGCATGACACTATAGTTAGAGCCTTAAAGATTAGTCGAACGCTCTTTATAACTAGTCTTTTACTTTCTGATTTGAGAATAATAGGGAAAAACAAATTTTAGTATATCTTTCTGCTAAATAGTGTGGTAAAATACACAAATGACCGACAAATTATAATCAAAGAGAGGGAATACACAATGAAAAAACTTAAGGATTCCAGCAGCCTTAAACAAATTCAACGCTTTTCCATCCGGAAATTTTCGGCTGGTATTGCATCTGTTGTAGTGGGGAGTTTCTTGCATCAGCATTGATTAGTCCCGCTGTGAATGCACAGGCCACTACACCAGCATCTAACACTCATTCAGTGGCAAAACAAGTAACGACACAATATCAATACCTTGCGATTGAAGAGTTAACTTGGGCGCAACGTCAAGCAATCAAATCAGGCACTCCTAGTCAAATTGCCCAAGCGGATCAAGTTTATTATTTTGTCTATCAAGCAAAACGAGGTGCTCGTCAATTACCAGTTACTGGTGAAGGATCCACCTTGTTGGGGCTTGCAGCAGGCGCGACCTTGATTGTATTTGCAGTTGGCTTGGTTCGTGATAAGAAGAAAGCACTGACCAGCTTAATGCTTGTGACCTTAGCAGGACAGGTAGCATTGGTGCCGAATTCACAAGCAGCTCAAGCGCGATTGCTAGAACAATTCAATCAAAGTTTCCAAACGCCAGTGGGACAAGCCTTGCCAAATCCTCAAGTTCAGATAGAAGGATATGAATATGTAGGGTATTTTGCCGCTCAGGAGCTGGCGCAAGTAGCACCTAATGCTTCTGTAGATGGTGCGATTAGTGAATCAACTGAATCTAAGGCTTCTTCAGCGGAATCAAGCGCAAGTCAATCCTCTGAATCGAAAGCCTCTTCAGCGGAATCAAGCGCAAGTCGAAACATCTGAATCAAAAGCTTCTTCAGCGGAATCAAGCGCAAGCGAAACATCTGAATCAAAAGCTTCTTCAGCGGAATCAAGCGCAAGTGAAACATCTGAATCAAAAGTGTCTTCAGCGGAATCAAGTGCAAGTGAAACTTCTGAATCAAAGGCATCTGCTGAAGAATCCAATTCAAGTGTAACACCAGCACCAGAGCCACCTAAAACGCTAGATTTCAAAGACTTAGACGCTGCTTTACAGGCAGCGAATAAGCAAGTGGCTAATCTAGAGGCTGTTAAACTTAGCGATAAGACTCCAAAGTCAGTGAAAGCTTTTGAGGAAGAATTAGCAAATGCTAAGAAGGATTTAGACACACTGATTAGCAGAGCGCAAGAGCTCAAAGATAATCCTAAAAATACTGAGCAAGTAGCGATTAACGATTTAACTAAGCAAGTTCAGAACTTAGCTGATAAGACATCTAAATTATCCGATAACCTAATTGCTCAAGCAGACAAGACGCCATTACAAACGGTGATGACGGCTTTAGCAGAATTGGTTAAAGAAGCTAAAAATGTAGGGTTAATTGATGAAGTGATTAAGTCCCAAGCGACTTTGCAAAATGCGCGTTCAGTGGTTAAAGATCAAGATGCTACTGAGAAAGATGTAGCGGCAATGGTGAAAGCAGTTGAAGCCCTAATAGAAGATTTAACGTATAAGCTAAAGGCTCAGCAACCAGCCCCAACTCCATCAAAAACGCTAGATTATAAAGCTTTAGATGCCTCATTGCAGGCTGCTCAGGCTCAGCTTGCTAACATAGAAGTAACACCTAAGAATGATAAGACCCCTAGCTCTGTTGCAACTTTTGAGAGTGAACTTGCTAAAACTAAGGAAAGTTTGACAGCACTCACTAATCAAGCTCAAGTCCTCAAGGGGAAAGCTGGTGCGGCAGAGCAAGCAGATATTGATGCGCTCACCCAACAAGTTCAGGAATTAGCCAACAATTCTGAGAATCTAGCCAGTCTTTTAGTAGCTCAAGTGGATAAATCGGCTTTGCAAGCAGCGATGTCGTCCTTAATCGCAAAACTTAATAAAGCGAGAAATTTGGGCTTAATGGATGAAGTGATTAAGACTCAAGCAACTTTACAAAATGCGCAATCAGTGATTCAGGACTCAGAAGCAACCGAGAAAGATGTTGAAGCAATGACTCAGTCAGTTGAAACTCGGTCTCAAGGCTTACAGTATATTTTGGATAACTTAGAGTCTAAAGAAGCGCAACCGTAATCTCGATAGATAAGCTAATTGTTTGAGATAGTAGCATAAAAAAGAGTGTTGATAGTTCTGGCTATCAACACTCTTTTTGCGCAATCAGGTTGTTTGATGAAGCTATGAATCGAGATATTAAGAAATTATAAAATGATGAAACCTCGATGTTATTAGTTGGTTACGCCATGTGTTGCTTTAATTAGACTGTTCGGTTATTTTTGGCAACAATGAAAACCATTGATTTATCAATAAAATATGAGAAATTACAGTTTAAGCATATATTTATTATTTTTTTTGTGGTAAAATACACTAGCGAATAATAATTTACTAAGAAAGGGAAAAACTCAATGAAGAAATCTAAGAGCTCTAGCAGCCTTAATACAGTCCAACGTTTTTCCATCCGGAAATTTTCTGTTGGGATTGCTTCCGTTGTAGTAGGAAGTTTTTTTGTGCCAGCGGTAGCGGCACCTGTCGTTCAGGCACAGACTGCCACGACAGTTACAAGTTCTCAACAGGTAACCAAACAAGTGTCCACTCAGTATCGGTATGTATCTATTGAGGAATTATCTTTGGAACAGCGCCAAGCCATTAAAGCAGGAACCCCTAGCCAAATTGCTGAGGCAGATCAAGTCTACTATTTTGTTTATCAGGCAAATACAGGGAAAAATCATTTGCCAGTCACAGGCGAATCATCAACCCTATTAGGTCTAGCAGCCGGTGCGGCGTTGCTTGTGTTCGCCGTCGGCTTAGTTCGTGATAAGAAGAAGGCTTTGACTAGTCTGATGGTTATAACCATGGCGGGACAGGTTTTGCTGGCCCCAAGTTTACAGGCGGTTGAGACACGCCTACTAGAACAGTTTAATCAAAGCTTTCAAACAACTGTAGGGCAAGCATTACCCAATCCAAAGTTAAGTATTGAAGGTTATGACTATGTAGGGTATTTTCCTGCCAGTGAGCTAGAGCAAGTGGGACCTAATGTTTCTAGTAATAGTGCAATTAGTGCGACGAGCAACCTCGAGTCAGTAGCTTTCTTCAGAATCCTCCAGTGAAAGATCCACGCGAGTAAGTAGTGAAAGCCCTGTGGCGTCAGTGCAGTCTGAGAAACCAAGTGCAGATGTTTTCGCCGACACTGCAACCAGAGGAATCGAGCGCCAATGTGACACCGGTGTCAGCGACCAAACCTGAAAAGCAAAACACTAGCACGGTTCCAGCGGAGAAACCGAGCACCAACGCGACACCAGCGCCAACGCCACCAGCAGAGAAACCGAGCACCAACGCGACACTAGCGCCGACGCCACCAGCAGAGGAACCGAGCGCCAATGTGACACCAGTACCAACGCCACCAGCAGAGGAACCGAGCACCAACGTGACCCCAGCACCAATGCCGCCAGCAGAAGAACCAAGCACCAGCGTGACACCAGTACCAACGCCACCAGCGTTGGAACCGAGCACTAGCGTGACACCAGCGCCAACGCCACCAGCGTTGGAACCGAGCACCAGTGTGACACCAGTACCAACGCCACCAGCGTTGGAACCGAGCACCAGTGTGACACCAGTGCCAACGCCACCAGCGTTGGAACCGAGCACCAGTGTGACACCAGTACCAACGCCACCAGCAGAGGAACCTAGTGTCAACCCGGCTCCAACATCTAATCCTCCGAAGCCTTTTGAGTATAGAGTCTTAAATTTGACTTTGGAGTTGGCAGAAGCTCAAGTGGATGACCTAGAAGTGGCTGTCACGGAAGGAAAAACCCCTAGTTCAATTGCCTCTTTCAAGGAGGAATTCTATAAACTGAAATCCCGTCTTACAACGCTTGTCAATAAGGTAAAAGAAATAAAGGCTGCACCTGAAGCTGCAGATCAGTCAACAATTGATAGCTTGGCTCAAGAAGCGCAAGAGTTAGTTAATCGTACTAAGAACTTGTCTGACGTTTTAGTAAGTCAGGCAGACAAATCGCCATTAAAAACTGCTATGGCAGCATTGGCAGAGCAAGTAAAAACAGCCAAAGCTCTTGACTTAAGCGATAAGACGCCAAGTAGCCAACAGGCCTTGGCTGATGAAATTCGCAAAATACAAGCAACACTCCAGAATGCTCAGTCAGTAGTGAAGGATTCTGAAGCAACAGATGTTGATGTAGACGCGATGACTCGGTCAGTAGAGAACCAAGCCAAATCCTTGGAAGCTGCCGTCAAGGCTCTCCAATCTAAGGCAGATACACAGGCGCTAGCAGCAGCTGTGACTTTACTAGATGCGCCTGTTGATACAGACCAGAAGACACCGCAAAAGTATTGCGGATTACCAACATGCGCTAGATTTATTGAGAGACAGTCTAGAAGCTGCTCGTGCTCAAGCGCAAGCTATCTTAGCGGACCCAGATGTTAAGCAGGAACAAGTGGATAAGGCCTTGGTAGCAGTAAATGAAGTGCAGGCTAAACTTGATCAAGCTAAAGCTTTGTTACGGCAACAAGCAGATAAGTCCGCCTTAGAGAAAGCAAAAAATAATCTGGAACAAGCGATTCAAAAACCAGTTGTGACAGATCAGAAACGACCAAAGACCGTTCAAACTTACCAAGCAACAAAAGACCTTGCCTTGCAATTGAGCCAAGAAGCCGCTCAACTATTAAAAGATCTTAACGCGAGTCCGGAAGCGGTTTTGGCAAGTACGGAAAAAGTCAACAAGGCTTTCCAACAGCTAGAATTAGCAGAAGCGGGCATTTTGGATCTTGTGGACAAAGCGGATTTACAACGAGCTCTGGCACAGTTGAATCTACCAGTTGACACGACAGGTAAAACAACACGCAGTGTGAATAATTTCAGCCAGGCACTTGTTGGGCATCAAGCTACTATTGATGAAGCAAAGCTAATGCTCAAGCTTTGATAGCTAATCAAGATGCCACACCAGAAGAAGTAGCTTCCGCAATCGAGGCTTTGGAAGCCGCTCAAGCGCTGAAAGACCAAGCGCAAGCTCTCTTAATGGACCGCGCAAATAAAGAAGCACTTGGCCAACAGGTTGAGGCAGCACAAGAAGTTGTCGCCAATCGTTATACGCCAGCTAGCTTCCAGAAAGTTGCTGACCAGCTCAAAGCTGCTCAGGCCGTTTTAGAAGATGGCGATAGCAACCAAGAAGCGGTTGACCAAGCGACTCAAGCCCTTCGAGAGGCCTTAGCGCAATTGGAGCAGGTAGAACCCAAATATACAGCTGTTAACGTTGAAGCACCTACATCTGATTTATCTCGGGTCGTCACCGTGCGTTATCAGTTAGAAGACCCTAACCAACTTTACCGGGGAGGCAAGGTACAAGTCTTCCAGGGGGATCGCCTAGTTAAGACAGTCCCAATCCAAGGTTTGACCGCAAATATTGATGGGTTGGATTATCATGTGCCTTATCGTCTCCATACCGTTATGGAATATGAGAACCAGCAAGGTGCTCAGTCGAAAGATCAGTTAGAGGACCAAGTAATAGAGTTAGATTTGAAGAAGATTGAGCTCAAACAAATCAAGGGTGTGCAGCTCTTCCATCGACAAGCTGACGGTAGTCATCAGTTGGTGGCTAGTTTGAGTCAGGTTCCATCTGATTTAAATAATTATTATGTTAAAGTACAGTCTGACCGCTTCAAGGATGTCTATTTGCCAGTTGCTTCTATTGAGACAGTTAGTCATGAGGGTCAGTCTTATTATCAAGTGACTACCCAGGCTCCTGAGCTAGTACAAAATCAAGGCGGCTCAAGTGACTATCACCAAGGCTATCAATTCCTAGTTGGTCAAGAACGTCCAGCGGATGGGAATGTGCATTATAGCTTTAAGAGCTTGCTTGAGGCTATACGCCAAAACCCAGCTGGAGACTACATACTGGGTGCCAACCTATCAGCGTCCGAGGTCAGCTTAGCAGCCGACGCGACCGCCTATTTTGTGGGAACCTTCACTGGGACTCTATCTGGCCAGACTGCAGACGGCGCGCAACATGCTATCTATAATTTGGTTGCACCACTCTTTGATCAGTTAAACCAAGCGACTATCAAGCATTTAGACCTTAAACAAGTGGCCATTGAATCAGGTAATTCTATGGCTGCGCTAGCCAAGCGGGCGACTAATTCGATAATCAGTGATGTGGCAGTTTCTGGGCGCGTGTCAGGGACGACCAATGTAGCAGGTATTGTTCATACGGTTGTAGGTGGTAGCAGGCTTGAGAATGTTCGATTTCAAGGTGAGATTAGCCAGAGTGGCCAGCCTAACCAGGCCCAAGAAGTGGGTGGTTTAGTCGGCCTACTTGAACAATCCAGTGTTACTAACGCATATGTCGATGCCAAGCTGAACGTAAATCTAAACGCGCAAAGTGCTCGGGCGGGCGTAGCCTTTGGTCGAGTTGTGTCCAGCCAAGGCAAGGCAGTGGTCAAAAATGTCCTTGTCAAAGGAAGTCTTAATAATACAGGCTCTACCGTTCAAGGTCGAAGCGGGGGACAAGTAGGTGGGGTCGTCGGCTCTACTTGGATGAATGGGCGCTTAGAAAACATTATTTCAGACGTGGCAGTCACTAACGGTTACCGTGTCTACGGGGATAATGGCGCTATTTCAGAGGGCTATATCCGTAATGATCAAGTGGCCTGGAAGGTGACTGAACGCGTAACCGGTGTGGAAGAACCAGGCTTTAACCCTGTTAAGGCTAGTCAGGCTGATGTGGACAAATTAGCTAGTCAACTAGAAGCGGCCGATGGGGTCCTGACGGATACTCCTGCGAGCTCTTATGTCGATCAAATCAACCAACAAGCAACCGATTATAGTCGTTTGGCTAATTATCAAGCTGATCGTGCTCAGGCCTATGCCAACATGGAGAAACTCCTGCCATTTTATAATAAGGAGCAAATTGTTAAGTATGGGAACTTAGTGGCGCCAGACAGCAAGTTGGCGACTCAGGTGCTCTTGGCGGTTACGCCAATGCAAGGTAATGCTTTTGTGACGGACTACAACCAAGCAATGGACCGGATTATGTTGCACTTTGCTGATAAATCAGTGCAATACTTGGCCTTAGGTGCGAAATCTGAGTTCAAACAAACAGGCGTGGTTGAGTATCAATTAGAGGATTCAGGTCTTATCTATACACCTAACCAAGTGCTGAAATCAGTGGATGATGTCATGAATGCAGTCCTAGATATCATGAAAGAGACTGGTTTATCATCTGACGCTGTTTGGCAAGCCGCAGGTGTCAATAGTCTCTACACAGATGTAAGTGCCAGAGTCAAAAATGACCGTCGCACCGTCTTAGAGAACAAACTTGGCCGACCAGCGACTGAGGATGAAATTGTAGAAGATTTAGAAGTCTATCGTCGTGAACAACGTGCCTATCAGATTGAGACGCTCTTCTTCAATGCGACCTTTGGTGCCTTCCAAGATACGTTAGCCAATGACTTGGTGAAGATTATTCGTCAGGAGGCCAACTACCTAGGAGATAATGAGCAGGCGCGTGCTGCTTTGATCCAGAAACTCAAGGATAATCGAGGGGCCCTGCTCTTGGGTTTGGCTTATCTCCAAGACCACTACCGTATTAATTTTGGAGAACATAACCTAGGGGAGATTGCCACCTATCAGTCAGACTTCTTCGGTAATCAAAAGAGCATTATTGATAAGCTGATTAGTATTGGAAGTCAGGGTGTTCAAACCTTGCGTTCTAAGAATAGCGCCAAGACATACAGCAGAATCTTAAGTGCTGACAGCAAATTACCAACGGTTCTTGATTATCTAACTTATTTCCGCGAGTTATGGACCAAGTTTGATCAATACGAATGGTTCCGAGATGCAACTAAGGCTAATGTTACCATGGAGGAACGTCCGTCTCTTGAAGAAGGGCTAAATAAATCTCCTTATAAGGTCTACGATCGTTTATCTGTGCCGGATTATCGTGATTACATCTTGCCTTTACTCAACCTTAAGAAGAGTCGAATTTTCTTAGTATCCAATGTTTTATCGCTAACCCTTGGGGTCGACAGATCGTCGTCCTTACCTAGCGCCAGAAGAGTTTGACAAACGTGTTAAGACTTTAGCTGATCGTCAGCAAATGCACGTTGATACCTGGTATCGTGTAGCCTTACCAACTGTCAAAGAGCGCATGGCTCGTAGAAATGCTATGCTAATCTGGGATGGTTATGCTAATGGCAAGAACGGTGGTTGGTATGATAGGTTAGGCAATGACACCTCCAATCGGCCAGTTAAATATCCATCTATGGGTATTAAGGAATTCTTTGGTCGAATCGATCGTTTCTATGAAAACAATGGAGCTGGAGCATATGCTGACACTAGCAATGGTGTGTATTTTGTCTTCACAGATATTTTATCCGACTACGTTGGAACGTCTCACTATACCCATGAGCTAGTCCATAATATGGAAATCAGTCTATCTTGGTGGAAACAGCTGGCGTCCGGAGGAAGTCTGGGAAGAATATGCTCAAGGGCTCTTGCAGTCACCTGAGGGACCAGAGTATGATCATATTGGGCTTAATACCTCCTTTGACTGGAGCGATAAGACGAACCGTCTCTATAACGCGACACCATCACGCTTCCAGTCTGCAGATGATTGGGGTCAATATGTCCACCGTCTCTTCGATATTCTCTACTTGCTAGACTATGCTGAGGCCAAAGCAGTTCTAGAAAAGGGTCCAGATGCCATGAAACAATGGTTCAACCGCTTCATTAATGTGCCGAATGGGCCTAACCATGTCAATAATAAGGTAGTGGAGATTAGTGATGAAGAGTGGACAAACTTTAATATCCAGTCGATTGATGACTTCATTGATCGTAGCTTAGCGCCAAAACGCTACTTCCGTAATGGTTTTGAGACGGATCGCAACTCTTATGAACGAGTTAATATGTTCAATCCAATGTATGGGACAGGCCAAAATGATAAGGGCTCACCAGGTGGTTGGTGGTTCAAACGAATGGCTTGGGAATTGATGGGTTATAAGGGCTATAAAGATGGCTTCATCCCTTATGCGTCTAACCAATTAGAACGACAAGCTAGAACGGATGGACAGACCCTAAATGATAACTATATTATCCAGAAGATTTCTAACGGCGACTTCCAAGATCTTAATGCCTTTAAGAAGGCTATGTTCAAGGAACGTCTGGATAAGGTTGCCAATGGGGCAACGCTTCGTCCTATTACAGTACGCAATCGTCAAGTAAGCACCTTGGCGGATATTGAAGCGCTGATGAAGGAAGCTGTTGACCGAGTGCTATCAGCTCGTCAAACAGGTAATATGCGGAATGATGTCTATAACTTGAAGAAGGAAATCTATCTTGAACTATTCAAGGCTTCGAATGACTTCCGTCAATCTATTTTTGCCAACGAATAGAAAGCAGAAAACGGCAGCTAAGGCTGCTGTTTTTTTGTCGTGCTTGCAAGTAGTGAGTAGATGGAGTAGAATATAAACTAATCCGATTAGTTTAAAAGGAAAGGATGATCTCGATGAGAATCAAGCAACACGGAAATCTTTATCAATTAACCTTTTTGCCTCGGCTTTTCCCCATTAATGCGTATGTGTATGAGACGGCTGATGCCCTAATCGTTCTAGATATGGGAGTGAGCAACTTTGTTAAAAGCGTTCAGTCCGTTGAAGCTAAAACGGCCAAGCCAGTGACCCATTTGCTAGTAACGCACGGGCATAGTGACCATATCAGTGGAATTTCGGCCTTCGCAAAGATGTATCCCCATGCGAATATTGTGGTATCTGCTCGAGAAGCTAGAATCTTACGCGGAGATTTAACCTTAGATGATACAGAAGATCAAAGTCCTATCTCGGGAGGATGGCCAGAGCTAGATTTTAACATTCATCGAGAAGTAATCCCTGGGGATCAAGTGGCAGGCTTTCAAGTAGTGGGGGTTCCAGGACATACACCAGGTTCGGTTGCCTACTTAGCTCCTGATGGGACTATGATTGCGGGCGATGCCTTCCAAACACGCGGGGGCTTGGCGGTAGCAGGCGATCTGCGTGTTGCCTTTCCATTTCCTGCCTGGGCTACGTGGAGCCGCAAACAGGCTTTGGCTAGTGCTGAGGCAGTCTTAAAATTAAACCCAAGCTGTCTGGCTTTAGGTCATGGGCCACTAGTTTTAAATCCGGCCTTAGAGTTGCCACCCGTAATTAAGCGAATGAAGGAGCGTTTGGAGCATGCGTAGACCCTCTATAAGCCTAGAACAGCTCGTCAAAATAGGTTCTTCTTTACTAAATCGAAAGGGACTTACGGAATTTGCCCTCAAAGATGTTGCGCACGAGGTAGGAATGCGTCTGCCTTCTCTGTATAACTATATTGAGAGTCGGGAACACTTGCTGATGCTTATCGCAGAAGATACGGCAAAGCGTTTTTATCAGCTATTGTCAACAGCATCCCAAGAAGGAGATGGCACCGAAAAGATACGTCAGGTAGCCGAGGCATACTTGAACTTTGCTTGGGACTACCCGGGAGAGTATGAATTGATGCAGGCTCCTACTTTTTGGTGCCAGAGTTCAGCGGGACCTATCTTTGAGTCAATCTTCGAGTTAGTGCGTCAACTTACTGGGGATTGGAGATTAGCTCCGGAAGTCGAGACGCATTTTTATCGGAGTCTACGCAGTTATTTGCATGGTTATGCCGATATAGGACGACAACAGGGCTTTCGGCGACCTCAAGCCTTGGAATCGAGTGCTCAGTTTGGTTTGGACCTACTCTTAGCGGGATGGCAGGATTATTTGGCGAAACAGGATAGTATCAGTCGCTAATATCCTTGCATCGAGAGAATAAAAGGAGTATCATGTAGACAAAAGTTATTTTAAAGACAATAGTCTGGAAAGGCGGTGCCTATGTTAACTCCTAATGAAGCCAAGGTGCTTGCCTTGATTGAGGAAGACCCTTTCCGCACCCAGCAAGAATTGGCGACATTGATGGGAATTAGTCGGTCAACGGTGGCCAGTTTAATCTCGGCCTTGACCCAGAAACATCAGCTACGCGGACGAGCCTATATTCTGAATGAGGCGCGGCGAATTTATTGCATCGGTGGGATGAATATCGACCGTAAATTTCGTCTAACCGGCGCAATGCAGCTCGGTACTAGTAACCCTGTCACCTCAACTCTCAGTGTGGGCGGCGTAGTCCGCAATGTAGCTGAGAATTTAGGACGATTAGGTCAATCAGTTCAATTGCTGTCAGTAGCGGGAATGGATCAGGATTACGATTGGATTAAGCAGCAAACTCAGGCCTATGTGGATATGAGCCAAATAACTCAGATTCCAGAGGCAGCAACGTCAACCTACAGTGCTATTTTGGATGAGTCCGGGGATATGCAATTGGCGCTAGCCGATATGGCGATTGCCGACCAGATGGATTTAGATTGGATTAGTCAATTTGCTCCACGGCTTAAACTAGCAGATTACCTGATTCTGGATTTGAACTTGCCTCTAGAAACCGTGACTTATTTGATTCAACTTGCAAAAGCTGAATCAATTCCGCTTGCCATTATCCCGGTCAGTGGGCCCAAGATGAGCCATTTGCCAGAAGATTTGAGTGGCGTTAGTTGGCTCGTTGTCAATGAGGATGAATCCATCAGTCGCTTTGGCAATTTGCCTGCTTCAGACTTAGTGGATGCCTGGTTGGCAACTGGTGTCTTGCAAGTGGTCATGACCAGAGGGACTCGAAGTAGTTTTTATGGACATCAGGATGGCAGCCGCCAGGAGGTCCAGCCTATCCTAGCTCAAAATGTAGTAGATGTAACAGGGGCAGGCGATGCCTTCTCTGCTGGTCTTCTCTATGGCCAGTTGACAGGGCATGATGCTAAGACATCTATTTATTATGGGATGGCCAATTCCTATCATACGGTTCAAGCCAAACAAACCGTTCGACTCAATCTCTCTGCTAGCCAGTTGGAGAGTGACTATCAGACATTAAAAGAAAGAGGTTTAGCCTAAAATGAAAAACTTATTATCTATTAGTAAAGAAGTACAACACGCTTTAGATCACAACTTACCTGTTGTCGCTTTAGAATCTACTATCATTTCTCACGGGATGCCATATCCACAAAACGTTCAAATGGCTAAAACAGTAGAACAAATTATTCGCGATAATGGCGCCGTGCCAGCAACAATCGCCATCATGGATGGTCAGTTTAAGATTGGTTTAGAAGAAGCTGATTTAGAACGTTTGGCTAGCGAGAAGCCAGTTGCTAAGGTATCTCGACGTGACTTGGCAGAAGTCTTCGCCAAAGGCATCTTAGGGGCTACGACAGTCGCAACGACCATGATTGGGGCGCATTTAGCGGGTATCAAGGTCTTCGTTACTGGCGGGATTGGTGGTGTGCACCGCGGTGTAGAAGAAACCATGGATATTTCTGCGGACTTAGACGAATTAGGTCAAACACCAGTGACGGTCGTTTGCGCGGGCGCCAAAGCTATTTTGGATTTACCAAGAACTTTGGAATATTTGGAAACCAAAGGGGTGCCTGTAGTGGGCTATCAAACGGATTACCTACCTGCCTTCTACACACGGACTTCAGAATACAAGCTCAATAGTCGCGCAGACAAGCCAGAAGAAATTGCGGCCATGATGGACTACTCTGAAGCGCTTGGCCTTAAGGGTGGGATTTTGGTGACGAATCCAATTTCTGCTGAGCACGAAATTCCACATGAAAAAATTGATGCCATTATCGATGCGGCTGTAAAAGAAGCAGATGAGAAAGGGATTCGAGGCAAAGATAGCACGCCATTCCTATTAGCTAAGATTGTTGAATTAACAGATGGGGCTAGCTTAAATACTAATATTCAATTGGTTTATAATAACGCCAAATTAGGGGCACAGATTGCTAAAGCCTATCAAGAACGTTAAGCTTATTTATGGCAGCCGGGACATCTAGTCCCGGCTTTTTGTATATGATGTTAGTGGGAATAGAGTGATGCTGGGCATGATTTTATGTTGATTGGTCGATGGATAACTAGAAGGGCTTGACTTTTCTCCTAGATATCGTATAATAAAAGCACAAACAGTTGAATAATTGTTAAAACGATATGGAGAAGGGGGGATTAAGATGTGCTCTCATCATCACAATTCTCATACACATTCGCATCAGCACCATGCTCATGCCCATGTTCATGCATTTAGTTGGTCAGTCTTTGTCTATATGCTTGGGCTCCTTGCTTTCATCACAGGGCTTTTTCTAGGGCAAGGTTCCCTACTGGTTAATGCGCTCTATAGCTTGACGGTAATCCTGTCTGGTTATCATGTCCTAAGTGAAGGTTTGTTGGAGACTTGGCAGGCTAGCTACAAAGCGCGCTGTTTTTGTCCGAATACTCACTTGCTAATGGGGCTGGCGGCTATGGGTGCTATGCTTATTGGGCAATTCCAAGAAGCAGCCTTGCTAATTTTGATATTTGCTGGTGCTCATTTTCTGGAGGACTATGCAGAAGCTAAATCTAAGAAGGAAATGACCAGTCTCTTGGCTATGCAGCCGCAAGAAGCGCGCCTTTTGGCGGAAGATGGAAGCGTGACGATTGTGGCAGTGCAAGACTTAATGGTTGGTAACCGAGTGCAAGTATTGAATGGCGACCAAATCCCCATTGATGGCAAAATTGTGAGTGGTCAGGCGGTCGTTAATGAAGCCATGATTAATGGTGAGAGTATGCCGCAAGAAAAAAGCGTAGGGGATTCAGTCTATGCCGCTACCCTCAATGGTAATAGCAGCTTTGTCATGCAAGTAACAAGGTTGGCAGATCAAACTACTTTTGCCAAAATCCTTGGTTTAGTCAGGGAGGCGCAGGCTAAACAAAGTCCGGTTGCGACCCGAATTCAGCGTTTGGAGCCGCTCTATGTTAAGGGGGGCACTCCTCTTCACGGCTTTATATGCGCTTGTGATGGCGTTAGGGACTTCGCTTTCATTACATGAAGTAGCCTATCGAACATTGATTATGCTCATTGCCCTTTCGCCTTGTGCTTTAGCAGCCAGTGCCATTCCGGCTACCTTATCAGCTTTATCGAATCTGGCTAAACAAGGGGTGCTGGTCAAGGGTGGAAGCTACCTCAATCAAGTCTCGGGACTTGGAGCCATCGCTTTTGACAAGACGGGGACTCTAACCCAGGGTAGACCTCAGGTGACGGACACCATCTTATCGGCTGAAGCTGAGAAACTATTGGCTGTCTGGGTGTCCATGGAGCGTCAAGCTAATCATCCTCTAGCGCAGGCCATTGTGTCTCATTATGCTAGTTTGCCTGTTCTAGATATAGAGGTAAGCAACAAAATGGGGCAGGGTCTCTATGCTGATTATCAAGGTCACAGCTATCAGGTGGCTAAGCCGACTGCCTTTGAAGCGGTGGAGCCAGACTACGATCGGCAATGTCGAGAATGGGAAGGACAGGGCAAGACGGTGGTCTATTTGGCTCAAAACCAAGAAGTCATAGGGGCGATGGCCCTAATGGATATTGCCAAAGATGACGCCCGCCAAACCTTGGACTACTTTAAGCAAGTCGGTGTTAAAACCGTCATGTTAACAGGGGATTCCGAGTTAACGGGGCAGGCTATTGGCCAGCAACTAGGAATCCAATCTGTTCAAGCCCAAGTTATGCCTGACCAGAAGGCAGAAGAAATCCGTAAGTTAATGGACAAACACGAGATGGTAGCTATGGTGGGCGATGGCGTCAATGATGCGCCTGCCTTAGCTAGTGCTAGTCTGGGAATTGCGATGGGGCAAGGGACGGATGTAGCCATGGAGACGGCGGATGTGATTCTCGTTCGAGATCAACTTCAGTCTCTGTCTTATCTGCATCGCCTTGCCAAGAAACATGACCGGATTATCTGGCAGAATATTGGCTTTTCCATGTTAGTTGTGTTAGCCTTAGTACTAATGAATGTCAGCCAAATTTCCAATATCGCCCTCAGTGTAGTGGGACATGAAGGTTCCACACTGCTGGTTATATTGAATGGGCTACGACTCCTAGTACCCTTATCCTCGCGAGGTGAATAAATAAATGTATGACGAGCAAGTAATTGAAGAACTAGCACAATTTTTTAAAGCAGTAGCGGACCCTTCCAGACTCAAACTCTTGCTACATTTAATGAAGCAAGAAGCCAATGTGAATGAATTGGCTGAAGCGACTGGCTTAACTCTTTCGGGAGTCTCCCACCAACTTAAACTTTTGAAGTTAATGAAGTTGGTTAAGGCTAGTAAACAAGGTAAGTATGTCTATTATAGTTTGGACGACGACCACGTTAAACACATCATCACAGACTCTCTGACGCATTTGTCTGAGGATCGTTCTGAATAGCGGACAGGCGGCTTTGGCTGCCTGTTTTTTCGTGGCAACCAGAGATGCGAACGTTCTGTTGAAAAAAGTTAACAATTTTCGCCTTAGGCATTCTGTTAACCTTGGACTTATGCTATAATAGGTAAAATTTTAGAAAGAGATGGTGACCAAATGACTGTCGAGACAAGCTTCTTAGGGAAACCCTTAGCCAATCCTTTGATGAATGCATCAGGGGTTCACTGTATGACCGTAGAAGAGATGGACGAGTTAGCGCAAAGTGCAGCTGGAGCCTTCGTAACCAAGACGGCAACGCGGGACTATCGAGCAGGTAATCCCCAACCTCGTTATGTGGATGTACCTTTGGGCAGCATTAACTCCATGGGCTTACCCAATGAAGGATTAGCTTACTACCTAGACTATTGCTTGGCGCGTCAAGATCAACAAGCCCTGCAATTCTTATCGGTGGTAGGTTTAAGTTATGATGAAATTGTTGAGAATCTGCGAACCATAGAGGCTAGTGCTTACCAAGGGGTGACAGAATTCAACTTGTCATGTCCTAATGTCCCAGGCAAGCCTCAAATCGCCTATGACTTTGAATTGACAGAGCGACTCTTAACAGAAGTCTTTTCTTTCTTCACTAAACCGCTAGGGCTTAAGTTGCCGCCTTACTTCGACATAGCCCATTTTGATCAGATGGCAGCCATCCTTAATCGTTTTCCGCTGACCTATGTTAACTGCGTCAACTCCATTGGCAATGGTCTCTATATTGATGTAGATAAGGAGCAAGTGGTGATAAAACCCAAGGGAGGTTTCGGGGGTCTAGGTGGAGACTACATTAAGCCAACAGCCTTGGCTAACGTGCGGGCCTTCCATCAACGACTCAATCCATCTATTAAGATTATTGGCACCGGGGGTGTCAGAACCGGTCAGGATGTTTTTGAGCATATTCTTTGTGGGGCTAGTTTAGTTCAGGTAGGGACGGCCCTTCACCAAGAAGGCGTAGGCATCTTTGAGCGTCTGGTCGCTGAGCTGGAGGCTATTATGGAAGCAAAGGGCTATAAGAGCTTAGATGATTTCAGGGGTAAATTACGTGAGATTGACTAAGTTTAGTAGATAAACAATCACCGAGCCCTTTGCTCTGCAGAGGGCTCGATGCTTGGGTTTAAGAGGCTAGTCCCCCTTGACAAGAGGACTTGA
>BNJT01000501.1_pt1 | contig 20688 bp, 30 predicted proteins | sample 8540491 | NCBI WGS metagenome assembly BNJT01 (sample SAMD00202455, study PRJDB9452) | human saliva metagenome | host: Homo sapiens | reverse complement strand
CAAAAAGAGAAGACGGTGATTGTCCTCTCAGATGTTAGCTGACAAAGAGCCAAAATAATTTATTTTAATTTAATATACTTCTGTGGTAATAAAACAATATTCAAAAATGGAATTTTTTTCAATATATAAGTTGCTAGTATGGATAAATACCAGCCTAAGACAATCCCAACAACAACGTGAAGAAAAACTGAGTTTATTCCCACTTTCAACATTATAATCCGAATCATGCTACAAATTGGTGCATGAAGAATATAGATACCTAAACTATCTTTCCCGTATTTAGTGAAATATAGGAAAGTTTTAGGAAAAATTTTTTTCTCCATTTTAGGAAAAATCACAAAAGCAACTAATACACAGACAATAAAAGCAATCCCCCACAAACCTGGGTTACTATAGCTTACATAATCCTTCTTAGACCCTACTTCATAAAACAAGAACCAAGCGAACATATAAATAAAATCAAATAGCACAAAGAAAAAGAAATTTTTTTCAAATTAATTTTATCAAAGTGAATTTCACTCAATACACTGCCAAGAAAGAAACAAAGCCCCCAAACTAGCGTTCTTTGAATAATATAAATATCTGTTTGAACAAATAGGGTTAAACAATAAGCGAAAAACACTTATCAAAAATAACATTCTACGATTTTTGACTAAAAATAGACAATAATCCATAGATTATCAAAATCGACCAGAGTATATATAAATACCACGAAACCCCAAGAGGATCTTTATAGATATTTAGCAAATCAGATATGGTTGTAGGAACACGAACAGATGCCCCTGCAACTTTTTGAAGACCAAAGTGAATGATCGAATAGAAAATATATGGCAGACCCAAAACAATTGTCTTCTTTTTAGCATATTGCCAGAACTCCTTCAAATCCGACACAGGTTTGAAAAAGTATCCTGATAAGGCAAAATACGGGTATATGAAATATGTAGACTTGTGCTATCAACAATGATAGTATATTGTTTGCCGTGGAGAATTTTTCTGATTGATACAGTCCAAGCAACACATGTCCTACTAAGACTAAAAAGATGGAAAAACCTTTTCCAAAATCTATCCAACTAATTCTACTTTTTGCCATGCTCAAACTCTTTCTCCACAACCTCTAGCGCTCGTTCAATCACCACATGCATATCGTAATACTTATAATCTGCTAAGCGCCCACAGAAGACAACTTTGTCATTCTGCGTCGCTTCCTCTTGATACTAGCAAACATAGCATTATTTTTCTCATCATTGATCGGATAGTAGGGCTCGTCCCCGCGCTTCCAGTCAGCTGGATATTCACGCGTGATAACTGTCTTTGGCTGCGTTCCATATTCAAAATGTTTGTGTTCGATGATACGAGTATAAGGGATCTCACGCTCTGTATAGTTCACTACAGCATTCCCTTGATAATTTTTCCTCGTCCAAAATTTCATGCTCAAAAGCGAAGGCTACGGTATTCTAACTCCCCGTGTTTGTAGTCAAAAATACTGGTCAATCATTCCTGTGAAGACAACTTTTTCAGCTGATGCTTCTAACTCTTCACGGTGAGCAAAGAAATCAACACCAAGCTCAACTTCAACGTCTTTAAGCATGTTTTCGATAATCACATTATAACCACCAATAGGAATTCCTTGGTAACGGTCGTTAAAATAGTTATTATCAAAGGTTAAACGAACCGGAAGGCGTTTTATGATAAATGGAGGAAGTTCTGTCGCTGAGCGTCCCCATTGCTTTTCAGTATAACCCTTGATCAACTTTTCATAGATATCTGGACCAATCAGCTTGATAGCTTGTTCTTCCAGATTTTTCTGGCTCAACATCCTTCATATCAGCTGTCTGCTCAGCAATCTTATCCTTCACTTCCTGTGGAGTTTTTGTCCCCACATAGCATAGAAGGTATTCATATTGAAAGGAAGGTTATAAAGACTTCCCTTATAGTTTGCGACAGGTGAGTTGATATAGTTGTTAAACTCAGCAAATTGATTGACGTAGTCCCAGACTTTTTTATTAGACGTATGGAATATATGGGCACCATATTTATGAACATTGATACCTTCTACATTTTCACAGTAGATATTTCCACCAATATGATCGCGTTTATCAATCACTTTTACTTTTTCCACGTTTTATAGCTTCGTGAGCAAAAATAGCTCCAGACAAAACCAGCTCCGACGATAAGATAATCTGTACATATTAAATCTCCTTTTTATAATTTAACGATTCGATTGAAATAAAGGAATTTTCATTAACATTCCAACAATAATAAAACTAACACTTAAAAGTAAATATAGCGAAAAGTAAATATGATCCTACGAAACTAAAAACCAAATAGTTTTTCCCATACCTTCATAATATATGTGTGTATTATAAAAACTCCCATAGTTTGATTGGAAAGGGAAACAATACATCCGCTCAGTTTTTTCATTCAAAGTAAGCGTGAGGATAGTTAGAAAAATTCCCTAAACTTACAACTTTTTACAAATAAAAATATCATAAAAAAATATTCAGCAAAAAGATTATGATAAGTAGTCTTCGCTATGAAAAAAATAATATTACTGGTGAAATCAATAACAACAGTACCACAACTGCTTTCATCCATCTCTTTAAACCTATTTTTGATAATATCCTTGTTAAATTGCGCTATAAAAACCACCTAAAAAGGTAGTAAAAACCAAGTCCATAATCTAAAGGTTTGTATAATATATGTTTGTGCTGGCATTTTGAAATACAATATTTTGCTAACTCAAAAATCAAACCAATAACTACCAATAAAGATAGACTGTATAAATAACTTCTTTTTGAATTTAGAAATTTTTCAAAATCGGCAAACATATATAAATAAGCATTAAGGATCCGAAAAAACCAAAAACTGAAAGAAATAACCTTTTTGTATCAAAGAACCTACAATTTTTAATTAGGTTCTCTGTGAAGTCTCTTTTAAACAGCCAGACGATAAAGGTCCATGACGACACTGTTATTAGAATCCATTTTACTTTCTGCAGTATGTAAGAATAGGTAATCTCTCTTTCCCAACAATAAATAACCATTGACCATAAAAAATAGAGGGATAGAATAAGTTCCTAAGTAATATAAATATGTCAAAAGATTCCATGAACCTGTCTCTTTAAACCCATCCATCGTTGTATGAAGTAGAACAACTCCAACACATGCAAGTACTTTTAATAGATCTAAATTAATATTTCGATATTTGCGCATTCTAATTTTTCCTAATCATTTGTTTTAATTCTGTCACATCTACCACTTTCAGAGATAGAATCAAAAAAAGGTAAATGATTCCACCAAGCACCACAAACACTAAAACATTTATGACCGGTGAAAAAATGTATGAATGTTTTTGAAGCCAGCAAAATGCCATACATGATAGCAGATCCGAGTACAATTTTTGTCATAGATCCAATAATGGGAACTTCTTTTAAGTATTTACGAGTAAAGAACAATTGAATTGCCCATACAAGAACTTCTGTCAGCACTGAGACAATCGCGCCTTATATAACCAAGCTTAGGGAGAAATAACAAATTCAAAGCGACACTGAGAATCGCAGGCACAGTTGTTGAAGCCATAAATTCCTTATTTTTATTGTGTGGAATCAAAATTTGAATTCCCATAATATTGGTCCAACCGATAAAGAACATGCGAAAAATCATAATAGAAATTGCATAGCGTGCATCTTGAAAGTCCTTCCCAAGGAAAAATTGAACAAAATCATCGTTGACAATCAACATTCCTGCTATGATTGGGAAAATCACCAAAGTTATAGATTAAAAAAGACATCTCGTGCATCTTATTGACTGCCTTATAATCTCCTGTTGCTAATAAATTAGCAACTCGAGGTAACATAACACTCCCAAGCGATGTTACCAATGTTAATAAAATATTTACCAATTTAAGAGCCTGATCATAAATTCCTACATCTTTTGTAGAGGATAAAGCACCAAGCATCGTACGATCCAAAGTTACATAAAGCGAAATAGCAATCTGTGGTAAGAATAGCAAAATAATAGGCTTCAAATGATGTTTGGCGTACTCTAAATCAAAATGAGGTTTTCCAATAAATTCCCGAGCGGGTAGCCACATGCTTAGCTGCCCCAAGAGTTCAAATATGGTTAGCAAAAAGACATAGAGGTATAGGTCATTTGCAGATTTGACAAAAAGGAAGATGGAAACCACTCCAACTAATTTTACTGTAATATTGCGAACAGTAATCTTTCGAAAATCCTCCAACCCTTGAAAGAGCCAGGATATATCTAATCCTTTAGAAACCAAAGCCAATCCTAGAATGTAGGCTACTGGATTTTTGCATAAAGGGAAGGGTTAGACAAAGAAGACCATACAAGGTTAGAGAAAGGACTGTTGCACCTAATTGCAGAGAGTAGATTCCCCAAAAGTTTTTCAATTTCCTTGCGATGCCCTGAAATTACCTTTGGTCCCATAGTTGGCAACTCCTAGAGTCGCTAAGAGGATAAAATAAGTAACGATGGAGTTAAAATAACCATAAATTCCTAAATCATCCGAAGAAAAAGACCCGTGTTACATAGGAGTCGTAATAATCGGAAGTATAATCACCAACAATTGATAAGATAGATTGTAGGCATAGTTTTTAAGTACTTTCATTTCAAGTCGTCCTATTTAGAATCAATCAGCAAAAAAATAAAAACTTTTGACCGATTAGACTTATAATGGGCAATTATTCTAAAAGTTTCTTTCATATTTCCTCTTTCCTACAATTTTTAAAGACTTATTCCAAATTAAATTGAATCTATACACGATACTATCGTAGCAACAAATACAATTTAGTGCTAAAAAATAAAAAAATAAGGTATTTAAGTTTTACTTTCGATGATAACTTACTATTTTTAATAACTCACTCATTTTGACTCTCAATAACTCTTTATCTTTTGCAAAATCTTTTTAAACCTGAGTCAGCTTTTGCACCAATTACTACAAAACCACCCAATATTTTTGCTTGTAATGATTGTAGTAACTCTTCACATTGGTTATATTTTTCCTAATGACTTCTTCGTTTCTTTCAACCGCATCAAAAGAATTCATACCTTTTTCAGTAAATGTTGAACGGACAATACTTTCCTCTCTTCGATAATAATTGTATGTTTCAAGTGGGCTGATTACAATTTTTATCTGCAAGAGAAAAGGTGTTCACTAACGACATAAAAATCTTCATAAAATTTTTACCAACTGGAAAAGGAACTGTCTCCAGGATACTTTTGTGGTAGAGTTTGGCACAAGCAGAAACTGTCGCGAATTTATCATCCAACATTGCTTCCAGAGCCTCTTCTTTTTGTGATTGAGCTAGACCTTTATAATCTGATTCTTGTAGGCGATAAGAAGTATAAGCATTATATTTAGACGCTGTCTTCACCTTAGTTGAAATCAAGTCTGCATGATGCTCCTCATGAATTTTCACGATTAACTCTAGAGTATATTCTTCAAGATAATCATCTGGATCTAAAAGAAAATCCAATCTGAACTCGCTTTTAGAAAACTCCAAAGTTACGTGCATCAGATAAACCACCATTTTCTTTGTGAAAAACATGGATATTTTCATACCGATTTGCATAATCCTCGCATAACATAGGAGAATTGTCTGTTGAACCGTCATTTACAAGGATTACTTCGAAATTTTGATAGGTTTGCTTTATCAAACTTTCTATAGCAAAGTGCAAATAGTCTGCAACATTATAAACCGGAACAACAATGCTAATCAACATCTTAAACCCCTCTCTCTTTTTCTTTCTTCTTCGAGTATTTCTTCAAAATGGGATTGAAAATCACACCTAGTGCATAGTTGGTGTTATGGTTCAAATAAGATAATTTATCAAGTTTTTTTCGTAGGAATGTAGTTATATGAACTTTGCTGAATTTTTACTGTATAGTTCAGTCAAGAGTGCCTTAGAGTCATCAACCATCCAAGACAAATCAACTTGCAAACTAATTAAATAGACCAATGTCTCAGAAACAACTCGATTCAAGACAACATCGCCCTCAATTTTTGAAAAATAGTCTAGCACAGAGTTTGTTACAGTTAGATGATGACGAACATTTCGCTTCATACTCTCAATATTCATACTCTGTTCAGGTCTTCCAATATAGTATTGATAAATATCGAAATTCCAGTAAACAAAAACTATGGACATACTCTAAAAGGAAATAGAGTGTACTGCATATCAACGTAAAAAGTTTTTACTCAATCGAATGTTATTCTTCGATAAGATAGATGTTTTATAAGCAACTGAATGCATTGGAATTCGAACATCAGGAATTCCCGTATATGTCTTACCAACTTCATATTTATCAATAAAATCATTTCTAACAGCAGTGTCATTATATACATGTTGTTCTGTAAAATCGGTAATAATCATATCTACATCAGTAGTTTCAAGAGCATCCAAAAACTTTTCAAATTCTGCCGGAATAATCCAATCATCTCCGTCAATAACTTTAAAAATTTTCCCTTTCGCTTCCTGAATACCACGATTGATAGTGGAACCATGTCCACCATTTTCTTTTCGTTATTACTCGTCCATTCAGTAAAAGAATCTTTTTCCAAAACTTCTTTTTGCTACTTTTTCTGTATCATCTGTACTTCCATCATTCACAATCAAAACCTCAAATTTTTTTCTTTATGATTTGGGTTTTACTTGCTGGAAGGATTCAATTCCTTTTTAAAATGTAGTCCTGAATATTATAACTAGGCATTACAATTGTTAACAAACAATCTTTCATTTTTATCTCCTAAATTTTTCTCAATCAGTTCAATCCACTGGTTAAGAATCATATTTTTATCAAATTTATCCATATTGTCTTTGGCATGAGATGAAAAAACGATTCCTAATTTCCTTGTCATTCATTAGCTCTAACAATCTCTTAGACATCTCATCTATATCATAACAATCTATTAAATAACCATTAATACCATTTTCGACAATCTCACTAGGCCCTGTCGGACAACTGAAACTAACAATAGGAAGATTGTATTGCTGAGCTTCTAACAATACCAAGGGTAAACCCTCGTAACGAGAAGTCATGACGTAAATCCCTTTATCCCCATATATTAGATCCTGATTTTTCTCTAGTCCTTTAATGAACAATTTATCCTGCAAATCGTTTTCCTTGATTAGTTCCCGGATTTTGTCTACTTCATCTTGATTGCCAGAACCGTAGATTTCCCAGGTCCAGTCAGACTTCTTGAGACAAAACCTTTTTGGCAACTTGAACAAGGTAATCATAGCCTTTTTGATTATCAAAACGACCAACTGTAACAAGTTTAGTCGACTCATTGTTATAAGTTACATTAGAAAGAAGATTTTCTTTCCAATTGTAAATATAAGCAATCTTATCCTCAGAAATACCGTATTTGCTTATATAATTTCTACGATCTTCTAGGGTGAGAGTAATAATCTTATCTGCAAGCTTTGTTCCAACATACCTTTGTACTCTCTGAGAAAATTCTCTATTATCAGTAATTGAATTGGTGTGATCACATAAAACTACTTTAGTAGGAATCCCTATTCCTGCTAAAGATAAAAATACATTGGCGGATATCCCTATCCCAAAGGCAACCTCTATCTCATTATCTATAAAAATATTTTTAACATTTTTGAGATTTTGAGAATATTCTTAGACAAGCGTACTCTATGGTCAAAAAATTGGAGTATTTTTACCTGAGAATTAATTTTTAAAAGAAAAGGTTAGATTGCTTTGTTGTAATTCCAATCAAATGAACTTCACACTTTTTGTGAGTTCATTTTGCCAATGACTATAGCAACTCGCTCACCACCGCCAGAATCGTCTAAAATCCATTTCACAATACATACTTTTTGCCAATTTTTAACCTACCCTTTACTCTTTATCTCTAGTTGATATAAGCTCGATATTATGTGCCACTCTATCTTCTACTGGAGGGAGTTCCATGAAATCGCCATAAATTTCCGTCAAATAACCTTTATAATCTGTAGGACATTTTATTATAACATCTTCAAAATTAAGAGAGTTAGGCTCCCAAAGTACTCTTTAGGAACTATTTCTCTCCCTATATCTGCCTAGAACATTCCCAACGTAACGGGAAGTTTTTAAATCATATTTCTGAATAAGTTTATGCAGATTCTTTACTAAAAGTATCTTTTGGAAGTAGCTTTTGGATTCTTAGCGTTTTAGATATTTTAACTATAAGATTCTCTATAGTTCCGCGATCTTTGTCTTCAAGATGATCCAAAACTGATATTTTACAAAGCATTCTTTGAAACAACACTCTAGAACTATGTAATTTAGCTGCAAAACTCCCCTTTTCTGGATAACCATCTAGAGGAAAAAATATCAATAAAGACATTGCTTTCCAAATTTGCAAATTTAACAATCACATTTTTATCGACCAATTGAGTTATATCGAGATTTAGAGGATTATTGACTATCTTTAAATAGCTTGGTAATAAACGTGGAGCTACTTTTTTAAACTTTTCATAATCTTCCCTCGGCATGCCAATATCAATATCATCATCCCAAGGGATAAATCCTTTGTGACGTACTGCTCCAAGCAATGTTCCCCCTAGAGCATAGTAGGTCAAATTATTTTCTTCACAAATATTAATAAATTCTTTCAAGATAGACAGAATCTTGTTTTGAATAATTTTGATATCCGACATACTTTTTCTCCTCTGTAAAAACGATACAATTCGATATATAATAGTACTCCTGTTCAGTATTCTCTTAAATCTGTAGCTGACTAATACTACTTAATTTTCCATTATATTATTTTTTTCAAACGAATCATTCTCTAACATTTAATCTCTTTCGCTGGAAGATTGATAATCAGAATATATTAAACTTCCTATCAAAATCCAAAATATATTGTACTGAAGGTACAAATTCAAATCATCAATTATTGAATGGAAACTCATCAATATCAAAAATAAAAGCAAGAACCCATTGACGTCTCTTAATAACTTTAAACAAAGTTAAGGTTAGCAGTATAATCATCAATATTAGGATTAGCAAACCGTATTTTTTTGTAAAATTTGCATATACAAATTATCCACATATAGATACGTCTGATAAATTTTTACTCCCTCTGTAGTGAGACCATTCCCAGTCCATTCAACTTGTCGGCCAAACAAACCAAAAGCCATATAGTCAGCAGAGATTTATTCGTCAAATATATACGATTACCCTAACATGTAGTTTAATTCATAAAGAAAAATTATTAACAAAAACATTAGTTGAATTGAGATAAGTAAATGAAATCCAAAAACTCACTAGTGCATTTTACAATAAAGGTAAATTTAAAAATACTAAACATACGTCCTAATTTGAGAAAAGATCAGAAACCACTTTATTAATAAATTGCAAATCAACAATATACATGAACTATAAAATGTCAAACGAGAATCAGTCTGTTCATATACCCAATAAACAGATAAAGCTAGCAAGAACCACTGCCAATAATAGATTCTATTTTGCTTTAAATAAAATACAATAGCAACTACATTCATCAGCAGAGCCGACGGAAATAAAGCATATCTAAAACCCAAATAGTTACGGACTCTCCCAGAAATCTCTAAATAATTAGGGTATAATTCCCAATTTAGCACTTATTATAACAAACAATAACAAGCATACACTTATCACTAAAGCAATTTTCGCTACATTTTTAAACGGAATATCACGTAAAGCATAAATAAACAATATACCTACTGCGATATTAGAATTGATAGTGCCCATTTCCCCTATAATAAAGTAAAGTAAAGTTGCACAAATAATCCAATGAGTGTTTTGTAATCATACTTTCTTTTTAAATGTCTCTTTTGTAAACAAAAGAAAGAGTAAAGTAGCTACCACTATTTTATAGACTTCTTTAGGTAAATATTGAGCATAAAAAGTCACACTTAATATTGAAATAATTAAAAATATCCCTAACGCAACAAGAGCTAAAATTTCTGGCAAAAGACTTTATTTTTACTGTTAATTTCATTCTTATTGTTCATCCCTATCTAAAAACTCTGACCATACTTCTTTCCAAAAATTTTGCCATTAAGAAGGATTTCCCTTTTTCAAACAAATCCACCTTTTCCATATACATAAATGGAAGTTCTTTTGGCTTAATGTCCTTATGTTTCAACCACACATTAAATAATAATTCACTAACACGACCGAATAGTCTAGCTTCAAATGGTGTTAACTGGGATACATCTATTTGCTCGTACATCTTATCTAAAATAGGAAATAACCAAGAAAAATACTGATTTGCCGAATCTTTTTTCATGATAAACATATTGAACATGTAACCACTACGTTGCTTCATAACCTTATCGAAGGTCGTTAAATATTCTGGGCTTAACTCTTTAATGACATCACGAGCAATATCAAGATGACTTCCATCCAAAGTATGGGCATAGTGTGAATAGAGTGTTTCAATATAATATCGCCTCCTCTTAGGAACTAGAACATCATTTTTAGAAAGAAGATTATCTAAATCATCTCGAGATAAAACAACTTCATCCATGTTGATATGTTCCGAATAACCTCGTGATCTTTTTGTAAAATAACGACGATAGTGTACTAAACCTAGATAATCACAGTCTAAGTTCTTCCACGCCCAGTAAAGTCCTGTTAATTCACAATAATATGGATTTAAAGATGAAATATTATCACCAGTATTATCTCCAATAAAACCGATATCTGATTTCCCCTCTCTCCCAACATGTATTGGAAGATAGAGAGAATTATCTTGAGGCATTTTAACCTTCTTGTGTGTTGCCACTAATGATTTTTACATCTATCAATCTATTTCGCTCCATCTCTCATAAATACAACTTTAACTGTCTTCAATAAAATTTCAATGTCTTTCCAAATTGTCCAATCGTCTATATAGGCCACATCTAATTTGACAACCTCATCGAAATTCTTGATCTCACTTCGTCCACTGACCTGCCATAAGCCTGTTATTCCAGGTTTAAAACTTAGTCGACGTTTTTGTTCTGGGGTATAGTGTTCATACTCGTCCACTGTTGGTGGTCGTGTACCTACCAAACTCATATCTCCCTTTAGAACATTATAAAACTGTGGCAACTCGTCCAAGCTAGTCTTCCGTATAAAACGGCCAATTTTCGTAATACGTGGGTCATCATCCACCTTAAACATTCCACCCTGCATGGTATTTTGTTCCATGAGTTCTCTTTTTTTGTCCTCAGCATCTACACACATGGAGCGGAACTTGTAAAAAGTGAAGTGGCGACCATTTTTTCCAATACGCGTCTGAGCAAAAATAGCAGAGCCCCCATCCTTTCGAATCAAAGGAACCAGTACAACACTGACTAGACCACATAGTATCAGCCCTACCAATGCACCCACGATATCAATAATCCGCTTAGCAATCACGTGGCTAGTCTTATAAAATGTTGTAGAAAAAGTCACAACGTTTAATCCTGCCATCTCACGAATTTGCTTGTTACGTGCCAAACTACGATCAAAAGCATTTAGATTGACTGTTACATCAATTCCCATCGTTTCAAACTGAGAGATAAGCTCTCCAATATTGTATTTTTCACTTGGAAGATTGATAAAGACTTCATCGACCACCTCATGAGTCGCAAAGTCTACTATCTCCTCCTCTGCTACTACCTTTAAAGAATTATGCTGAAAATCTGGTTTGTCTAAAACACTGACAGCTACCAACTCCCCAACAACCTCATTTGATTCTATTAATCTATCCAGTACCTTTTCGGCACGAGAAGTTGCTGTGAGCAAGAGGATCTTCTTACTTCCTTTAAAATTGGGGTAAGCTCGCTTCCAATACCACTTGATAAATAAGTTTAGCACATAGACTAAGAGAGCATGTAATGTGAGGAAGTAAATCATGCCTCGTCTAGAAATACTAAATCGATCTTCTAAGAAAAAATTAGAAATACTAATCGCTAGCGCAAAGAATAGGATATATTTCAATGTCTGGACAAGCTCAAGCAAATATCCCCTTTTAAAGAAATCTTGTCCATAATCACTGATATAAAAGACAAAATAATGGAGGATATAAAGTGCAATAGCTGTTGTTGAAACAATCTCTGTTTCTCTCACAGCGCTAAGCAGATAAGTCAATAAAATAACAAGAAAACTCTGGATTATGGCCAATGAAAGGCTTTTTACTACTTTCCCATTCATCTCTATCCCCCAACCTATTTTTTTATTTTTTTCCGTAATCTCCATAATTTCCGTAAGAACCGTATTTATCTACTGAAGTATCGAATTTGTTCAACACAACTCCTAAAAACGGCTTCCCAGTTTGTTCCAACTGTTCTTTCGCTTTTTGAATATCCCGTCGATTTGTTTCACCTCTTTCGCTGTCACTAAAATAGAAGCATCACATTTTCGCGTAATGATAGTCGCATCAATCACGACACCGACAGGAGCAGTATCTACAATGATGTAGTCAAAATATTTACGCAAGGTTTCAAGCATTGTACTGAAATTCTTACTTTGAAGAAGTGCTGTCGGATTCGGTGACACAGAGCCAGCCTGAATCACAAAGAGATTTTCGATATTGGTATCACAAAGCCCTTGTGACAAGTCTGTGGTTCCTGATAAAAATTCTGTCAGACCTGTAATCTTATCCCTTGCTTTAAAGACACCTGACATAACAGAATTGCGAATATCTCCATCAATCAGCAGCGTTTTGTAACCTGCACGCGCAAAAGCCCAAGCAATATTGGTGGAAGTCGTTGATTTTCCTTCTCCTGGTTTCACAGAAGTGATAGAAAATACTTTCAAATCATCTCCACTTAACTGTAGGTTCGTGCACAAAGCATTATAATACTCCTCTGCCTTTTTACAAGATCCAATTTTGCCTGTGAGATTTCTAACGTTGGCATAGCTTCCTCCTATTTCATTTTGTCCAAATCAGGAACGACCCCTAGAAGTGGAATTTGCAGTACATCTTCGACATCTTCAGGACGTTTCACACGGGTATCGAGTAACTCAATCAAAAGAACAGTAATTACTGTTACGACGGCTCCTCCAAGAAAACCAAACAAGGTATTGCGTCGAACATTTGAGAAGAGGGAGTCGTAGCTGGTCGCGCTTCTTCAAGTGTCGTTACATCAGATACTCGCGTTACAGCGATGATCTTTTTCTGCAAAGAACTTCTCGTAGAGAATTAGCGATGCGACTGGCTTCCTCTGGTTGTTTATCCTTGACAGAGATTGAGACGATACGAGTGTCAGCTGGTACAGTCACTTGAACTTTACTAGCTAACGTTTTTGCTGGCATATCCAATTTCAAATTTGTCGCTACCTTTTCCAATACATCCTGCGAAAGGATAATCTCACGGTAGTCTTTTTACCAGATAAGATCCTGCCTGCAAGTCCTGATTTGTCAGTCCCGGCTTATCTCCTTGATTACGGTTGATCTACGTAAATACGCGTGGTACTCGTATATTCTGGCTTAACGATAAAAGTGCTATATGCAAAAGCTCCCGCCCCTGTCACAAGTGCCACTAATAAAATAATTAGCTTGCGTTTCCATAAGGTTTTAAATAATTGAAATACATCGATTTCTATCGTATTTTGTTCTTTCATCATTTCTCCTAAATTAGTTGATCCATTACAATTTTTCGAGGATTGTCTATAAAAAGTTCCTGAGCCTTCGCTTCTCCGTATTTTTGGGTAACAAGGTCATATGCTTCTGCCATATGAGGAGGTCTACCATCTAGATTGTGCATATCACTTGCAATGACATGAACCAAATCCTGCTCTAAAAAATACTGAGCTCTTTTTTTCATGAATTTATAACGTTCTCCAAAAAGTTTTGGTTTAAGGATGTGCGAACTATTTACTTGCGTGTAACAGCCCATATCGATCAGTTCTCGAACGCGTTTTTCATTATTTTCAAGAGCATCATAGCGCTCGATGTGGGCAATGACTGGAGTAATTCCCAACATCAAGATCTTGCTCAAGGCGCTATGAATATCGCGATAAGGGGTGTTCATACTAAACTCTATCAAGGCATAACGACTATCATTGAGGGTCGGAATCCGCTTTTTTTCCAGTTTATCCAAAACATCTGGTGTGTAGTAAATTTCCGCCCCATAAGCAATGACCAAGTCACTCGCCACTTCCTTAGCTATTTCCCGAACCTGAAGAAAGTTTTCTGCTATCTTCTCTTCCGGAGTTTCAAACATGCCCTTGCGACGGTGAGAGGTAGAGACAATGGTTCGCACCCCCTGCCTGTAGGCTTCTATCAAGAGAGACTTGCTTTCCTCTCTTGACTTGGGACCATCATCTACATCAAAGACAATGTGCGAATGAATATCAATCATTTCATCTGCCCTCCAACACGTCTTGAATAGCAGCTTTGACAGATGCAAGGCTACTGTCGTCAATTTCCATCATATAGAGGTTACTATCTGGCATCGCATAAGAAGGAAGATCCATCCGTCCTGTACCTTTCAAGTCTTGCGAATTCACTTTGTAAGTTCCACCACTTTCCAACTGAGCATTGACCAAGTTCATCATGGTCTCAAGCGGCATGTTTGTTTGGATAGAATCTTGCAAACTATCAATAATCGTACTATAATTTTTCAGTGCTTCGGTCGACGTTAATTTTTGAAGGATAGCCACAATCACCTTTTTGTTGATTGCGCCCGCGGTCACGGTCACCATCTGCCAGGGAGTAGCGCTCGCGAACAAAACCGAGAGCCTGTTCTGAATCAAGATGAACATTGCCTGCAGGGTAATACTTTCCATTCGTATGGGCAGTAAATTCTTGGTCATTATAAACATCAATCCCACCCAACAAATCAATCAATTTCAAGAAAGAAGTAAAGTTCAATCGCACATAGTAATTGATATCCACTCCATAGAGATTTTCTAAGGTATGAATGGACGAATCAACCCCATAAATGCCCGCATGGGTTAATTTATCTTTTGATTATTTCCACCATCTGCAATTGGTACATAAGCATCACGTGGCGTTGTGGTCAAGAGGATTTTCTTGGTATCTCGATTGACAGTCATCAGGATATTGACGTCTGAACGCGACACTGAACTAATAGGACCATAGGTATCGATTCCACTCACATAGATATTGAAAGACTGATTCTTAGACGTCTTAGGAGCTTCTACTTTTTTAGTGAATCCTTTAGTATAAATCTTTTTATCTTCGATGCGTAATCTGGATACTCTGACTCGATGATATTTTCAAAGACACTATTTAAGACAATGGCCTTGGTATCACCTGCGATCAAACTCTTGTAAGCCGCCAAGTAAGACGAACTCTGATTGACCGTCAAATCGGTATTCTGACTTGACTTGATATCAGCTAGTAGTTTTGAATATTTTCATTATCAGTCCCAGTCGGTGCTGTCACACTCGTCAGTTGCGTAACATTTCCAATCTCACTATCTGCTAAAACAGCAACACTGATAGAATATTCTGAGTAATTAGAAGTCGCATTTAAACGATTGGTCAGTCCAACAAACTGCTGTACTGCAAAAAGTGAAACAGAGCTCACAAGGATAGAGAGCACCAACAGAAAAATAGTAAATTTTTCAGCTTTTTTATAGATAATCAAGAGCAGCCCTACTAAGGCAACTAGTAGAACTAACGCAGTTGCCACTAGATTAAGATATCTAAAAGCAAGGATATTGTATTTAAAAATCAAAAACAATAAAAAGCCAGCCAACAATAGATAAACAGTTAATAAGCTATGTTAACGCTTCGCTTTTACTTTTCCCGAGCGAGATCTCTTTGAACGTTTCGTCATGACACTCCCTATACTATAATAATTAAAGTAATTATATCACAAAAAGTAGGACAAATTCCATTCATTCCTACAATTTCTCAGCGTTTTCATTCCTTTTTCTTAGCTATATTTTTGAAGTGACCCGCTTTCATTATTTAGGACCTTGAGCAACAAAAACAAGATCTCTTGCAAGAGACCTTATTTAACTTTTTATTTGATATGATTTTTAAATTCTTTTTGGCTCTTTTTCGATAGCCTTTTTACTCCTCTTTCTTCCCACTTAGCCTTGGCTTCATCAAATTGTTTCTTGGTAACAGGGTCTTTTGCAATCTCATGTACTTGTAGTTGTTTCCGTCACCCTTGATTCCCACTAGAGAGTAGGCACGTGTAAACGGAGTTACTTTGGTTACAGAGGCTGTACCGCCATTTGACATAGCAGACATGACTAGAGAATTGTCAATCATCCAAGCTTGAGCTTCAGAGTATTTTTCATAACGCTTAGCGACATCTTTGTTCTCAGCATCTGCTTCTTTCAGGAGTTGTGTATAGGTATCGAGTCCCAAACTCTTAATAAGCTTTTGGTCTTCCTTGGCATCAAGACCAAAAATCTTGAGATAGAAGCCAGTTTCAGCATTGAAGGGATCTAGATAAGTTGATGGATCCTGGTAATCACCAACCCAACCATCAAAGTTTAGGGTCGTAGTCGCGAGTCGCTGGATTTGGTGCTAGGAAGGCGACATTCCCAAAATCATCCGTTGACAGCTGTTGCACATCAATGACGACATTGTCAGAACCCAATACTGTTTCAAGTGTCTGTTTAAGCGAATTCATACCAGAAACTGCATTTTTTATTGGTTTGATCTACTGGGACGTCCAAACGAATAGGGAAGGTCACCCCTTGAGCTTCCAATTCCTTTTTGGCTTCCGCAAATTTTGCTTGGGCCTTTTTCCTTGTTGAAGTAAGCATCTTGAGCATCTGCCAAATTGATACCCTGACCACTCAGTTCCATAGTTTACAAGTTTAGAAGCTGTTACTTCTCCAAAGGTCTTATCTCCCACCTGGACAAAATGTTGGGGAACCAGAGTATTACGAAGGGTTTTGCTCGCCGCTTCTTCTCCATTAGATTGGGCAGAGTAGGTCGTACGATCGATAGCAAAGTTAAGCGCCTGACGGAAGTTTTTATTTAAAATCGCTGTTTGCGTTGAGTTCTTTTGTTGATCTGATGTTTTTGCAGTATGGTTATAGGCTTTACGGTTAACGTTAAAGTTGAAGTACCAAGAAGTCTTGTCCTGCAAGCTATAAACGATATTGTCTTGGTATTTTTCTTTCGTTTTGGCATAGCTCGAACTATTTGGATAGACTCCCGCAATCGAGTAAGCACCACTTTCAAAGTTTCGAATCGTCATCTCCTGATCTGACCCATCAAAGTAGGCTAACTTAACTTTCTCAATGGTCACCTTATCATGATCATAGTAGTGTGGATTCTTCATATATTCGATCGAAGATTTTGATGTGAAATCTTTTAACAAATACGGGCCATTATAAAGGATACCGTCTGGCGTTAAGGTCCCAAAATCTTTATCCTTTGATTTCAAGAACTCTTCGTTGACTGGGAAAAGGATACTATTGGTTGTTTTTGAGTTCCAATAAGGTTCTGGCCGTGTCAAAGTATACTCGACTGTGTAGTCATCCAAGGCTTTGACACCAACTGTTGTGAAGTCATTGGTCGCACCTGTCACATAGTCATTCAATCCCTTGATAGAGTTTTGGATCAGATCCATGGCTTGCCCTTTGTTGTCCGCAGCATATTTGATCCCAGCGACAAAATCCTGAGCTTTGACTGAAGCATATTCCTCACCATCAGCCGTATACCACTTGGCATCTTTTCTGAGTTTGTAGGTATAGGTCAAACCATCCGATGAAACAGACCATTCTTCAGCCAAAGCTGGCGTTAGATTCCCATAGCTGTCATTCTCTAACAAACCATCTACGAGATTGGTAATAACAGCAGTATTATCTGCATAATAGTCTAAAAGATAGTTAAAAAGTTGTCGGATTCGCACTAAATGTTGATGAATAAGTGCTAGTATCTGTGTTGGACTGTCCACATGCCGAGAGCAAAATCCCTGTCACTAAGACAAGACCTGTCCCGATAAGTCTTTTTTTCATTTTCATCATTCACTCCTTTATGTCACTTCTTGTAACATAACCATATTCTATCAAATCCATCCCAAATTGTAAAGTTTATGTTTTTCCAGTAAATGATTAACTCTACACTAGCATTGACAGCTCTAGAATAAAATTAGCCACCGAGCGTACAAAAATAAATAGACAACCAATTTGGTTCTCGAGAATCTTTTTGGACTGATGGAAAATAAAATCCAAGACATCCCCCCTTTTCAAACCTTCCTAAAAGATGAAATTAAGATTAGCAACATCTTCGATCGCCTAATTCTAAAGTAAAAACCGGACACTACTAACAGCCTTATAAAAAGCCACCAAACGCTATTCCTTTGATTTCCATGACTTTGATAATTCTAAGAAACAAATCTTTATCTCTCTGAATAAAAATGGAGAGGATAGTGATTGTCCTCTCCAAATCTTAGCTAACATCAATCCGCCACAATTAACAAAGAGCTTGACGAAGTTAGAAATTCATTTTATTTGTAATTGTAAGCCCAGTAGTAGTCTCCATTTCCACTAACTACTGCCGCTACAGCTCCTTCTGTCGCATTTGGATCCAAAAAGCAATTCTCTCAAACCGCCATTTGCCCATTTCTTGACAACAGTAGTCGATCTTGATCACGACGACCAACAAAAACCTGAGCTATCGTATTGGCGAGAGATCTGGTTTGCTTTTGTAGAGCTTGATTTTTGATAAATCTCATCTGACCAAGTCAATTCTTTCAAACCTTGTTCCTTTACGAATTTCATTGATTCCAGCGAATGCTTCTTTGGCCTTTTTCCATATAGTAATAATTGTATCATCCGTCGCAAAGAACGCGGAAGACAAATTTCACATAACCAAACTCTACGTCGCGGTATTTTTCTTCATCCACCCGCTCTTGAGGTTGGCAACTAAAAACATAATCTCTAGCCCAAGGATCATTTTTGGTTTTCTCAAAGATATCCTCATCTTCAATTTCCCAAGTGACCTTGGTATCCCTAACTCGCGTTATCTAAAAACTTAGGGATTTAGTTTTTCGATCACATAGTTTTTGAATTCTCGACATTTTGGAAAGGAAGTGCTTGTCCTGCTTTTGGCAGTTTCGACCAGATTAGTCGAATACAGTTTCACGCTAGAGTTTTTGATCACTATAGCTATATTCGTCGTCTACGGAATTTGAGTGCAAGTTCGGATCCAGCGCTGGATCTGTTGGATCTGTCATTCCATGCAACTTCCATGCATCCTCCATCCACTTCCAGTAAGCTGTGTAACCTGTAACTTCGTCGTTTGATTCAATATAGTAATAGTGATTAGTACCATCAAATGCATAGTTTGGATCACCCTCCAGGATCTTATCACCTGGTTTTCCTGGTGGGATGACTAATTTGGGTTGGTTTCCATTTGGAGCCCATAATAAGTGCTCTAAACCTGGTGCTGGTTTTTCAACATACGGAGGAATCTGATTTTCACTCGGTTCATCTGTTGTTACCAAACCTGGAGTCTCTGAGCCAGAGGGATTGGTTGAATTATCTGGTTTTGGTGCAAAAGGATCCAACTCACCATCTGCTCCATTGAATAGGGGATTCTCTGGAAGTTCGATTGTTCCCAAGTCAAAAGGAGCATATTCACCGTCCGCACCTCCGTAAGACGGAACCTCTGGAAACTCAATAGTACCTGATTCAAAAGGATTAAATTCTCCATCAGCTCCATTGAATGGTGGATTTTCTGGAAGCTCCACCCTACCTGGATTTTCTAACTCCAACTCTTTTTGATTATCCGCAGATTTCTTGACAAACACCCAACGACCGTTTTTGGTAGTAGTAATAATCTCCATTTTCTAATACATAGTAATGGTAGCCATTCTCGTAACGATAGTGGTTATCATTTACTAAGTTGTTCGTTGAAGAATTGTTATCACGATTGTTTGTCAGTGGTTTCCACTCACCATCACGATAAATATAGTAACTACCATCACTCATACGATAGTAGTAGTCGCCTATTCCAGTAGAAATAGCGACCGCTATCTGGCTGTCGGTAGTTGTATCGATTCCAATAATTATAGTCATAACCCTCAATCATCAAAAATCATAGTCCCAACTATGACGGGAATCCCAACGATAATCCGCATGAACCGTTGAGTGTTACAGAAGCTGAAACTGCAACTGCTGTCGCCAGAGCAGCTCCCGCTCAAAAGACCATATTTTCTATTCATTTTAAATTAAACCTCCAAAAAGAACCGCTGGTCATAACGTTCGAAAAACTATTGTGCACTATTCGTTTTTCGGACTGTAAGCAAGGAATATATTTTATAAAAAATATAAATTGAATTTATTGAACACTTTATTTATATTTATTATGTTCAATGACAATTATAGCACTTTCATACATTAAAAATCAAAAATAACATAGTTACTATTATTTTTAAAAAACAGTATTTTTGGTTGTTAAGAATACATTTTATAGTTTTAAGCCTAAAACTATAAAAATACTAGATACTTACTTAGGAATTGTTTTAAATTCATTTATACTGCATAAATATTCTTAAAGTGATTTGCCATATAAATATTAAAAGTTCGTTTTTTGAGGTTTCTACTCGCTCTATTTCACAATACACTAGAATTATCTTCAAGAAGCATCGTTTTAAGTGTTACAAACCATTCAAAAAGCTAATTAAAGAACTTTTTATAACCGTGATTTGCTTATCAGTTTTTCATTTCAACTTCAATTGTCATTCAAGAACTGATTTTACGACGACTGTGTC
>BNJT01000959.1_pt1 | contig 20694 bp, 37 predicted proteins | sample 8540491 | NCBI WGS metagenome assembly BNJT01 (sample SAMD00202455, study PRJDB9452) | human saliva metagenome | host: Homo sapiens | reverse complement strand
TCCCGTAATCAAGCGGCCCGTCCCTTTCCCGGGGCGGGCCGCTTCACGTCTCTCAGTTCGGCCCCCAGAATGTCGGTCACCGGTAATATGATGCTTGCCATCGTCATCGCGTACCGGTCTACCCGATGCTGCCAGTGGTGGGGGCCCGGCGCTGGCACCTCTACGAAGAGGTCGAGGGAGACCCAACCCTCACGGAAGAGCTACGTGATGTTCTCACGGCGACTCGTGACGGCTCTCCCATTCCTGAGACATGAGCTCGAAATGCGGTTGGCCGAGTTCAAAAAGCCAGATCAACTGCGCAGAGCATGGACGGCTCCCGACAACGGGCTGGGAGTACGTCAACCGCGACCCGCGCCTCTGGGAGTTCCGGCTGCTGTGGGGAGACCAAGGCATCAAGGTTCGTGCCTACTTTCACGAGCCACGGCAACGCACGGACCAAACGGTGGTGCTGCTCTTCCACGTCAAGGACACGTCGCTTCCCACGTCAGAGGCCATTGTCTCGGCGCAGAACTCCTTCATAGAGAGGGCACGGTGTCGACTCACGACCGGACAAGGCAATGACTGGGGGCTGAACTGGACCCGGCCGTTCCTGGGAAGCGGATGACCCAGCTTGACAGCCTGTTATAAACTATAATCTATGAACACGCTCGAAGAGCTGCTCGGCATCGATCCCGACTCCCCCTCCATGCGGCGCGCAACCCAGCTCGTGAAGAACGACTCGCGCTGCTGCGCAGGCTCATTCAGCTCCGGGGCGATCAGGGGCTGACCCAGCAGGATGTCGCGGACCGGATGGGGGTGACCCAGCCCACAGTCGCCAGGTTCGAGGCGTACGACAGCAATCCGACGCTCGCCAGCATCCGCCGCTACGCACACGCCATCAGGGGCGCTCGTCACGCACGTCGTCGAGACCGACAGCGAGCGGCGACAGGATGGCGGCTCTTGGATTCCAGTGCGCATGTCCACCAAGTTGGTTTCAACTCCGTCTCAGAACAACCACACTGAGCATGTTCCTTCATCGCGCCTTCGAGTCCGCAGCGGCGTCGCCTGACCTCCGGAGGAGCAGCCATGGACATCCACGAACTCCTCGAACAAGTCGAGCTCAAAGAAGTTCAGCCTGATCGAACGAAGCGCCCAGCTGCTGCTGATCCTTCCCGGGCCATGGCTTTGCAAAGCCTGTCGGATGCAACACCCGAAGGGGATCTGGCTCTCGACATCAACCCGATCTCTTGGAGCGACATCATCGAGATCTGGTTCCGAATGCAACTCACGAACGAGCACATGACGGTTCGGTGTGCCGTGGCTGTGGTCTACCAACGCGAGCCCAAAGACGAGATTGATTCTGATGTACAGAAAGATTTCATTGAACGCGTCGCGGTCATGACCGCGTACCCGTACCTGCGAGCCGAGCTGCAGCATCAAGTGGCCGACCTGCGCCTCGGCACTTTAACTCTGGAAATTCTGAGGCAAGGAGAATTCGAACTTTCGTCAAGCGTCCCCTCACAGACGTTTGCCCTCCCTCAACAAGCTGAGACCCTATCTTTCCAGCTCTTCATCGCAGTCGCCGCTGGAAATGCTGGTACCTTCAGACGAGCGCGTGACTCGCCACGCATCGTCCCAACTTTGAGCTTAGTTCACAGGCAGCACGACTGCCAGCAAAATCCCCAGTCAGGGCGCGCATGAGGATGGACGTGCACAAGCTTCCTTGGAGGAACTGGCCAGGGCCTGCGCTCATGTGGCTCATCCCATTTCAAGCATGTCAACGCCCTACTTGCTGCCCCCACCGCTTGGCATCCGCAGTTCCCGGACCACCGCTTCCAGAGTCGCATCGTCCCAAGTCACACTTAAAGTGTAACTCTGGGTGTAGAACTTGCACTTTGCAGTTCCACTTTGCCTCACCGATCCCCAGCCGGAAGGCGTCAGCCTGCATCCGCGGGTTCCTCGGTTATGCGGCACTCAACCCGGTTTCGGGGCGACGCCGAGGAGCCGGTTCAGTTGCCCCAGTGCGTCCTCGGCCACCTCCAGCCGGGGCAGGCAGGCGGCAAGAAGCCCGGGACGCAGCAAGCCGCGATGGAACTCGAAGGCCCCTCCCTGACCGGGCCAGGGCGGCGCGGGCCTCCCGGATGACGGGCACTCCAGCGTCGAGCAGCATCCGGGCGATCGCGAGGGTCTCGACGCGAAGAGGCTTTGTGGTGATGGCAAGAAGATCGTAACGATGCCGTCTCAAGCGGCCCAGCCAGCCGTATAGTGAATCTGGTCGATTCGCAAGAGGGGAACCATATCAATGGTTATCGTCGGTCTCGTGCTCGCCGGGAATCGCAGCGCTCATGCACGTGTTCATCTCTATCTCGAGTCGATCGCATGGACGGGAGAACGCGCCCGGAAAATCTTCGGCACCGGGACCGTCGAGCGGGCCGAGGCGCAACAAGAACTCGCCTTCAACCAGGGTTTCTACAACCTTTTCCTGGCCGTCGTGACGGGCCTTGGCATCATTGTCCACACCGCAGGGCAGCGTGGTGGGTGAGACGTTGGTGTTCACGGGAGCCGGATCGATGGTGGCGGCCAGCCTCGTCCTTCTGCTGTCCAGCCCTGACAAGGCATCAGCCGCACTCAAGCAGGGGTATGATCCCAGCCCTCGGCGTGATCGCGCTGCTGATCGGCCTGATCACCTCCTGACAAGGATCGCGGACCTTCTCAACCGGTACAGGTAGATCAGGAGCACCACCAGCGACTCCGCAATGGGAAGCAGCCCATAGTGTCCCAGGTTCAGCTCGACACCAACCCCGGACAGCAGCTGGGCGACATCACCGAACACTGACAAGGGCGGCCTGGCAAACCAGCCGAGGCCGGGCACATTCCCCAGCAGCAGGGCAAGGGCGGGCTGCACCACCGCCAGGGCCGGCATCAAACAGTTGATCAGCATCAGTTTCAGTGCGCAGCCCCGGCAGAGCGCGGATGAGGTGCAGGAAGAACCACATGCCGACGCAGTAGAGCCCAAGCATGGGAATCACCTGCGCCAAGGACATGCCGCCAGAGAAGGGCACCGCGCAGAGCATGGCCGCGACCACCAGCCCTGCCGGCACCAGTACCACCGCCCAGATCTGCTGATCGGTGAGTCCTCTCCTGGGCCTTCGCGGGGAGGTGGCGAGCCACCGACCATAGCCGCCGGTCAGCAGGCAGCTCAGCAGCGGGGCCGTCACCTGGTCCAGACCGAATTCGCCCGGATTGCCGAACCAGCCGTCTTCCGTGACGTTCACGAGCCCCAACACCATCTGCCATCCGCTGGTCGCAAACCCCGCCATCAGGGCCAGCACCTGCAGCGACCCCACCGTCGCCCACCGGAATCCCGGGAGACGCTGAAAAACGTCGCACCACTACCAGCGTGACTGCCATCCCGAACGCATAGAAACCAGCGGCAGCAGCGCCTGCGGGTGAACAACACCCGCGGATCCCATCCGCCCACGGCTTCCCCGGCCCGCCGGTCCCTCGGCTCGACGTCCCACCACGCGACGAGTTCCGGCACCATGGGCACCACCGCCACAGCTGCCACGTCACGGCGCAACCCATCAGGATCCACACCAGCCGACGAACTTCGCGCTGGCGAAGCGTTCTGCCCATCGCACCTCTGGAAGCTCTGCCCAATCGAGGAAGATGTCCAGGGCCTCGGTGAGCGCTGGGGCCGCAGAATGCCTCGAATCGACGCCCGACAACCGTTTCGCCGGTGTCCACGGCTCGGGCGTAAACCAGTCGTCATCGAGGCGCTCCCAGGACGAAGTCCTCGAACGGGCGTGCTCCAGGTCGGTTCCCGCGTCAGATCCACCTCGACCTTCCAGCCCGGATTGTCGAGAGTTTCCACCGTGATCCCACAGTCGCTTTCCCAGGTCCCGTCGCACTGTGCCATGTACCAGTCCTGAACGCGTTCCAGGGCGTTCACGATTCTTTCCCCACACGATCCGGGACATCCCGGTATGGTCCCGCCCCCATCACGACTGCCTGCATGCCGCCCCGCGCCTCCTTCGCCCGCTCACCCGGCGGGGTCGTCCGTTCTCATATTCATGGTGTGCTTCCTGCTCCAGCTGGAACCAGCCATAGTTTCACAGACCACCCCTGGGATGGGAAAAATCGACGAACTCCTTGAGAGGTTCGGCAATCGGTCCTAGGTATCGGTCTTCGGCAGCTCCAAGCGGACCGGGTGCCGTTTAATGGGCGGTGAGATACCGCTCAGCCAAGGCTTGCCGGACGGCGGGGATTGCCCTCGGCTGCGACCTCCTCCACCGGGACCTCCAGCAGCTGGGCGACGGCTGTCACATGGTCTCGCCTGACGGTGAGGTCGCCGTCGAGGGCTCCCCAGCAGCGCACCCGTGACGGTGCTCAGGCGCATTCCGCAGCAGCCCGGTGCGTTGCCGCAGCACCAGATGTTCGGGGTCGGCGGCCCCAGGCTGGCCGGTGGTCTCCGCGACCACTCCGGCCAGCCGCGGCGCTGAGCACCAGCAGGTCGGCGGTATCGAGGCGGGCGGCGTCGACGGCGCGGGCGTGGGCGGCGAACACCTCCCCGACCGGCTGGGCGACGGCGTGCGGCCACGATTCGCACCGGATCTCGGGGAATCTCGCGGCCCGCGTTGGTGAGCAGGATCCAGCCCATGCCGACCTCGTCGATGCTGAGGTGGTCGAAGTAGGCCAGCCATTCGCGGTAGGTGGGTTCCCATTCGGGACGGCCTGTCAGGCCCGCGTCGGTCAGCCACATCTCGATGTGAGGCGAACCGGTCGAGGCGTTCGCGTTCGATGGCGAACAGGGTCACAGCCGGAACCCTCGACCCACGAGGCGAGCCGCTCCTCCCACGGCTCCTGGGTGACGGGCCCAGTTCGTCAGCAACTGAGGCCACCTCCCGGCGTCAGGTGGGCGGGGGCGTCGCGGACGACGGCCTCCACTAGACCGTCAGCGGTGAAGGTGGATTCGCGGTAGGTGAGGCGTTGCCCGCCGGGTGGGCTCATCACGTAGGGCGGGTTGGAGACGATCAGGTCGAACCGCTCCCCCGCGACCGGTTCGTACAGCGACCCCTCCCGGAAGTCGACATCCATGCCGCTCAGCGCCGCACCGAGGCGTGCGAGCCGCAGGGCGCGCGGGTTGAGGTCGGTGGCGACCGCCCGGTCGGCGTGGCGGGACAGGTGAGCTCTGCACCCCGCACCCCGTGCCGAGATCGAGGGCCTGCCCGACGTGGCCGCGCATAGTGATCTCCGCGAGAGTCAGGGACGCGGGTGAGGCTCCCAGCACGTAGTCGGGACGGGTCGGTTCTACGATCCCGTCGAGACCAGGGGTGAGGTCGCTAACCAGCCACCCGGAGGCGCCGTCGTCGGGTGAGGCGTAGGGCCGCAGTTCGACCACGGCCCGCGCGGACCCCCATCCACAGCGATGATCCCTGCGCCACCACGTCGAAGAAACACCCACCAAAGGCACGTTCCGCGACCCCAGAGGGCACCTGCTGCCTCAGCAGGAACATCCGGATCAGCGTCGCGAGGGGGTCGTCCGCCCCGGCCAGGGCGACGTCGGCGGGCAGGGTGCAGTTGCGGTGCAACCCCGCCTGCCCAACATCCCCGATGCGTTCCAGCACGGAATCGGTGGTGTAGTCGATCTCGATCAGCCGGTCACGCAGCCGGGAAAATGTCCATGCCGACACCATAGAACCCCGCGCGGGCGTTCGTGGCATTCGCGGACCACGTCCTCCCGGCCCCGAGGCCCCGCACGTCCCATCCCCTCACCGGCCTGCCCCGGAGCACGCCTTGATTTAGTCCTCATCGGCGCTTAGCGTCGAGAACACGACGCCCGCTGCGCACGACGCCAGTGCCCCGGGACCACCGGAACATCTTCCCAGCGACCCGAGAACCGAAAACGAGACGAGAACCTGAACACCAGGCACATCATCACGGGGCTGCTGCCGGCGCTCTGCCTGCTCGGCTGCTCCACCACCGTCCCCGCGACCCCTCCAGCGGGCCCGCGCAGCCCAGCCCAATCAGCAACAACGATCCCCAGCCCAGCGGGGAAACAACCGGCGCCGAACTGAAGGGCACGGTCCTCGACGAGAACGGCGAGCCGATCGAGGGCTGCCTCATTGCGGTCAAGGGGACACGAGGGAAATGGCCATCGTCACGGACGCCTCAGGATGTTCTCCGTCGGATTCCACCGCAACTCGCAGCGCAGCATCATCAACTGCGAAAAACACCAGATCTACCAGAAGGAGGAGTTCCCGGTTCAGGGTCCCTGAAACCGCGCGAGTCGAGCAGACCTTCACGCTCCACAGGAAATAGACCGGGGGTCTCCCTCAGTGGCGCAGCACTCAACCCGGTTTCGGGCGCGAAACGAGGCGCTTCCCGTGTTGAGTGCCGTATCACCGTGTTGTCCGGAGACTCCACTGCGCGGCTGCTCGCCATTCCTGGAGGAATCGTGCGTATTCCCCGGATGCCGCAGCCAGATCGGTCAGGGGTGCCTTGCTCGATGATGCGTCCTTCGCGCATCATGATGACGACATCGGCGAGTTCCAGCATCGCGGGCCGGTGGGTCACCACCACGGTGGTGTGGTTGTGGCGGATTTGTTTGATGCTGTCCACGATGGCGTGTTCGTTGCGGACATCGAGGGCCGAGGTGGCCTCGTCGATCAGGAGCAGGGGAGCTTTTTCGCCAGGGGCACGGGCGATGCCCACCCTGCTGTCGTTCTCCGCCGGAGAGTTGGCCGCCCAGTTCACCCACCGGTGTGTCCCAGCCCGCCGGTGCCTGTTTTCAGGATGGGGTCAGCATGGCGGCTTCCGCGATGCGGTCGAGATCCGTCCGGGTGAGGTTCGGATTGACGGCCAGCAGGTTGTCCCGCAGGGACGCGTCAGCCAGGACCGTGTCCTGGAACACCATGGCTGCGTTGCCCGCAGCTGACTTGTTAGTAGCCTTGGCCGGGTTGTCGCCGCTACCCAGTGTGATGGTGCCCGTGTCGGGGTGTGCAATCCAGCCAGGGTTTTTGATGAGGGTGGTTTGCCTGACCCGGAGCTGCCGATCACCACGGTCACCGTTCCCGGCGCCAGGTCCAGGTTCACGTCCGCAAGTCCGACGGTGCCGTCAGGGTGGGTCAGTTTCCAGGTTCCGGGCCCGCAGGTACGGCGCCCTCGGACATGGGAGACGAGGGGTTGGTTGCGGTGGTCTCGACGATGGCCCGGACCTCCTGGAGGTGCGGTTGATCGCGACAACTCCGGCGACGGTGCCCGCCACCGTGGTGACCTGTTCCAGGACCCGCAGCAGCACGATGATCAGGGAGTGGCCGCGGTGATCGCGTCGATCACACCGGAGTCGAGGGCCAGCCACGCCGTGAAACCGAGAAACCAAGCAGCACCGCCTGCAGCACGAGGCTGAACAGAATTCACCGGGAGATCTGCCACAGCAGGAGTTTCAGCACCCGGCCCCGGGTTTTTCCGATGGCGTCGTTGACCAACCGGTTCCCCAGGGACAGGGTTGCGTGCCGTGCGCAGTGACGGCTGGGCCCAGGCGAACTCGAAGAGCCGGTCGTCGAGTTCCTCGGTTGCCGCCGTGTAGGCGTGCTGGGCTCGCGATTCCAGGGCGGTGCTGGCCCGCAGTGCTGCCAGCGCCAGGATCCGCCGGCCAGTGTGACCACTCCGACGGGAGGTGCGACGAACAGAAGCCCCAGGCCCAGCGCCAGCGTGAAAGCCGCGGCGGTTATCACCGGGGTTATCAGCAGGATCACCCGGACGTGGCCTCGGTGGCCCCATCGGCCATCAGGGTGCGCAGCGTCGCTGCTCGCTGTGGGGTCGTGTCGGGCCACGCCAGGACCGCTTCAGGGGTGCGCTGCTGGATGGTGCGCATCACGCTGATCCCGAGACGCAGTCCGCGTCGGGCGGCGAGCACGTCCATGCCCCAGGCCGCGACAATCAGTCCCAGCAGCACCGCCACCCACGGGGCGCCGTTGGCCGATTCGTCAAACAGGGGACCTGCCCAGGGAAACAGCACCAGGACAGCACCCGCCTGGAGCGTCGCGGAGGCGACAGCTAGGACCAGATGGGACCAGAAGTCGAGCCTGTTCGTGATGGCGTGCAGGGTGTCGCAACATTACCGGCTCCCTTCATGCCCGGAGCCGGCGCGCACAACTCGGCGTAGATTCCGTCCCGGTCGAGTAGTTCCTGATGGGTTCCGGATTCGGCGATGGTGCCGTCTCGCAGCACGATGATCCGGTCAGCGTCCCGTACGGTGTGGAGCCGATGGGCGATCATGAGCACGGTGCGTCCCTTGAGGAGGTGATCCAGTCCCTGACGGATCACCCATTCGCAGTCCGGGTCGGCGGCGGCGGTGGCCTCGTCAGGACCACGATCAGGGGTGTCGGCCAGCAGTGTCGGGCGATCCCGATGCGTTGACGTTCCCCGCCGAGGCCGGGTGTTGTCGACGATGGTGTCGTAGCCCTGCGGCAGCTGCATGATGCGCTCATGGATCTGGGCCGCCTCTGCTGTCGCCCGCACCTGCTCATCGGTGGCCTCTGGTCGTCTCAGGGCGATGTTGTCGCGTATGCTGGCCCGCAGCAGCTGCACGTCCTGCAGCAGGATCGCGACCTTTGCGTACAGTTCATCGGAGGAGGCCGCGGATGTCGACGCCGTCGATGCTGATGGTTCCCGCTTGCGGGTCCCATCCGCGCCAGCAGCGCTGCACCGTCGACTTACCCGCTCCGGAGGGACCGACCAGCGCGGTGACCTGCCGGGTCGGAGTTCCAGGTCAGGGCTGGCAGCACCGTCGGCCCTGCCCGTGCGAACCTGACACGCGAAAAGCCGAACGTGCCCCGGGGGGCGGATCGGTTCTCAAGGAAGCCAGACCTGGTGTGCCGAGCAGCCATTCCAGGAGTCGCGGGCCGCGAGGACTGCGTCAGGATGCCGATGCCCGACGCGATCCCGATCAGCTGGGCCCACGACGGTACCCGATCAGGAAGACGATCAGCTCCTCGGGACGCATCCAACCTGCCGGAGATGAACGCCCGCCGACCAGCACCAGCAGGCCCAGCACCGTAGTCGGGCGGTTGATCATGACCGCCTGGGTTTTCGCCAGCGGGGTTTCCCGCTGCCAACGCTCCACGACATCACCCATCCGGCATAGCGTCTCCGGCAGGTCGACAACGGCCCTCGGACCGAACACCGGGCCTGGTCGATCGTGCTGAGAAGGTCTGCGCCTGCCCTGGGGCCAGCGCCGAGGTGCGCTGCACGAGAGCGTTCTTGTCGGCGTCGCGCCGTGAGATCCGGATCATCAACTAGGAACACCACCAACGGGAGTAGCAATACCAGGGCGAGCCGCCACTGCACCGCGAACAGGTACCCCAGGGTCGCTACCGGCGTGACGATCGCAGCCACGAGATCGAGTACCGAATGGGTGACCAGGTAGTGCAGCGCGGCCACGTCGTCACCGACCAGGGTTTTCACATCCGCTGCCTTGCGGTTGGTGAACCAACCAAGCGGTAGCGTGCTCAACTTGTCCATCAGACGCCGCCGCAACGCAGCGGCGAACCGGGCATCGTAGAGGTGCATGCCGAACAGCAACACCGCGGTGCCGGCAGCACTCAGGGCCATGACCAGCAGGGCCGCAACCCCCACCGCGACGAACTCGCCCACTCCGGCGCCACGCAGGAAAAGCCGGGCCACCTCGGCGAACAGAATGAAAGGCACGACCTGCACCACGGCGAGCAGAGCCTGCGCCAAGCCACCACGACCAACGCCGCGCGGGCTGGGGCCAGGACCCGCTCCGGGGTGGGAGATACAGTTGCCGTCCCTACGGGTTGCGGTTCCTGTTGCTGAGCGGCCTGCTCCAGGATGCGCGATTTACCCATGGCACGCCCCTTCACCCAGTAGGCCTGGGCATGGAGTGTGGCCCGGTTCAGCCCGAACTCACGCTCCAGCGGGTGCGGGCACGCCGGGTCGCGAGGGACTCAGCGGTGACCCAGGCGTACCAGCCGGTCCAGTCCCGCCCGGAAATGGCCTGTGCCAGACCCTGACCGTCGGGCAGCTCATCCACCCAGCGGGCCTCGATGTTCGGCCCCTCCGGTAGCGGCAGCTCGACGTCACGCTCGTCGTGCTGTTCCAGATACACCACGACGGGATGCTCCGGTGGGATCGAGGACGCCAAGGCGTGGATCGCCGGATAGGACGCCAGGTCACAGGAAGAGATACCCTCTGGGCGCTGGATCGAGAGCAGCTCGAAGGGTTCCTCACCAAGTCGCATCGCCACGATCTGATCGCCCGGCTCACACGTCGTGGCCCAGTAAGCAGCAGGGCCCATCGGATGATGAATGACAAAATCAATCGCAAACTCCCGGTCCCCGGATCCGCCTCAGCCAGCGTGTAACCCGTTGGAACTGTTTCGCCCCACCATCCGGATCCGGAAACCAGGCAGCACCCAGTTCCCGGGCGCCTCCCCTCAGGGTGAGCAGAGTGTCGGGTGGAGGAACACGCGCACGAAGTGGTCCGCGCGGTATTCGCGTCCCGTCACCGTCAACACGTGCTCCCTCGCCCCGAGTCCCTGAGCACTGCCCCTGGATCCCTTACCCACGACTGATCCCTTCAGGAAGTTTTGCCTAACCTCATCATCGTGCACTCGGGTCGCAGGGTTTCAGTCGTCTCATTGCCGGCGGTGGGGTCAGGGAGCCTCCGGAAACGTCATCCGCCCGGTTCGTGCTCCCTTGGAGCCGTGAGGGTCAGTGCACCCTCGCGAGGGATCCTGCCGGCGCGGTTGATCGACGATCTCCACTTCCACCGGCGCCTCGCCGAGGGACCGCCAGTGCCTCAGTGCGCGCCGACTCGGCGATCAGCTGCGGCAGGTCAATGCCGGCCTCGCCGGCGAGGGTGACGGCGTGGGCGACGGTGGCGACCTCCCCGATCGCATCGGCCTGTTCCGGTGACGCGCCGGCTCCCTCCGCCAGGTGACGCAGGTGGCCGGGCTGGATGCGGGTGCGATGGGAGTGCAGGGTCGAGGTAGCCCGCCGCCAGTTTGGAGAGTTTCGCAACCCCCGACGATCGTGAGCGTGGGCGGTGGATGCTTGCGCAGGGTATTTCAGGACGGCGCCGACGAAGTCGCCCATGTCGAGCAGTTCGATGCCCGGATACAGCTCTTCGGCGACCCGTTCCGACGTCGATCCGGTGCAGGCGGCTGCGTGCGTCGCGCCGGTTGCGATGGCGACGTCGATGCCGCGATGGATCGACGCGATCCACGCCGAACACGAGTAGGGCACGACGACACCGGTGGTGCCCAGGACACTCAACCCCCGATCACACCGATGCGCGAGTTCCGGGTCTTCTCGGCGATGCGCGCGCCGTCGTCGATCGAGACGGTAACGCGCACGTCGGGTGCGACCCCGAGGCGCTCGGCTGCGGCGGTGATGTTGGCGGTGATGTATTCGCGGGGTTTCGGGTTGATGGCCGGCTCCCCCACCGGCAGCGGCAGTCCGGCAGGGGTGACGGTACCGATGCCTTCACCGCCCGCGAAACTCACACCACCACCGGGTTCGCCGGGGTCGACGACCACCCGCACGATCGCGCCGTGGTGACGTCGGGGTCGTCGCCGGCGTCCTTCGTGATCGCCGCCATCGCTTGCCCGGGCTGCAGCCGCGACTGGGTCAGGGCGAACGTGACCTCGCGACCGCCGGGCAGAACGATCCCGACCGGGTCGGGAAACTCGCCCGTGTGAAGGCGATGAAAGCGCTGGTGGCGGTAGCGCGGGCGCGAGGCCCCGTCGTCCAGCCGGGTCTCAGCTTCGACGACTCCAGTTGCGCCTTCCGACCGCGGGGGCGCAGCGCGTCCCGCCCTCCGCTGCCAAGGTGGGATCGGCGTCAGCGGTCATTCGTGGTCTCGGCTCGACTGGCCATCGCGTTCATCGCGGCGACCGCCATCGCGGAGCCGCCACGGCGCCGAGAACCGTGATGTACTCGACGCCGCTGTCGTCGGCGACCAGCGCATCCTTCGATTCCGCGGCGCCCACGAAACCGACGGGGATACCGACGATCGCCGCGGGCCTGGCGCCGGTCTCGTGCATCACCTCGAGCACCCGGAACAGCGCGGTCGGGAGCATTACCCATGGCGATGACCGCGCCGTCGAGCGAGTCCGTCCTCCTGCCACAGGTCGACGGCGGCGGCGGCTTTGGTGCAGTCCTTCGCCTCCGCGATCGCGGGAAGGCGGGGGTCCTTGATGTGGCAGATGATCCGGGTGTGTTCGGGCGGGCGGCTTCGGATGATGCCGGTTGCGACCATCGACGAGTCGCACAGGATCGGCGCCCCAGCCTCGAGGGCCGCGAGTGGCGGCGGCAACCCCGGGTGAAGGCGATCAGGTCGGCGATGGCCGGATCGGCCGCGGCGTGGATCATCCGCACCACCACGGGCTCGATGTCGTCGGAAAACGCCCCAGATTCGACTCCTCCCGGATGATCTCGAACGAGCGGGCGTAGATCGGGCTACCGGTCCTGATGTAGTCATGGCTCACACCTCAAGACTAGAGCAGCCGTCACCGCCCTCCGGGCAGCCAGCCCCGCCCGTCAGGGGCGCATCCCCGTCAAACCGGAGGGACTCGGCAGCCGAAAATGCCTGGGCTGAGCTGTCTGGCGAAAATTGACCATTCAGCTTGCCGACAACGACGAAGTCTGGCGCACATCCGGTAGCAGTGTCGCCACTGTTGACGACATCGCGCGCGGGAGCCAGACCCTTCGGGCCAGCCGAAACCGAGACGGGCGTAGTGCCGAGAAGGACCGATATGAGCGTTGAGCGCACCCTGTCCGGAGTGGGGGTGGGTCCCGGCGATCCGGATCACGTGACCGTAAAGGCGTTGCGGACCCTGGAGACCGCCGATGTCATTCTCGTGCCGAGCACCGAGGCCCGCGCCGGCGGCGTCGGACGCGCCGAGGAGATCGTGTGCACCCACCTGCCCGCCAAGACCGCAGCGATCCGCCGCATCCCGTTCTCCATGGCCGAGCATCGCGATTGTCGGACAGCGCAGGGCCAGCGCGTGGGAGGCCTCCGCCACGACCGCCATCGAGGCATTCGAGGCCGGTGCGAAGCGGGTCGCATTCGCCACCGTCGGCGACGCGTCGGTGTTCTCGACGTTTTCGTACCTGTGTGACCTGGTATCGCGGCGCATCGAGGTCACGATCGAGGTCATTCCCGGGATCACCGCCATGCAGGCCATCGCCGCCACCAGCCGCACCCGCTCGTCGAGGGCCAGGAGATCTTGTCCCTCGTGCCGTGGACCGTCGGACCCGAGACCCTGGCCCGCGTCTGCGAGGTCTCCGACACCGTCGTCGTCTACAAAAGGGCGGTACGCGAGATGACCGAGCTTCGCGCCGTCCTGGAGCGCAGGGCCGCCTCGACGAGGCCGTCCTCGGCACCGACCTCGGGTTGCCCTCCGAACGCGTCGTTCCCCTGTCCGAGGTGACCGACCGCGCCCCTACTTCAGCACCGTCCTTGCCGCACCGAAGCGATCCACCACCGGAGGAGAATATGAGCGAATCACGACTCGACCCGGAAGGCCTGGTGGTCTTCGTCAGGGCAGGCCCGAGGACCGACGACCTGATCACCGTGCGCGGCGCCCGCGTCATCGCCGAGGCCGACATCATCATCTGGGCCTCCTCGCTCGTGCACCCCGGGGATCATCGCCGGCCACAAGCCAGCGCCGAGGTCATCGACTCCGCGTCGATCCCCTGGAGGATCTGGTGCCGCTGTACACGCGGGCCCGCGACGAGAAACTCCTCGTCGCCCGCGTCCACACCGGAGACCCGGACATCTACGGGGCAACGGCGGGCAGCGCGACCTGTGCGCCCAGATCGGCATCCCCACCGAGGACGATCCCCGGCATCTCGGCGTTCTCCGCCACCGCGGCCCGGGTCAGCGCCGAGCTGACGCTGCCGGAGGTCGCGCAGTCGATGATCCTCACCCGCCTCGAAGGCGGTCGCACGCCGATGCCCGAGAAGGAGAACATCCGCTCGTTCGCGGCCCACGGAACGACAATGTCGATCTATCTGTCGGCGGCCCGCCACAAGCAGCTGGAGGCGGCCCTCCTCGAGGGCGGTTATCCCCCGGAGACGCCGTGCATCATCGGCTACCGCGTGACCTGGCCCGACGAGGCCATCTGGCGGGTCAACTGAAGGACCTGTCGGCGACGATGAAGAACACAAGCTCTGGAAGCACACAATCGTGCTCGTCGGCCCGGCCCTGGCCACCGACCGCGCCACCAAACGCTCCCACCTGTACCACCCCGGTTTCCGGCACGGATGCCGGGCCGCCGATAAAAGGCCGCCCAGGCCGACCTGAGGGGAATACGGCGCTATCACTTACAACCTGGAGAACGGAGACGAGGCGCATGATCACGGTCCACGGGACATCTCGGCGCCCCCAGCGAGGAGCTGCGTCGCGCCGTCGCCGCCGCGGATGTGGTGGTCGGCGGGCGCCGTCACCTCGACAGAGCTGGCCGTCCCCGAGGACAAGCGAATCGTCCTGGGTGGCCTCACCCCCGCCGTCGAGAAGATCCGGCAGCTGCCCGAGGACACCGATGTCGTGATCCTCGCCTCCGGTGACCCGCTGTGGTTCGGTGTCATCCGCAAAGCTGCGATCGATTGGGTTGCGCCCGAAAGTCGTCACGCGTGCCTCATCGGTGGCCGAGGCGTTCGCCCGCATCGGGTTGCCCTGGGACGACGCCATCACGGTCTCCACGCACGGTCGTCCCGTCGAAGCCGCCATTGCCGCGGCGCTGCCGCTACGCGAAGGTCGCGGTCGCTGACCGACCCGCGCGAACCCCTCTCGCAGCTGACCGATCCCTGGCCGGCCTCGAGCGGACCTTCGTCCTGGCCGAGCGTCTCGGCGAGGACGACGAACGCGTCCGGATCATGACCGGCGAGCAACTGGCCGCGGTCGAGGACGTCCGGAACCCGAACGTCGTGCTCATCCTGGAGCGCCACCCCGACACCGAATGGGACGGAGCCGCCTCACCACCACCGCGCCCCGCCGCGTCGCCGTCCCCGAGGTCGCGGTAGAGAGGCTGAGCGCGAATGCACTGACCGACCTGACGGTCGGGCAGGTCGTCTCCTCCGAGGCCGCCCGCACCCGCGCCTCCCGGATCGACGACCTGCTCGGCGGAACCCGCATCTACGACGGACCCGCCACCGAAGGGCTGCGCCGAGCCTTCGACGAAATGCGACCTGGTCGTCTCGCACCTGGCGATCGGCGCCACCACCCGCATCCTCGCGCCGCTGCTGGATTCGAAGAAAACCGACCCGGGTGTCGTCGTCATCGACCAGGGCGGGCATTTCGTCGTACCGCTGCTGGGCGGACATGTCGGCGGCGCGAACGCGCTAGCCGAGAAACTGTCGGAGGCCCTGGGGGCCACCGCGGTGCTCACCACTGCCACCGACTCCCTCGGCGTCCCCGCTCTCGACACCCTCGGCTGGGCCCACAGCGGCGATGTCGCGGGCGTGACCGCCGCGATGCTCGACGGTCGTTCCGTGCGGCTGGTGCGGAGCGACCGTGGCCGATGCCGCCGCTGCCGGCCAGCGTCTCCGGAACGCGGCCTCGCCGGTCGCGGAGATTCTCGTCACCGACCGCGACGCGTCGCAGCTGCCGCCCGCCGGGCTGCCGCGGGTCGTCCTGCATCCTCGCTCGCTGGTGGTGGGTATGGGATGCAACCGCGGCACCTCGGAGAAGGTCCTGCGCGCCCACCTGGAGGCGACCCTCGCGGCCGCGGGTCTGACGATCCACTCGGTCGCGGCGCTGACCAGCGTCGATGCCAAGGCACGTGAGGGTGGGCTGCTCCGTCTCGCCAAGCACCTGGGGGTGCCGTTTGTAGATGCTACGAGGCCAGCGAGCTGGCGGACATCGAGTGCTGACCCCTCGGAGGTCGTCGCCTCCGAGGTGGGAACGCCGAGCGTCTCCGAGGCCTCCGTCATCCGCCGCGGCGCCGAGCTGATCGTGCCAAAGACGAAGTGCCCGGATGCGACGTGCGCGATCAGTCGGGTGCCGGCGCGCGGTGAGTTGCGGGTGGTCGGTCTCGGCCCCGGCCACCGCGACCTGTTGACCTCGATGGCGAAGCAGGCGATCGAGACCGCCCGCCACGCTGGTCGGCTACATCCCCTATGTGCGGCAGATCCGCGACCTGGTCAACCTCACGCCGGGACCCACGCCACGAAGATGGGCACCGAGGAGCAGCGGACGGCGTTCGCGATCCAGAAGGCACGCGAGGGACATCCCGTCGCGTTCGTGTGTTCCGGCGATCACGATCTACGCGATGGCCTCCCCACCCTGGAAATCGGCACGGAGGGATCGATGTCGAGTCATCCCGGGCGTCACGGCGGAGCTGGCCGCCTCGGCGCTGCTGGGCGCCGCTCGGTCTGACCACGTCACGATCTCCCTGTCCGACCTCCCACACGCCGTGGGAGGACATCGAGCGCCGGCTCAGGCCGCCGCGGAGGGGATTTCGTGACGGTGCTGTACAACCCCCGCTCCCGCAAACGCCTCGCGCACCTGCCCCGGGCGCTGGAGATCCTGGGGGCGCATCGCCCCGCCGCTGTGCCAGTGATGGCCGTTCACGAGGCGTTCCGACCAAAGCAGCGCATCAGGTGGGCGCCGATCGGTGAGTTCAAACCCGAGTGGGTCGACATGCACACCGTCGTCATCGTCGGCTCGTCGACCACCACCACCGGTGGCGACGGGGCCGGTGAGAACAGCGATCGTCACACCACGCGACTACCGGTGGATGGACATGGCTCAAGAAGAAGCCGCTGATGCTTGAGAGCTGACCACCGTGCCGCTCGTCATCGCGGCACACGGCACCCGCGACCCAGAGGGCGTGACCGCGTGCCGAGCCCTCGCGGAGCGCGTCCGGACGAAACTGCCGGGCACAAAAGTGACCATCGGTTTCATCGAGTTGGCGGAACCGCGAATCCCCGAGGCCGTGGCCGATGCCCTGAAGGACAGCGCGCCGAGGGCGAGGCCCGAGGCCGTCGTCGTGCCGCTGATGCTCGCCACCGGCGGGCGCTGCGAATCGACATCCCGGAGGCCATCGACGAGGGACGCGCGGCAACTCCGAGGGTCGCCTACTCGGCGGCGCTGCTGGGCAGCCCGCTGCTGGACTCGGCGGTGCGGCGTCGCGTCATCGAGGCGCTCGGCGAGTGGCGCCTCCCAGGACACGGCGTGTGCATCCTGGTGGGTCGCGGCTCCTCCGTCGTTGAATCGACGCGGAGCGCTACCGCATGGCCCGGGTCCTCGATGGAGGCGGGGCTTCGAAGCATCCATCCCGCGTTCATCCAGGTGTCGCGACCATCAGTGCGGAGGCGATTGAACCACGCGAAGGCCACCGGTGTGAAACAGATCGTCGTCGCCCGCATTTCCTGTTCCCGGGCAAACTGCGGACCTGGAACTCTGGATCAGGTCGCCGCCTGGCGCGAGGAGCAACGGATGTCAGGGTGCGGGTCGCCGAGGTCATCGGCTTGACTCGACGACAGCCGGCCCAGCTGGTCGTCGACCGCTATCTCGCGGAGCTCGACGCCGAGGGGTTCGGCGAAGTGCCCCGGTTTCGTGTCGAGCATCATGTTTGCAGGACCGCGACGCTCCTGGTCGTCGGCAGGCCGTTGCCGCACGGCGCATTCAGCTGCTCAGAAGCGGGGGCGAAGGTGCGGGTCGTAGCGCCGAACCTCAGGATCCCGTCGAGTCGGCTCGCGGCGAGCGGTGCAATCGCCGTCGAGCAGCGCACCGCCAGGAGCGGAGGACGTCGGCGATGCCTGGTACGTCCTGGCCGCCTCGCAACGATCCGCACGTCAACGCGATGATCGCGGTAGGGCGGAACGCCGCCACACCTTCTGCTGCCGGGCCGATGACGCCCTGGGAGGCACCGCGATGACCCCGGCGACCGCCTCCGCCGGCGGCCTGACGGTGGCGGTGATCACGGGCGACCGCAACCCCGCGGCGCTCGGTGCGGATCCGCGACGAACTGCTGCAGGTCCTGCAGGGGCGAGCGCGATCGCGCGAGGCCCCAGGCCGCCCCGCGGGTGAGTGTTGCCAGCAGCCTAGCAACGCCCGGGCAGCTCTTACAGGCCGCCCGCGCGCGGGTGAGGTGTTGTCACGGTTGGGTGGAGTGTTGCCGCGCCAACCAGTGGGGTGTGAGAAAGATAATCCCCACGGGTCCTCGCTTCCCACGGTGGAAGTGTCACCGGATGAAAGGCGTCCGGTGGACACGTGAAAGGGAAGCCATGTCCGAGTCCGCCAAGAGCATCGCCCGCGTCGAGAAGAAGAAGCCGCTGTCTCGTCGTTTTCGCCGAGCGGGGCTCACCACCGTCAGTACGCCATCGGTTTTGTTGGGTGCTGCGGTACGCTTGATGCTGCTGCTTCGTGTCTTCCACGACAACTCGGTCTTCGACGCGATCATGAAAGTGGGTCACCCGACATCTTTTACGTCAACGTCGCGCAGGACAACTGACCGGCATGCGTGGGGCGGACGCATCCGCCCGCCTCGGTGGGTGGGCCGGGGGCGCGGGGCGAGAAGCAGCGACGGCTGACGACCCGTCCCCGTTGCCGGTGCCTCGCCAGCGGCGGGCGAGCATGTCAACTAGTTCAGGCGACGCCGGGCGCCGCGGCCAGCGGGTATGGTGACGGTGGAGTTCGCCATCGGGTTGGATCGCTCTTGTGCTGCTGGTATCGGCCCTGGTCGGTCTCGTCCTGCTCCGTGTCCCAGTCGGGTATCAGACCCGTCAGCTCGGAATTGGCCCAAAGCACCTGGCACGGGGCGACGACGCGCTGGCGGAAAACCAGGAGAAGGCGCCCGAGCGGGCGCGCATCGAGTCGAACGCGCCGGGTCGGGGGTGCGGGTGACCACCCGCCTGGACATCTCCATCCTCCACGTCGGTGCCATTCCTCTCAGAGGCCACTGCCTGGGCCCACTGGGGAACAGGGGTCGAGGCCAAGCAGCACACACCGTCAGGACGTTCCAGGTCCGCGACGAGCGGGGAATGGGAACAGTGCTGGTCGCAGGGGCATCTGCCTGGGGCTGGTGATGGTCGCCGCCACCGTCGCGCTGATCGTCCGTTGGCTGACGCGCGGAACGAGGCTCAGGATGTCGCCGATCTGACGGCCCTGGCCGCCGCGGTCGAGCGTGGATGGTGGCGACGCTTGCGCCGAGGCTTCGAGGGTGGCCTCGGAGAGACGGTGGACGCCTCGCTGGCTGCGAGGTGCGGGGCAACGTCCCCGGTTCGTGGTCGGGTGACGGTGCCCTGCCGTTGCTGGAGGGCGTGGTTTCAACCCTCCCGCCGACGTGGAACGAAAACGCCACCGCAGGGACGGTGTGAGAGGAGACGTCGTGAGCACCATTCAGGGGTTTCGCGGACGGGTGCTGTTCGAGGGATCGATCGAATCGCCCGGCGGTAGGTTTCTCAGAGGATCCGGCGCAGCAGCTCAGTGGCCGCCGTTTTTGTCGAGGACCTGGTTGGCGTTGCCGCATTTCAGGGGACGACGCAGGCCGGGCGGCCCGATTCGCAGCAGCGGGTGCGCAGCCGTTCAAGGTCGCCGCCAGCCACTGCTCGGCCACTTCGTGGGCTCGGGCGGCGAAACCCGCCCCACCGGGCAGGCCGTCGTGGACGAACACCGTCGCCAATCCGCGGTGTCGGGTGACAGGCCGTGGAAACCCGCCGATCTCCCAGCGGTCGCAGGGGCGCGAAGGCCGGCAGCAGGCCGATGGAGGTGTGTTCGGCGGCGTGCGCGGCGACCAGTGCAGCGAACCCCCAGCCCGGTTCCGTTCAGGGTCTCGGGACGCTCCACCACACCGCACTGCGTGGTGAGGGGTGTGTTCGGGCAGTCGAGCAGGGTGTGAGTCAGAGCACCTCGGGGTGGTTTCAGTCGCGCGCAGGCTATCCGTGACTTGCCAGCTGAGGTCGCACGTCGCCGAAATGCGGGGTTGTCGAGGCCGAGTGGGTCGCGACCGCTGCTCCCGCAGCACCGCGATGTCCTGGACGGATTCGGCCTGGGTGCTGTACGGGTTGCGGCGGCCCACCACCCGCTGGCACGGCGCTCCTCGACGTCCGGATCGGTCACCACAGGGCAGGCGTCCTGGTGGAGGTAGACTGGCACCCTGATGGACCGGGTGCGGTCGGCGGCTGCCGGATCCACCACCCCGCTCACCTGTCCGGTGGAGCGTTCGCATTGATCTCCACGGGCCAGTGGTGGATCGCGAGGTTGATGTGGTCCGACGGCACGGTCGGGACGGGTCGAGCGCAGGTGCCGCCCCGATCCGCAGCGCTTTTTCCGGCGGCGGTGTGCTGCGCGGCAGGGCGGGTGAGGGCCAGACCAACGTTCGTCCGGCGACCGTCAAAGGGTGTTCCTGCGCGGCGGCAGCCAGGTGTGGGCCGAGGACGTGCGGGTTCTACCAGTGTAGCAGATCGCGGCTTCGACAGCGCATCCGAAGATCAATGCGGGATGTTGCAGCGGGTAGGCGTCGAGTTCTCGCGGGCCAGCAGCACCACCAGCGCCGCTTGCACACGCGTCCTGCCGTCCGGCCTGCTGCCAGAAGCGAAGTTTCCCGGGGAACCCGGACACGGAAGCCACCGCGTCGATGCCGGGAACGTCGATGCCGAGTTCAGCGCGTTCGTGGTGGCCAGTCAGGATCTCCAGTGTGGCGCGGCCTCAGGTCGCGGCGTTCCAGCAATACGTAACTGA
>BNJT01001914.1_pt1 | contig 20715 bp, 30 predicted proteins | sample 8540491 | NCBI WGS metagenome assembly BNJT01 (sample SAMD00202455, study PRJDB9452) | human saliva metagenome | host: Homo sapiens | reverse complement strand
TATAGAGCTTCGAATAAAGACTGTAAAAAAATTAAAGCAATGCTATTTATTGCTATGCAGGTTCGATGCGGGACAATCTGAGCCCGTGGGTACTTGCGAAAAACAAATGAAATGCAGTTTTTCGCTTAGTATCCGCTACGTAAGGACAAACTTTTCATCAGAAAAGTTGTTCTGTACGAGACCAACTTCCGAAGGAAGTTGCTTTGCGAAAAACAAAGTGAGCAGTAGTCAACAAGACTACTGCTCAGTCAGGACGAGGTTAGCGAGAGCGTGTCTCGCAGTGAACCTGCATAGCATAAAAGTGCCTTTGTTTTGAAGTGACCCCCTAAAGTTAGACTTTTTACGCGTAGCAGTTTTATAGCTGCTACGCTGTTTTCTATGCAGCCAAGAGGCTAAGCCTGTATTGAACAGGACTCATCCATCCTAGTTTCTCCTTAATTCTATTTTTCATTGTAATACTTTATATATCTTTCTATTTCAGTTTCAATTCTTCGTAACTGTAATAAAACACACCATAATAGATTTCTTGCTTTAGCAAAGCCAAAGAAGTTTTCCATAACTGAATTATCTAGACAGTTACCTTTTTCTAGACATACTTTGGAAAATATGTTCTTGTTTCAGCCGATTTGTATACGCCTTCATCTGATAAGCCCAGCCTTGATCCGAATGGAACGTTCTACGATAAGGGCAATCGGATGTGACTTCTATCGCCTGCTTAAGGGCATCCATTACATTCTTTGCAGATGGACGCTTATCTATTCCAAAGCTTAGTATTTCTCCGTTACACATATCCATAAAAGGGATCCAAATAGAGTTTATGCATAGTCATATGACCTTTCACATCTACTTCATAGTACTTGAACTCTGTTGTATCGGTAGTTATTTTCTGATGTGGTATATGCGTATTAAACCTTCTTCTAATCCTATTAGGAGCAACAGTTCCAACTCTTCCTTTATAGGAACGATATTTTTCTGCTTTTGCGGGTAAAAGATGTTACTTGAAGCCCTAGCTTTGCATGATTCGCTGAACTTTCTTTTTGTTGATCATATATCCTTTGTTGTGCAATTCAGCTACTACTCTGCGATAACCATAATCCTTGTTTTTCTCACGTATAGTAAGAATTGTTTCTTCTAGTATTTTATCCGGATTCTCTCGGTCAAATCTTTTTTGCCAGTACATAAAAGTTGCCTTAGGCATGCCTATATAAGAGAGAAGGTCTTTTAGTTTGAACTCTCTTCGGAGACTGTTGATGACGAGCGCCGTTCTCTCATTTTTGCTTCGTCCTCTAAACGCAGCCTCCTCAGTTCTTTTAAAAAGCATTCTCGATTCTAAGCTTCAGTAATTCATCTTCTAACTCTTTTATGTGTTTTTACTTGCATCAATCGGAGTTTTTGGTAGATGGAATGGAAACATTTTCTATTGGTTTTTCAATGGTTTCTTTTTGCCTTTTCTTGTGCGGTTTCAACCCATCAGGCCCAGATGCACGAAAAGCGATTTACCCAGTTTGCAATCATACAAGCATTAGAAAGTCCTTCTTGTAGAGCTAGCGCCTGATATGAGATTTCACTTGTTAGGGTATAACTCTACAACAGAACGCTTTTTCAAAAGAATAAATTTGTTTTTACGTGAACGCCTAAGTCCATTATCTCCGAATCTTTTATAATTGTGAACCCATCTTTCGACGATGGACTTAGTTGGAATTCCATAAATTTTAGCAAGATATCTATATCCACCTTCACCATTTGTATAAGCAATAACAACTTTCTTCTTGAATTCAAAAAGAATATTTAGCCATAAAAATACCGACCTCCCAATCGTTAGATTATTGGTCTAACTTTTGGGGGTCGGTACATTTTACAGATCTCTTTTTTTATTCATAACAACAATCGCTCGTAAAACGTAACCTCTCGTTATAAAACTGATTGCGTAGGTTTCATAGCAAATTTCACTACTTCAAATTGCGGCACTCCTCTTGAAGAATAAATACGGTATAATACTCTATAGATTAGGAAAAGAATAGCTGACTTTAAGATACAGGAAAAAAGGAATGTAAAACTTTGATTACATACGACAGGAATAAAAGGAAAGCGATGATGGCTCGTACACAAACAACACAATCAACACACAACTTTATTCTTCTCTTGCTAGCGGACTTCATCTCCTCCTTTGGCTCCGGCATGAGCAATGTTGCTCTGACCTTATTTATCTATGGAAATACGAAAAACCTGATGAGCTCGGCGCTTTTTGCGGTTGTTACACTATTGCCTGAGCTTCTGCTTGCTCCTTTTCTTGGTAAAATGAAATTCCATGGCAGCTTTCGCTTTATTTTTGCTCTGGGGGAATTCTTATGTGTCATTCCCATGTGTATTTTGCTTTTTATCGATAATGTACTGTTAATCTATCTTGTATTCTTCCTATATTCCATGATTTTTCTTTATTTTGGAGTGCTTAAGAGCGGAATATTTAAAGCGGATTACGAAGGATGAAGACATGCAGAAGCGACAGAGTGCATCAAGAACGGTAAATATCCTCGTGACCGTTGTGAGTCCCCTCGTGGGAGCCGCGATTCTTACGAGTTTTGGGGTAAAGAGTATTTATATTTTGGACATTGTAAGCTATATTCTGGCAGCCCTGATCATCCTCTTCTTAAAGGGGATGGAAAAGCCGTCGCCTCCGGAAATGACTCGTACCGGGGGGACAGATATCATAGGAAGTATCCGAAAGAACAAAGAACTCTTTACAGGCTGCCTCATTTTATGCTTTGTAGGCGGTGCAGTTTCCATTTTGACCTTGGAATATATCTATAAAGTGCTGCATGCCGATGCTATGCAATATTCCATGCTCATGTCCGCTATGGCATTCGGAGGGCTAGTAGGAAGTATCATAGGAGGGATGCCCTTTACACAGATTCATCTTAGGAAAGTATCTTTTATTTGTACAATGATGATGGGAGGCTCCTTTTGGCTGTTGTTCTAAAAGCCTGTTTTTGGGATGTTACTTGTTATTCTGTTGTTCAGCGGTATACTCAGTGCGCTTGTTATGCTTTATTATTCGGTAGAATTGTTTAACAGGAGTGTGGAGGGAGAAATTCAGGGGACAGTATGCCATCTTTCAAAAAATATCTCGGATGCCTCTTCGTTGAGTGTCTAAACCTTTTGGCGGAATGTTGAATCAGCTGGCAGGCTGCGTGAGAGCAATCTCTTCCCTGGGAATCGTTTTTTTCTTCTTTTTGGTATATATTCCTTTGTAAAAAAATATTGAATTCAACGAGAATGGAGAGCACTAAAATATAATGTGTAGTGAAAAATACCATAAAGCGATGAAAAACAAGGCTTTGTGGTATTTTTTTGAAATTTACCTGTTAACAGTACATTTCTTCTATAGAAAATCAGTTTACAGTTTTTGGCGTTTTCTTTTACATAGTCGGTAAAAGCCGTGGAGGGAGAAAAATGCAAAAGTAATGGCTGATTGGCAGGAATGAACTTTATTTTATCCATCAGCTTTTCATATTCAGTCTTATCAAAGGGAGAGTTCTTAAACTTGCATTCTCCAAGGAGCAAAAATATTCTTTCCGCATTTTCCTAGAAGATCTATTTCTATAGGGACTAGCTTTTTCTTCATTTTTACCGTGTCCTGAAAATCGGTTATTTCTGTGAGATAGGAAAAATCAATTTTCACTAAAAATCAATTTTACCGAAATCAATTTCACCAAAATCAATTTCACCGAAATCAATTTCACCGAAATCAATTTCACCAAAACCATTTTCACCAAAACTGAATTCGATGTATTTCTTTTATGCTGTGAAAATAAGAAATACAAATCCCTTTTCTTGCACATTTTCCGAACTTTCTATATACTCTACAAAATAAAAAGAGGAGTAAGGAGCTATAGGGATTTACACTGTTACATCGATTACCGTCCGCGGAAGAGGTTAGAAAAGAGTATCCCCTGTCAGAAAAAGCTTACGGAGATAAAGGCGAAAAGGGACGCTGAAATTAAGGCGATTTTTTTAAAGGAGAAAGTAAGAAGTTTCTTCTCGTTATCGGGCCCTGTTCTGCTGACCATGAAGATCCGGTGCTGGAATACTGCCATAGATTAAAAGGAAGTGGCAAAGGAAGTGGAAGATCAGATTTTTATCGTTCCGCGAATCTATACCAACAAACCCAGAACCACGGGGGAGGGCTATAAGGGCATGCTTCATCAGCCGGATCCGGAGAAACGTCCCAACTTAACCGAGGGAATTTATGCAATTCGTAAGCTTCATATGAAGGTTTTGGAAGAGACAGGCTTTTCCACCGCAGATGAAATGCTGTATCCGGATAACCTTACCTATCTTTCCGATATGATGAGCTATGTTGCAGTCGGTGCACGTTCGGTGGAGAACCAACAGCACAGACTCGTGGCGTCCGGAATTGATGTACCGGTAGGCATGAAGAATCCGACATCGGGAGACCTCGGCGTCATGCTGAACTCCATCTATGCGGGGCAGCACGGCTATGAATTTATTTTCCGCGAATGGGAAGTGAAGACGGACGGAAATCCTTATACCCATGCGATTATGCGAGGTTCACAGAACAAGCACGGGCAAATGCTTGCGAACTACCACTATGAGGACTTAAAGCTACTGCATTCCCTCTATGAGAAGAAGGAGCTTTTGCATCCTGCGGTGATAGTGGATACAAACCATTGCAATTCCGGAAAGAAGTACAAGGAGCAGCTTCGTATTGCGCATGAGGTCATGCATTCCAGAAAATATTCAACGGAACTGGCCCATTTTGTAAAGGGGCTTATGGTAGAATCTTATCTTTTGGAAGGCTCCGCAAAGGTAGAAGAGCATATTTTAGGAAAATCGATTACTGACCCCTGTATCGGTTGGGACGACACGCTGCGTTTAATCTCCAATATTTATGACTACCAGAGTCAGACAAAGTATTGATTATGTTTCTTGTAAAATAAAACGGAGTGATTAGACGTGGATTGGAATGATGGCTATTTCGATCTTTTCGTTTTCTTGCACTTTTATTTCTCTTCCTTTATACTTCTAGGAGCTAAAAGGAAGGGGGAGTTATGGGGTTTTCGTTCTTAAATCAATTGCCGACAACGGAAGAGGTAAAGAAGCAGTATCCCTTATCGAAGGAGCTGATAGAGAGAAAGGCGAAGAGAGATGCGGAGATGAAGTCCATATTCAGGGGAGAAAGCAAGAAGTTTCTCCTTGTCATAGGACCTTGTTCCGCAGACCATGAGGATCCTGTGCTGGAGTACTGCCATCGCCTAAAGGAAGTGGCGAAGGATGTGGAAGATCGGATTTTTATTGTCCCGCGAATTTATACCAATAAACCCAGAACCACGGGAGAGGGCTATAGGGTATGCTTCATCAGCCTGATCCGAAAGCGCTCCAACCTTACGGAAGGGATTCTGGCGATTCGTCGTATGCATATCCGGGTACTCGAGGAATGCGGCTTTTCTACAGCGGATGAGATGCTTTACCCCGATAATCATAACTATCTCGATGATGTACTTTCCTATGTTGCAGTTGGGGCGCGCTCTGTGGAAAATCAGCAACACAGGATGGTGGCTTCCGGGTGGATATCCCGGTAGGTATGAAGAACCCGACTTCAGGTGATCTCGGCGTTATGCTGAATTCCATTTATGCAGGACAGCATGGACACAATTTTGTTTACCGGGGATGGGAAGTGGAAACGGCAGGAAATCCTATACGCATGCCATTATGCGAGGGTTCTCAGAGTAAGCATGGGCAGATGATACCGAACTATCACTATGAGGACTTGAAACTGCTTCATTCTTTTATAGAGAAGAAAGAGCTAGTGAATCCGGTCGTGGTTGTGGATACGAATCATTGCAATTCCGGAAAGAAGTATAAGGAGCAGCTTCGAATTTGCCCAGGAAATCATGCATTTTTCGGAAGTATTCCGAAGAGTTAGCCTATTTTGTGAAGGGGCTTATGGTGGAATCCTATTTAGAAGAAGGTTCTGCAAGGTGGAAGAGCATATTTTAGGGAAAAAGTATTACGGATCCTTGCATTGGTTGGGAAGATACGCTGCGTCTCATTTCGATCGGTCTATGAGTATCAGGCGCAGATTCGATAATAGGAAATTTTTGGAGGAAAATATGGGTGTATACGAGGAACTGCAGGGAAAGGATCGAGTGCGCAGGTTACGGACGAGAAAGAAGTCCGCGAGATGGTAAACAGCGGAAAGGCGATCTTTTATATCGGCTTCGATCCGACTGCGGATTCCCTTCATGTAGGGCATTTCATGGCGCTTTGCCTTATGAAAAGACTGCAGATGGCGGAAACAGACCGATTGCCTTAATGGGCGGCGGAACGGGAATGATTGGAGACCCTTCCGGAAGAACGGATCTTCGAAAGGTGCTACCGTAGAGAAATAGACAGTAACATTGCCTGCTTCAAGGAGCAGATGAGCCGTTTTATCGACTTTTCCGAAGGAAAAGCCATTATGGTCAACAACGGGGACTGGCTTCGAAACTTAAATCTCATGGAGTTTTTACGAGAGGCGGGACCGCATTTCTCCGTAAATGAGATGCTGAGGCCCGTTGCTATGTGAATCGTCTCGCAAACGGACTTTCCTTCCTGGAATTTTTCCTATATGCTCATGCAGGGGATATGACTTCTACCGCCTCTATGAGGACTACGGCTGCAATATGGAGTTCGGCGGTGATGACCAGTGGAGCAATATGCTTGCCGGAACGGAACTTATTCGAAAGAAGCTCCGGAAAAGATGCCCATGCGATGACCATTACCCTCCTTACCAATAAGGAAGGAAAGAAGATGGGTAAGACCGCAAGCGGTGCGGTTTTGGCTGGATCCGAAGAAGACCTCTCCCTACGATTTTCTACCAGTATTGGAGAAATGTGGATGATGCCGATGTAGGAAAAGTGCCTTCGCCTTCTCACCTTTATTCCGATGGAGGAAATCCGGGAAATGGACAAGTGGGAAGGGGCGGAGCTCAATAAGGCGAAGGCAATTCTTGCCTTCCATTTAACGGAGCTTGTACACGGCACGGAGGAAGCAAAGAAGGCGGAAGAGGCGGCGAAGTCCCTCTTTGCCGGATCCGGTGCTTCTGAGAATGTGCCAAGCTATACCCTTTCGAAGGAAGAATATGCGGACGGCGTGGATGTTTTTAACCCTTTTTGGTTCTCACAGGTCTTGCGCCTTCAAGGGAGAGCAAGAAGAAATGTGCAGCAGGGCGGGGTAAGCTTTGCCGGAGAAAAGGTGACGTATATCGGAAGAGTCTTCAGCCCGGAAGAGCTGTCCAAAGAGCCGCTCTTACAAAAGGGAAAGAAGAGTTTCGTGAAGATAGTATTCTAAACGAGTGAAGATATGATTCTAAAAAGAATGAAGGTTCTATTCTAAACGGAATACTTGCCTTTCCTGAGTAATAATTATTAAAAATTAATATTCGGGAAAAAGAAAAAAATATATAACATCTTCTTACGATATATTTACAATATACCTTATAAGACTTGTACTTACTTGCATACTAAAAATCTAGTTATAATTTTACCGGAGTTGTCGAGAAGGCTACTCCGGTTTTTATGAAATGATTCTATACTGAATAGAAATAACAAAAGTACGATTTTTACCTTTGTTGAAAAGAGTATCATTCATATAATCCATGTTTCGGGAGTAGATATGTTTAGAAAAAAATAGTTTTATCCGTTCTTGCACTGATGGTGTTTTTCTTGCGGCCTTATCGCCTATGCAGGAGAAAAGAAAGCAATAGAGATTGATGTTCCTTTATGTAGAAGGAAAAGTAAAATGATCCTGTTAGTAAAATCTGCAAGAACTGCTTATATCGTTACAGAGAATCCTACCTTGTCCTTTTCTTTGGAAAACGGAGTCGAAGTTATGAGCTATTGCAATGAATACTTGGAGGGGAAGACAGGGGGATTCGCAACCGTCTGATGGGAAAAACCTTACTGGATGGAGAGAGTTCACACTCCTTCCGGAAGAAGAATATGAAAGTGCTAAGAATAACGGCAGTTTGTACAACACGGCAGATCGTTGCTATGTACTTCGAATCTACAATGAGGAACGGAAAACTACGATGAAATATATTTCGGCATTGTAGAAGAAGATATCTTCAAAGACTTCAAGAGAAGGCAAAAGAAAGAGACTTTACTGCAGAAGAGAATCAGAGAGCTTGGACCGGCAGCAGCAAGAAAGAACTAAGATCTCGAAAATCCGTTACATGGAGAAAGAATGCATCTTGGTTTTTGCCAAGAAAAACTTGAATATGGACTAGGAAGAGCAGAGGGAAAAACCTCTGCTTTTTGTAAGATGCATCTGTGTTGAAGATGGGAATTCATTGTATATATAGCTTACGAGATTGTAAAAAATCCGGTTTATGAATCCTCTATACGTTCACTTTTGCATTTTTGTTAAGATAGAATATAAAGAATAGTTTGATTCCTTTCTATCTAATAGTAAGGAGGCTAAGATTCCAGGAGGTTACCAATGCAAAACTTTGATTATTGTACACCCACAAGACTTATTTTCGGAAAAGGCGTGATTGAAGAGCTTCCGGAAGTAATGAAGCAGTTCGGTAAGAGGATTCTGCTTAGCTATGGAAGCGGAAGCATCAAAAGATAGGTCTTTATGACAAGGTAAAAAGAGTTGTTAAAGGATTATGAGATTTATGAGCTTCCCGACATTCAACCGAATCCGAAATATAATCCCAGTGTGTTGGATGGTGTAAAAATCTGCAAAGAAAAGGATATTGATGTGATTCTTGCAGTAGGTGGCGGAAGTGTACTGGACTGCACCAAAGCGATTGCCGCAGGAGCAAAAATATGACGGAGATCCTTGGGATTTGATTACTTATAAAAAGTGAAGGCGAAGGCCGCCCTTCCGATTGTGGATATTATTACGCTTTCGGCAACGGGAAGTGAATATGATGCGGGGGGAGTAATTTCCAGAACGGAGACCAATGATAAAACAGGGGTACAGCGATCCGCTTCTTTTATCCTGCGGTTTCTTTCCTGGACCCGACCTATACCTTCTCTGTTTCCAAAGAAGCAGACGGCAGCAGGGTGTGCGGATGCCATAGAATCACATTATGGAGCAATATTTCTGCGAGGATTCCACCCTTTTAAATGACGGTTTTATGGAGGCGGCATTAAAGAGTCTTATGATAAATACAAGAAAGTGTTTGGAGAATCCGGAAGACTACACGGCAAGAGCGGAGATGATGCTTTGCTGCACCTATGGCTGTAACGGCATCTACTCCCTTGGTAACAGTGAGTCAGGCTGGCCTTGCCACGGGATGGAACATGCGCTTTCGGCCTACTATGACATTACCCATGGTGAGGGCTTGGCCATTATTACCCCGAGATGGATGAAACATATCTTAAATGAAAAGACAGTGGATCGCTTTGTAAAATATGGGATAAAATGTATTCGGAATTGATGCAAAGCAAGATAAGTTTGCGATTGCGGAGCAGGCTATTGATGCAACCTACAAGTTCTTCGAGTCCATTAACATTCCCATGCATCTTAGAGATGTGGGAATCGATGAGAAGAGAATCGAGGAAATGGCAAAGCACGTTGCGGAAAATGAAGGGCTGGAAGAGGCTTGGGCTCCTCTTTTAGAGAAGGATATTGCGGAGATTTTTCGAGGGCTTCCTATAAGGGAATAATAGAAATACATAACAAGTAGTACATAACAGGAAATGCATAACAGAAGTGTATATACAGGAGATACACAAAAAGTCAGGAGACCAACTATGAAGACATTGATTATTAACGGAAGTCCTCGCATCGGAGGCAATACAAGTATTGCCCTCTCGGAGATGATTAAGGTATTTGAGCAGGGAAGAGATAGAAGTTGAAGTAGTGCAGATTGGCAACAAAGATATACGAGGCTGTATTTCCTGTGGATATTGTTATAAAAATGGAAAATGTGTCTTCAATGACCCTGTAAATGAGCTGGCAGAGAAGTTTGAAGCCGCTGATGCTTTAGTAGTGGCATCCCCGGTTTATTACGCTTCTGCAAATGCCACCCTGATTGCCTGCCTGGACAGGCTGTTCTACAGTACACATTTTGATAAGACCATGAAGGTGGGCGCCAGTGTGGTTGTGGCAAGACGAGGCGGTTTATCCGCAACCTTTGATGAATTGAATAAGTATTTTACAATCTGCGGAATGCCGGTAGCCTCCAGTCAATACTGGAACAGTGTGCACGGATGCGAAAAAGGAGAGGCGAAGGAAGACTTGGAAGGCCTGCAAACCATGAGAACCTTGGCACGAAATATGGCTTTTTGATGAAGAGCATTGCCCTTGGAAAAGATAAATACAGTTTACCGGAGCAAGAAGAGGGATAGCTACCAATTTTATCCGATAAGGGAAATGCTTATCCGAAAAAGTGTCAATGCTTTTGAAATTATGTGGGATTGCATGGAGGAAAAGCATGAATCTACTGGAGTACATGAGGCGTAGAAACAAAATGACGCTTTCAGAATGGGAAGATACTTTTGATAAAAAGGAAAGAGAAATCATTGTCTTAAGGCACTGAAGGAGGCGGAGGAAGTCTAAGAAATGGGTTTTGGGAATGGGATGAGTATTTCTTGGCTTATGTGGACTGTGAAACAGGAGAGCTTCACAAAGAAGAAGGGCGGATCGAATTTCCGGTTATAGACAAAGAGGAGCTCCATTTCAGTTTGAAAAAGGAAAGCATTTACAAACTAAGGGTGCGTGAAAAGCTGCCGGAGGAAGTTCCTGAGGGGGCTTTGCCTGCAAAGAACTATTTTTTAGTGGTAAAAGTTCTTGAGAAAAATGCAGTTTGTCCGGAGCTTGAAGAAATACTTATAGAGTATAGAAAACCCGTGGTTTTTGCAGGATGATGTATTGGGGGAGCTAATTTATGATAAGCAGCTTAAAAAGTTTTGAGGGAAATATAGCCTGGCTTCGTGGTAAGATCCATATTTCTTATATGTAGACAAGGATAATAAGAGCGGTATAACAAAGGCGAAAAAGCTTCTGAAAAACAATGGTTTTTGGAACAGGAAAAAATGGGATGCGGATATGCGTAGTTTTGCTGCCAAAGAGCTTACAGAAACTTGCCTGTGAGTGGGCGGAATCTGAAGAAGAGGCTGCTTTAATTACGGAAGAAAGCTTTGCCAAAAAGAATCAGTCTAAGTTTGCTTTGGGTGACAGCGGGAGGTTCCTTTACCGCTTATCTTGATGATGATGAACTTTTCTTCGGGCACAGTATCACAGTTAGCGGCAGTCTTAAGAAAAGGAATGATCTCGGCAAAGATTGAAGGATAAGAGAATACAGATGGTCTGAACAGATATTTACCTTCTCGCTACAAAAATATGATATTGTAGCAGAAGGTATTATTCTATTTACTACTAAATTTTAAAAGAAAAGAATAGATAACTCCCTGTATATACATTTTTGACGGATAATCTAGCTGAACTTTTGTATAGCAATATAATAAAAATGATTTTTAAATGAAGTACATATTCGATACACTTGGCTTAGAATAGGAGGTGTGACTATGGCACAAGCAATGGTTAATTTTCGAATGGATGAAACGTTAAAAGAGAAAATGGAGAAAAAACATGTAAGGATATGGGACTATCTGTAACTGCTGCATATACTATGTTTGCAACAAAAAGTTACCAGAGAGTAGAGGATACCTTTCGAGTTACTGCAGATCCATTTTTAGTGAAGAAAAATATGGATCGCTTAAGAAGAAATATGGCTCAGATGGAGAAGACAGGGTGGTACTGCCCATAGAGGCGAATCTGGATGATTAAATGCTGGACTGATGATGCATGGGAAGGAATTTGAATATTGGACAGAGCAGGATACGAAAGACAGGGGGATATGAAATTAGATTTTTACAAGAGGAACCAAAAACTTGTCTTGACCTATCCTCATAAGTCTAACTTTAATAGGGTAGGTTGCTTATCCATGGTAATACTATCTTTTATTGTTATCTGGGTACTGAATCATCTTATGCGTTATCATACTGATTTTTCCGATAAAATGATTATAGCCATTGTGTTGATTGTCGCTCCGCTCCTTGTATGGTTTATGGGATATTATCTCTTCATAAATGGAGTGAAATTAGAAATTTATGAAAACGAAGTTGTTCAATACTATACTTATGGAAGTAGAGGGACGGAGTGTATTACATTTTAAATTTAAACTTGAAGACATAGAACAAATAAAAACGAAAAATCGTCCGTTTCATTGTCTGAAGATGACCATAAAAGTTAGGAATCCCATTTTTTGTGGTTTGCATGAGAAGAAACGAAATAAGCTGGAGAAGGTAAGCATCATCCTGGATAGAAAAAAAGCGGATTGTTTTATGCAAGAGATAGAACAATTTCAGAGAAAGCAAATCAATGAGCCAATTTAGCAAGTACAATGATTAGCTAAAAATCTTTAAGTTTGTCTAATGGAATATTTTGAAAAACGGTAGATCAATGATCAAGGTTTAGAGGGAGCTCCATTTTATGCTATAAGTAAGAATAGAAGTGCTATAAGTAAGTGTAAGTCTATTGAGAGAAGTCCTTTAGAATGGTATAATACCTCGGATTTACTTTGACATATAGGGTTCCGGATCATTTTTGATAGAATCCGAGAAAGTGTACAATAAAAATAAGGGAGATATAAAGACATATATGAAGCTTGGGAATTGTCGGTTTTACCGAATGTGGGAAAGTCCACTCTTTTAATGCAATCACGAAGGCAGGTGCGGAGTCGGCAAACTACCCCTTCTGTACAATTGACCGAATGTGGGGGTGGTGGCTGTCCCCAGGATGAGCGTCTACAGCTTCTTTCCGACCTTTATCATTCCGAGAAGATTACCCCAGCGGTAATCGAGTTTGTGAGATATTGCGGGGCTCGTTAAGGGGGCATCCAAGGGAGAGGGGCTCGTAGATCAGTGTCCTTGAAATATTCGGGAAACCGATGCCATCGTGCACGTGGTTCGTTGCTTTGATGATGACAATGTGATCCATGGACGGCTCCGTAGATCCGATTCGAGATATTGAGACGATTGAGCTCGAACTCATTTTTCTCCGATCTCGAAGTGTTAGACCGGAGGATGCAGAAGACAAAGAAGCTTGCGAACAACGATAAGGATGCGAAGAAAGAATATGCTCTTCTGGGCAAAACTTTCATACGCATCTGGAAGAAGTGAAGCTGGCAATCAACTTTGAGGCCGAAGAGGAAGATGCCGCTTTTTGGACAGCTTGGGACTGCTTACCCGAAAGCCCGTGATTTATGCCTGCAATGTAGCGGAGGAGAGCCTTGCCGATGACGGTGCATCGAATCTTTATGTACGAAAGGTAAGAGAGTACGCGAAGAAGAACCATTCCGAAAGCTTTGTGATTTCCGCACAGATTGAGCAGGAGATTTCGGAGCTTTCCGATGAAGAGAAGGGCGAGTATCTGGAATCCCTAGGGCTTTCCGAGTCGGGTCTCGATAAGATTGTGCGTGCTTCCTATTCTCTTCTTGGTTTAATGTCCTACCTCACCGCCGGAGAGAGGAAAGCCAGAGCATGGACGATTAAGAAGGCACGAAGGCGCCGCAGGCTGCCGGAAAGATTCATACCGACTTTGAAAGAGGTTTTATCAAGGCTGAGGTAGTGAACTACAAGGATTTACTGGATAACGGATCGCTTTCCGCGGCAAGAGAAAAGGGGCTTGTGCGCATGGAAGGAAAAGAATACATAATGCAGGACGGAGACGTGGTGCTGTTCCGCTTTAGCGTCTGATGCTTCTTCTCCACATTGAATCTTAGAAATTAGAGGAGTTTACCGTATTATAGCGGTAGCTCCTTTTGACATTAACCTAACTACACAACGCGAAATTTTCCATTGTATCTTTTATTGTGTTTTCAAAACTTCTATAGTTCGCGTCTTTTGAGTCATTTGAAGGATGAGTATAGGTATCTATCGTTTCTCGAATATTCGCATGTCCAAGAAGCCTGCAAAGCTCTCATGTCCCCACTTCTCAGCACCTCGTGTAGCATAAATGTGTGTCTTAAACAGTGTGGGTGAAGACCTTTTGCTTCGATTTTCTTTCTGCAGATAGAATAGAAAAGAGTACGGCGCATATTATTTGGTTCCAATGGTTTTCAAGCTGAGTACAGAATACAAGGTCATTATCATCGTAAGCAGCTCAGCCTTTTGCTTATTCGTTTCCTGCTGTTCATATACTCCTTAGCAAGTATTTCCATGAATGCTATCATAAAGAGGAATGGTTCTTTTTCCTGCCTCTGTTTTTGGGTCTCCAAAATCCAGATACCAGTGAAAGGCTTTCTGTTTCGTCTGGGTCTTTTGCTTTATAGAGAGTTCTTTTTACATAAAGCTCATCATTTTTCAAAAACTCAATATATCGCCCATTTAAGACCAAACAATTCTCCCAGACGCATGCCTGTATGGAGGTCAAAAAGTATACATGATTCCACATATAAGTTTTGCTAGCCTGTTCAATAAACGCTATTTCCTGTTCAGCAGATAAGTACATTTATTTTGGGCTTTGAGTGTTTTAGGTAATTTCACTCTGTTAGCAACATTTCGTGCAATTAAACCGTCATCAATAGCTGTTCAGAGCATGTGAAGTAATTTATATATGTCTATTACGGTTGAGGTGCTAGACCTTTTTCAGAAAGTCCATTGACGAATCTCTGAATGATATCTTGTCTTAAACTCTTGATTTTTATAATGACCGATAGCAGGATTTATATGGTTGTTTACTTTTTACGGAATAATTAGTGGGTATGGCAGGACGGACGTGCGGCTTTTTGTATGTTTGCATATACGTCCATCCATTCCTAACGGTCATTTTCTGTAGGATTTGTGATGATTCCTTTTTGCAAATTATTCTGTAAGTCGGTCATTTCTCGAAAGCTTCTTTTTGTTTTACCATAAAGACTTGCAGACCTGCGCCAGTGGCATCAATATAAACAGTTACACGGGCTTCCCTATGTGCCGTCTTTTCTCTTGCGTATAGAACCTTCATTCTGTCCTCGCTTTTTGCCATAAAATTAGCACTCCCTCTCAAAATTTGAATTATTTAAAGCCTTTCCTAAAAGTTTTTCCTGACACGTAGTTTCTTTTTGGAAATAGAAGAAAAGTTCAATATGGCGGAGAAACCTAGCTGTTGGATGGATTCTGCAATTTCGGTTATTATTTCACGTTTGCTATAAAAAGAGCAGACTCTTTTGCTATATCTTCTGGAGTGATGTCAGATTTTTGATAAACGTCTTGAGGGTCAGGTACGTTCTATATATTCTGTAAAAATTAAATTCCATCTCACCCCAAAAGCTCAATAAATCCCCGTCTTTGTGGATTCTTTTGCTGATGGATAATTCTTTAAGAGCATCTGCCGTTGTGGAGACGATATAATCAGCTTCATCTTCCGAGACAGTTTTCCATGGCATGAAAACATTGAATTAACACATTCTCGCTCAGAATAATTTGTAACTTTTTGAGTTGTTCATCAGTTAATCCGTATACAAAAATCAGTTGTGCAGGAATAGTATTTAGCAAGTGAGACTAGCACAGCATGGTCTGGAAGATTTCTTCCACTTTCATAATTACTAAAGCTGTTTTAGTAATGCCGATGTCATCAACAACATCTTTCTGACCCTAGAGTCTGTCTAGCTATGAAGTTCCTTTAATCTTGTTCCTATTATATTTAAAGTTTCTTTGAGACTTTTTCCATAATGTTTGTACTCCTTTCTGTGATACAATTATTATTTCTCTATTTTCGTCGAGTAAAGATAAATACATTATCCTCAAACGGGAAAAATTATTTATTGACATCATAACTCTTTTATGTTAAAATTGTCAGCAGAAACTGAAAATAGGAGAGGGCATAATATAACGAACTGACTTTTTGAAAGGAGAGCTAATTGATGGAAGAATACCGTAATTTGGGATGAAGTGCCACTGGGTACTCAGTGCAGATGTTCAGAAAATACTGGGGTTTATCAAAAGGAAAAACCTATGAGCTGATGAATTCAGAACAATTCCCTACACTTTTTATGAACAAACGAAGCTTGTTACTAAAGAAGCGTTTATCGCATGGCTTACGAGAGATGAGCGAAAAATTAAAAAGGAGGGCTATTCGGTATGCGTAGAGCAGTTGTCTGAAAAATGTAATTAAAGGGATTTAGGAAATTTATAGTTGAAACAGTTCAGCAGTGGTGATATGTATATACAATTATGCTGATAAAGCATGGATTTGATGATTTTTTAAATGTATGATTTAACAGATGTGGATTGGGTACAAATAGGATGCGTTGAGAGTGGGAAATTTTGATACTGGACAGTGATTTTATCTATACACACTTTTGAAAAGTTATTGGAAAAAGAAGGTGGTAGCGTGCGTGACCTATTTGATAAATCATTGCTTTTATGAACTGCTATATAAAAGCCAAAGTTACTTGTTCATACCCTTTTTATTCTCGCAAACCATTACTATACAATTCTGTAGTATGGGTGGTATTAAGAAAAGAAGTATTTTTAGTGTATCGCTAAGGACAGCGTAGGTTATTCAATTCCATGCTGAATTGGTTATAATCAATATAAATTTTTCCCATGATGAAGAACAGCCCTGCTCAACAGCAGTAGTAGGGCTGTCTTTTCTCATCCGTTAAAGACGAGCTTCGCAATATTCAATCATCTTCGCAGCTATTGTAATGATGACAGAATAAATGTCAATGCCGTTACGGTTGAGAAATCATTGGTTTTCCATATGATGTTCCTCATTCTCAGATAATTTTCCATGAAAGATAAGGTAACTTTCAATGAACTTATTATCATTTGGTATGTGACCTGTTAACGGATCATCTACAGGAAAATAATATGTTACGAGGTTGTATGTTCCCAATACCATAATTCTGACATATAACTACGGTAATCAGAGAAACATTCTTCATTTGTTTCGATAGTACCATCTGGCATATCATTGCCATGGACAAGTTCCGCTGTAATAATAACGTTCATCTTCAAAAGGGTCATAGCCATGCTCTAAATCGTCATATACGTTCTTCTTCACTTAGAGCTTTAGCGGAATGTAATGCAGAATCACATAAAAGAGCTAATTCAGTTGGAGTCTTTGTTTCGATAGGAGTTTTCCCATATTGTGTTGTTGGATGATATCCCATGCAGCATTGAACCAGAGCATATACATATCCTCTGGATATTCCGCATCTTCTATCTTTCCTTTGAAATCCTCAAAAGCATCATTCTCTGATAAGCAGATGATTCCCAGAACCCTGGGAATATTCATAGTTCCATCCATTTGGAATTTTTGCATTTTCTCCCAAAAGTACTAAAAATCACATTCTTTTAGAACAGGAATGGAGCAGAATAGCTTAGTTAAACTGATATCCCGTAGCAATAATTGCAATGAAAGATACTTCCACCAGAAGTGACAATCAAGACTTTTCAGACTCTCCCATAGCACGCTTTCAGTCAAAGAAGATAATGTGACATTCTTGAAAACATCCTTTTAAGGTCTGCATTGTAAATCTCAGTAACAAGCTGTTCCATTTGGTATCTCCTGTTTGTCCTTTGCCAATTTGTATCATATTTTCCACCCATTTGTGCAGGTTATTTTTCTTGCTTTTCGGTATCAGCAGTAATGATAATTCCTGCCCTCTGGCTGAAGAATTTAACAGCGAAAAATCCGTCAGAACAGGTGGTTCCTTGCCAAGAGATAGAAATGCTTTTGAGCAAAGAACGGCGGTAATTGCCATAAGCTACGATTGTTCCTGTCCACTCTGAGTAAGGACAAGGGTTTCGGTATATCGGAAAGGTGCCATATTCCGCAGGCAAATATAAACGGTTGTTGGCGCGATTTGTATTATTACTGTAGGATGCCACGGATAGAAATCCGTGATTTTCTGTTCATCTCTTAAGATATCTCCAACACGCATATATCCATCCAGATAATATGACGAATGGGTGAGCCTTTATTAAAAGCTAATGTGCCGTCTGCCTGTAGCCTGGTTTGCTGAAAGAACATACCGTAAAACAGGAAGATATCTCCGATATCCACATCTAATTTATCTAAATGGGCAGCAGGTATATCCCATTGCCCAAAGCTGGTTTCCATGTAGTTGGCTTGTTTGTAATTGTATTATATATATCAGGGTCAAGATGACAGGGTAGGATTCTTGGATTAAAACGTGGTTTTTAATTGGTGGATGATCTCTGCAAGCTCTGACCGTTATAATACAATTCACTATATTTCTGTCCACTCGTATTATCTGGAATAGGAAGAGATAACAATGTACCGTCTGGGAAGTATTGGACTTGAGTATGCCTCCAGCTTATCCATTCCTTTTCTGCTCAATATAACTTTCATGTGACACCGTCCATAAGGACTGTCACAATCATATATCGCACATACAACTAATAGCATATGTAAATAATACCATGTGCGGATAAATATAATATTTGCTATTTGTATCATTTTTAACATACGGATAGCAAAAGGGAGAGTTGTTTAATGATACAGAAAAAAGAAAGTCTATACAAAGGAAGAATAATTTAGTAGAATATAGGAAAGCGAATCAGAGAGGAACAACACGTTTGAATTTAACACAAGAAAAATTTGGCAGAAGATGTTAATTTGTCGATGGCATATATTGGACAGAGTAGAACGTGGAGACCGCCGCAGTCTTACATTGGACAATCTGATTGTGTTGCCAAACGGCTTGGGTAACCATAGACTACTTTGCTTTCAGATTGTATTACACCAAAGGAGGATGACAGTACAGGCTTTGGTCAGCTAATGGATGCTAGGTCACAAAGAGAGAAAATGCTAGCAATCGATATGGTAAATCTGATGTTTCGCTATCTTGACGAAAGCCCAGTAGAGAGAACCAATTTTTCATAATTAGGATATGACTGATTACAGCCATATATTGCCTCATGAGTCTGAAAAATTATTTTTAAACAGAAAATATATTCAGAGGTATGTAAAAATCAATTTTCCACGGAAAAAGTTTAAAACAGTTTAAAATGTGTAATCAGTTTAACAATTCCGTGGAAAAGTGATGAAAACGTCATTTAATGTAGACTCTATTTTTAAGGATGTCCAGCTTGTATCCGTTAGCGACTGAGGAAAATGGCACAACAGTTCATAGGCCTTATGAGGCTTTTTCCTTACAGAGTAAGTAATCCTCTAACACATCATAATCAGCTTCGGTGTAAATGTTCAGAGTTAGCTTCTTTGACATTATAGAAAACACCATATCCTGTATTTGGCGAACACGGTATGTCGCATAATATAAAAGCCTTGAAATTATCATAGGTCATTTCTGGGTTATCTTCTCCGTACATTTTTGTCATGTAACCAAACAAATTCCGATAGTCATCCGATTGGAATTTATCAACGATACAACTGTATCGTCCTAAAGAAGAATCCTCATTATTTATATTATCAAGTGAGCTCGTTTCTGATTTATAAGAAGCCACCATAAGCGTTGTAAAGGGCTTCAAAATTAGAAAAATGCCGTCTCCACGGCTTGAAAACTCATTTACAATATATTTTTCTTCTGCTGCACATTGTTTCCCAGTATAGCGAGCAGCAACATGAAAGTGAGGGTGATAAGAATCTTCTTTATATGTGATTTCAGAGAACGGATGCAGCCTTGAAAGCCATATGATGAAGGTCAAAGTCCCTTCACTTTTTGTTGCCATTCAAATACGTTACCAGCGTTTTGAAACAGGTATTCATTTTCCAAATGGTATTTCTGATTTTCTCCATTACAGTCAGGGACAGTCAAGACAATACGATAAAGATTATCTTGATATTGTTTGGAGAGATAAAGAAAGCGGTTTTGTGTGCTGATCATCTGACTGCAAATTATTACAAAATCTATCTTTACATAGATAGGTATGAAGCAGTACCTTTTTATGACTTTTCTCATAGGTTTCTGTTAACCAAAATTTATTTACAGCCTTGTGCGTTTCATGCGGTTTCGTAATTGATTGATTTCAGCTTGAGACTACGGCTTTTTGACAATGCCGTTGGCAAGCAATTTCAGAAAGTAGTATTCCATTGTATTGTTCCGTATGGTATTTCCGCTCATGCGTTCTATGCTTCTGTTTGACATTTGTTTTATAAGCGTTGTTTGTTTTATAGCTTCCATATTGAATCCTCCAGATTTCCTTTTCTTAGTACACTTAACTCTATAAAGAGAATAGATATAATTTATAGGGGATAGAGACAAAATACCTATCTGAACCCCTAACTGAACGATTTTTCTTGGAATTTATGAACATAATGAACGGTTAAGGGTAGATTTTTCAAAACTAAATGATATATATAATGCATCGAAGTGAAGACTATGAAACAAGATGAATTTTTAGAATTATAGTGTTCCCTTCAATGTGTAATCCTTCCTTGCGTATTGCTTTATATTGATTGATTCAAAACCCACATTTATGAACATCTGACAATCCTTCAAAATCCATACATTTAGATATCTGACAACAATCATTCGAAAAGCTATGTTTTAAGACATCGGACCATTGTTTTAAGACATCGGACCATTATTCAAAATCTATGTTTTTAGGTACAATGACGAAATAAAAGACACGAGCTGAATCATACAGCTCGTGATATTTAAAACAATGCATAAAACAGCTCATAAAACAGCGCATAAAACAATGCTTTTTCCGGTCTAAACCC
>BNJT01002237.1_pt1 | contig 20742 bp, 18 predicted proteins | sample 8540491 | NCBI WGS metagenome assembly BNJT01 (sample SAMD00202455, study PRJDB9452) | human saliva metagenome | host: Homo sapiens | reverse complement strand
TTGAAGAAGCAACTCCTCCAGCTGCAGGTGCAGTATGATGACCCTATCCGCAATAAGGAGAACATCTTGAAGAAGTAAGTTCGAACAATACTTTCTATTAAACCCTAATCGACCATTAGCCCACAATATTCTAAAAATCTGTTCAAGTTCTAATGCCGATATGGGTAATAAGCTCTAAGGAGGATATGTCAGCTCGTCTGATATATCCTCTTTTTGATTCTTGCAATTTCGTTATAAATTAGTAAACTAAAAGGGGATAAAAAGCCTCACCCTCTCAACCCCTCTCCTACAGAGAGGGGGAGTGCTAGGGAACCGTTTGCTTAGGAATGACTAAAAGTTTGGTTCTTCCGTTAAATGGATAAATATATCCCATTAGCTATATATAAAAAGGGATAAACTATAGGATATAATGTAGAAAAAGGCAAATAAAAAAGATTCTTCCGTTAAATGGATAGATATATCCCATTAGCTATATATAAAAAGGGATAAACTATAAGATATAATGTAGAAAAAGGCAAATAAAAAGATGTCTATCCATTAGCATTTCTTTCTGTCTTCTACAAACAACTTATTCCCTTAGTAATTGAGATTTGTAAACTAATTTTATGCAGTTCAAAACCAATACATGCTCTTTTGGCTTTTAAAAGACGCCTAATTAGCTTGCAAAAGATGCCCTTTAAGACGCTTACTAACGCCCTTTTGAAGTCCAATTAAGCACCTTTTGAAAACCACCTTTGCAACGGCTTGACAGTAAGAGATTTATGAGGGTGCTAAAAGTGTTTGTTTTTAGCCCTTTCCCTTGTCTTTTCTTTAACCATTTTGTCAATATATTTCCTACTGCGAGTATTCGCATTTAATGATTGAATATGCGATGTTTTATTTACTCATTCTATGAAGATAGTATCACCTTGTATATAATATAAAGGTAGAGCAATTAAATGTTTGTGACGTATTCAAGGATTAATATGGTCATAGAGTTGCTGGTGAGGGGGCTGTAATGTGATGAGTGATTAGTAAGTAATGAAGGTGTTTGGGTAGTAAAGCTTTTTCAATTGTCTTAATTAGATTGTAGATTAAAAAAATACAAGTTATATGCATAAACTTACATATTTGATATTAATAAGTTTTTTTGAGTTGTGTCTAAAAAAAGCAGGTAACTTATATGCTTTTTAACATGAAATGCGTCAACTTATCGACTTGTTTATTTGTTAGTCTAATTCTGTTACTGAGATTTTTAAGATAGAAGAAAAATAAGTTAATGCTAATTGCAAAAACTGTATTTTTTTATAATGTGTAATACTTGCTCCTTTTTTTAATACTATCTTTTAGAGTTGAAAAGTGAGTTTTTTTATATCTCTTTTTTTAATCAGGTTTTTACCTTAAAAAAAGCACTCGAAAAAGTATATTTTTTTACACTTATCACGTAACCTTATTAGGATTAAAGGAGTTAAGTCTTACTTTTTGCACTTAACTTATGTTGTGTTTTTGGTTGTTTATTTTAGTTAGATTTTGCGGTTTTGAAAGCCTCTTTAACACGAAAAAAATTACGTAATTTAAGAATGTCAGATTCGTAAAACTTTATTAGTTATTTTTTTATCAATAGAAATCTAATTGTGTATATGATTTTTGTATATCTTTGCTTCGTCAAACTTTATGTTACACTTAAAAAAATGCGTATAGTATATCTGGATTTTGCGTATAATACCTCTTATATATAAGGAGAGATTTTCGTAAGTTAACTTGCTATATCTTGTTACATCTTCAGATAGAACTTGGCTCGAAAAAAAATGCATATATATAGAACTTATAGTTCCTAAAATTAAATTGAAATAACCCAAAATTAGAATGAGTATGAAAAGTTATTTGAAACCGTACACAGCGTGTACAACAGTTGAGAATGAAGGCTACTTGTTAGCAGGAAGCCCTTCGGCGGAAAATGATGGTTTCACTCCTGGTGGTGGTAATCAAGGTGGTGGTAACAAAGGAGGTGGTGGATGTGGAGATTGTGGTAATACAAAAAATCCAAGTAAGTCTACTCCAAAGTCAGTAACAAATGGATTCTTTTTTACTTCAAACGAAGAATAAAAAGTATTTGTTGATTAATTACTAAAAACTTAAAATCATGATAATTAAAAGTCTTTACTCTTTATTGCTTAGTGTAGCAGTTCTTGGTCTGATATCTTGTTCATCTGAGAATAATGAAGAACATTTAGCAACTGCAGGTTCATCAACACGTTCGTTTGTTGTGTCGCAGGATAATGCTCCTATGACACGTACAAATATCTCACTGACGGATGGAATTACATGGAATGCAGGTGACCGACTCTTTGCCTATAATGTAACAAATCCTCAAGGATACGATTACCTGACTGCTATTAGTGATGGCCGTAGATCTAATCTTAAGGGCGATATCCATTGGAAAGAGGGTGATGAGTTAGCCCTTTTCTATCCATTTAGACATGTTTATAGAGAGAACATGGGTAAGGTTGATTTAGGCTTATCAGAGAATACACTCTATCACAAGGGCGAGCTTGTTGTTCGTAGACAGAACGGAACAATGGTGAATCTTAGATATTTTGATTATGCTTGGGGTAAGTTGAAGAATGTCAATACAGCTGGTAAAGATGTATGGGCAAACTTCCGCTTGCAACGTCAGTACACGATTCTATGTCTTAAAGTTGTTTTTGAAGGTCAACCAGTGAGCGATATTAAGCATGTAACCCTTCAGAACGTTTATGATGAGGCTACGTTTGATCTTGCTACAGGTAAGATGACTTATGAGAAGCCTAAAGGTAACTTGAGGATAACAGCTGATACTCCGTTAGAGACTTTCTATGTAGCACTTTTCCCAGATGATAAGTTCAAGCCTACCTATGTTATTGAAACTGTAAGTGGAGATAGGTATTATGCTACTGTCGCTGAACCACTAAATTATCAAGCGGCAAAATACTATGAGTATACTATTAATGCTACTAAATCACCATGTCCATGGGTTGATATTGAAGGAAAGAGATGGGGAAAGTATAACTTGCAGTATGATCCTTGCACAAGCGTAGAGGGTTGGGTTCCAGGTTATAGACTTGCTAAGCAGGCTTGGGATTACTTCTATACTAATTCTAATCCATTCAACCTTTGTCCAGAATTCCTCCCACGTGCTTTCAGTACCTCTGCTTTCGACCACTTCCGTTGGGGTAGTATTGCAGCTGCGAACAATTACAGCTACGATTATTCACGTTATCACTCATACCACATGGGCAATCTTCAGGGTGTGATTGAGAATAAATGCTATGGCGACCTTGCTTACTATGCTTCTAATGGTCAGTGGGTGATGCCTACAAAGGCTGACTTCGAAAAGCTGATGGCAAAGACTGGTGAGTATGTAGGTTATTATCAAGAGGGCTGCAACATCATCGTTGGTGTGCTCTTCGACCCAACCGTTCCTGCTTGCAATAAGGGTAAGGTACTCGACAAGAACGGCTGTATTATTGGTAAAACAAACTGTCCAAATGGTATCTATGTCGGTAAGTATTACGAGCGCAACACGCGTATGAAGAAGTTCTCTAAGGAGGATATTGATAAGGGTGTGTTCTTCCCATTCGCTGGTGCTTACACTGAGTACAACGATTGTGCACCACGTCTCCAACGTCCAGGCGGTCAGGCTTACTACTGGACTTCTAATGCGAATAGTTGTAACTATAAACAGGCAGCAGCTTTCTCAGCTTACTACATGAACAATGGCTGGCTCTATCCAGGTACTGTTAACGGCTGCGGGAGTGGTAACAATCCTAAGTACAATATGTATAGCATTCGCCCAGTATGCGTTAACAGCGATTCTAAAACACAGCAGTCACAGCAAAGCCAGCAGACCCAGCAAACAAAGAAGGGATGGTAGTCGACTTTGTTAGTTGACAAGTTTAGTTAAATCATAGCAAGTTGATGAGTTGTAAAAGACTTATCAACTTGCTTTTTTATGGAAAGATAGGAGGGTTAATCACTCAAAGATTTAACTTAAATCTCGTTCATCAGACACTTTGTTCTCAAAAGTTATCAAAAATCTGTACGCTACATTTCTGTTGCTCTTTGTGCCTTCGGCACTTCTATGACATCATTCTATTCATCTGTGTCATTTGTGAGAGAATACTTTGATAGAGTAGCTATTTCTTTATTTTCTCACAGACAGCACAGATAAACAGAGTCTATAGGACGCACAGAAACCTAAAGGTTATTGATGACACAGAACGTTAAAACAGAAATTCAGCACGAGCAACTCGTTTACTTGCTAACTTGTTACTAAAAAGAACTTTGTTCATCTGTTACTTTGTCTTTTATTTACTCTGTTTTTTATTTACTCTGTCTTTTATTTACTCTGTCTACAAGCAACTGGTCAACTTGTCCACTTGTTAACTCGTCAACTATAAATCTGTGAGAGGATGCAGCACCCAGCGTTATGAAAATCCCTTACAAAATATTAAGTAAAAAGGCTAATAAAGAACTAAGAATGGAGAGTTTTTGGGGCTATTGTAAATCGCTTTCAATCAAGTAGTTGCGAAGGTAGTTCTCAAAAGGTGCTTTGTAAGGGTTCAAAAGGGCGTTAGTAAGGGGCTTAAAGGGCATCTTTAGCAAGCCAAAAGGGCGTTAATTCCATTCGAATTAACGCCCTTTTGATTTTTAGGTTATGAAATTATCTGACAAGAGAAGATGTGTCAGTACATCTTATTGAACCTTTGTGAATTCATAAATCAGATAACGTCCTGTAAGTGGAATCCTTGTGGTTTGAAAGGTATCATAATATGGTATTACGGCCTATATGACAAAAATGTGCTTAAAATCCTTGTAACTATCTAATAATCATTATCTTTGTTCTATTTATATTTTTATGGCAAAAAATCTGCTTTTATTGTGGCTCAAAATCGACTATAAAACGTGGTCATCTTAATGGTAGTCAACGCTGGTATTGTAAGTGCTGTAAGAGGAGCTTTGTTGGACATAATCGCCTTACCAATACCATTGTCAATAATCGTTATTCCAAGGGTAATCTAACTGTCAAAGATCTATCAGAGGAGTACGGAGTTTCAACCAGGACAATTTATAGAAAACTCAGTAAATCTTATAAAGAAGAACTTCCCAACCTTCTTGTTCGCCCTGTAGTGGTTTTAATGGATGCCACCTATTGGGGACGTAATTTTGGTGTCGTCATCATGAAGGATTCATTGTCTGGTAATGTACTTTGGTTTAAGTTTATCAATAGGCATGAACGTCTTGAAGACTATAAGGAGGGCATAAGCTACTTGGAGTCACTTGGATATACCATTCAAGGGCTTGTATGCGATGGTTTTAAGGGACTTAGGCAAGCTTTTCCCAATTATAAATTCCAATTATGCCAGTTCCATCAAGTAATGACTATAAAGACAAAACTAACTTCAGGCGTAATGGACATTTGGTAGGCTGAAAACCTCTCGGGTTTTAGTAATGGACATTTGGTAGGCTGGTTATTCCAGCCTACTTTTTTTGTATTTATGAATCCATCTATAAACTTCTTCTTGTTAGCTTCATTCAATCCATTATGATTATGTAGTGCTCTTTTAAGTTGTGAGTTAAATCCTTCCAACAGGTTTGTTGTATTAGGTATTTGCATATTCGGATACTCCTCACACGTATAGATCCATGGCAGATGTGTCTTAATAGAACGTCTTGCCGTTCTCAGCCTTCTGTGTGTATAAGTTGTCTTACCCGAGATTAGGAGAGTTCGTTCGTTTTAGAAACTCTTTCCATTTATCACACCATTTATCAAAAAGCGGTTATAAACTCTTCTTTTCTCATAGAGAACATCCTTCTCATTAATGCTAACAGTTCAACGCCTGCAGGCAAATGTGGGTTGTTAGTAAGGGAGTCTTCTAACTATCTGAAATTGGTGAAATTGACACATTTGTACGGGACAGAAACTTATAGCTTGTAAAAAGTCCTACATGCCCATCACACACCACTGCTTTTTATCATAGTTCCACGCTCCGCAATATACCGAAGTCCATCAAGATAATCTCTGTTAGTTTCGTTTTTTTGACAAACTTGCGATAGAGTATTTTGCCTGATGAAGCATCCTGAAACAGCATCACACCAAATGTCTCGGAAAAGTATGTTGTATCCAATATTATTACTGCAGATTTGGGGTAAGTAGCAGTAAAAGCTATCTACTACTAAGCTCAACCTACGTCGTATGGTTCGTTCTGAACATTTATAAAGAGTGGATGAGATCAGATATCGTTCGATTTGCCGTCAGATAGTCGTTCCATAGAGAAATATTATTTATACGCAGACCACCTTGAAATTGTCTACCACAATCCTTGCAGGAATACATCTGAACAGAACGGCGATGCCCATTCTTTTTAACATTTGAGCTATTACAGAAGATACAGTTTTTTTATTCATAGATTTTCAAATGTTGCAAAGGTAGTAAATAAAAAGAATTCCGAGAGGTTTTCAGCCTACCAAATGTCCATTACGCCTCATTTCATGAGTAATCGGTAGAAATCATAAAGTTCAAAGCTCAATGTTCAAACTTCAAAGGATAAAAAAAAGGAACACTCTTGCGAGTATTCCTTTTGTGATTCCGACAGGATTCAAACCTGTAACCTCTTGATCCGTAGTCAAGTGCTCTATTCAGTTGAGCTACGGAACCATTGTTATGGTTGCAAACAGATAACAAGTAATTTGTCATTTCTGAATTGCGAGTGCAAAGGTATTGCTTTTTATTGGTTCCACCAAATGTTTCGCAATCTTTTTTATTATTTTTTTTATTCATCATCTTGCAATGTGGGAAGGGAGATGTGATAACCCACTGCAATAAAAACGAATTAAACAGATTGCAAGGAATGTCACAATAACTGTTATTGGAAGTGATAAACCAAGTGAAAAGAGTGCCCAATAGATGAGTCCGCCTGCTACACTCGCCACAGCGTAAATCTCTTTGTGGAAGATTACGGGTATATTGTTCAATAAGACGTCACGGATAACACCACCTGCAACACCAGTGATACAGCCCATGATAACGGCTACCCAGAAGGGATGACCTAAGGCGATAGTCTTTTGAATACCGGCAATGGTGAAGAGTGCCAGACCGAGCGTATCGAAGACAAACCATGCATTGTTAAGGCGTTGAATCCACCTACGCGACAAGATGACGAGGAAGAGCGCAAGCCCCGTACAGAGAACGTACATGATGTTTGCGGTCCAGAAAGGGCGCACTCCTAACATAGTGTCACGAATCGTACCGCCACCAATAGCGACGGCAAAGCCACAGACATAACCTCCGAACCAGTCGAAGCGTTTCTGTGCGGCATGGCGGATGCCCGATATGGCAAACGCAAATGTTCCGAGAAACTCCAGTATCACCTGAAGCGTACGGACAAGATGTGGATCAGTGTAGATCATATTTGAATTTAAAAATAGCCCCACCCCGACCCTCCCCAACCCCTCCGAAAGGAGGGGAGTGCAGATAGCTAAATGTCGCCCCGTCCCTCCAAACAAATGGTCACTGAGCGAAGGGAAGTAATGGGAAGGGGTGTAGATAACTTTGGGTAGTACTCTAAGTTGATGCAGCTAATGAGCATAGCTTACATGGAGGGATAAGTAATTATAATATGTAAATCAAATTTCTTTATTACTCCACAATGAGAAGATAGTCTTATTAGACCACGATAAGAAGATAATCTTATTACTCCACCAAGAACATACAGCGAACCTTATCCTGTTTGCTCCCTCCCCTTCGGGGAGGGTCAGGGGTGAGGGCTTCTTCTTACACCACGTTCTGTGGTTCCCCTGCAATAAACTGCTTAATATTCTCAACGCAGATTGCCATTAGGCGTTCACGGGCCTCACGTGTTGCCCATGCAATATGTGGAGTGATAAACGCATTAGGCTGACGGAAGAGTGGATTATCTGTGCGAGGAGGCTCCGCAGTCAGCACATCGGCACAATAAGCACCGAGCTGACCACTCTCAAGAGCATCGGCAACAGCCTGCTCGTCGATGAGTCCGCCACGTCCGGTATTGATAAGGATGGCACCACGACGTACACTCTTCAGTGTCTCAGCGTTAATCATACCAGCGTTCTCTGCTGTTAAAGGACAATGCAAGCTGATGACGTCAGACGTACTGAGCAAGCCTTCGAGGGTTGTCTTACGAATACACTCTGGCAGGTCGCTACTGTTCTTACTGGTGCAAGCAGAGATATCCATTCCCATTGCATGTGCAATCATTGCCACCTTCTGGCCAATATTGCCCAAGCCTACGATACCGAGTGTCTTACCAGCGAGTTCCATAAGTGGCGTGTCCCAGTAGCAGAAGTCCTGCTGCTTGCTCCATTCACCACGGCGCACAGCCTCAGCATAATGGTCGACATGTGTAGTTGCGTTCAAGAGAAGGGCGAAGACGTGCTGCGCAACGCTATCCGTACTATATGCAGGGATGTTGCATACGACGATACCTCGCTCACGTGCAGCCTCAACATCGATATTGTTATATCCTGTTGCTAACTCACCGATATACTTCAATTGTGGCAGTTGATCGAGCACTTCACGGGTGATATTTATCTTATTGATAAGAATACCATCCGCATCCTTAGCTCGTTCAACAACTTGTTCCTGACTTGTGCGCTCATAGATAACGCACTCTGCTATTTCCTTTATTGGCTCCCATGAGAGGTCACCTGGGTTGACTGCATGGCAGTCGAGAATTGCTATTTTCATGCTTGTTGGGTGTTAGAACCTCTCCCTCAACCCCTCCCCAAAAGGGAGGGGAGTACCTAACGGGGTACAGTTTGGTAGGGTTTGAGGCACTATTTGGTTGGGGTTGGGTACAATTTAGTGAGCTTTCGCTACATATTATTACTATCATAAGGGGAGACATAGGGAGATAACACTCCATTAGGTGCTCCCCTCCTTTGGAGGGGTTGGGGGGAGGTACCAACTCATCCGGCATATACTGCTGCTCGACATAATGTCCTGGATAATCGTGTGGATACTTATATCCATCGCTATAACCGAGGTCTTTCATCAGCTTTGTTGGTGCATTACGAAGGTGGAGGGGAACAGGGAGGTTGCCCGTCTGTCGCACTAACTCTATCGCTTCATTGATAGCTTTATACGCTGAATTATCCTTCTTCGAGCGAGCTAAATAGACCACCGCTTCCGCCAATGGGATTCTACCTTCGGGCCAACCTATCTTCGTCACAGCGTCAAAGGCTGCATTCGCCAACAATAAGGCGTTAGGATTAGCAAGTCCGATATCCTCTGCCGCACTGATTACGACACGTCGCGCAATAAACTTTGGGTCTTCACCTCCCTCTATCATACGTGCCATCCAGTAGAGTGCTGCATCAGGGTCGGAGCCTCGAATCGACTTGATAAATGCCGAGATAATATCATAGTGCATCTCACCATCCTTGTCATACGCTAACGGATTCTCTTGCAGTCGCTCTTCCACCATCTTATCGGTAATCACGACATCGTTGCCCGATTCGGCTGAAATAATCAAGTCGAGGATATTCAGTAGCTTACGCGCATCACCCCCACTATACCGCAGGAGAGCACTCGTCTCACGCAGTTCGATATTCCGCTTCTTCAGTTCCACATCCTCCGTAATGGCTCGATGCAACAGCTTCAGCAAATCGTCTTTCTCCAGCGACTTCAGCGTATAGAGCTGACAACGAGAGAGCAACGGACGAATCACTTCAAACGAAGGGTTCTCTGTTGTTGCACCAATAAGCGTCACCGTTCCTTCTCTACCGCACCCAAGAGCGAGTCTTGTTGCGACTTTGAGAAACGATGGATCTCATCGATAAAGAGAATCGGTGAAGCGGAATTAAAGAAACGACCGCTCTGTGCTCTTTCGATAACGTCGCGCACATCCTTCACACCACTCGTCACGGCAGAAAGCGTATAGAATGGTGTCTCTAAGCGATTAGCTATAATCTGTGCTAACGTAGTCTTGCCCACTCCTGGTGGTCCCCAAAGGATAAACGACGCAATGCGCCCCGAGTCAATCATACGTCGGAGCACAGCCCCCTCACCAACGAGGTGTTCCTGTCCGATATAATCGTCGAGCGTGCGTGGTCGCAATCGTTCTGCCAATGGTTCCATATCTTTTCCTTTCTTTGTTGTTACAAAAGTACTGAATTTATCTCATAATAACAAAGAATGAAAGAAAGTTCTTCTGAAATATGGAGCGATAAAATAAGCCTACGACATAATAATTAACATTACAAAAATAGGCGTAATGGACATTTGGTAGGCTGAAAACCTCTCGGAATTCTTTTATTTACTACCTTTGCAACATTTGAAAATCTATGAATAAAAAAACTGTATCTTCTGTAATAGCTCAAATGTTAAAAAGAATGGGCATCGCCGTTCTGTTCAGATGTATTCCTGCAAGGATTGTGGTAGACAATTTCAAGGTGGTCTGCGTATAAATAATATTTCTCTATGGAACGACTATCTGACGGCAAATCGAACGATATCTGATCTATCCACTCTTTATAAATGTTCAGAACGAACCATACGACGTAGGTTGAGCTTAGTAGTAGATAGCTTTACTGCTACTTACCCCAAATCTGCAGTAATAATATTGGATACAACATACTTTTCCAGGACATTTGGTGTGATGCTGTTTCAGGATGCTTCATCAGGCAAAAATACTCTATCGCAAGTTTGTCAAAAAAACGAAACTAACAGAGATTATCTTGATGGACTTCGGTATATTGCGGAGCGTGGAACTATGATAAAAAGCAGTGGTGTGTGATGGGCATGTAGGACTTTTTACAAGCTATAAGTTTCTGTCCCGTACAAATGTGTCAATTTCACCAATTTCAGATAGTTAGAAGACTCCTTACTAACAACCCACATTTGCCTGCAGGCGTTGAACTGTTAGCATTAATGAGAAGGATGTTCTCTATGAGAAAAGAAGAGTTTATAACCGCTTTTGATAAATGGTGTGATAAATGGAAAGAGTTTCTAAACGAACGAACTCTCCTAATCTCGGGTAAGACAACTTATACACACAGAAGGCTGAGAACGGCAAGACGTTCTATTAAGACACATCTGCCATGGATCTATACGTGTGAGGAGTATCCGAATATGCAAATACCTAATACAACAAACCTGTTGGAAGGATTTAACTCACAACTTAAAAGAGCACTACATAATCATAATGGATTGAATGAAGCTAACAAGAAGAAGTTTATAGATGGATTCATAAATACAAAAAAGTAGGCTGGAATAACCAGCCTACCAAATGTCCATTACGCCTGAAATGAAGAACTTATCCTTTGAACTTTGAGAATTGAACTTTGAACTTTATGATTTCTACCGATTACTCATGAAACGAAGAACTTATCCTTTGAACTTTGAGAATTGAACTTTGAACTTTATGATGTGAGTATTAACCCTTGATTTACCAGTTGCTTGTAGCGATAAACTTCAGTTAACAGTAGTAATCATAATTATGAATTGTGAATTATGAATTCTGAATTAAAAATAGTAATCATAATTATGAATTGTGAATTATGAATTTTACTTGGGGTATATATAAAAAGAAACGGCAGAGCAATTGCTCTTCCGTTATCTCCGAATAACCACCGTCTCACGACGACAATATTTCTACAATCTTTACCTAAAAATATAACTAAAAAACCTAAATCTATTACTAACCTAAACAAATCTTCTTTCTGAATAATAATCCTGAGCAATCTTAAATACCTGTAAAGCCTAAACCTTAGTAACCAGATATATTTCTCTTGAATTACAATGCAAAGGTATAGATAATATTCATATTATCAAAATTAAACGACGAAAAAAATATCAATTCATCGGACAATTCTTGATATATATCAAAGGCGATGGGTTGTAGCCTCACCCCCCCAACCCCTCTACCAGCCTCACCCCTCAACCCCTCTCCTACAGAGAGGGGGAGTGTTGAAACAGCTTGCCATTGAGTATAGTTAATCGTTTGCAGTATTGGGGTAGCTAAATGATATTCCTTATTAATAGGGGTATCTCGCTAATCACTCCCCTCCCTATGGGGGAGGGGTTAGAAAGTGGGGCCAGTTGGGGTGGGGCTGCTTATTTTCTCCTTATCTCCAACCTCATCGGATCCTGTATATTCGCCTTACTGATCAATTGCAAGTAGCGTTCACGGAGCGGACCGACCCTTACATTCTTTCGTGCGCGGACTGATGAGATAACCGATGAGGGGTTGCAAGGCTCGCGCACATGAAGTACCCTACAGATATGGCGAACAATTGTTTGGAAGTCCATCGGGCGACCACATCTATCTTTTAGCGCACCACTCTCCCAAACCATGTGAGCCAGTTCGATGAGGTCACACTTCAACCCCGTCCAATACAATCCTTCCTCCTCGCTTCTATTGATCAAGTCATAGAAGTTGTCAACAATCCTCTTTATCAGTCGGTCTTCCTCCTCTTGTGTCCAAAACTGAGCAGCCTTTATTACGATATTAACTTTCTTATCCATTGGTCTTAGTGTTTTTTGTTATAGAATAATGGTTTTAATCATCTACCACCTTATTTTATTCGTGACGCAGTGTAGGTCAGTAGGAGAAGTCGTCGGGTGGCGTTCGCATCGTCCCCCTATGGAAACAGTCTACTGGGGAGAAGACTGTTTCATGAGGTTGCTGCAAAGTTATAACTCAGTAGCGCAGTATATGTTCAATGGCAAAACTTTTTTCTTTAAATAAAACTAACGAAAAGATGGTAAAACTAATTGGGCGGTATAAGATAAGTAAGCTACCTTGAAAGTTAGGCGTTGGTCTATAAAAACTACTGAGCAGTGAAAAAGAACGTGGATTATAGTAGATGTGAAGGGTAAAGCATAATGGTCAGTAACACTCTACTTTATCCCTGCTTGGTATCCCTGTTTTCTTCAAATAGACGCATAATTCTATAAAAGATAGCACTTTATAGTCTTTTCTCGTTTTTTTTTTATTACCTTTGCATCTGAAAGTTAAATAGGTAAGTTTTTTTATTAAATAAAGGATAACGTATGAAGACTAATCAGAAGCAGGAGTATTCTTCTCCTCGTATGGAAGTTATAAGCATAAATAACGAATCATTATTGGGTGGTGCAAGTGTTGCTGCAGAGGATAGTAATGCTTTAAAAAGAGAAGATTATACAACACCCTCTGGAGGTGAACATAACGGAGGTGAGGCAGAATGGTAGAAAATGTTCTCACATCAGGAAAAGAGGGTGTGTCAAAATGCAAATTAATAACTTGACAACTTTCAAACTATAAGTATTTTTTTCTTAAAGCAAAGAAAAGACCATTTCCTTACTCAAAAATCGAGTACAGAAATGGTCTTTTTTTAATTTTTTTTAAACTGTAGGATTATCAAAATGGTATTTGTATTTTGACACACCCTCGCCTTTTTTGTTCTTATGTTACTTTGTCTTCTTCACAAGCAACTCGTTAACTTGTCAACTTGTTACCTAAAACATGTTCCTCTGTTACTTTGTCTTCTTTACAAGCAACTCGTTAACTTGTCAACTTGTTACCTAAAACATGTTCCTCTGTTACTTTGTCTTTTTCACAAGCAACTTGTTAACTTGTCTACTTGTTAACCTGTCCACTCGTCAACTTGCAATCACTTCACGAGCATCTTCTTGCCATTGCGGATAATAACACCCTTATGGCTCTTGCTAACAGTCTTGCCAGCGAGGTCGTAAGTAGTAGCTGAATCGTTCTGGAAGATAAGCGCGTGGATGCCAGTAGAAGTCTTCTTAACCTCTGTAGGAACGAAGGTTGAACCAGCATCCTTACCACCTGTCCAGTAAGCGAGGTTACCGTCAGCACGATAGTTCAAGCCGAAGCCCTCTGGATTACAGATATAGAAACCTTCATCATCATTTGGGCTTATTGTCACAGTCCAGTCACTGGTGTAGCCAGCAGGTAGGTTGTCAGCAGGCAGAAGGGTAGCGTAAGTGTTACCGCCAGCCTTAGCAGAGCCCTTTGGAGAAGCCGATGCGAGGACCATTGTAGGACCCATTGCCTTGTTGATGAGGCGGAAACCGCTGTAAGGATTACCTGTCAATGCCCAAAGAGCATAATCAGTAGTGATGTAAGTCTCGTCAATGAAGTAAACGTTAGGTGTATAGTTTCCTGACGAAACCCATCTTGGCTGGTTGCTCACCTTGAGGTTATACCAAGTAGTGTCGGCTGGTGTAGCCACCTTCATTGGGGCTGTCCATGTAGCATTAATACGTACTGTAGCAGGCAGACTTGTGATTGTCTGCTTGTCAGCTGTCAGTTCAACGTAGTCTCTTGCAAGTCCTTCAGGGATTGTCACAGCACCAGTCTTCGCACCATTGACAACGGTTGAATAGACAAACTCATTGTTGAAATAAACCTCGTAGGTCAAAGATGTCTTTGCATCAATGAAGATACCTTCAAGTGATACGTCACCATCAATCATCTCAGCAGGGAGGGTGAAGGTTCCATCAGCATTGAAACGCTCGCGTGGAATCAGCTCGTCAACATACTGATAGGTGCCGTGGCTGATGCTATCGCCAGTGAGGTTGTAGCCGTGGCGCACCTTCAAACCGCTGAAGTTAAAGCCATGTTCAGGCTTCATCTTGATAGTGTAAGGCTTACCGAATGGGATAGAGATGCCGTTCAGCTCAGTACCATCTTCTGCAACAACCTTACCATTGAGTGCACCTTGGTAAATCTTCACATTGTCGCCATGAACATTCAGGCGCACATCGATGGCACCACCACCATTGTTAAGGATATGGTTATTGTTCTCGATGCTACCTCCTGCGTCTGCAGAGTTCCAATCCACTTTGTAACGCATACGGTAGAAACCGTGCTGAAGGTCGCTTGGAAGGGTAAACTCAGGCATAACGAGGGTGTTACGACCATTACCAGAAATCTCTGTTCCTGCGCTGTTGTAGCCAGAGTTTTCATCCTCTCCACCGAGGAAAGAGTAAGCCAACAACTCGTTGCCAGCGTTTGGAACAATCTGACCGCCCTCTACCTTTGGCTCAAAACGGCCGTTGTTGTTCAAGTCAAGATAAACATAACTGTGCATCCAGAAACCCTTGTACTGAACAGCTGGGTTGAGTGTCTCGCCCGGTTTAGCTAAGAACGACTGCTTGCTGAGGTAGGTGTAAGCTGGAGTTGATGTGGTAATGTCGCTATAGAGGTTGAATGTCTGGTCGCCAAGGCTGATACCCTTGAGTCCACGATCAGTACGTGAGCACTTCGCATCCTTGCTATAATTCATCGGATAGTCCTCACGATTGGTTGTTGTGAAAGCCTCGTTGTTTACGACGATATTGTCGATATAGGCAAGGAAATCATCTTTCATACCGTTGGTGTCCTCACAATCGACAACAACTACAAGACTATGGATTTCGATGCCACCTGCTCCCTTAACTGGGAAAAACGGCATCTACCCATTTGTTTGGCTCAACCTCTCGTGTTGAAAGCTCCCAGAACTGCTCTGTGTCAACGCTCTGACCCTTACGATCCGTACGCTTTCCAAGTCCGATAAGCATCGTACGACCTGCCTTTGGCTTGTGAATCATCACGTGTACGTACTTTGCTTCTTTGGTCAAAGCGAATGGCTGCTTAAGATCGATGCGTGCACCGAAAGTGTTTGAGCCAAAGCGTGAACGCTGGAAGCCCAACACATTGTCAGAAGCATTTGGTGTAGCCTTCAGTATCTCGTCGTAGTTTTTATCAATATTGCTTACTACTTGCACGTTTCCTTCCAATACAGCAGCTTGTTTGTTTTGGCTGCGGAAAGGCGACTTATGCCAAGTGTCGTAGACTCCTAACGACTTATAGTTCTGATTTTCAAAATCTATTCTAACCTCTTCTGTGGTCTGTGCATGAAGCAAAGAGGTGCAGAACAACAAACCACAGGTAGCTAATATATTCTTTTTCATATTGTTTCTCAAGTCAAACGATTAATAAATTGCAATCTCACTCATTACAGGACAAGCCTTAGCATCCTTGATATGAACGCGGATAGCCTTAGCATCAAAGCCTGAACCATAGCTGTTTGAAGTACTTCCGTTGAGCGGAATGATACGCTTATAGCCGATAGTGGTCTGCTTTACTTTGTTAGCAAGTGGCTTCCATGTGCTGCCATCAGTGGTATATTCGATTGAGAAACTCTTTACACGCTGTCCAAGTCTTACATACTCTTGCAAGGTTACGTAGCGAACAGTCTGTGGGCTGTTCCATTTGAAAGTAAGGGTAACATCCTTTACATCGTCCTCTGCTGCCCAATAAGTATCTGGATTCTCGTCAATGAGGTTGTTAACAACGTAAGTACGTGTCGCTCCGTTGCTGCGTGTGTTAGTAGCTTCAACAGTAGCAGTCTTGGCAAGATTGATATTGAAACGGCTCTTCAACATAGTACCAAACTCCTTCAAACGTTTTACTTGGTTCTCAGGAATCTTACCACTTTGGTCTGGAGGGCAGTTCAAAATGAGGGTTGCATTGCGACCAACGGTCTCTAAGTACATCTGGAATGTGCGTTCTGCCGACATTGGTTGACAACCAGGATGCCAGAACCAACCTTTGTCTGTAAACTTAGCATCGCTCTCGCCAGGGAGCCAGAACCAACCATTCTCTGTGCCATACATACCATTGCGCTCAGGAGCAAAGCCACGATTCTCATTAGACCAGTTGGTTTCGCCTGCCCAACCGTCCTCGTTACCAATCCAACGTGCCTCACCACCGACACCCCAAAGGATGATATTAGGGCTGAGCTTATGGATAGAATCACGGAGGTTAGGTACGTCATAGTAAGTTGCACGGTCAATATTGATCTTTGTGTATTTACCACCATAGTAGCCATCGCCACCATTCGCACCATCAAACCACATCTCAAACTGGTCAGAGCCATACTTTGCAAGCTCCGCACACTGCTTCAAGAAGACGTCCTTCACATAGCTGTCCGTACCGTAAAGACCACTGTTTCGGTCCCAAGGAGATACGTAGAAGCCATATTTCATCTTCAAATCCTGTGCTGCTTTAGCAAAGAGCTCAGCGATGTTTACCTGTGCGTTAGGGCTTGATGAGTTCGAACTCTTATGATCTGTAGTCTCCGTAGGCCACAAGCAGAAACCATCGTGATGCTTCACAACAGCAATACCGCCCGTCATACCAGCCTCTTTCACAGCCTCTAACCACTGTCGTGGGTCAGGCTTTGCGGTTGGAGCGAAGCGGTTTACATCTTCATCACCATTACCCCATTCCTTACCAGTATAGGTATTCATACCATAATGGAAGAAGGCATAGAACTCTGTCTGTTGCCATTTCCACTGACGGTCAGTGGGTACAGGGAACACTGGACGTGGTTCGTTCTCCGCATTGGGAGCGATTTGCGTCTTAAGGGTCATAACGGTATTGGTCTGAGCAAAGCTCGTAGCCGATGCCGTTAAGGCAAGTGCAGTAAGCACACCGTGTAGAAATCGGTTGTTCATATTAGGTTTTTTAGTTCAGCAGCACTTTAGACGTAACATTTTATAAATATTTGATTGACAATGTTTAGTTTAGGTTTTTTGTCATTGCGAGCAACCTGTTTACCTCTGTGCTGCTATATCAAGGCAGCAAGTCACTCAAAAGATGGTCGCAAATATACGAATTAATTTGGATATCCGTGTAATTTGGACTATAATTTATTTAAGATACCATAAAATCTCGACTAATCATCAGATAATTATCTGTTCCATCTCTCCCCATCCTGCTTGCTTATTGCTGCTCCTTCGTTTCGAAATTCCTTTACATTCCCTTTCGTGTTTTATGCCTTAAAAGAGCGAAAAAATACCTTTTTACTCGCATTTGTAACTAACATATTATCAAACACTTGCAGACTCGTCTTCGAAAAGGTGCTTGCTTAGACTTCAAAAGGGCATCTTTTGCAAGCCAAAAGGGCGTTAATTGAAAGCCAATTAACGCCCTTTTTAATTTCCTGCCTTTTGAATTTTTATTTACAAAGTTCTACTCTTTTTATAGAAACAGCATAGCAACAAAAACTCTTCTTTGCTCACATCAAATCATTCAAACCTAAAAAGTCGAGAGATAAACAGAAGACCTTTGCTGACTTTGATGTTTGAATAAGGATAATAAGGTGTTGATACCAGCTTTTCTTAAAAAAAATGTTATCTTTGCAATGAAATAATCCAAAATAAGATGGCAGTAAAAACGGCAAAACAAGATTTAACTTTGAAAGCTTTTCCTGAAGAAATAACAGAAGATGGGGTAAAGATTTATGGGGAGACATCTTATGAAAATCAGATGGCTGTTCTTAGCCATTATCTACATAATGCAGGAAACGAAGAAACCAAGGAAAGAAAAGAAGAAATTATCTTGGCTATTCGTAGTTTCTTGCAACGTAAGAAAGCACGAGAGAAAAAGTCTGTTGTTGATAATTTGACGGATGATGAAGTGTGGGCTGTTGCCGAAAGACCAGCAGAGTATAGTCTGTTTCGTGAATTCTTTCAAGTGCCTTTTCCTGCTCCTGAAAAACCAAAGTTTACCTTTATAGACTTGTTTGCAGGTATTGGTGGCTTTAGAATTGCCCTACAAAATTTAGGAGGTAAATGTGTTTATTCTTCTGAGTTTGATGCTAAGGCACAAGAAACTTATCTTGCCAACTATGGTGAGATGCCTTTTGGTGATATTACAAAGCCATCAACAAAAAGCTATATTCCTCAAGAGTTTGATATCCTCTGCGGAGGCTTTCCCTGCCAGGCATTCTCTTTGGCGGGAAGACGACTTGGCTTTAAAGATGAAACACGAGGAACGTTGTTCTTTGAAATAGAAGAAATACTTAGAAGACATCAGCCCAAAGCCTTCTTTCTTGAGAACGTAAAGGGGCTGGCTATTCATGATAAAGGGCGTACACTTGAAACGATTTTGACTCATTTGGATAACGCTGGTTATGATGTTGTACCACCACGGATTTTGAATGCTATGGATTTTGGGGTACCACAACATCGAGAACGCATATATATTATTGGTTTCCGTAAGGATTTAGGAATAGATATAACAAAGTTTCAATATCCCGAGCCACAGAGCGTGGGTAATCTTCGTCCAAAGTTCTCCGACGTGATGGAGAAGGACGTTCCCTCTGTGAAATATTATCTATCAACAGTTTATCTTGATACGTTGAAACGGCACAGAGCACGCCATGAAGCTGCTGGGCATGGTTTTGGTTACGAAATTATTGACACTGATGGTGTTGCTAATGCAATTGTTGTTGGTGGTATGGGGAGAGAGCGCAATCTCATTATTGACCCTCGCTTGAAGGATTTTACACCTATTACACGTATAAAAGGTGAAGTAAACCGTGAAGGTATTCGTAGAATGACTCCTCGGGAGTGGGCACGACTTCAAGGTTTCCCAGACAGCTTTAAAATTGTTGTTGCTGATGCATCGGCTTATAAGCAGTTCGGTAATTCCGTGGCTATACCAGCTATTCAGATGACGGCAAAGAACGAACTTGAGTTATTAGGATTAATCTAATTCAAAATACACAATTCAAAATGACAAAGACTGCAAACAAAGGAGAGTGGAGTGAATTATACGTACTTCTTAAACTTTTTAGGGGAAAAAGAAAGTTTATGCGGGTGATGGTGAATTAAACAAGATTGAGAACTTGTTTTATCCAGTTCTGAAAGTGTTACGTGATGAGCAAAATATTCATTATGAATATTCGGTAGATGATGATATTGTTATTATATCAGAAGACGGAAAGGAACTTTTGCGTAAGTCGGTGTCTGACTTTCTTTATCAGGCTAATGTGTTGCTTGATGTTATCCGAAAGGAAAAAGGAACCTTTGCTATTCCTGAGATTGAACAATTTATGAAGGAAATTCATAGTAACAAGATAAAAAGCAGAGTCGAAGGAGAAGAAGGATATCACGATTGTTATTCATGACCTCCGTACAGGTATGACTCCAACGCTTGGTTTCAGTATAAAATCGCAATTAGGAGGTAATTCAACTCTCTTTAATGCTGGAAAAACAACGAATCTCACCTTTTCTATAGTAGGACATACCTTTACAGAAGCAGAGATAGATGCGATTAATGCAATTAATACGTCAAGCAAAATCAGAGATAGAGTCAAAAAGATAAATGAGTTGGGAGGTACGCTTTGCTTTAAGATGATGGATGATGCTATCTGCTATAACAACTTTGTTCTTATTGATAGCTGTCTGCCTCACATCATGGCTAATATTCTTGTGGTAAGTAATCAAGCTAACACAAAGAACTTAAAAGAGGTGACGGAACAGGTTGCTACTATAAATCCATTAAACTATGACACTACGTACAATCAACAGTTCTACACCCATAAAGTGAAAAACTTTTTAGTGGCAGCTGCTCTTGGAATGGTTCCTCATACGCCATGGAATGGAACCTATCAAGCTAATGGAGGTTATCTCGTTGTGAAAGATGATGGCGATGTGCTCTGTTACCACTTCTACGATCGTAACCTCTTTGAGGATTATCTTTATTGCAATACTAAGTTAGAAACACCTTCATCAAGTAGATACGAATTTGGTAAGCTTTATAAGAACGAAGCTAATGAACTTTGCTTTAAGCTAAATCTGCAAGTAAGGTTTAAGTAGGTGATGCTGTCTTAGATATGATATACGACTCTGTCTATCTTAGCCTTTGTTCTTTTTTTATACATATGCAAAAGGCTGTATCAAAA
>BNJT01001975.1_pt1 | contig 20747 bp, 16 predicted proteins | sample 8540491 | NCBI WGS metagenome assembly BNJT01 (sample SAMD00202455, study PRJDB9452) | human saliva metagenome | host: Homo sapiens | reverse complement strand
ATTTTCTCAATTGTACTTCGTTCAATTTACGTATTGCTGGCTGGGTCAATTGAGAGGTAGCGAATTATCTCTCTTGGGTTTGGATTCCTCAAGTTCATAAATTTTTGTAACATTTTATTAAATTATTGAGATTTCATCATAAACAAATTTGAAAAAATTTTTTACATTAGATTTAGTTGATTTTTATTTTTAAGATTATAGTCCTTTTTACATAGAGTATAAGTGTAAATATTTTTTTAGTTTCATCAAAATCAATTTGTTTTGGAAATAGGCGAGTTTTGGAAAGGTAAGGTATGTTATGAGCATTTTTATCTTTATATTTGGGGATTCTTTTTCTTTTTGTTAGATTTATTATTAAAAGAATTTAAAAATTGAGTACTCCAGTTTGCATTAGGATTGTTGGGACTAAACAAGGATGGGTGCATAATAATCAGTATTGTTATCTTTTTGTAAAAAAATAGGGAATTGTGATTGGCAGTTCTATATGATTTAGTTTCAAAGTAATATTGTCTAACATCATGGGGAACTGCATTATAAAGATTTTGCATTTCAAATGACATAAGTTTTTTTAATTAAATTGAATCTTTCATCAGTTGAATAGATAATTTCTTTTTCAGTTAAGTTCATTTTCTCATCCTTTAGATTTATTTTATGTAATCTAAGTGGTATATTATTTATATTATTCTTGAGTACAGAATGAACAGTAAACATAATTATTTGTGTTTTTTTCTTTTATATATTTCACATAAATTCTAGTATAACAAATACGAATAGTGATTTATTTATTGATGATTAGTCAAAGACAATATCATCAATAAGGGACGATGAAGTCACAGTCAAAAGTGGTGCAGGACAAATATATTCCAGCAGAATACAAAAAGGAGGGCAGAGAAAAAGATTATTTGAATAAAAAAATAAAAAAAGTAATCCTTTATTGGATTGGTTTCTTTTTATAACAAATTTTTTTAATCGTTTGAAGAGAGTCACGCATGAGTCGTTCTTTATCAGAATGGGAGAAAATTTAGTCACGTATTTATTTGGGTCATAAAAAAACAGGTAATGAATTTCAGTAAGAATAGGTTCATCAGGTGTTTTTGATTTGAAGTCATAAGCAGTGAGGCGTAATTATATTTGACTAAGACTTTCAATTGTTCCAACAATGTGGCGATTGTTTTTTTCATTTGGGTGAGCAATTCGGAAGGAAGTATCAGATTTCCAAATCACATATTGTTGAGAATTTAATAGAACGAGTTTCTTTAGGAGTCATTGTTTTTTTCCTTTCTTAATAGTAATAGAGTGTCAATGATGAGTTTCTGAGTCAATAGAAGAAATAACAGTATCAGAAAATTCACTTGAAAATCATAGAATTTGCATGATTTGTTTCTGGTGTTTCAATTTCATGTTGGATACGGACGAGTTCAAATTTCACAGTCAGAATATTATCTTCTTTAGGTGCATTAAATCTTCAAAAAGAACAACAGGTGAACATTAAAATCATAAACGAAGTTTGGAAAAGGCGAATATCATTGATTAGAGTAGAAGTTCAAGAGAACTTTCACATTCTCTTGAAGAAGAAGTGAATCAAAAGGGGCTCTGTACGAGCAATTCAGCGTGCTCTTTGCGTTCAGGGCTCTTTAATTTTTTTAATTCAAAGACTCTTGTTGAGCAATTTCTTCAAGTTTATCTTGGATAAGGATGAGTTTGGGTATATCGTTTAGCGATTAGCAATGTTTTGAGATGGGAAGAAATGAGAATAGAAGATTTGGTGGTGGTCCTCAGTAGAATTTCTCAGTCAAAGTATTCAGACATTCAGGGCAATGTTCCAGAGTAAACAGTTGGTTTAGTTGAGTCCCTAAGTATTTTGAGTCAATTGCGATTGTTGTTTCCATTGTTATTTCCTCTTTATTTCATTTATTGTTTTATTATAGTTATATTATATAATAGAAATTTCATTTTGTCAACAACAAAATTCAAAAAAGAAAAAAATTTTTAAAAAATCTTTCTTTTTTTCTTTCTTAGAATGATTTATCAAAGACAACATCATCAATAAGGGCATTAGAGTCACGGTCAAAAGTGGTGAGTGTGAGTTTAATTCCTTTAATAGAGCAGAATTTAATAACAGCAACAGTAGGGCGGAGTCAGGCGTTACATAAACATCAGAGTTTATCAGAAATTAACAAAATTAAGTTTGGTAGCAACAATGTCAAGAGGGGCGTTGGATTGATAGGAAATGTAATATCGCGTCAGCAAAGATAAAGTCAGGGGCGGTAAATCATGACGATCAGCACAAAGTCCAAAAAAGTAAATGTAGTCATAGGTTAAATCCTCTTTTCTTTATTTAATTCTGTTCAAACAATTTGTATGGAGACTGTTTTTTTCTCTTGATGAGTACTTTTTCAATTTCATCAAGTTTTTCGTTGAAGTGTAGTTCGATGAATTGAATAGTAGTTTAGTTCGTCCCAGTCAAAACAGATGAGGGAACAGGTGCAAAAGATGAGTAAGATTAATGAATTTTACATAATCAGATTTGTAATAATCATTTATCACATGAGCATTCATGAGTACTTTCATAGCATCTTCAAGTTCATCAATAGAATTTACAATAAAAGTGTAAATTCTTTTTTTTAGCATCGAAAAACTTTTCCATGGACTAAAAATCTCAATTAAATATTTTTTTCCATAGTTATTTGTGACTTTCATTTTTCGTTAATAGTATTATATAAAGTTTTTATATATTTTGTCAACAATTTTTTTAAAAAAATTTTTAAGTAGTTGTTTGATATATTTAACGAGTAATTTAATAGAGGTGAAAAAAATGAGTAAATATCATATAAAGAAAGACGGGCAAAACAATGGTGTTTGCAGGAATCAGAATGGTAGTGTCCTTTTGGCGGTGAATCAGAGCATTTTTCAGAGCGGGAAGGGGGTAAAAGTGTGGCGACAAAAGACATGAAGCAATAGAGCAAAAAGAAATAAATTGGTGTACAATTCATTAGGAATAGAAGCTAGAAATTGAGAGCGAACTTTATCAACATACGAAAATATAGATAAAAGTAAAGGAACGAGTCAGATGTAAAAAGTTCTAATGGATAATGGTCAAATATTGATTCAAAAAAAGCAATCAATGTAAATGTTTCCACAAACAAGCATGATAAAATTTACAACAATGGCTAATATAAATATTAGAATGAGACTGAACAATCCAAGTAAGATGAATGTAAAAAGTAGAAAGAAGATAGCACATGGAAAAAAAGTGGTATCAGTCCTCTTGGTGGGTTAAGACATATGAGCGAAGAAACAGAAATCTTACAAAAAAGTGGAAAATAAAGTAAAAAGAACAAAGTTGGTAAAAAAATAAAGAACAAATTTTAGAGGGCTGTTTAGAGTCAGATAATTTTTGTTTTTAATGAATTTAGATAAATTCAAAAGGTAAATCAGTTTCTGGTGGTATTGATGGGGCGGAGTAGAAAGGTAGTATGTTATCAAAGATAAAGATAATAAAGAATTTGCAGAAGGCAGATTATCTGATGGCGATTTTTAATGATTCGAAAGTTTTATCAAGAAACTATTAACAATATAGAAGTTAAAGGGAGGCAGTGAAGAAGGGTATTTATTTATATGTTTAAAAAGAAAAGCACAACAGTAAAGTTGAGAACTTCTTTTTAATTTCAATGACAAAAAAATAAATTCAATGATGTTAGTTAAATTCTTTTCTACAAATTCAAAAATTATAGAAAGAATCCTCTTTATTAAATGAGAATGTTGAATTTCTCCATGTGGTACGTTGAGTCATGAGCGTGGAGTTTGCATCAATATTTTCATTCTTGATGTAAATAAACGTTTCTCTAATTGCATTTCTAGTTTCAGTTGGTCATGAGACTCTTCTTCGAGATACTAGTAAAAATGTGTAATCTAGGTCATTAACAGTATATTTTTTTATTTTCTTGGATTACAAAAGTACAATAAATTTTTTTCAATCTTACATCATTTGATGTGAATGTTTTCAAATGAGTATCAAAATCAAGAAAGAATTTAGAATTCTTGAGCTCATGAGTCTTGTTTTTCTTGTAATCATCAATAATGAGCAATTAAAAATCCTCATTTCTTTTTTTGTTAGTTATATTATATAATATTTTTCTTTATTTAGTCAACAGAAATAAATAAAATTTAGGGCGTAAAAATAAGCGATCCCTAGGGGCGTTTTGGTACAAAGTAGAATACATTTATCGAAAAATCAGTTTTGAGCGTTTTTAGCGTTGAAAAATATGACGATATAACAAGCTTTAAAAAAACAAAAGAGAGCAATATGAATTGATACTCTTTTTTTAAGTTTGATCTTTATATTTATAAGTCTTTTTGAGTTGAAGTCCTTCTTTTCTCCTTAAGAATTCAATAATGAAATTCTTGCAGATACGAAGCACGTTTTGACGAATTAAATTTTTTTGATCGGTAAAATAGAACAACAAGATTCAAAATTTCTGTAACAATGAAAGTCATATCGAGCATTTGGAAGAAGTTTGGGAACTCCATGAATCGTGTCCTTGCATACGAGGGTGGGAACTCTTGAATTAAGTCATAGTGGTCAAAAAGCAAAAATCATCTTTAGTAAAGCAATTTATCATCATAGAAAGCATTATCTTTAACATTGATTGTAATAAGTTTGAGATTCAATCAGCATCATCTTGAATCTGTATTTCTAAAAATTTGTTCATAAGGAAGATAAACAATATAAGCGGTGTAATAATCAAGTTCGTGGGTCACGGGCAGGTGTTGATACAGTTTTTAATTGTTCAATTTGGTCTAAATTGATAGTAATGTTTGTTTCTTCTTTGATTTCACGTAGTACGAGCTGTTCTGAAAATCTCGAGGGAGCAGATCAAAAACAGTAAAGCGTATTTCAAACGATATGGGTGGAATACGTTGAATCATAAGCAATTTGAGTTCATTATCAATGAATGTAAGTGCGTCATGTCTGTTGTAACAGATGGTTTCTCATAAGTTGGTAAATCTTGTTTCTTGTGAAAAATTCTAAGGATCTTCTTCAGTAACGAAGTTTGTTCATAATAAGTTTTTTTCTTCTTGAACAATGGTTTCGATTTGTGCAATGATTTCTTCGGTTGGCGTCGTAAAGTGGTGTGTACATTATCTTTTTTTGTTGTGTTGTGTTGTCTGTCATGATGTTTATTCTCCTTTCTTTAATTATAAAACTATTTGAGAAATAAATCAATCCTTATTTGGTTTTCAGTCTGAGTTGGCGACGATGGTAGTTTTAATAGAGTGAGGCTGAGTACATTCCTTGAATGTGAATGTTGGTTGGCATAGATAAATTGAGAATACGTTAGTTAATGGCATAATGAGCAGATAAGTTAGCGAAACGTTGAGTTTGTCAGTTTGTCAGCAGTGGAAGCATTTTGTAAGAGCATCTCTAAATGGACGGAAAGCAGGGAGCGTGAGCTGGAAGAAGGGATGTGGCTGAAAGCAACAAAGATGAGAGCAAAGTATTTAACGTAATCCATGAATGTTTCTTTACGAGCGACAAATTCAAAAGTTGTTTCAGTATTTTTTTAACACGAGCAGTTAGCAGCATAAGTAATTGGTTGCATGATAATGTAAAAATGGGTAGCAATCATAAATTCATAGAACAAATTAGACAATGATAGGGTGAAGTAAATAATATTTGAGATTAGAGATAGGAGATTTGGTTGCGACTAAAGGCTAAGGATAACACATAAGATGAGATTAGAATTTGATGTTGAAACAAGTCATGTTCATTTCAGGTGTAAATTCAAAATGAGTTGGAACAGAAAGCAGGAGGGTAACAAGTATGAAGGAAAAACAGAGTTTCGATTAGCAAAGAAATCATCAAAGATTCCTTTTAATGAATTCTTAAATCCGAGGTTCTTTTGAGAAATAATAGGGCATGTTTTTTTGAGGGATAGTACAATGTTTGATTGTAAATTTTTCATAGTATTGGTGAGTCATATAAATTATTTCAATTTCTTTAATAGAACTTTGTTATAGTTGGCAGATAATCTTCATCAAGGAAGATTAGTTTAGTATTAACATGATTTTCTTTAGTAATTTTTTTAATAGATAATCTGTAGGCGCTGTCTGATTTGTTCATCGAGACAGTCATGTCACGGGACATCATCAACATATTCAGAGTTGGTTGAACAAATAAGATTAAATCCCATTTTTCTTTAGTAACAAGTGATTTGTAAAGGTGTTCAACTGCCTTAATGTCTAAATCTGTATCAGATGATGAATCATTTAAGTAATAATCGTAATAAGCTTTTGTTACTGTAGAGTTTGTATCAGCAATAAGCGAGCTATTTTTCTCTTGAGTCGATGAACTAGAAGTTTGAGCATATTGAGAAAATCTAACAAGTAGAAATAATCTTTAGCAGTAAGTTCATCATCTCTAACATTATTAGTTGTTTGGTATTCTCTTGCATATTCCAAACTTGTTGGAGCAGAGTAGAACAATCCTAAATCTTTAACAAGAGTAGTTTTTCCATTAGAAGCAGGGAACTAATACAGGAACTTTCTTAGTAAAGTGGCGTTTAAATGGTTGAGCAATAAATCTCAATATTGGAAAGGATTTTTCACAGATTGGACTGGCTAATTCAAAGTTTCTTTCTTCTGATTGAGTTTTAAAGAGACGTTTTTTTGTAATTCTTCTACATATTCATCTTCATTAACAAAGAAGAGTAAATCATCATCTTTATTAGTATTCGATACATTGAAAAGGGAATACATCTGAGCAAACGTCCCGAGCTTCAGGCATAAGTGGCATATTGAGCTCATCTAATTTTGGGGATTCCACAAGCGAATCATCATTAAAGTGAGTTTCTCGGATGTAGCGGAAGCGTTTTTGAAGTGACAGGCATGTATCAGCTCTATCATTCTCGGAGCAGATACGATTGAACAGGTGAGATCACTAAATACGTTTGAGCTTTTATAATTAGGTCAATATGAACTCTGTGCATTAGGGCAAATGGCGAAAATACAATTCCTAGTTTTTTCATGTTATTACCTATGTATCAAATTTGATACTTTCCTTTTTTTAAAAAAATTTGAATGGTGTTTCGTATATAAATATCAAAATTTATATTTTCCTTTCTATTTAATTAAGTCTCTCAAATAAACAGTTTTGAAAAATTTTTTTAAGGTCAATGGCTAATCAAAAAAACGAATCTTTGGTATAATGAATGCGAATAGATAACGGTCATTATCTTCCAAAAAAAGAAAGCATTTAGTGAAGTGAGGGCGGAGACTTTCAGCGTTTTTTTAATTCGTTCTTTTTAATGATTGAATTTCTTTTGAAGTATAATCTTCAATGCTTTTTGGTGTATTTACAATATTTTCTTCAGTTGGTTCAACATTAAAGTCCATTGATTGTCAAAAAAATTCTCTTGAAAAATTGTTTTGTCCTCTTTATTCTTTCTTTATGATTATATTATACAACAAAAAGAGTTGAGATCATCAACAGATGCTTTTTAATTATTTTCTAATATTTTTTTAGAAGTCGAGGCAGAACTTTTTGATTCAAGTGAAATTCAATTTTATTATAATCAGTTTCAATATATTGCATTTCTAAGTTATATTTGATTTCCTAAATCAAATTTTATATTGTAATATTCATCTTGTAAGAGTGGTTTTGGCATAATTGGAAGTTTGATTTTTGTTAGTAATTAAGAGGAAACAGAATAGATAGCAAATTAAAAAAACAATTATAAACACATCGTAAGAGAATAAATGGAATTGAGTTTTAAGTGGTAGAAGAAGCATAATTGGGCAATAAAAGGAAGCAAAAAGCAGTTTAGGAGTATTTTTTTAGGTATTTGAGATTTCTTCATATTTTTTTCTTGATAGGTTTGAGTCAATTCTTTTAATTGAACTCAATTTCTTCAATTCTTCATTATAAACAATATGGTTATCTCTCATTACGTTCTCTGTAGTACTCTTCCTAGTCTTGAGTACTCTGATTCTCATTTTTTTTCTGGCAAAGTTGGATATCATAATTCAATTTAATTTCCAATTTTTTTAGAGATTAACAATAAATCATCATCATTTAAGTCAGAAAGCAAAAAAATTGATTTTTAAAAATGTCATTTTTCTTTTTCAAGAATTGTTTTTGTGCAATGATTGGTGAGATTTATATTTTTTTAAAAAAATATCTTCACAACAATAAAGTATTAAAAAAAGAATAAAGGGGCTCAGTTGTAAGAAATTAAAACGATTGGAGTGAGCACGTTTGTTTTTAGCAAGATAACAAGTGTTAAAGGGCTAACAAAAAATATATGTTATGAGCAAAAATGAAAATGATGAAACAAATATTTGATTCTTCTTCATGGAACTCTTGTAAGTTATTGAGTTAGATTTTTTTAAAGTAATTTTTCAATCATGGGAGTACTCTATTAAAGACAATATGATTCAACATATTAGTGAGTCCCAATAAAGTTTGTTAGCAGATTTAGAAACAAAGTGAGCTCACAACAAATAGGGATGGATAAATAGAAAGTTCTTATCTGTTTTCGAGCATGTGGCAAAATAAATGTTACAAGGGACAGTGGTGCATCGAATAGTGAGTGAGCAATAGTGTGAGACTGAGAATTTCGTCATGAGTTTTAATCAATGAAAGTAAATCCAGTATATCCAATGGCAACAGAAAGCATTTGCAAGTGTAGATACGATAAATGTTAGCATATTCTTCTCTCACTTTTTAGTTCCAAAGTAAGCAAAGTCCAGCGAATGTTTTGGCAATTTCTTGAGCACGTTCTTCAGCATGGAAGAAATCGTTGGTGATAGTATGTTGTTACAGTTCTAATGTTGTTTTAAAAGTTCCTACAAATTTCATTTTGATTTTCCTCATTTCGTTTTTCTATATTTATATAATACAACAAAATTTTTCATCTTGTCAACATTTTTTTAAAAAAATATTTTAAAAAAAGTTTTTTTAAGCGGTGAGTTTCATCAATTCAGTGAGCGCATGGAGTTAGAGTAGCTATAAATTCCATATTTTTTTGGTTTTTTTAACAGTGAAATTTTGTCTGTAATAAGATTTTGAAAAACAGGCGGAAGAAAAAAATTCTTCTTTGTTATCTCCTTGATAGATTTTTGTAAGGTGCATAGTATCTTAAAGTTCGTTTAGTCAATCTCTTATGAATTGGAGTGGAATAGAGCGTAATATTCAATTCATATAGTTTGTGTTCAAAGTCATAATCATCGGTAAAATTCTTTCCTTGAACAGATAAAAAGCATAATGGAGTAATTCGGGAACAATGTATCGTAAATTTCTTCAAATCATCAACGATAAGAGCGAGCTAAAAGGTAGTTTAGATAATTCAATGAATTTCAGGTATTACATTGGCTAAATAATTTCTTTTTTTGACAAATAAAGCTGCATTGTGCGTAGTTAAAGCATTCAAAGTGAGTGGGAATATTAAGTTGCATATTGAAGTTTTCCATTAGAATTGATTAGCAAAAGTTTTGAGTTTTCGTTAATAGGAAACTAGCATTTCTTTTTGTTTTTTTAATTTGAGCAATCAGTTTATATTCTGATGGTATTAATGTCTTTGGTGTCTTTCTCATGATTTCATTTCGCCCTATTAGTTCGTTTGATTAAATCGAGCAGAAACATTTCTTTAGTAACAATAAGCGGTGTGGGGGCAGAATCAAGTTTCAGTAATTGGTTTAAATTTCATAACAATTGGATGCATTTAAGAATGATTCAATATAGTAGCGAATGAACTTTCATTTGTTTTGAAGTAATTTTTCTTGTAATCTGTAAATAGAGTAATTGTATTGAAAGATTTTTGTTGCAAGTTCAAACATCGTTAAATCCTCGTTTTCATTTCTTTATAGTTATATGATACAATAAAAAAATATCTTTTGTCGAAACATTAAATATAAAAAAAGGGATATTTTTGAGAATAGTTCTTTAAGAATGAAACAAAGATTTGTACAGAAATTGAATGAGTATGAGATTTCGGGTATCTGGTAGGGAAAGGATTTCAAAGTTTTTCGATTAAAAAGTCTATGCAATTCAATTCAGTAAAGTTTCAGATTTGGTAATAGTTAGTTCATGGATACATCATTATCATTAGAAGAGTATTCTGTTGGGAGTCTCCTTATATGAGGCATAGTAAAAATATCTTGTTCTTTTAGAACTTCTATGATAGATTGAAATTTATGAGTCATATTAGGGGTAGAATTTAATTTAACAATTTGTTTAGAGATGAAGTTGAAGATGAAATCATTAGTGTTTGGGAATCAAATCATATGCAAAAATGGTCACAAGAATCATTGTGATTTACATTAACAATTGAGATAAAGAATTTCATATTTGAAGCTTTCTATAGGGGCATTTTGGGGCATTTTTCATATAGTTGATGGTTTTATCGAAAAAAAACAGTTTAAGGGCATTTTAGCGATTAGTAGTGACGATATAACGACGTCAAAAATCAGTTCTAGCGTTTGAATCCATTCAAAGGTTTATATTGTTGGTTGATAAGCATAATAATTAAATCTGATTTTTTTCAGACATTCAGTTCAGGGCGTATTTGGCGTAGGTCAAAAAAAGGATTATGAGTGATGGTGTTAAGATTTCTTTATGATTCCAAACGAAGTCATTCAAAAAAATTGAGCATAGTCATGAATAAATTGGCATTTTGGAAAAGTGATTTCTTTTCTTCTTCATTTTCTACAATTAACAGGGCTGTTGTGTAAGTTGTTCAAATTTCTTATTATGGTTAGTAAGAGCAATCTCTAATTCATTTCTAATGTCTTTTTGTCATTGTTATTTTTTTCCTCATTTCTTTTTTTATAGTAATATTGTACAACAGAATTTTTATTGGTTGTCAATATAAAAAAATAAAGAGGCAAAATTAAGCAGTTTCTTTTAAATCATATTTCTTTTTTTATAGTGGTAGTGTTTGTTTGTTTTTCTTCATCTGATTTGGGTGGTGGAATTATCAAGTTAAGGTATCTTCAAATCCATTTTTCAGTTTTGTTTCTGTCTATTCCTAGGGCATAAATCTTTGGTAGCATTATTTGAACGAATATTTAATTCAGCAATTTTTCTTTTCAAAAATCTGAATCATCATTGAATTTTTTTGTTTTGATGTCAAAGAGCATAATGCTTACAAGTTCGGTAAAAAAATCAGTTGGGATATTCAAAAATCATTAAATTTTTGCATAGCATATAGGAAAGGTTCATTTAATAGGATTTGAGTAGTATTTCTTTCATCAAATAAGATTTTTTTGATTTGGAGTCATATTAAGAAAAGGACGAGATAATTATTATATTCGTAAAAGGTTTTGGTATTCCATTCTAGGGAAATTCTTGTTTAGAAATTCTACAACAAATGAATTAGAGCTGATTTTTATTTCTTGCATTTCTCTTTTTGTAAAGTAGTTCTTCATCAAAGAACTATGAAGTAATCTTTTCAGATTTTGAATTTAGGTTGTGGTAATGAGGGTTCAGCAATTAAAGTAGGATTTGATAGTTGATAATTTTTTTAGAATCATTGGTAAAAACAAAATTAAGAAAAAAAGATACAGATAAGAGGCTAAAAAAAATATAGAACTCAATTACAACATTTTGTACATTGTTGGTGAATTTAGCAAATATAGAGCAAGTACATTTAGAAAAAAATTATTATAAGTTTTTTTCATTTTAATTATTCCTTTCTATTTCTTTAAAAGTAGCAAAAATAAATAGGTCAATCAAATGTTGGTAAATGTGATTTGATTTTTATAGATTTATTAAATTAGATTCAATCCTCATAATGGTAAAAGCTCTAGAGTGACTCTAAAATACTCATTAAAAACAAATTGGGTGGCGTTTTATAATGTGATAAGAATTGGTCTTTTTCATCATTTCTTTTTGTTTTCTTAGCAGCTATGGAACATCTGAGCATTTTCTCATAATATTTGCGAAATCGTTTAAATCAGCATTCCATATATTGGCTGCATCTCTATATAGGCGTTTTAATTCTGGTGGTGAAATTGTGATTATCAGATGCATATTTTTGGCAAATAATCCTTATCAAAGGGGCGAGTAGCAGTATAGAATTTTCATGTAAAGATTGGATTTCAATGAAAAAATTCAATAGAAGCTATATAATATTTGATTGAATAGAACTGTATGTGGAATATTAACAAAGTTTTGATTATTTCTTTTGGCTATTTTTGATTCCTTTTTTTTCAAAAGCATTATTATTGGCGTAAAGATTTTTTTGAAATATTGTTTTTTTATTGGGATCTCATTGATAATATGATTTTGAGATTTTTGTGCATTTCATAATCAATTTTGTTGTTTCGTTTGAAAGATAATTGTTTTAATCTTCTTGAAGATTTTTCATTAGTAGGTAGTTCAGAACGAGGGGCTGGCATTGGTTTTATTGTAATATTGGTTAATGCGTTTTGATTGGTCAAAATTTGTATAATAACGGTCGGATTCAATGTTATTGTATATTGACACAATATTGTTTAGAAAGCTAGGTCAATTGAAAAAAATATCTTGAATTATCTTTCTTCGAACTTTTGGTTCTTCAGATTTCATAAATCTTGAAACATTTGATTAAATCATTTTGGACTCATCATAAACAAATTTGAAAACATTTTTACATTTGGTTGAGTTGATTGAATTTTTAAGATTATGAGATTTCTTTTTACATAGAGTATAAGTATAAAGTTGTTTATCTTCATCAGAGTCAATTTGTTTAGATATTGTCAATTTTTGGAAAAATAGAGTATATTATGAGCATTTTATCTTTATATTTAGGGATTCTTTTCTTTTTTTATTAGTTTTATTGTTAAAGGGTGAGATAAATTGTCAAAACTGGGCTGTTTTAGTGGATTTCTACGGGCGAAAATGAGATTGAAGTGCATGATAGTCAGGATTTTTTTAATTTTAGTAAAAAAGTGGACATTGTGATTGGCAGAGTTCTATATGATTTAGTTTCAAAAATAATATTGTCTAACATCATAAGGATTTGCGTTATATAGATTCTTGAGTTTTAAATGACATGAGTGCTTTAATTAAATCAAATCTTTCATCATCTGAATAGATAATCTCTTTTTCTATTAAATTCATAATCTTGACTCCTTTTTTTGTTAGATTTTGTGTTTTTTTATTGCAGTTTACACACATTATATTAAGTATGATGTACATAAAAATTGGATCATTAAAAAAATCCTTTCTGAACTTTTCTCTTTTTACAAGGTAAAAGGTATAAACGATCTTAAAAATAGAAATATTCTTGTAAAAAAAGTTCTGATAATAAAATTTGAAAATTTTGGTTTAGTCTTCGATTTTTAATTTTTCTAATTGATAATATTTGAAACTTTCAAATTTTTTGGATTAAAGAGTAATTTTGAAAAAAATCATATTTCACTAAGGGAAATTAAGTAAAATATATGAGTGGAAATGAAATTAAATTTATTATCTATCTTATAAGGGAGGGATGTGAGAATCAGTCCTCACGTAAAAAGGCAAGAAGAATATTACGAGCAAAATAAAATTTGGGACGAGCAGTGTTTAGATAGAGGCTGGATTGTAAGTGAGACTCTGGTATGTTATCTGCAGTATAACAATTGATGGCATCATGAATTGAAAAGAGTAGTGACTTTGTTAGGGTGATGTCATGAGAAAAGAAGAAAAAAATAAAGTGGCATATATTAGGGTGGCATAATGTAACAGAGCTTTCTATGTTGTTCTCTTTTGACAAGATAAAGGGAGACTTTAGTGAACTTTTAAAGTAGAAATATTCTTTTAGAAAAGTAAAAAGTAATAAATTCTGTAAAATTTCTTTTTCTATCTTGTAAATCATAGTATTTGAGCTGAATTTTTTGGATTAAAAGTGAAATTTTGAAAAAAATCGCATTTACAGGGACGTAACATTAGTCTTTTATCATTTTTAGAAATAGAATCGGATTCATCATGAATCGTGACAGATATTTTATCAGAATCACTTAGCATAAATGAAACAGAAAGGGGAATAATGAGGCATAATGGCATTAAAGATTGAACAAAAAAAGATTAGGAAAACAGACGATAGGTATTTACGAAAATTGAATTTCCATAAATAAGAAACAAAAATACAGAAATATTGGAAATCAGTAAGAACTCCATTAGGGATTGGACATGGTGAAAATTAAAATAATAAAAAAATTAAAATATTTAATAAAATGAAAAATCATTGTGGGAGCTTTCTAATCGTTTAAATGGCAAACAGTACAATATAAGGCATCTTTTTTTAAAGCACTAAGTCTTTCCAAAAGATTTTCTTCAGAACTCAAAGACGTCTTAAAACAGTATTCTAAAAATAAGTGCATAATAGTTAGGAGTAGTTCATTGATCTCTGAACTTTAAATTCAAAAGCTGAATTTCTTGTTTGATTTCTTTGTTTCTTCATGGGCGGCGTAAATCAGAGATAAAGTGCTGAAAGTTTTCAGCATCGTATCAAAGTCATAAAAGTATTTGTTTCAAAAGCATGTTCAGGTTGAGACGCAATCATAGCAATTCGTGAATCGAGGATACAAGTTCAAATCTTGATGGTCTAATAAGTAGTGCATAGGGATATGTTGGACGTCTTATGGTTGGGCTGTTTAAAAGAAACATACATACGAGTAAATTCGTTCTTCTTGCTGTTTGAGCTGGGAGCTCAAAAAATAGGGATAATTCTTCGTCAGTCATTGGTGATAAATGAAGTTTTACGATTTGAAAAGGGATTTCTGAATTTCAATGTTGTCTTTTGGTCGTGAAACAAAGGATATAAACTCAAGTCTGTTTGTTCTTTTTTTCTGTTTTTGTAATTTTATTTAAGTTGAGTCATTGTTTTATCTCTCTTTCATTTCTTTATGGTTATATTATATAATAAAGATTTCGATTTGTCAATATAAAATAAAAAAAGAAAGAAAAATTTTTCCCTTTCTTAGTAAATTTAGAGAGATCTGAGTAATTTAAAGGACGATTTGTGAGATCGTATTCATTTTATCAAAAAAATAGTCATAAAGTCAACATTTGGGTGCGATATAAAAAAATTAAAAAGGAGTAAGTTAATGGTAAAATATCATATAATTGAGGGGCGAGATTAGGTATGTAGCAAAGAGTACATTGTCGGCATGGAGTTACAATCCTCAGTTTGATGAGGGCTAGAAACAGATCGAGTCTTTTGCAGATAATTTGGAACGATGGATTTAGATTTGATAATACAATCGGAACAGACACAAGCGGAACGGTTGAGAATGAAAAAAATAAAAAAATAGTCATGAAGTAGAGTAAAAGATATGGTGGAGTAAAAACAAAGAGGTTTGGGTATGAGATGTTATATGAGATGTGGCGAGAGTCATTAGGATTAAGAAATGTTTTAGTACAAGATAAGAATGGTTCATGGCATGCAATCAATCAAAAATGGAGCTATTCAAATGTAGATGAAAATAAAATGAAAGAGTTAATCAGTAGTGAACAAAGGGGTAGAGGGTGATGACATGGCGTGAAAAATAAGTCAGAAAAAAATTCTGTCGATTTATTACAGTGACGAGTCTGATTCAATGTTTATTCAGGCTGGTGGGGAACTCTTGATGCGGGGCATGGTTGAAAATGGAGAAACACAATTGGTAGAGATTAAGAAAGTGCAAAGTCTGGTGGTGGAGTTTTGAAGGACTAGGAGTTGGGAGCGATGGTGGTTTTGGATTAAGGATGAAGATTACAGCGTCTAAAAGCTGAAATATTAGAACAAGTAGAAAAATTCAGAAATGATGAGTCTGGTAATCAATACAATCTTAAAGTTTCTAATTTCGTGAGTGAGCAATTCGTAGAGATTGGCAAAAGTGGAAGTTCTGAGTTTGTTTGTACAGATAAAAAGGGTGGGAGCATTTCAATAGATATGAGTCGTGGGGCACAAACAGTTGGTAAAGAATTAGTAAATAATGGATTTGTTGGTGATGCTTAAAATCAGGAGTAATCTAAAGTGAGTACATAAATTGGATAGTAGCATTTATAGATTAAGAGAAAATAAAGAAAAAGTCTATACAGGTGATTATGTAAAAAAGCAGGAGACAGGGAGTATTCCATTTGAGAACGACAAATCTAAAATGACAAAAGTTAGAAACAAAGTAAGAATTGGAGAATATTTGGTAAAAATGTTAAATGGGAAGATAAAGACAGTTATGGCGGGGCTAATCACGTTGATAAAATGGAATGGTTTGAGCCAGTTATGGGCAGGGGATATTAAAAAGTTAGAGATGAAGAATGGTAAAAAAAGATAGCATTAGAGCATCTTTTTTTGGATCAATCACAATTCATAAGTGAGTTTCATCATCGTTCATGTTTTTTTGTGAAAGATTAAATTTGTTATAAAGGTAATTCAATTTTATTTTTAATTGAACAATTCAATTTCAAAGTTTGGTTTTTCTTTAGTAAATATTCAATAATAGAAGTTCCATAATTCATTTTACGATGAGTACGATTTCAATGTATAAGTATCGTAAAATATGAGAGTTATAAGGTGTTAAGGAATAAGGAAAAGATAATAGTGTTGAACTTTCATCAAGAATGAAATAAGAAGAATTATCTAAGATTAAATCCTCAGCGTAGTTCATAAACAAGTTATTATAGTAGAGCTGTAATTCATCATAGAAATCAAACTCAATAAATCATCAAAGCAAAAAAATATATTAGATTGAATTTCAAGTAAATCTTTGAACAAATCATAGTCATCATCCTTATTTAGAAAACATTTTTGGAAAAAAAGAACTTTTGGGACGTGGAAGATTTTTGAGCGTGAAATGATTCTAATTTCTGTAAGGTAGTGGCGTAGGAGGGATTTTGGAACAGGCGATTTATATTCATTGAAGTTTTTCCCTTTTTTTCATCTTGATAGTCACAAAGATATAAATAGTCAGCATAATGAATTTCAGTCATCATCAAAATTCATCATTCGAGCAAAGTCGGAAAAACATAGAATTTTTTTCAAAAAGTGGACATTGAAGTGAGTTGAGCATTTGAAGTATAAATCATAAATGTGAAAGACAAGAATTTTCTCAGCATAAGTTAATTCGTTATATTGTTTTTTTTATTTGGGATAAACATATTGGTAGTCCTTTATTTTACAAAAAAACGTTCATAGTCATCATGGAAGCATAAAGCAGTCATAATGGAAAGTGCAATAAGTAAAGCAAATCCTCAATACGTTTCTTAACAATTCTTTTTAGTAGTTGTTTTATGGAGTAGAGTTAATTCTTTTAATTCATCATCTAAAAAAATGAATAGTTTAAATCCTTAGCAATTTTTTTCGATTTGCATGGCGTAAAGAACTTTCTCCCAGTTAGCTGTAACGTGTAGTCGAGTCATGAGGCGGTTGGAAGTTTTCATCAGTCAAAGTGAGGGGACTCTTTAAACAATTCTTTGATTTCTTCAATTGTTTCGAGTCGTACTTTTTGGAGTTTTTGTTCTTTAGGATAACATCAAATTCATTTTGTAAATGATAAATGAAACGAGTTTCATCATCGAGATTTCCATAGCATTAAGCAATAAGTAATTTCATCATCTGAATCATTAAAAATAGAATTTTTGAGTAAGGGACGTGATCAGAACGATAAGTTCAAAGACTTTTTCCAAGATAATTTTCTTTTTGATGAGGGACTCAATAACAGAAGCAATAGTTCGCAAATCTGGAGATTCCATATTTTTCATAGTCATTAAAGTTTAGGATTGTTTCAATATGTTGGTTTTTTTCTGTTTTCTTCATTTCTGCAATTTTTCTTTGTTAAATCAATTATCATTAGTTGAACTCTTTTCATATTTCCTTTATAGTTATATAATACAATAAAAAAATTTCAATTTGTCAACAATAAAATAAAAAAAGAAAATGAAGTTTTTGTTGGTTTCTTAATTTTAATATATAGAGGTTGTGGCAGTACAATTTTTCAAATATAAATTTTTCAAGAGCACGATTTTTTTAGTCCACAAGTTACAAATAGTATAAAATTTATCTCTTGTATCAATTTCTAAGTAGTAATCCTCATTTGGATAACGAATAAGGTCATTTTTAATCATTAACAAGTTATTGGGATTTGAATAATTCCATTTAGCATTCAAGAACTTAAATAAATTTGTTGAATATCCTAGTTTTTCTAAAACATCAATCATTTTCTCTAAAAACAGTATAGTATTTAAATTTAATAAAGAGCTTTTATCGTTTTTCAGTACAAGTTTTTTTCAATTTTTTTGGTCTAAATTTTGTGTGGCATGTAATTTTCTTTAGTCATGTTGAGTCAAAGCCGAAAAATTTTTGGGAGTGACAAGTAAGGAGCAATGAGTCAAATTCTTCATCATTCACTAACGAAAGCAGAACATCAATAATCATTGGGTCGGATAGTAATGTTGTCTGTCTTTAAATCAGTGCGGACATTCAGTAGAGCTAGCGGACTGCGGGAAAGCTACGGGTCAAGGTGATTTAGTAGTGAAGTTGAGGGAAAGCCAGTTTAAAGGGATCCGTTTTTCTTCAATACGTTCACGCAATTCTTCTAGTTGAATTTCTTTTTTTGAGTAAGTTTTTCTGTCATTCTTATTTCTCCTTAATTGTTTTGATTGTTTTTGTTTTTCAAGTTGAGCAGTAGTTTGAAATATTCATCGTAAATATTTATCGGTGGCATGTTTCTCGTTTAGTTCCATCAGTAAAGACACAAACAAAAGTTTTGATTTCATTGTTTGGTGGTACATTGTTCATTGTTTATCTTCCTTTTCGTTTCTTTATAGTTATATAATACAATAAACATTTTTGTTTTTGTCAACAGTTTTTAATAAAAAAATTTAAAAAAATAAAAAAAGGTAGTTTCAAGAAAAACTACTAAATTGTTGTTTTATTTTTTTCATAAATATTGGAGATGATTGTAATAGGGTGAATTATCTTCAATCAATTTGAGTAAAAGCAATTTTTTGTGGCGAGTTCGAAGCAAACAAAGCATGTTCATTGGCTAAAAAACACATTTGGTGATAGTGTTTCATTTTTGGTTTTAATTGGTAGAATATCATCAAAAAAATTTCTTGCATCTTTGTCAAGCAATGTTGATTGCATGATAATAGAATCTTCATCTTCAAGATAAAAGTCATAAAGCATAGCTACAAACACATCTTGTTTTGCATCTTCAAAAAAACAAGAATTTTGTCTCAACATTCTTTTTAACATCTGGGTCAGGCAGGGCATGGTCGAAATTTTGGTATCATTTATCTTTCTCATCGTAAAATTCAATCTTTGCAAAGTGTTTTTGGGTGTAGTGTTATCATAGTTTCAGTAGGTTCAATCTGTTGTAATTGTGAGAGCGTATATGTGGAGTTTCTGAGCTAACATATCAGTTATGAACATGTGAGACTTTTCCTGCAGTGATTTCTTCCTCAAAGTAAGGATTTTTCAAAAACAATTCTAGTCATATTTTGGCTTTCTATTCAATATTATCAGTGCATCTAAAACAGCATATTCATCTTCATAATAGTTATAGTTATAATCATTGAACTTTCTAATCCAATGTGAGACTTTCAAACAAAAGGTAGGTAATAGTTTCAAACGTTTCATCTTCAACACAAAAATAAACAGAATTTCGGTGCATCTTCTTGGATTGAACTTTCTTTAAAAAAATGTTGGCTTATCAAAGAGCGTTTCTAAAAATTTCTTTAGCAGTTTGGGTATCTTTAATAAGTGGATTTTCTTTAATCAAATATTGAAGTAGCGTTTCTGGTTCTTCATCTAAAATCTTGGTTTAATCATATTTCAAAGGCTTTCATAAAATTAAGGGTAACATGAAGTTTAAAGCGGTGGACAATTTTGTTGTTCTTCAAAAGTTTTCATAGTTAGACAGGGCAATCAAATGTGATTAAATTTGATTTTTATAGATCGTTAAATCAGATTTAGTCCTCATAATGGTACATCTAAAGTAGCTCTAAAAGTCTCATTTTACAAATTGGGTGGACTTTTTATAATGTGATTAGAATTGGTCGTTTCATCATTTCTTCTGTTTTTCTTGGCTATAGAACTTTGTCTGAACATTTTTCTCATGATGTTAGCGAATCCATTTAAATCAGCATTCCATATATTGGCTGGCATCTCTATATAAAACTCGTTTTAATTCTTCAAAGAAAAGTTATGATTATCAGATTCATATTTTTGGTAGTTCGTCTTTATCAAAGGGTGATTACAAGTGTGAACTTTCTTCAGTGAAAATAAGTTTCAATGACATTTAATAGAGCTATATAATAATTGATTAAATAACTTTTTATGGGGAATATTAACGAAATTTTGGTTGTTTCTTCAAAACTATTTTAATTTCATTCTTCAACTAGTATTATTTTCCAATAATAAGTTTTAGTTACATCTCGTCGTCAAAATAATTCAAAGTAGGGAATTTGTAATTTTATGAATCTCATAAGATATTTTATTATTTCTTTTTTTGAGCAAAAGACGGTCAAGAGATTTTTGAAGTAAAGACATTATAAAAGGTAATAAAGAACTTTCTTTTTGGAAGTGATTTTGTTATAATATTGGTTAATAGATTTAATCTTTTTGAAAACAAATTAAGATGGGATTGTCATCATTTGTAACAACAATGTAGCAAGGTTGTTTAAGAGCTGCAAATCAATAGGAAAGTGCTTTGATTTTGTTTGAACTTTATTCTCTTTTATTTCATAAATTGAATTCTATCACATAACGAACTGTTTTCGGTATGATTCTTATTTGTTGAGG
>BNJT01002151.1_pt1 | contig 20846 bp, 16 predicted proteins | sample 8540491 | NCBI WGS metagenome assembly BNJT01 (sample SAMD00202455, study PRJDB9452) | human saliva metagenome | host: Homo sapiens | reverse complement strand
GCCGCATTGCTCGTTGTTGGCAGCTCGGAGGTCGGCAAATTCAAGATGCAACGACTTCGCCTGCAATCGGCGCGTATACGCCGATGCGGCTGTCACAGACTCAACCACACCGGCTTGCTCTTCGGCAGCCAGGTTTGCACCGACTTCTGGCAGCTCGACGAACACGATGTCGCCCAACAGCTCTTGCGCGTGATGGGTAATGCCGACGGTGATGGTACCGTCTTCTTCAAGGCGCAGCCATTCGTGGCTGGCAACGTATTTCAGTTCTGCGGATGTTGCTCATGGTTTGATACTCCATTGATAGGGGGTTATTTTCAGACGGCATCTGCATGAATCAATATCCACAGATGCCTTGTTCAATGTTTTCTTCAAACGTCCGTATCGGACGACAATTAAAACCTGCTTTCAGACGACCCTTAACAAATAAAGGCCGTCTGAACCGATATTAATCAAACTGTTTTTGACCGTTACGGACAAACGGCAGCTTCAGTACGCGTACGTCCACTTCCTTGCCGCGCTATCAGCATTGCAAGCAGTATCGCCGTCAAAATCTTTCGATACGGGCGATGGCGATGATTGTTTCCAGGCTCAGCGAGAATACGCTGGTGGTTTCGCTGCCTTTGCGGCCTTTGTCGGTACAACAACGGCATGCGCGCGCAGGATGCCGCCTTGCCGAGCAGCAAACCGACCTGTTTGACGGCAACACCTTTTCTTTCAATGCCAATAATGTGGTTTTGATTTCGAAATCGGGGCTTTTGTCTTTCAAATCAACTGTCCAACCTATGCCTGTTTTTGAGGGCTGTGTCGTCCATATCGTTGCCGTAGAGGTTCATAATGGCTTCCATGCGCAGTGTCGCGTACGAGGTCGCAGGCTGTACGCCTGCTGCTTGCAGGGTTGGAGAATGAGTGACGGCCTGTAACGGGCAGAATTTGACGCTGTCTCGCCGGTAGTCTGTACGGGCGACAAACCAGTCGCTGCCCAAAGTCCGCGCCTTGGAACGGCTTTGAGGTTATGGACGACATCCGCCTATCATTCAGGGTTTTGACGCCAGGGAGTTTCGATGGCTTTTCGGGCCTTGTACGGCGAGCATGCCGAGGTCGCAGCGCGGATTGAAGGCAACGCCGAACTCTTGTCCGACTTTAGTGGAATTGCGCCGTGTCTCGCGGGTCGCCGCTGGACACGATGCGGTGGTTGCGTTTCGGGTCGTTGGTGCGGTAAACGACTCGAAATCGTCAACTCGCGCCGCGCTGCCAGCGTTGAGCAGCGCGGAATAAAGGGCTTTGCCGACAAAAGCGCGAGTTTGGCGACATCGTGGCAATCAATTTGCAGGAAAAGGCTTTTGCATTTGCGCTCACACGTCGGTAACGGCGCATATGGGATACGCGCTTTCAACACACCGGCATCGAGGTGCGCGCTATCGTGTCTCGGCGATTTGTGAACCATATCGGATGGGCAGCTCCCAGCCGGCAAATCTACCAGCTTCGCGCCTGCATCTTGATGGGCTGACGAAATGGTGGTCTTTCAGAGCAGTCATCTCAAGTTTCTACGATGTTCAGATGCCGCCCGCGCGCACCCAGGGTGCGCGGATGACCCTATCTGTCCTTGAACCTCAGATTTTCGGCCGTATCCGCACGATGGCAAAACCACAGTCTGCTGTTCACTGCTTTTGCGCGGTTGTCTGAATGGTGGTCTCAGACGGCCTTCTCTTCGGTGGACGTTATTCCAACGCCGCCTTCCAGATTGTTTGCTCCAGCGTGCGTCCCCATACCGAGTCGCTGATTTAAGGCGTCTGCGCCTTCGGTGGTTGCGCTGTACTTGTGAGTTGTCAACACCTCCCCGCACATTTCGATTGTGTCTTTGAATCGGCGGCTTTGGGCAAGTAGCCGATGAATATTTATGATGTGAAGATCCGATCTCTATTATTGGGGCGGCAAAACTGAGCGTTTACCAAATTGTTAGCAATGCGGCAAACGTTTCTGCAAAAAGTCTCAGCGCCGTCTGTGTCTTACCCGTTTTTCCTATATAATTCTTGTTTTTCGATCGATTTCAGCTGCGTCCATCATGAACTGCCTCAAACGCATCAAACCATCCTCTGCACGCTCTACCGCTACCGCTGCCTTGCCGAGCTGATTGCCCCGCTGGTCCGTCCGCTGGGCGCGGACTTCTCAATATGCTGCCGCAATCGTCCAAGTTCAAACACGAGACGCCCGCCGTGCGCCTGCGTCTTTGGCGTTTGGAAAGCTCAAAGCCGATTTTCATCACCCGACAGGTATTGTCCACGCGTCCTGATTTGATTCCGCATGATTACGCGGTCGAACTGGCAAGGCGCAAGACAAAGTGCTACCGTTTGACGCGCAGCTTGCGCTCGCAAATCGTAGATCTTAGGCCAATCCATCGACACTTTATACGCGGAATTTGAAACCGAGCTGCGTCGCCAGCGTCCATCGCCCAGGCACACAAAGCCCGCCTGCATTCGCGAACAGGTCGCAGTAAAGTCTGCGCCCCAAACCTTTTGCCCGTTATCGAACAGGATTTGTCGCTGATGCGCTCGGCGCAGGCTGCAGAGCGTCGTCTCAGACGAAGCGTTGCCTAGTCGCGCGCGAAGTCGTGTGGCCGACTTTGACAAATACCTGCACGACGAATCGGACTGATGCGCGAAGCCGCCAATGCCAGCCAGTCGGACGCAATTTCCAAACAGCAATGATGCTGATTGTGCCTGAAGGTGTTTTACGACTCACTGCACCAGCGAGGTGTCAGACCATCGAATGGATGGACGGCACGCGGTATCCGAGTACGGGCCAAACCCAAAGCCGACGGCATTGATTTGCGGTACAAACTTGCTGATTACGGCGTGGAAATCTTCTTCACGCAAGTCTTCCGCGATCGGCTTTTTCCATGCCGATATGCACCCCGGCGATATTCTGGTCGCCGCCGACAACCGCTACGATCGCTCCTCGATTTCGGCATCGTCGGCACGCTGGACCGACTACGATGCGCGCCATCTTGCCATCAACTTCCGCTCGCTTCTTCAACCGCGACTACCACCGCGTCGCCACCGCCCACATCGAATCGGGTTGCGTACCCGCCGACACGCGCGCGGTAGCTGGAAGCGGCTGTCCGCGCTGTGTACGAGCCTGCGTTCAACAAAACCGATTTTCGCGATTTCCTCGGCTTGCGCTGATGCGTGCCTGTTTGAAGCTCAGCCGCTTCGCGAGTCGAAATCCAGCCGCAAGCTGGTATTGCTGCACGCTGCTCACCATCGAAGGCTTGGGCCGCTGAACTCGATCCCGATTTGGACTCAGAAACCGCCGTCGTTTTTGTGGTGCGCTGGATGAACGGAACAGGTCGGCACAAAGCCCTTTGGCGCAACCTCAAAACGAAGCCCCCGACTGCGCGCAAATCATCCTTCACTGCCGCGCAAAAATCTCAGCGCGCTGGCTTGATGAAAACCGCCATCAGGAAATGCGCGATGCCTAGTGCATCTGGTCAAAGTAATATAACGCCAAAGCCTGTGGCTGCGTGTGATTGGTGGTTGTTTGCTGCTGATTTTGCATGTTTAAAGTAAACCGCAAATACAGCTTTTAAACGAGCACAAAGGCTGTCTGAAATCTGATTTCGACGGCCTTTATAGACCAGACCTATTCTCTCTCGTGCGGAACATGTCCGCTTTCGCGTCGATATGCCGTCTGAAGCGCAAACCGCGCGGTGCGGTAAAACGGATGCGGCGAGAATGGCGCGACACTTTGCGAAGCGAAAGATGCACGTCAGCAGCATCCGTACAATAAATTTTCGTCCGCCTGTCATTTCCAGCTTTACCACCACGGCGGCGGTCAACGGCGCGATTGGGTCGCGGCGGCAAGTGAATGCGCACGCAGAGCAAAACCGCGACACGGACGCGTCGCCCAGTTGTGCGAAGTAGGCCATGTGTTCGCCATCATCGCGTCGATGGTTAACGACGGCGTGAAGATGCCGCCGGAATGCCTCGCCCAATAGCTGAACACGGTCGCCGCCTCATTTTGCGGCGGTTGCTTTCACGGCGCTTCATACGCGCCTTTGAGAGCGCCGCGGCTTCGTGATAGCCCGTGCCATAGGTTTCTGCTTTGACAAAACGTACCGAGCAGTGCCAGCAAGATAATCGGCCATCACAAAGGCGACCACCAACAAATGACGGCGGATGGAACGTGCCAGCGTACCGGCGCGCATGCCGCGCCGCGATACAAAAAGCTGTCGAACAATCCAGCCAGCCACGCCGCAGGCTGATACCCGACACCGCGGCACATCAGCATGTTTGGCAGCCCAAAGCCCTCGAAACCCTGAGAAAGCCTACGGGTCAGTGCTGTATCGCCACTCTTGAAATGAAACCGGCCGCCAACACGCCCATCAGGATTTGGCGTTCCCAACCCACGGCACGCCGCGCCCCACCCTTCGATGGCAAAGACACCACGCCGGCCAAAGGCGCGTTAAGCAACGCCGCCGCCACTGCGCCGCACCGCGCAGTACCTGTAACCGTTTTCCTGCATGCAACGCCAGCTCGAGCTATACACCATGCGCCCCAAGCGTCGCAGCGACCGCCAGAACCCACTGTAAGCAGACGGCCCTTTCCTCGCCGATCAGACGCGCCCAGCAACAGCACATGCGCCCAAAAACGTCAGCGGAATCTTTGAAAAAGGTTTCGCCCAGACGAGCAAACGGGTTTTCTTGCGCGCCATATAAGGCAAAGACAAAGATAGCGATTGACCTGCGGATACCGCGCCGGAAGTGGTACGGCGCAAATATGCGCGTAAACCATGAGCGGTAAACCCAGCGGCAAAGCCACCCACGCAACCACGGATATTTTCAGCACGCGTTCCAGACTCCAGCGCCAAACTGCCAAGTACGCAAACATCAGCCGTCAGGGCACCAGCGCCGAGCCTGCCAGCAAAACAGAAAGGGCAACGCTCTGACGAGGCGTTTGGTTTGGCGGATTTGTGTGGCGAGGCGCGCCGCCCAAGTCTGGGGAAATTTCCATCATAGGCACAGAAAGTTTCACGTGTTCAGACGGCCTTGATACTGCTCAGACGCCGTCCGAACACATACGATAGCGCTCTGGCGCAATCCGCGTTAATCGACACGATACCTTCTGCGACAAACGTGGTATAGACGGCTGCCGTCGCGTCGCTGCGTCGCTGCAAAATCGATGCGGACGGTGATCGGACGGTTCAGCACCGCTTCGTCCTGCTTCGCATAGCTTTTCCGCGCGTGCCGCTCGTCGGGCCACCAACGTCATCCAGCCACATTTCGCGAAAGCATCGACGTCCAAGTCTTCAATACCGGCATAGCTGACGGCAGCCAACAGACGGCCCAAGCTCGACCGGAGTGCAAAGAAAGTAGCCACCAAAGGCGAATGGAAGCGACGGCAGATAAGCCACTTTGCGCGCCTCTTCGCGGTTTTCGCGTAGCACTTCAATCGTGATGAACTTGGTCGCACCTCGCCATCACGGACAATCGCTCGCGCTGCGCCAGTTTCTCAGCTATGAACCGCCAGCAGGTGAGCTGCGTATAGCGCGGATCGGCGAAATTGTCGATTTCTGCCCTGACCGCAACGGCCTGTCGCCATACGATCATGAGCTGTACCGTTGGTACTGGTATCGCCGTCCACGCACGCATTGAAACTTTCATCCGCGATTTCAGTGTCATCAGCCGCAAAAACGGTTGGGACACTTTGGCAATACCGCGCGTATCAAACGACAACATGGTCGCGCGTTCGGATGAATCATGCCCGAGCCTTTGGCGATACCTCGGGTGGCGCGGACTGTGTGGTTTCGCCGACCAAGCCTCTGCGTGAAGCGGCTTTCGCGGTACAGCATCCGTCGTCGCGATGTGCACGCGCCGCGTCCGACCAGAATGCAGGGCGCACGTGCGGCAAAGCGGCCACAATTTTATCCACAGGCAGCGGCTCCAAAATCACGCCGGTCGAAAACGGCATGATCTGATTGATTGGCAGCGACCTGTCTCCGCCGCCGCCGCGCACACTTTTAATCGCGTCCAGACGGCCTTTAGTGCCGGTACCCGCATTGGTATCTGCCTGCATTGATAACTAAGGCACACACGCCGTCTTGTCAAACAGATGACTTTAGCGATATGCACCGGCGCGGCGCAGAAAACGGTTTTGCGTAAACACCGCGCCCACCGTATGTCCGCCGCCCAACACCATCTAGCGTCAAATCGTCGCGGTCTTGTTGCTTGCGATCGCCAGCACGGAGCTGTCGCATCTCATCAATTCGTCTGCACGTTTTTCAGTCAAATTTACAGCCATATCATTTTCTCCCGTTTTACACTATTTTCAGACGGCCTAAACGCTATACGCCCAATAAGGGAATCAAGATAGGCAATACCGCCGTCATTACGCCGCTGAGCGTCGTTTGCCGGCATATGCGGGCCATACGGCGGCCGTGTATTCAAAGACGCCGCAATACCCATCGTATGTAGGCTGTACCCAAAGACATTCCCACTCGAAGAAGGCATATACAACGTCCCTTTCAACACTTTATATCCGGCCATCTGTCCAAAAAGTCCGGCACATCACTGCTGCCGTAATCGCCGGAATACCGCCGACCGATGCCGTGATTTCGATTCCGAATCGGGTTAGTCACGGATCGGAAGCCAGCGACAAAATCCACTCGCGCTGGAAGCGCCCAGCCATTTGGCGAAAATACACGCCTGCAATAATCGCCTCGTCACGCTGCCCGCCAACTGGCGATAACACCACCGGCAAACCACTGGCTGCGGATACGGTCCCACTTGATAAAGCGGCACCGCCAGCAACACGACTGCCGGTTTCAACCAAAAATCGATAAACTGTGCTGACGTCGTGATACAGCTCGTAATCGATGGCAAATACCTTCAACAACCCATCATCACCAGCGTACTGATCAATACCGGATTACACAGCACATTCCCCTGCGCGCCTGAATCTGCACCGCCAAAGCATACACGCCAAAGTCAGGAACAGCATGACTGAGGCAGACGCAACAGTCCTGTCTATATTCATCACATCCACCTCCTGACCCACTCCATGCACTTTGCCGGTCACCAACAATACGCAGATCGTACCGCCGATTGTGGCCGTCAAAACTCGAAAACCAGTCGTTTGCAATCACATCCAAATAGCTGATGACGGCCACGCAAGGCGGCACCAAAAACAGAGCCAGGTTTGCCATCAAAATGTCCGCCAGCTCCCTCCACCCAAGACAATTTGACCCAGCCGGCCTGAAGCGCGACAAACAGCAAAGCCCATGCCGACAATGCTGCCCGGCAGCTTCAACATCTGTAATCCAAACGGCTGCCTCGCCCAAAGCCAGGCAAACCCAATACCACCAATAAAGGCATCGAATAATATTCATTGCTCGGTTTCTCCTTATCCTTTTCAGACGGCCTCAAAAATTTATTAATCATTGAATCATATCGTTACAGGCGGTCTGACAAGGAAGAAACGCCTCCCTTCAAGTTTAATGAAAGATAAGCATGATTAGCTCAGCGGGGATTTGACTAGGGCAATGCAAACCCCTACCCTGCTTTTTGTCTTTAACGGCTGCCGCAAACCGGGCATTCGGGATTGTGTCTCACCCCGTATTGCTGCGCATTTTCCGCTCAACGCGTTATAGGTAGAAAGTTTGCCGTGCGACGGCGCACCGATACCGATCAGCACTTTAAGCGCCTCGGCGGTTTGAGTCGTTCCGATAACGCCGACCACGCGAAAAACGCCGAACAATGCACAAGCGCGTCGCTGGCTTGTTCGCCGTCAAAACAGGCAGGCAGTACAAGGCGTATCGGGAAGATCGGACGGTCACACGGCGATTTGTCCGTCAGCCGACGGCCGCGGCGGAAACCAAAGGCGTGGCGCGCGGGCAACGGCGGCGCGCTCGACCGCCTGGCGCGTGGGATAATCGTCGGAACAATCGAGGATGATGTCGGCGGCGTTTGCCACTCGATGCTTTAGCCTTCATCGAGAAATTCGGCGATGGCTGTACGTGTGTTTGGCTGTTGATCTGTTCTCAGACGGCCCCGTGCATGACCAAAGCCTTGTTTTCTACGCTGATGTCGGCTTCGGTAAACGTGATTTGGCGCTGGAAGGCTGGTCTCGTCGACGGTATCGGCATCGGCAATCGTCAGGCGTGCTGATACCGGCGGCGGCAAGATACGGCAAGGCCGCCGCACCCAGCCCGCCGCAACCGACAACGAGCACATGGACGGCTAAGAATTTTTCTTGGCCTTCGATACCGATTTCGTCAAGCAGGATATGGCGGCTGAACCGCAGGAGTTGTTGATCGTTCATCATATTAAGGCCGTCTGAAACCCAATGTTCAGACGGCCTGAGTGATTTAGAAATTAATATTTTCGTATGCGTTGTCAAACAGGAAAGGACGGCCTTCGCTACTGGTTTCAGATTCGAGGCGGATGCCGCTGAGCATCATATTACGGTCAACGTCTTTCATCATGTCGTAAACGCTCAAGAGCGCCAAATTGAGGCCGGTCAGGGCTTCGGTGGCAATGCTGCCGTTGCTGCTCGCTTGGACGGTCAGCGTGGCCTTCAGGCAGGCCAACTCAACGTTAATATCGAAATCAACCCTGCACGCCGATGATGCGTACCGGGCAGGTGCAGCGGAATCAGGTTGGCGGTCTGTTTGATGCTCTGAATGGCGGCAACGCGGGCGATGGTCAGGATACTTGCCTTTTCGGTGGCATTCTCTATCAACACCCTTATCGCCTGCTGGCTCATGTTGATGGTACCGACGGCGACGGCGGTGTGTTGCTCAGGAAAATCGGGCTGGTTGGGAAATTCAATCATGGGTTTCTCGCCTCTGTTTTGATGGGCAATATTTTACGGCATTTTACAGACAGCGACCACGCGGCGGATACAGACGGCCGTTTTCCGGTTTGAAATGTATCGGATGTTACCATTGGCAGTTTATAAAAATCTGCTATACAATGGATTCACGATACACCCAAATTAACATTTAAATAAGAGAAAAATCATGCAACTGCATATCTTAAATAATCCAAAAGATGCCGCTCTGGCAGCGGATGCGGAATTTTTAAAACAGTCTCTTTTCAATCTGCTGCATGAGGAAGCGTCGCCTTTGGTGGTCGAAACCGTTAAGTTATTATCGACTTCAGACGACAGCGCTGCCTTGATTGAGAAGGTGTTGCCGCAATTGGACGAACAACAAACCCACGATTTAACCTTGGCCTGCGGCCTGTTCGCGCAGATTTTGAACATCGCCGAAGACGTACACCACGAACGCCGCCGCCAAATCCACGAAGAGGCCGGACACAACAGCGCCGAAGGCAGCCTGACGGAAACCGTGCGCAAGCTCAAAGCTGGAAAAATCAACGGAAAAGCGGTGCAACAACAACTGGACAACACTGTCGTTACTGCCGTTTTGACCGCGCACCCGACCGAAGTGCAACGCCAAACCGTCTTAAGCTTCAACCGCCGCATCCGCGCGCTGTTGCCGCAACGTGAACGCTGTACCAACCCTGACGCGCTGGCTCAGTTGCGCCGCGAAATCGACACTGTCCTTTTGGGTCTGTGGCAGACCAGTGAAACGCGCCGCCACAAACTCAGCGTCAACGACGAAATCAACAACGGTGTATCCATCTTCCCAATGAGCTTCTTTGAAGCCCTGCCCAAGCTCTACCGTACGATGGAACGCGATTTTCAGACGGCCTATCCCGGCGTCCGCGTTCCGAATATCCTCAAAATCGGCGGCTGGATAGGCGGCGACCGTGACGGCAACCCGTTCGTTTCTGCCGAAACCTGCGTTTTGCGTTCAGACGGCATGCCGACGCAGTGTTCCGTTTCTATCGCGGCGAACTCGACAAACTCTACCGCGAATTGCCGCTCTCCATCCGCCGCGTCAAAGTCAACGACGACGTGATGACACTGGCCGCCCTCTCACCTGACGAAGAAATCGCCCGTACCGAAGAACCCTACCGCCGCGCCATCGCCTACATCATGGCACGTGCCATGGGCAAAGCACACTCACTCGGTTTGGGCATGGGCTGCAAATTCGGCTTCCTCGAGCCTTATGCTACAGTCGAAGAATTCCTCACCGACCTGAAAAAACTGCAACGCTCGCTCCAGGAAAACGGCAGCCAACTGCTGGCAGAAGGCCGTCTGGCCAATATTATCCGCAGCGTATCCGTGTTCGGCTTCCACATGATGTCGCTCGACCTGCGCCAACACGCAGGCAAACACGCCGATGTGGTTGCCGAGCTTTTCCAACACGCAGGCTTGGAAGACTACAACAGCCTGAACGAAGAGCAAAAACAAGCCGCCCTGTTGCGCGAATTGAGCCATCAACGTCCGCTGTACAGCCCGTTCATCACATACAGCGACCATACTCGTCACGAACTGGCAATTTTCAACGAAGCGCGCATAATCAAAGACGAATTCGGCGAAGATGCCGTCACACAAAGCATTATTTCCAACTGCGAACAACCCAGCGACCTGCTCGCCTTGGCATTGCTGCTGAAAGAAAGCGGCCTGTTGGTGGTGGAAAACGGCAAACCGCACAGCCGCATCAATATCGTGCCTCTGTTTGAAACCATCGAAGCGCTCGAAAACGCCTGTCCGGTCATGGAAACCATGTTCCGCCTCGACTGGTATGACACCCTGCTCGAAAGCCGCGGCAATATCCAAGAAATCATGCTGGGCTACTCCGACTCCAACAAAGACGGCGGCTACGTTACCAGCTCATGGTGTCTGTATCAGGCCGAATTGGGCTTGGTCGAACTCTTCAAAAAATACGATGTCCGCATGCGCCTGTTCCACGGCCGTGGCGGCAGCGTAGGTCGCGGCGGCGGCCCTTCTTACCAAGCCATCTTGGCGCAACCTGCGGGCAGTGTTGCCGGACAAATCCGCATTACCGAGCAAGGCGAAGTCATTACCGCCAAATACGCCGACCCGGGCAATGCCCAACGCAACTTGGAAACCTTGGTTGCCGCGACTTTGGAAGCCAGCATCCTGCCGGACAAAAAAGACCCTGATGACAAACTGATGCAGGACTTGTCGGACGTATCGTTCAAATACTACCGCGAACTGATTACCCACCCCGACTTCATCGACTACTTCCTGCAAACCAGCCCGATTCAGGAAATCGCCACCCTCAACCTCGGCAGCCGTCCCGCCAGCCGCAAAACCTTGGCGCGGATTCAGGACTTGCGTGCAATTCCGTGGGTATTCTCATGGATGCAAAACCGCCTCATGCTGCCGGCTTGGTACGGTTTCGGCAGCGCAGTGGAAACCTTGTGCGAAGGTAATCCCGACACACTGGCCGCCCTGCGCGAACATGCCCAAAGCAATCCGTTCTTCCAAGCCATGCTCTCCAATATGGAGCAAGTAATGGCAAAAACCGACATCACCTTGGCGGAAAACTATGCCGGCTTGAGCGAATCGCCCGATAAAGCAAAAGTCATCTTCGGCATGATTAAGGAAGAATACCAACGCAGCCGTAAAGCACTGCTTGACTTGCTGCAAACCGAAGAGCTCCTGCGCGACAACCGCAGCCTCGCCCGTTCGCTTGCCTTGAGGATTCCATACCTGAATGCCCTCAACGGCCTGCAAGTCGCCATGCTCAAACGCCTGCGTAAAGAGCCCGACAATCCGCACGCGCTGCTGATGGTTCACTTGACCATCAACGGCGTGGCGCAAGGTTTGCGTAATACCGGTTAAGGCAGCATGGAAAAAAGGCCGTCTGAAACAATTTTCAGACGGCCTTTAAACTAACTGCGAACCGCAGAAAAGGTTTTACCCACAAGCCTCATACTGTTTCTCAACCTGCTTGCCACTCTGACCCTATTCATTTAACTTACCCTGTATTTCAGACTATTTGGAGAAATAGCAGATAACCCTCTGCCAAATCAATATGTTCACTGAAGCATAACAACCGCTTCAGCATGGTGGATGGTTGACCTACTGACATACCTTACCGCGGCACTGCCCCATATCGCCGCACAATAAGCTTTCAGACAACCCTGAGGCCGTCTGAAAAACAAAAACATCTCACACCAAGGCAACTATCAATATGTTTGACATTGTATTTATATTGTTATTTGGCAGGCTTCAGCCCCACAAAACACCCGACTCATCCGACACGCCCGTCCCTTTTGGGAGTTCGGCTGCAGGCTCAGCTTTAATTTATTTATGCATACGCATAGGGACAATCATCCTTTATGGTTCGATTTCCAAAGCCATTGACAGCCTCCCCCTCATTCTGTTTCAAACAATCTGCATGTTCGGCTGTTTGGTTTTGTATTTCAAAATGTTACGTACCGCATCCAACCCGAAACACCGTCAGATGATTTATTGGGTACTGGGCATTCTTTTGGGTTTGATCTTAAGCCTCCTATCCGAAAAATTGTTTTATTTAATGGCTTTATTCATTTACTCATTCTTCAGAAGCACAATAAGCTGAATGCCTGCTCCCTCTTTTTTCAGACGGCCTTTTATTATAAGAACACACCAGCATTGCGGCTGTTTTGAGTACCTCCACAATATGCTATAATCCGCCGTTAAACTTTTATCTTTTCAGGAAAAACCATGAGCTTGAAATGCGGCATCGTCGGTTTGCCCAACGTCGGCAAATCCACCCTCTTTAACGCGCTGACCCAATCGGGTATCGAAGCGGCAAACTATCCTTTCTGTACCATCGAACCCAACGTCGGCATCGTTGAAGTCCCCGATCCGCGTATGGCCGAATTGGCAAAAATCGTCAATCCGCAAAAAATGCAGCCTGCCATCGTCGAATTTGTCGATATCGCCGGTTTGGTTGCAGGTGCGAGCAAAGGCGAAGGCCTGGGCAACCAGTTCCTTGCCAACATCCGCGAGACTGACGCGATTGTTAACGTCGTACGTTGCTTTGACGACGACAACATCGTTCACGTTGCAGGCAAAGTCGATCCGATTGCCGACATCGAAACCATCGGCACCGAGTTGGCACTGGCTGACTTGGCCAGCGTCGAAAAAGCCATCGTCCGCGAAGAAAAACGCGCACGCTCAGGCGATAAAGACGCGCAAAAACTGGTCGATCTGTGCAAAAAACTGCTGCCTCATCTGGACGAAGGCAAGCCTGTACGCTCCTTCGGTTTGGACGCAGAAGAACTCGCCATGCTCAAACCGCTGTTCCTGCTGACCGCCAAACCTGCCATGTATGTCGGCAACGTTTCCGAAGACGGTTTTGAAAACAACCCGCACCTCGACCGCCTGAAAGAATTGGCTGCAAAAGAAAAACGCGCCGGTTGTGGCCGTTTGCGCCGCGATGGAAAGCGAAATCGCCGAATTGGAAGACGATGAAAAAGCCGAATTCCTCGCTGAAATGGGCTTGGAAGAACCGGGCCTGAACCGCCTGATTCGTGCCGGCTACGACCTCTTGGGCCTGCAAACCTACTTCACTGCCGGCGTAAAAGAAGTCCGCGCCTGGACCATCCACAAAGGCGACACTGCGCCACAAGCCGCCGGCGTCATCCACACCGACTTTGAACGCGGCTTCATCCGCGCCCAAGTTATCTCCTACGAAGATTTCATCGCTTTAGGCGGCGAAGCCAAAGCCAAAGAAGCAGGCAAAATGCGTGTGGAAGGCAAAGAATACGTCGTACAAGACGGCGATGTGATGCACTTTCTCTTTAACGTATAAACCCAGCGTACCGCTTTTTCAGACGGCCTTTTCTAAGACATGAGGCCGTCTGAATTTATTTTCAGACGGCCTCATGTCTTGAAATATCAACAAAACATCATCTCCATAATAAATGCGGGCATAGCCCGTAATTTTTCTTTCTTAAAATCTCCCATTTCTTGCCGACACCTTACCTAAAAATAGCGCAAGATTACATCATCAATAACAATACCATTGATATGACAATAAACAATTAAACAATACCACATCGTATTGATTCATTATAAAAACAACATATTAAATATTGTGTTGAAACTATCAACTGTATTCCTACTCTAATCTATTACTATTCAAACGCATATCATCAGCAATCATTCTAAGAAGGCAACAAACTGCCCAGTACTGACAAACGATGGCTGACCTCCGAAATGCTGCCATTCTCGGCAGGAATCACTTTTCAGACGACGCCATCAAAATAAACTAATTAAAATCAAAATATTATGAGCAAAGTTTTATCTTACCGCCCAGATATTGATACATTGCGTGCCGTTGCTGTTCTATCCGTTGTCGTTTTCCATATTGAAAAAAACTGGCTGCCTGGCGGCTTTCTTGGTGTTGATATCTTTTTTGTCATTTCCGGCTTTCTGATCACGATGATTATCCATCGTGAAATGAGCAGCGGGGTTTTCTCGTTCAAAAAATTTTACATCCGCCGTATCAAGCGGATACTGCCCGCATTTTTTACCGTATTGACGGTAACGCTGATATGCGGCTTTCTTTTATTCACCAAAGATGATTTCTTCCTTTTATGGAGGACAGCCCTATCCACCTTGGGATTCATCTCCAATATCTTTTTTGCAAAGGGTCAGGGCTATTTCGACCCCATACAAGAAGAAAAACCCTTGCTTCACATTTGGTCTTTATCGGTCGAAGAACAGTATTATTTCGTCTTCCCGATATTGCTGTTACTGGTTGTCCGCAAAAGCTGGCGCACTCAGTTTGCCTTCCTCATCACGCTATGCGTATTCAGCATCTTGGCTTCTTTTATGCCGACTGCACTGGATAAATATTACCTTCCCCATCTGCGCGCCTGCGAAATGCTGATCGGCTCGTTGACGGCAGTGTGGATGCAATACCGGCAACAACAAGGGATGGATACCGGCAATCAATATGCAGCGGCAGGCGCATTACTTTCCGTATGCGTACTGTTTGCCTGCCTGTTTACCTATACAGAAAAAACCGCCTATTTCCCGGGGCCTGCCGCCATGATTCCTTGTTTGGCCGCAGCCGCATTCATTTACTTCAATCAATTTGAACACCGGCTGAAAAAATTTTTCCAATGGAAGATTACTGTCGGTATAGGCTTGATTTCCTATTCACTGTATCTGTGGCATTGGCCTGTATTGGCTTTTATGAGATACATCGGTTCAAACAATCTGCCTTCGTATTCGACTGCGGTCGCGATTGTCTTAATGTTTGCACTCTCTCTGCTTTCTTATTATTGTGTCGAGAAGCCGTTTAAAAACTGGAAAGGCTCTTTTGCCCAATCTGTGACATGGGTTTATGCCGTCCCCATGCTTGTTTTGGCCATTACGCCTTTTCTTGCCATGAAGCTCCCGTTTATGGAGCAATACGACCGTATGGGATTGGCGCGTTCCTACACTTCTTGTCACAACAATACCGATAAACAGTGTATTTGGGGCGATACCGACAAACAGCCGGAATTACTGATTCTAGGCGATTCGCATGCCGACCAATATAAAACGTTTTTTGATACCGTCGGCAAAAAAGAAAAATGGTCGGCAGCGATGGTTTCTGCGGACAGTTGTGCCTATGTAGAAGATTATGCCGCACCCGTATTCAAGCAAAACGCCTCATGCCGTGCCGTTTATGAGTACGCCAAAGAACATCTGCCCCAATACTCAAAAGTGCTTTTGGCCATGCGCTGGGGAAGCCAAATGCCTGAAAACAGCCACTCCCTTGCTTACGATGCCGATTTTTTCAAAAAATTCGACCTCATGTTGCAAAAACTTTCTTCGGAAAAACAAGCGGTTTACCTGATGATAGACAACCCTAATCTGTCATACAACGGCTTGCGCGCCTATATTCTGTCTTACCGCATACCGGGATTTAGTCAGAATCTTGCCATTGATGAAACAGTCACCTCAAAAGGAAATGAACGCATCAAAGAATTAGCAGAAAAATATGCCAATGTGCACATTATCGATGCCACTGCCTATATCCCGGAAAATTTCAAAATCAACGGATTGCCGGTTTATTCCGATAGAGACCACATCAACCCTTACGGCGGCAGAGAACTGGCCAAGCGTTTTTCTGAAAAACACACGCTTCTTCAGTAAGCCATAGCCATTCATCCGATGAAATTTGTTACAATTAGCAGTTTGTAAAACTGCTAATTTTTTTGGAAGATAACAATGAGCGTCATCAAAGACCCTACAATCGCGTGGCTTAATCGCGCAAACTACCGACATCGAAGCCTTAGACGCTTTGCTAAACGAACAAAAAATTTCCTCTATTGCGGTTTTGACCCGACAGCCGACAGCCTGCACATCGGCCACTTGCTGCCTGTATTGGCATTGCGCCGTTTCCAAAAAGCAGGACATACGCCGATTGCTTTGGTGGGCGGCGCGACCGGCATGATCGGCGACCCAAGCTTTAAAGCCGCCGAACGCAGCTTGAATTCTGCCGAAACCGTTGCCGGCTGGGTAGAAAGCATCCGCAACCAACTGACCCCTTTCTTAAGCTTTGACGGCGATAACGCGGCCATTATGGCCAACAACGCCGACTGGTTCGGCAGCATGAACTGCCTCGACTTCCTGCGCGACATCGGCAAGCATTTCTCCGTCAACGCCATGCTGAATAAAGAATCCGTCAAACAGCGTATTGAGCGCGACGATGTGGGCATTTCCTTTACCGAGTTCGCCTACTCCCTGCTGCAAGGCTACGACTTTGCCGAATTGAACAAACGTCATGGCGCAGTCCTGGAAATCGGCGGTTCCGACCAATGGGGCAACATCACTGCCGGTATCGACTTGACCCGCCGTCTGCACCAAAAACAAGTATTCGGCCTGACTCTGCCTTTGGTAACCAAATCAGACGGCACCAAATTCGGCAAAACCGAAGGCGGCGCGGTATGGTTGAACGCGAAGAAAACTTCTCCGTATCAGTTCTACCAATTCTGGCTGAAAGTCGCCGATGCCGATGTGTATAAATTCCTGAAATACTTCACCTTCCTGTCCATCGAAGAAATCGATGCCATCGAAGCCAAAGACAAAGCCAGCGGCACCAAGCCAGAAGCGCAACGCATTCTCGCCGAAGAAATGACCCGCCTGATTCACGGCGAAGATGCCCTTGCCGCCGCCCAACGCATTTCTGAAAGCCTGTTTGCCGGAGACCAAAGCAGTCTGACCGAAAGCGACTTCGAGCAGCTGGCACTCGACGGCCTGCCGACTTTGAAGTTTCCGAGAGCCTCAACGTGGTGGAGACTTTGGTAAAAACCGGTTTGGCGTCTTCCAACAAAGAAGCGCGCAGCTTTGTAAACAGCAAAGCGGTTTTGCTCAACGGCAAACCTGCTGAAGCCAACAATCCGAACCATGCCGCTGAAAAACCTGACGATGCCTACATGCTGACCGACGAACACAAACGCTTCGGCAAATACACCATCGTCCGCCGCGGCAAACGCAACCATGCTTTGTTGGTTTGGAAATAATCTTTAAACATTAAACGCATCGTTTAAAATAATTATGCCGTCTGAAATCAGCCACGCTTTTTTCAGACGGCATTTTCTATTGATGATATTCAGTTTTTCAAAAAGAAAGGACAGGTTCTGCACCTGCCCTTCTATTAAGCCAATTTCCTTAAGAAACTTTTATCTCGTGCTTACTGCAAACGCTCATTTTCTTGACGGACGGCATTCACCACATCCGCGCCAAACAAAGCGTTGACATCGGTTTCATCAAACACATACTTGGTATGACAGAAATCGCAATCGATTTGAATGCTGCCTTGTTCTGCCACCACACCGCCGACTTCCTGACCACCAAGCATCAACAGCATATCGCTGACTTTGCCGCGAGAGCAGGTGCAGGCAAATTCAATGGCTTCCGGTTCAAAAACTCGGGGCGGGGTTTCATGGTAAAGGCGGTAAAGGGCGTGATGCGCATCCAAACCGGTCAATTCTTGCGGAGTAAGTGTTTGCGCAAGCGTAGTCACATGCTCCCACGCGGCATCATCCAATTCTTCTTCCGGCAGACGTTGCAGCAATAATGCGCCTGCGGCTTGGTCGTCGGCAGCAAGCGTAATATAAGTATCGAGCTGCTCGGAACGTTTCATATAGTTGACCAACATTTGCGCAATGCTGTCGCCTTCCAGAGGAACAACGCCTTGCCACGGGTCGGCATCTTTAGGCTGATGGGTCAAAACGAACACGCTGTTTTCGCCCAACAGCGCAGTCAGGCTTTCATCATCACGGATTTCAGCAGTTCGTCCCAACGCGCGGTAGCGCGGACAGTATTTTCAGAAGTCGCTTCCACCACCAACATTTTCAGACGGCCCTGACCTTGAACCTGAACAATCAGCGTGCCTTCGTTTTTAAGGTTGGCAGACAATAAAGAACCGGCGGCCAACAATTCACCCAATGCGCGACGAATGGCGACAGGATAATGTTTTTGGTTGACGATGTGGTGCCAAACCTTTTCGAGGCGGATGTGCATGCCACGGATAGGCATATCGTCGAAGATAAAGCGTGTACGGATATCGCTGTGATTTTGTGTCATGTCAGTCTCTGAAAATAAATCAATGAATGCCGCTTATATGGTTGCAGCGGCGGATAAATCAAGCGAAACCGTGTTTGATGTTTTTCTAGTTTGTTTGGAAACAAGGGTTTAACGCAAAATAACAGCAGTTTTTTTGCCAAAAAGACGGTTTTTGAATACAATCAAGCAGATAACAAGAGAATGATACGGGATAACATCTCAGAAACCGGCAATGTGCCTGCAATCGGCAGGGAATGCCTTCTGAAACGGAAGTTTTTATAATGAATTTTTTACTCCGGCTCGCAGCAGTTTGGACTTCGGTCGCCATGCTCGCGAGCGTCAATTTTTTTCTTACGCCGATGATTTGAAAAACCTGATTACCACCCGTCAGCGTGTTTTTAAAACCAATTCAACGACAACGCCAACGTTTACGGCAATACGCGTCAGGCAACCCCCTGTCCACCCCTGTCAATACATACCCGCCCCAAGCAACAATACGCGCGCACCTTCAGGTAATTCAGACGAATTGATCGGCAGTGCCATGGGCTTGCTCGGCGTAGCCTACCGCTACGGCGGCACATCGGCTTCTACCGGCTTTGACTGTAGCGGCTTCATGCAACACATCTTTAAACACGCCATGGGTGTAAACCTGCCGCGCACCTCTGCCGAACAGGCGCAAATGGGCGTTGCCGTAAGCCGTTCGGAATTGCAGCCGGGCGACATGGTCTTTTTCCGCACCATGGGGCGCGGCCGTATTTCCCACGTCGGCCTTTACATCGGCAACAACAATTTCATTCATGCGCCGAGAACAGGCAAACGTATCGAAATTACCAGCCTCGGCCATAAATATTGGAACGCGAAATACGCCTTCGGCCGCCGCGTGAAGAAAAACGATCCATCCCGTTTCTTGAATTGAGGTGCATGATGGCGATGCCGCAAATGCCTAAATGGTATGACGATGACGGTCAGATTGTTTCCTGCACCGAAAAAGTCAAAGTCATGACCGAAAACTTGAACGAACTGTACCAAATAGCGCAGGACGCATTTGAAGACGCGCTGCTGATGGGTTGTTCCGAAAAACAGTTGCGCGAATACTTCCGCGACTTAATGGCCGGACTGGAAAACCCTTATCAAAAAAACGGTTAGAGACCTTTGTAATTTCCCTCAAAAATCCCCTAAATTCCACCAAGACATTTAGGGGATTTTTCATGAGCACCTTCTTTCAGCAAACCGCCCAAGCCATGATTGCCAAACACATCGACCGTTTCCCACTATTGGAGTTGGATCAGGTGATTGATTGGCAACCGATCGAACAATACCTGAATCGTCAAAAAACCGTTACCTCCGAGACCATCGCGGCCGTCCCGCCTATCCCCTGTTGTCCATGTTCAAAGCCGGCACAGCCTCTCCGATCCCGAACTCGAACACAGCCTCATCACCCGCATCGACTTTCAACCTGTTTTGCCGTTTTCGACGAACTGAGCATCCCCTGATTACAGCACCTTATGCCGCTACTGCAACTGGCTGGCGCAAGACAACACCCTGTCCGAACTGCTGGAACTGATTAACCGACAACTGACTGAAAAAGGCTTAAAAGTAGAGAAAGCATCCGCCGCCGTCGTTGACGCCACCATTATTCAGACCGCCGGCAGCAAACAGCGTCAGGCCATAGAAGTCGATGAAGAAGGACAAGTCAGCGGCCAAACCACACCGAGTAAAGACAGCGATGCCCGTTGGATAAAGAAAAAAACGGGTTTATACAGACTCGGTTACAAACAACATACCCGTACCGATGCGGAAGGCTATATCGAGAAACTGCACATCACCCCCGCCAATGCCCATGAGTGCAAACACCTGTCGCCTTTGTTGGAAGGACTGCCCAAAGGTACGACCGTTTATGCCGACAAAGGCTATGACAGTGAGGAAAACCGGCAACATCTGAAAGAGCATCGGTTGTTGGACGGCATTATGCGCAAAGCCCACCGCAACCGTCCGCTGACGGAAAAATCAAACAAAGCGTAACCGATATTTGTCGAAGACCCGTTATGTGGTTGAACAAAGCTTTGGTACGCTGCACCGTAAATTCCGCTATGCCCGGGCGGCCTATTTCGGGCTGAGTAAAGTGAGCGCACAAAGCCATTTTGAAGGCGATGTGTTTGAACCTATTGAAAGCCGCCAACAGGCTGAAAGTGCGCCTGTTGCCGCCTAAAAAGGCGGCCCGGATGTCTGATTAATCAGGTATCCAAGGGGAATTAAGGGGATATTTGGGTAAAATCAGGAGTAATTAGGAGCGGAAATAGACGAAAACCTGTGTTTTGGATTTCGGCTGTCGGGGAAAAGGAATTTTTGCAAAGGTCTCAGGCTTTTTATTATCCATATAAAAAAGGCCGTCTGAAACTTTTCAGACGGCCTTTT
>BNJT01000869.1_pt1 | contig 20879 bp, 25 predicted proteins | sample 8540491 | NCBI WGS metagenome assembly BNJT01 (sample SAMD00202455, study PRJDB9452) | human saliva metagenome | host: Homo sapiens | reverse complement strand
CTGCCGTCATCCGTCTCAAGCCCCTTCACTGAGAACACGACCCCTGTCGGGTTCCACTCAGGCCCGGGGGAAGGCCTGCTCGTAGACGCTGCGCAGCCGTTCTGCCGAGACATGGGTGTAGCGCTGGGTGGTGGCCAGTGAGGAGTGGCCGAGGAGCTCCTGGACGCTGCGCAGGTCGGCTCCCCCACCCAGGACGTGAGTGGCGGTGCTGTGCCGCAGTCCGTGCGGGCCGAGATCGGGGACCTGGGCGGCCGCGCACAGGCGGTGGACGACGTCGCGCACCGCCCTGGGGTCGATGCGCCGCCCCCGCGCTCCGAGGAAGAGGGCGTCTCCCGCATCGTCGGCGCAGATCTCGCCGCGCCGACCCAGCCATGCCTCCAACGCCCTGGCAGCGGGCAACCCGTAGGGGACGGTGCGTTCCTTGCGGCCCTTCCCCAGGACTCTCAGGGTCCGTTGGGAGTGGTCGAGGTCGGCGACGTCGAGGCCAGCGAGCTCGGACACCCGCACACCGGTCGCGTACAGCGTCTCGATGATGGCCAGGTCACGCACGGCCAGGACCTCTCCGTCCGAGGCAAGGTCCGCGGCGGTCGTGAGCAGCTGCGAGGCCTGCTGAGTCGTCAGCACCCCGGGCAGGCGGTTGTCGGCGCGGGGCGAGCGCAGACGGGCAGCAACGTCGGAGGTGAGCAGCCCCGCCTCAAAGGCCCAGGCGGAGAAGGTTCTCACCGAGGCCGAACGGCGGGCCAGGGTGGCCCGTGAGCGACCACTCGCGGCCATCGCGGCGAGCCAGTCCCGCAGGTCCGCGAGGTCGAGGGTGGCCAGGGCAGCATTAACGGGCTCAGCATCCCCCTCGCCGACACCGAGGAAGCTCAGGAGGTCATTGATGTCGACGAGATAGGCCCGCACGGTATGCCCGGACAGGTCCCGCTGCAGGGCCAGATAGCCGCGGTAGGAGGCAAGCAGATCAGCACGCGTCCTCGACATGGCAGCCCCCTTGATGGCGATCCTCACTGGCGAATGACATGAGTAAGATAGTTATAGCAACGTAGCGACCTGTGAGCGGACCTCGGCGATGCGCTTCTCGTCGCGTTTGTAGTGGGTCCATTTCCCAATACGCGTGGAAGTCACCAGCCCCTCACGCTCCAAGGCCCGCATGAAGGCCGATACGGTCGACTGAGCAAGCCCCACCTTGTCAGTGATCTGCTTGATGCAGACCCCATACTCATCAGGATCAGCGATCCCCTGCTCAATAGGAAACTCCGCCCGAGGGTCTCGGAGCCACTGAAGAATCCGAAGGCGCACCGGATGAGCGAGAACCTTGAGGGCATCGACCATCACACCCAGGTCCACAGAATCCACATGGCCTTCCGAATGACTCTGCACATCCTCCGACATTGCCTCATCCCGCCCCCTCTCTCTGCCACGGCTCGAGGTTCAGGGGAGCATATCACTCGTCCTGAAACCGGCGTTCCGACACCGAGACACATCATGCGGCGAGGACAAGCTTGGCCCGGTAGATACTGACGATGAGGATCGCCACACCGAGGAACTGAGAGAGTGTCAAGGCCTCGGAGAAGAGGATATAGGCGTAGACGGCTGCGGCCACGGGCTGGAGCAGGGCGAACAGCGACCCGAGCTGCAGCGACATGAAGTGCATAGCGTGCGCCATGAGGGTCTGCCCGAGTATTTGAGAAGTGAACGCCAGGACAACGAGCAGCAGCCAACCCTCTGCAGAACGTGGAAGCAGATTCTCCCCACGCGGTACCGCCACCGCAAGACACACCGCAGCGCACCACAAACTGAGGAGTGCCATGATACGTGGCGCGGGATACGTCTTTCGCAGTCCCTGGGCGACAACAAGAAATCCTGTGTAGAAGAATGCCGTGGCCAAGGCCATTGCGTTTCCAAGCAGGTGTCCTGGGTCCGTATGAACACCGACCGGGGTCAGAAGCAGAAGCCCCCCGATCGCCAGGATCGCCGGAGAAACGAGCCTGACGTCAGGAACCTCCCTGAAGAGCACCCACCCGTAGATCGCCGCGGCGAAGGGGACAAGATTGGCCAGGAGATTGGACTCGGCCAACGTGGTGTAGAAGAACGACATGTTCCACAGGCACAGGTCGATCGCCAGGAGAGCGCCGCCCAGGGCGATGGTGACATGGTCACGAAGGGGCATGCGTTCCCGCGCTCGAGACCCGCGTCGCAGTCCGACCCCAGTATCGAGCAGGAGCAGCATGGGGGCGGCGATCAGAGACCGGAAACCACCAGTGGCGATCGGCCCGACCTCACTCAGCCGAACGAACACCCCCCGAGCGCCAAACATCCCACTGCGAGCACTGCGCACGCAATTGCCCCTCCTCTCCCTCGACCACCGACAGCAGGACTCTGATGCTGCACCATGACGCCACTCTTCGCCTCTCATCTCCGCTGACATCGACCGTCAGCCACCTCAAGCGACCAGCACCGCATCCGGCGGTGTGACGACTTGTCACCAGCACCATAACCTACATATCGACAATATGCGATAGGTCGATTTGTCAGGAGTCTTCATCTGCTGAGCGAGGAGCCCGCGTCCTACGCAGGTGCCGGCACTGCCGTTACCGTCGCATAGCACCCCATGGGCCCGCAGTACCCGAGCAAGCAGGGAACAAGCAGATCTGAGGGCACCTCCAGTGTGCCTGCGTAACGGCGTCTTCGCCAACCGGTGGCGGTGCGCTCCACCTTCCCCGAGAGCTCGAGGATCCCCTAGTGCCGATCGTGGTCTCCTTCGGGGACAACCCTGAGGAGCGGACAATGGAATCGGTGCTCGCCGCGGCCTTGGCCGGCATGGCGTCCAGGACGAGGGAGGCGTCCGGGTCCAGGCCGTCGAGAAGCCCGCTACCGATCAGCTCGGGGTCCTGCTCCTTGGCGGCGTCCGCGTCGACGGTACCCAGGGGCGTCAGCAGCTCGAGGGCGTCGTCGGTATCGGTGATGCAGACCGCCCCCTTGCGCAGGAGCCGGTGGCATCCGACCGAGGACATGGAGGTCACGGGGCCGGGAACGGCGCCCACCTGCCTGCCCAGCTCGAGAGCGCGGTGGGCGGTGGACAGGGCGCCCGAGCGCCAGGCGGCTTCCACCACGATCGTCGCTCTGGAGATCGCCGCGATGACGCGGTTGCGTGAGACGAACCGATGTCGGCCCGGTTGACAGCCCGGTGGCACCTCCGCCACCAGTGCCCCGGAGGCAATGGCCGCCTCCAGCACCCCGGCGTTTCCCACCGGGTAGAGACGGTCCACTCCCCCAGCAGAGACCGACACGGTTGGCCCCTCCTGCAGTGCCCCACGGTGCGCACAGGCATCGATCCCGAAGGCTCCCCCGGAGACGATGAGGCCGCCTTGGGCCGTCACCCCTGAGGCCAGGGCGGTGGCGACTCCCTCACCGTAGCTGGGTGGAGGCCCGGGCCCCCACCAGCGCCAGGCACAGCCCGCTGGCCGGCTCCTACCGGCATCCGCTGCTCGCGGACGGGCTGACCGGCGCCCGCAACACTCTGAGAGTCATCGTCTCCTACGGCCCCGGGCACACCACCCCCGAGGTGCTTGTCCTTCAGATCCGCGGCGTTGACCAGTAGCGAAGGGTCACCACGCACCCACAGGCAGAAGGGCGGGCGCTCCAGCTCATCGAGCCCCGGCGGCCACCAGGACTCCCCCGGGAGGATGAGGCTCCCACCGAGACGATCAAGCACGTCCAGCTCACGGCGGATGTCGAGCCCCTCCAGGCGCGGCGCCCACCGGGCAGCGACCTGAGCCCAGCAGGCGCTGATATCACCGGCGCAAGACATCCCCGGGGGTGGCTGCGGCACCGGCGGGACGTGGGGAGCTGCGCACCTGTCCTGAGGAGTCGACGGCCTCCTCCAGCAGCCACCTCAGGGCGGGGCTCGGCCCGAGCCGGCCCACCACCATGGCTGCGGTGGCACTGTTGGGCTCGGCCAGACGGGACCAGGTCGCACGGGCCAGCGCCGGTTCATCGATGTCGTAGGGCAGTGTCATGGGCGCACTCCTGAGGTTCTCAGGGCCAGGGCGGTCCCGATATGGGTAAGGGCGAGGGTGTCGACTCCCTCGAGATCAGCGAGGGTCCAGGCCAGTCTGAGGACCCGGTCCACCCCGCGCAGGGAGAGGTCGCCGCGCTCGAGGGCAGCCATGAGCCGGCGGCTGAGCGGAGCACTGAGTCCGCCGTCGGGACCTCTGAGGTAGGAGCCGGGCACTCCGCGTTGAGGCGCCACGGTGTACCGGCCAATCGGCGCTCCGCAGCCCGGCGGGCATGCAGGACACGCCGCGCCACCACGGCGCTGGACTCTCCACGGCCCGCAGAAGCGAGATCGGCAGCACTGACGGCGCCGACCTCGACCTGAATATCGACCCGGTCCAGCAGTGGGCCGGACAGTCGTGAGAAGTAGCGCCGCCGCTGCAAGGAGGTGCAGTGCACCCAGGCCGCGACCACCGGCCTTTACCGCAGGGGCAGGGGCTGGCGGCCAGGACGAGCTGAAAGGCGGCCGGGTAGCTGGCGCGCCCACCCACCCGGTCGATGGTGACCACTCCCGACTCCAGCGGTTGACGCAAGCAGTCCAGGACGCCCGCACTGAACTCCGGGGGCCTCTGTCGAGGAAGAGCACACCGCGGTGAGCCAGAGAGACGTCTCCGGGGCGGGCAGGCCGGATCCGCCTCGACGACGGCGGCCCGGGTGGCCGTGTGGTGCGGTGCGCGCAACGGCGGCCGGGTGATGAGTCCGCAGGCGGGGTCGAAGATACCGGCTACGGAGTGCAGGAGGTGACGGTGACGGCATCGGTCTGCTCCAGGGGCGGCAGGATGGAGGGGAGCCTCGGCGAGCATGGTCTTCCTGTTCCCGGGGCCCCACCATGATGAGGTGATGGCCCTCGGCGGCGGCGACCTCGAGGGCCCGGCGGGCCTCGGCCTGTCCGACGACGTCAGCCAGGTCCGGCAGCTCGGCATCGTGGGAGGGGACGTCAGGGCATCGTCCGTTGCGGCCTCGGTGATCTGCCCACCGCGGCGGCCACGGGCCGCACCAGGCGCCCTCCGTAGCGCTCGACGAGCTGGCCGACGTGTCGCACGGCGGTGACCCGCGCGCCGGGACGAGCTCGGCCTCGGCAGCAGCCTCCCTGCGCGACGACGATCTCCTCCACCCCGGCGGCCACCGCGGCCTGACACAGGCAGGACGCCGCGTACGGAGTGCACGGAGCCGTCCAGCCCAGAGTTCGCTGATGGTGACGGTTCGTCCCAGGAGCCCGGCTGCGGACCGTCCGAGCGGGCCGCGTGCTCCCAGGACGGCACAGGGCGAGCGCCAGGTCCAGTCCGGTCCTGGTCTTGCGCAGATCCGCCGGGGAGGTTGACGGTCAGGCGCTGCTCGCCCCAGGTGACGCCGCAGGTGCTCAACGCGGGCCCGGACGCGCTCGCGAGACTCGCACGGCGGGTATCGGGGAGGCCCATGCAGGGTGAATCCGGGCAGGCCCTGGGCGGCGGAGCCTCGACGTCGACGATGTGTCCGGCCAGCCCGGTCAGCGTGGACAGCAAGCGTGCGTGCTAGCCCCATGACGCGCCCACCGCCCGGTGGTGACGCAGCAGCGCAGGACGCGCGTCGCGCAGGAGGATGGAGACGACGCAAGACGCATGCCGGCGTGCGGCGGGGTCTCCGCGGGTACTCGCCCAGGCCGCCGCCAGAGCACGCAGCCGGGCGACCTTGCGGGCGTCGACCGCGGCCGCCGGTGGCCCCTGGCGCAGGGAGCTGCGGGTCTTGACCTCAACGATGACGAGCTCGGCCTGCCCACGCCTCACCCGGGCCCAGCGACTGGCGGCGCTGCCCGGCCCGCGGTGCGCGTGGCTGGGTTCCAGAGCGATGATGCCGAGCTTCCGCGCAGGCCGTGGTCCGCGCCAGTTGCGCTCCAGGATCCGCCAGCCGATGTCCTTCAGGGTAGGTGGCGGCGAGGTCCTCACCGCGTCGTCCGGCGCGCTCGGGACGGGACGCCTCATGACGCGAGCGCTCCTGCGTCACCCGGCCACGGGCGGGCGGCGTGAGCGCGTGATCGCCGCATCTCGCTGCGGTCATCGTCTTCCCGTTGTGGCTGCGCGACCTGGTCGGTCATCCTGATCACCCGCCACTCAGCGTGATGTCGGATCAGCCGGTGCGCGCCACGGACCCATCTGCTCTGTGGACGGCGCTGATCAGAACACGATCTGCGGGCCCCTGGCGAGCAGGTATGGACAGCGGAAACGAGCACCGCGTCAGAGCGCGGCACCATCAGGAAAGGTGCCCAGGAGGAGGGGATGTCCATCTCGAGTTTGGTGAGCCCTCGACGTTGACGTCCTTGAAGGTGACGACGTGAACAGACTCGACGAACCGGGAGGCCCGGTAGATGTCCCACACCCAGGCGTCTCGAGCGTGAGCTCGAAGAAGACTCACGCCGCTGGTGCGATACCTGGACGTCAACGGCGCTTGGCTAGAACCGCCGCTCGGTCTCCACCACGTAGGAGAACAGGGAGGCAGACGTCGCGGTACTCCCGGCACAGCGAGAGCTCCAGCTCGTTCTCAGGACTCGAGGTCTCCCTGCGCTCACTGGGCCATCATGCGCCTGCCCGCAGCCGCTGGAGGCGGCAGGCCACGGGGCGCGAGTCGGCCCTGCCCGGAGCCGCCCGAGCCGGCCATCCGCACAGGCGGTACTCAGCCGTGGCGCTGCTCCAGGCCGCAGGTGCCAGCTGCGTCGATGCGTTGTCACTGGCCCCCAGGGCGGTGAGTCCCTGGATGTGGGCCGCGAGGCGTAGCCTGTTCGAGGCCCAACCGCAGCCGGGCAGCCGAGATCGGCCATGAGGGAGTCGCGGTCGACCTTGCCAGGACACCTGGCCGCGGCGACAGACGGCGCACTTGGCGTCGGCCTTGACTCCATGACGCACCGGCGGGGTGGGAGGAACCGGGACCGGGCCTCGCAGAAGCTCCTGGCAAAGGAGCGCCTCCAGGCGGTGAGCAGGTCGGCCAGCGCGGTGAGCCAGTCTGGCCACGCCGTGTCGAGGATGATGACGCCAGGGCGTGACCGCGATCGGCAACCTGCTGCAGGGCCCGCAGCCCCGCAATCCTCAGGGCCCGACGATGCCGTGATCATCGATCTCAGCAGGGTGACGCCTGGCGACAGCATCGTCCACGAGCCAGCTGCGTACAGGATTCACCAGGCCCGTGCGCACCGCGCCGTCAGCCGCTTGGAGTCGGCGAGTCCCTCGAGCCGTCGTCATCGGTGCGCCGCGCCACGATCGCCAGCCCGACGCTGACCGGTCCCGCCAGGGCCCCGCGACCTCACCTCATCCAGACCGCCGACGTATCGTAGGTCTCCAGCAGTCCCTTCTCCAGGCACCGGTCGGGGCGGGTGCGTCCCGAGGACCCATCTCGTCTCCCCGAACCTGCTCCCTGGTCGGCCGTGCTGCCGGAGGCGTCCGGGCCCACGGCCGACCCGCTGGGCGCGGTCTGCGTCCGTCGTCGCTGCTCGTGCCCTCACTGCAGCGCCGGCGTCTCGGAGTCTTCGCCATCGGTGGCTGCGATGAGGTGCTCCTCCGAAGGCCGTCTCCCCGTCGTCTGTCGCGGGCGGTAGGGAGACGACGGCGCCGACGGCGCTGAGACTCCTGCGCAGGAACGTCTGAGAAGGCGCGCCGCCTCCTCAAGAGCCCCCACCGGCTCAGGTGCGTCCACTGAAGACCATCTTGGCCACCCCGACCACGTTCTCAACGGCACGAAGTCGCCATGGGCGTCGTCGCGGTGGTAACGGAGTCGGCCAGAGTTGCTGCGGTTATCCCCCATGACCCACACGTAACCCTGGGGACGGTGACATCGAAGGAGGTTAGGACGGGGACCGACCGTCCTTGACGTAGGGCTCCTGATCGCGACGCCATTGACGGTGAGGGTTCCTCCCATCGGCCACTACATGGTCGCCGCTCTGCATACCGATGACCCGCTTGACGAGGTGATGGCCGGTGTTCTCCGGCAGAAGGTTCACTGAGACCATGATCCTCTGGGAGACACTCGCGCAGCCCTGTCGGCTCTTGACGTGAAGCCAGTCATCAGGATCGACTGAAGACGACGACGTCACCCCGTTCGACGTCGTCGGAGCCGTACATGGGGACCGCGACCTTTGTCCCCGTCACGCAGGGTGCGTTCCATGGATCCTGAGGATCTCGCAGATCTGGACGACGTAGGCCCGCAGGAGAGCAGCCGGCACCAGTATGACGACCGCCACAACAAGCACCAGTCTGATCACCCGTTGGTACAGGGGGATGCTCTGCGGCGGTGGTGCACCACGTCGGCGGGCTGGATGGAGTGGGGGTAGCTCGGTGAGCCCGTCGTCGGGCCTGGGTCGGCGTCCGTCGACGGAACGGGTCGTAGTCCCATCTCGTCGCTGTCGTTGACCGGGCCGGCTTCGGAGGCTCCTCCGGCGGTCTCAGAAACCGAGTCTCCTGTGGGGAGTCCGCTGACGGAGAGCTGCAGGCAGGTGTGATAGCGGAGTTGGAGGTCCGACCGATCTGAGAGGGATCGGCCTGCTTTCAGGTCCACAGCCTGACGTCGTCGGCCCCATCCTGCACCGGTCTCACCGCCGTCTCTTCCCGGAATTGATGGATACGGGGTCCACCGCCGCACGGCGGTGGAAGATGGCGAGCGCCCGGAACCCGTGGGCCCGGGCGCCGCCTCGAGAGTGCAGACGCCCAGTCCTCGCGACGCCCTTGATCTTGGCGGCTCACCGCGCAGGTTGCGCAGGTAGTAGAGCTTGGCACGGCGCACCTGACCCCGGTGACGACCTCGATCTTCTCGATGGAGGGCGTGTGTGACGGGGAAGGTGCGCTCGACACCGACGCCGAAGGAGACCTGCGAATGGTGAAGGTCTCCGAGACGCCGCCACCCTGGCGCGGCATGACGACGCCCTCGAAGACCTGGACGCGGGCACGGATCCCCAACGACCTGACGTGGACCTTGAGGAGTGTCACCCGACGGAAGGAGGGGATGTCGTCGCAGTGATGCGGCGTTGATCTCGTCGATCAGGTTCATGTCTCTCCACACCCGTGCCACTGGTCAGGAGTGATGCGTGGCGGCGCGCGCCGTCACGGGGCAGCGCCGGAGGTGGACGCTCCTGGCTCCTTCACAGCGGTTGCCTCCCCCAGTGGCAGAGGAACCGCAGGACCCAAGTGCCCGCCTCAGTTTGCCACAGGCTCAGTCCACGGACGAGCGAGTCAGCCCTCGACGTGCCTGAGTTCACGCCTTCTCACGCCCCAGCACGGCATCCGAGACGTTCGTGCCTCGGAGCCCGCCAGCCTGTCGGCGGGGCGGCCGGACCGGTGGGGACCGCCGCCGGGGTGGACGTCGGCGGGAACCCGGGAGAAGGCCCTCGCGTCCAGAGCTGAGGCTGACCAGTGGGAGTAGGGCCGCCACGACGTTCTGGCAGACACCGACGACGTTGCCCAGGGCACGAAGCCGCAGGGTGAATGTCGTTCCGGTGGTAGCGGGAGTCCGAGGAGCTGGAGCGGTTGTCGCCCATGACCCAGATGTGCAGCCTCGGAACGGTGACGTCGAAGGCGAGGTCGGAGGCCGACCGGCTGGGCTTGAGGTAGTCTCATGGAGCTCGACGCCGTTGACGGTCAAGGAGCCCTTCCCGTCGGCGACGACGTGGTCACCGGGCATTCCCTGATGACCCGCTTCTGATGAGGTGGTGGCTGGCGTTCTGGGGAAGATGCGGATCGCGACGAGGAAGTCCTGCGCGGCGCCTGCAGACCAGTGGGCCCTGCGCCAGTCAGCCAGTCGATCGGGGGTCGGTGAAGACGACGACGTCGCCCCGCTGACCTTTGTCGGAGTCGTACATCGTCACGGTGACACGGTCGCCCCTCGTTGAGGGGTGTTCTCCATCGACCCCGACGGAATGGTGAAGCTCTGGATGATGAAGGTGCGGATGAGGGCGATGATCACCACGGCGACGACCAGGTAGGACAGGGTGATGCCCCACCGCTTGAGGCGGAAGACCATCCGCTCCCCCATCGACGCTGCCTGACGGCCCCGGTGGCCCTGGCCTTGTCCTTGTGGGTGCGGCCCTGTGCCGCGTGGTTCGCATCAGGCCGCCGGCGCTTCCCTGGGGTCACTCACCATCCGGCTCCTCGTGGGTCCCGCCCTGAGGGTTCTGGTCGGTCCGCGCTGCCCGTAGGCCTCTCCCGTCCGCCGAGTCGATGACGACGTCGTGGGCGTCCTCGCCACCGACGCTTGAGGTGCGAGTACCGACTCCGGCGGAAGCCGGGCCCGCCTGTAGGCCTTCTGGGCGCGCTTGTTGGTGATGTGGGTAGCGAGCCAGAGCAGGCCGGTTCCGTGGGAGGCGCCTCGCGCATCACGGCGCCCATGAGCGCAGGGGCCGTCCGGATCCTCTCATCGTGGAGTCGACGTACACCCTGAGAGTCGCCAACGACCTCCCCGCGAGGCCGCACGCAGGCGGGACGGGGGTCGATCCCGTGGGGGTGCTCGCCGTCGGAATCGGGTTCGCGCGGCACCGCGGCGTAGCCGACCAGCGCGGGACTCGATGCCTCGCCCGCTCCCGAGGACAGTCCTGCACCGGCGGGGGCTCTGAGTAGCTCGGCGACGACGAGGTCGACGCGATCGTCGTCGGCCCAGGCGGGAACAGCCCAGAACCGTGGGTTGGTGGCGATGCCGGGTGATGGACCTGGGGGCGATGACATGCTCGCAAGCATCGGGGAAGGTGCGGGCTGCGAGCGCAACCAAGGCGTCGGCGTCGCGGTGGCGCGGTGAATGCGCACTCGAAACCGGGTGGTCTGCTCCGGGCCGGGACCGCCCACCCCACGGAGGCCAGGATCACGGTCCTCACGATCCAGGTCGGCGAGGTCCAGGGCCGAATCAGTGTCGGGGCGGCGCCTCGACGGTGTGGGTGATGGCCCGGCTCCGTCTCGCTCGGGCGATACGACTGTGGTCACCGGAGAGGCAGGACGGGGTCGATCTCGTGTCCGCGCCACCGGGTGGGGCGCGTGTGGAGGGGATCGAGCAGGCCGGCGGCCCCGTGGGACCTCGACCAGCGACTCGGGGCTGCCCAGGACCCCGGGCAGGAGCCGGACGATCGCCTCGATCATGGCGACGACGGCGGCGACCTCCCTGCATTGGAGCACGTAGTCGCCGATGCTCAGCTCGCACCCTCGACGCCGTGAGGCGCTAGTGCTCGCACGCGCGTCGATGCCCTCGCAGCGCACCGCAGGCGAAGACCAGGAATCGCGCGCCGGGCCAGATCCTCGGCGGTGCGCGCGAAGACCTCCCCGAGGGGTTGGGGACGATGAGGACCTGATGGCCTGCACTGGGGTGTCCACGGCGAGCGCCACTCACATGGCCTCGCCCCACACGTCGGGGCTTCATGACCATGCTCGCCCGCCGCCCAGGGGCGTCATCACGGTGCGGTGCCGTCCCGGGCGGTCGCGCAGATCGTGGACGTGCAGGTCGAGGGGCCCGGCCTGGCTCGCCTTCCTGATGAGCGAGAGGTCGAGTAACTTGAGGTGTCAGAAGATGGTGATGACGTCGATCCTCACCTGACCTCTCCGCCTCACCGCGTCCGCCGAACAGGCCACCGGGCGGGCCAGCGTCACCGTGCCGGCCCTCAGGGTCGATGGTCCGGTACGAGCGCGCGACGAAGGCACGGCCACATCGTCCCCCAGGGGTGGTGACACGAGTCGGTCCTGGGCGACGCTGGCCCAGGTCGGTGACTCCCCAGCTCCTCACCGGAGACGCTCCAGTGCCCGCAGACCGACGAGCGTCGGTGCAGGGCCCAAGCCTCCGAGTCCTCTGGGCCCTCGTCACCACGGGCGTCGGTCGTCGGTCTCGACCAGGAGCCCTCACTGCCCCGCAGGGCCTCCGCGGCTGTGCGGTCGCGCGCCTGCTCGAAGGCGGCGAACCAGCGGAGCCGTTGCCGAAACGCAGACGGCTGACCGTCAGCGACCGCGTGCTGGCCTGTAGATGGTTCCGCGCGAGACGCCCCTCGGGGCCATCGGTCGTGATCCGAGATGCACCCTCGCTCTGAGGCGGCGACCGATGACAGATGCGTGAGCAGGCACCTGTTCTCCCGGAATCGGAGCAGGAAAACGCTCGGCTGGAAGATCTGAATGTCTCACGCCACCTACCGCGCCCCGAGCTGCGTCTCATCGGCCAGGGATGAGGGGCACCGCCGGCGTGAGGTTGGCCGCTCGATGCGGGCCATCCTCCTGTCAGGCCGCGGCCATCAGCTCTGCGGCACAGGCGCGCGAGCTCCAGGAGCGATGTAGCTGCCGCGGGACCGGGCACCCGTGATGATCAATCAGATCGGCTGGAGGCGGCCCGCCGTCTGACCCGAGGACCCTGCGTTCAGACGGTCAGTGTCGACGACGTCGACACGCACCGGCGAGTCCGCCAGCGCTCCGACCACTGTGCGCAGTGCTCGAGCAGCATGGCCTGAGCGGCCGATGACTCCGGGCCGAGGTCCCGAAGGACCTGTACTCACAGGTCACCGCGGCGCAGCGACTGAGGTGACGGTGACGTCGTCGGGGTTGTCGACGGATGCCCCTGCACGAGGTGCTCGAGGGCGTCGGCCAGCATCTTCAGGCCTCTCGGCGGCGGCCTCATCGGAGGCCTGGTCCTCGGCGGGCCTCGGCCTCGACTCGGCGGCCTCGTCAGCCTTGGCCTGGCGGCGGCGGCCTGGCGCCTCAGCCGTCGGCGGCGGCCTTGACCGCGGCCTCTGAGGACCGCAGCGGCGTCGGCGTCTCGGACCTTGGAGGGTGCTTCCAAGCACCCTTGAGGCCCTTTTGAACTGCGGATAGTCGCCGGTGATCTTGATCAGCTTGTAGACGGCGCCGGAGGGCTGGGCGCCCACACCGAGTCACAGTACTGGCGCAGCGCTCAGAGCCGATGCCGACGAGCGAGGGCTCTCGCATCGCGCAGACACCGATCTCCCCGATGACACGGCCATCGCGCTTCCTGCGGGAGCCGGAGACGACCACCCGGTAGAAGGGGGCGAACTTCGTGCCCAGCGCCGCTTGAGGTGCGAATCTTGACCGCCACTGGCTGAACCCTGGTTCCGATGGTTTGGCGCACGCTGGTCGGTGGGCTACAACGCTCGGCGCGGATGCCGAGACGCGACCGCCGGAGAGGGACGACGTCCGACCGAGCACAGCCGGACAGCCTGCGCAGGTAGCGTGCCGACGACGCTCGCCAGCCTGAGCGACACGACCCCACCGCTCGACGCGAGATCGCCCCACAGCCGGCGCGCGCGACACCCTGAGGCGAACTCTACCGGCCGAGCTAGGGTTGGAGGCGCAGTCGTCTGGCTCATTAGTCGACCAATGAACCAGACAACCCGCGCACCTGAACAGCAGCGGCGTCTGAACATGGTGCACCAGTGCACAGAGATGGTGAGGTGATCTGGATGCCACGTCATTTCGGGCGACCTCAACACCTCATCTATCTCCAGATCGCAGAAGAGGTGCGCAGCCAGATCCTCTCCGGAGAAAGCCTCGACGACCGGCGACCCTCCACCACCGAGTACGCCACCCGCAACCGCATCAAACCGCGACGGGCGAACAAGGCCATCACGCTTGCTGGTGACGAGCCCGCCGCCAAGCGGCGCGGGCATCGATGTTCGTGGCGCACTGGGCGCCGAGGACCTGCGCGCGCGAGCGAACGGGCGCGCACGTAATGTGGGACACCACGCTCTGCCCGGCCCCGCACAGCGAGTAGTCCTGACTCAGAGTTAGACGACGTGACCTTGGTCGAGGCAGCACGAACCGACCCGAGTGGACTCCGCTAACAATCCGTTCAAGGAGCCAGCATGACCGTGGAAGCGACCATGACGGACTCATCCGCCGACCTGTCCGCCACGTCATACGACGCGCACCACGACGACTCTAGTCACCCCAGACCGGCACCAACAAGAGCACAGCCAGGCTCTTCGCCTCGGCGCCTCCGTCAACCTTCTTGTTTGCATGGCAGTGCGGTTGACGCCCGGATGATTGATGCCAGGTTGTTCATACGTACTCAGTAGTCCTTCAGGACTCCCGCCGTCTTGCGCTCGGTCGTGCTGTTCTTCGGCGATAACGGCGTCCCGTGGTCGCTGAACGGTATGCGGCTTGACAGGGCGGACATCTGAGCAGACAACCGGCACGACAGATTCTTGGGAGGATGAGCGTCCTGGCGCAATTGATTCAGCCGGGTGAGCTCAACATCGCGGAGGTCACGCCGAGCCAGCCAATATCTGGGTCCAACTTCAGCGCCTGTCAGATGGGCGCTCCGCCAGGCGTCATCACACCGAGCTACTACCCAGGGAGCAACCAGGGGAGCTCATTGAGCTGGTGACAATCTGACCTCAGCGCCATCGTCAAGATATTCCTGCCAGGCCACCTTCGATATTGCCACTCGCCTATGGCCTGCCTCGTGTGCAGCCTCACCCTCGAGGTCCCTGCCCATCATCAGCCCTCCAGTCCATCATCAGACCACTGTAGTTCAGTTCACGCTGCAGTTCTCACCGGAGCGATCACTTGCCGTCATCAGCTGACCCTGAACACTCACCACCGTGCTGACCATCATCTGCACATCGCCGAACCACGATCAAGAGGACTGAAGTTGACCAGATGAGCGCCCCTACCATCTTCCCACCTGTCTCTGAGCCTCAAACTCCTGACTCGCTGAGGAGCAGTGACGAGCAGCGACTTCCATAGAATCTCCAACGCCACATGGTGGCACGTTGGGGGAACTGGTCGCCGCAACATCACCCACACCTTCAACCTTGAAGAATCACCGGGCCCTTGGGAGAAATGGCCTGGGAAGTCGACACCATTGGATCTGGCCGCCGGATTGCGTCGCCCGCGAGGGAGGTAGTGACGGTTTACATCAGTATGGATATCAATGATAGCTCCGCACTCGGTCGTCGATTTGCTTGCTCGGAACGCGCAGGAGCCTCTTGAACGCCCCAGACTGCTGACCGGGCTGTCGGTGGAAGCTTCACCGGGTGGAGCCGTCAGGATGCCGGAGCGCTATCTCACCTGTTCAGATACTGGCCAGCCAACACGTCCGTCGCGATCGTCTTTCGGTCAGCGTTCCACCTGACGCCGCCTCGCACTGGCATGCCACTGTCCTGTCCTGCTCCTGGATGAGGATCCAGTTGGGCATGGATGCCGTGGTTCGACGACGTTCTGGGAGACCGCGTTTGACCTTCATGTACGGGAGCGCCCCACCATTCTTCTCACGGAGAAGATGACAGCATTGAGGACCTGGAGGATGTCGTCCTGGGTAATATCGGAACCATGAGCGCGGCGGTGCGCTGACGAGCTGCGAGCCGCCGCTGCCACGGCCCCAACGCCCTGCTGGTATCGCTGACTGATGCGCTTTTGTGGGATGACGACCCTGTCGGACAATTACCAAAGACATGCCTGCGGCATACTCGTAAGATCTCTCCACAGCAGAGCATTGGCTCAGAAGGAGCAGGACCATGCCCCACCCATCGATTCTTCACCATCCCATGACCATCTCACCATTCAGAGCACTGGGTGTGGCGAGAAATTACAATCCAGCCTGAAGCTCAGGACTTGCAGCCGTTTCTATTCTCTGCAGGAGGATTCGAGCGACCGTATAGCAAAAGCACTGAAGAGAGGGAGAGGTCTAAAAGTAGCATTGTTGATGATGATCTTCTGCCTGATCTCCCGCCCCGCATCAGCCTGGTGGTAAAATCTGCACATGAACTATGTGTATGCAGGAACAATTCAGCTCATCCTAGGGGTACCACTGGCTCCCGGGCCCTCGACCGAACGCGCCTCAAGGTTTTGCTTTGGAGCCGCCTTACGAACCATCTGGCGGATCATAATGGTACGCCTGCGCTGGATCACAACGCCCAGCCACTCAGCATGGGGGTCTCGCACATCTTGGACCTGTGACAGGCACAAGAGTCAAAGGATGTCTGGCATGATACAGCAATACCGGAATCGGCCTTGTCTCTTGGTTCCCTCGTCCCCCTAGAGCATTCCCGGATCTTGCATCCGTGCGTGAGCATGGCGAGTATACTTGGGCCTTCCGGAGCACCAGCACTGTTATTGCTCTAAACAGTTCCACTACAACCTGATTCTTCCTCATCATTCAGCACGCTCGCAAGGTCTGCCTGGGTGGCACATCGCTCCACCTGCAGCAGCGCCTGTCTACCCATTCCCGGGTGATTCATCCCCTGACCCGCCCTGCAACGAGAAGTGAGCCACCCACGATGAACCGGGGCACCCAGCACCACTGGAGCGCTCATATGACACCTGCTCGCGTGGCAGCGGCATATGCTCAGTACCGGAGTCGCGGGTCGGCGAAGCCTGGGGTCATGACCTGAATCCACCACAGCCCTGGCCACTACCCCAGGATCCTGGCCTTCTGCGTCAAGCACGGTTCCCGCCCCCGCGGCTGACTCGGTCCGCGCAAGATCTTCGGCAGCCCCGTCGTCGTCGACAACCGACCTGACCATCCGGACCGGAGGTCGTCGCCTTCCTGGGCCCCCAAATGGCGCGGGCAAGTCCACCACCGACATGATCCTGGGATCTGACCTGCCCCGACGCCGGAACGATCGAGCTCTGGGGACTCCTCCCCAACCAGGCGGTCCAGGCTGGTCGCGTTGGTGTCATCTTCCAGGACGGCGGTCTCTGACGACTTCACCGTCGGGAGACCCTGCGGGTCGTGGCCTCGATGCGACCCGGCACCGTGACGGCGTCTCGCACGGGCTCAGGCTCGATGATGTCGATCAGAGTCTTGGCCAGCCTCACCCGCAGAGTGAGCCGCTGCTCGGGAGGCGAGCGCCAACGCCTGCGCCTGGCCCCTTGCCCTGTCACAGACCCCGACCTCCCGTGATGGATGAGCTTCACCGCCGGCGATGGACGCCGCTGCCTGGATCGCCTTCAGAGACGATGCGCACCAGACCTGGCGCGAGGTCGCACCATCCCGTTCGCCACCCACCACGCTCTGGAGGAGGCGGCCTCCTTCTGCCGACCGCATCGTCATCACGCCCACGGCTCAGTCGCCGACGGCAACGTCGATGAGATCCGAGCCCCGCAATGGCGCCCGGTCATCAGCGCTAATTACCTTGAATTCCTGAGGAAGCATCTGGGCAGCACCTGGCCGATCGCCCATGGGCCAGCATCGGGGTACGGTCGTCCACGGTGAGCACGGAGCTGCGCAACACGGACCTGATTCCGCTGCCCGCTGGCTGCCGAGCGCCACCCCCGCTGAGCACCTGCACGGTGCCGTGAGCCCCACCCAGGTCCCTCACCGCACTGACCTCCGCGGCTCTGATGAGGCAGTCTCTGTAGAGGCCTGGAGCCACACCCCACCTGACCATCACTACCCGCCGAGGCTTTACCGCGATCGTACATCCCGCACCTCTGATTCTCAGCATCCAGCTCCCCTGTCGATCCTGGACGCGGGCGAGCCGCAGGCTGATCACCGTCCGAGAGGACCGACCCGCGCGCCCCTCCCGACCTACCTGGCCTGACCTTCACCGGAGCCTGCGCGAGCCGGCCAACCCCTTCGTTGTCGCCTCTCTGGCGGTGATGTACCCGCCCGGCTGCTGAACGCCTCCGCTGGGACTTCATGGTCGTTATTGACGGGCCACGGCACGTCCGCACGGTGATGCTCGCCATGGCCTTCAGTGCCTCGTCTGCGCCACGAGCTCCCCGGCGGCGGCCGCTGTCGAACAGTCTGCGGGCTGGGGCGCAGATGTCACCTCCCGGGGCCGGTGCGGCTACCCGGCGGCCGCAGATCAGCACCGCGTGGAACCGCAGCTCTGTCATTGCCGTATCAGCCGCTGGGGGTACTCGACGGACTTCGCGGTAGATGGAGGGCTGGGTCTGCCGTCAGTGCCCTCATCCGCCTGACGGGGTCCCGCTCTTCGTCCTGTGGGGCTGCCGCCGATGTGTAAGCCACGTCCTCGGCATCGATCGGCATCGCGACCTCCCGGTCTCCCTGTCTTCCGCCTCTCATCGGCAACACCCTTCATGCCCCTTAGCCACGCTCCCGAAGACTAGTCGCTTCACCCGATGCATAAAATGGCGCTGGCCTGCGGCTGGGCGAGGGGTGGACCACGTACCGAATCGGCAGGCGGGCGTTCACAGGACCCCGTTGCAGGAGCGCCATTACAACTGGGTGGCGTGGACATCATCTTCGCCGCGCTGATCGGGGCCTGACGCTGCGACTGGCCGCCAATGAGCTCGCGACGACAACGATGACGACAACGCAATGACAACGATGATGCCGCCGCGTGTGAGACCAGCATCGCGGTAGTGGAAGGTCCGGTTCCTGCCCCGGCGCTGCGCGGTCGCCGTCATATCGTCCGGGGACGCTCACGGTGGGTGCTCTTCCGTTCATCCCCTCGTCCAGCTTCTCCTCGGCTCGCCCAGTGGAGCGTCTGCTGGGAATCGCCGGAGTCATAACACGTCGCCTACGTTCGGGTTTTCTCCATACAGGACCCAGGCGGTGGTGAATTTCCACCTGACCTGTGCTCTTCTGCAAATTGGCGGCCCGATTCTTCAGCATGATGGTACTGCCGGCTCTGGGCCAGGACTGCTTACTTCTTCCCCTCTTCTGCTCGTTGATCCTGTTCACAACGCGTCGGGACCTTTGACCGTTATCACCGCGGTCACCTCTTGACGGCCGCCTCCCTGGCGGAACACGCATCCGGAGTCACGCTGGTTGCGCTGGCGCTGCGCCATCGACTGACCATCATCGCCCGCACGCGGTGGAGCTCCCAGGAGCGCGCAGAGCATCCGCCGAGGGGAGCTCAGCCCCTCGTCTCCCACGAGAGGAGTCAAGGATGTCCACGAGTTATCCTGGGACACCCCTCGACGGTGCTCACCTTGCCGCCGAGGCTGCCCGCCGGCTCACCGAGTACACCCGCCGCCTCCCGAGCTGACGAGGTCACCCGTTCAGGCCCCAGCCGACGTGCGATCCACGGCGGACACGCCTGCGGTCCTGACCTGGTCAGCCAGGTGGGAGGCCACGCGCATCGCCCCGGAGTGCCGCCCGGATCCGCGTGGATGGGACCGGCAGCGCGCCCAGACATTCCGAGCGGCGAGCTTGTGCTGGCCTGGGCCCCTGCAAGGAGCGTCATGAACGTCGTCCGGCACGCGCATTTGCCACCATGTCACTGCACCTGGCACCGGGCTACGGTGAGCGATGACGGCATCGGCCTGGCCGACAAACCCGGCAACGGGTTGAGGGCCTCGCGCCCCGCAATGAGCAGGAGGGCGGTTGTTTCACCGCGACCAGTCCGATCAACTGTCGCACCGGAATCGTCCGGCGCCGTCGACACAGACCACGACGGAATATCCGGTGGAACCAGACTGGAGGTGGGGCTGCCGTGAGCCCTGATCCGCGTGCACTCATCGCCGACGGACCAGGCCCTCGTGCGTGGAGCGCTGGCGACGCTTCTGGGGCTGAGAGGCGCGATCTGGAGGTGGTGGCCCAGGTGGGGCGGGGCGACGAGGTCCTCCTGCAGTGCGTGAGCCACCGCCGTGGACGTGGCCCTGGTGGACTAATCGACATGCCGGGGCGCGACGGACTGGCGGCCACCGCGGAGTCGTCGCCTCTCCGGGCATCGACGCGCGGGTGCCTCAGCCAGACGACCTTCGGTCGCCCGGGCTACCTCTCACGCGGGCATGGAGGCAGCGCGAGCTTCATCGCAGCGACAATTCACCCGCGCCTGAGGCGCTGGCTGAGGCGGTCCGCAAGCACCATGCCGGGTCTCGCAGGGTCATCGACCCGAGCTCCTCGCGAGTCGCGTCTGGCCTCGCGCCCAACCGCGACCGAGGCAGGAGAAGGAGGTTCTGCAGGCGGCGGCCACGGGCGCGGACGCAGAGATCGCGACGCGCACTGCGCCTGGGCGAGGGCACGGTGCGCACCACCTGTCTCCCGCGATCGCCAAGACCCACGCCCGCAACCGCACCGAGGCGGCCCGCACCGCCGGACCAGCGGCTGGCTGTGAGTGAGCCTGACTCTACAGCCGGAGTGTGGCGGCGCAGGTTCCTCGGCAGGCACTCCATGGTGCCGGCGACGTCGTCGTCCGAGGGCTGCGCTCCGGCCTGGGCCCGCTGCTGGCCCCGAGGTGATGATCCTGCAGCCGGAGGCGCTGACTGGCTGCTGCCGAGCCTGAAGGAGGAGCCGGGCTGCGGGCGCAGCGCCCTGGCCGCCTCGGATCTGGCCTGCTTGGCGGCAGCGGCCCTGGCTCCTGACGGGCGGCCTGGCGGAAGCCGCGCTGCGGCCCTTCTGCTGCCCTTGCCGCGCTTGGCCTGGGGGGCCTGGCGGGCCTTGAGTGCTTGCCCATGCCAGCAGCGACCATGCTGGCATGGGACCGCCCCACCGAGTCCGCCCCATGCCGCCGGAGGCCGCGGGCCTCCATCATCTTCTTTGGCCTGCTCGAATCGGTCCACGAGCTCGTTGACGGCCTGACCGTGGTTCCTGATCCCTTGGCGTGATGCGGCTACGGCGGGAGCCGCTGAGGGATGGACAGGTCCTGCGCCTCGGCGGCGTCAGTGGAGCACAATGATCGCCCGGATGGCTGACCCGCGCTCGCTCGAAGTTGTCCAGCTCCTCACGCATCTGGCCCATGGGCATCATGCCCAGGAGCTCATGACCATCTTATGGATCTGGCAGCTGGCCCAGGAAGGTCGTCGAGGGTGAAGGTCCCTGGTGAGCTGGCGGCGTCCCGGCTCAAGGCGGTCCAAGGTAGGCAGGTACGCTCGGCCTGCTGATGAGGGGTGGGAGAAGCCCACCGTTGTCCAGATGCGCGAGGCCGCGCGGTCGGCGCGGGAAGCGCTCGAAGTCGGTCAGTCTCTACCGTGGAG
>BNJT01002504.1_pt1 | contig 20907 bp, 44 predicted proteins | sample 8540491 | NCBI WGS metagenome assembly BNJT01 (sample SAMD00202455, study PRJDB9452) | human saliva metagenome | host: Homo sapiens | reverse complement strand
AACATACCCACCAGGAACGAAGGTAGAAATTCCAGGTAAGAATGGAAATACAATCACTGTAATAATTGAGAAGACGGCAAAGGAAAAGTACCAAAATAGTGAATTACCAGATGGAAAAGAGTTCCAGGAACAGCTAAGATTACAGAACCAGGAAAACCAGCTGAAGAAGTACCGGTGGTAACAACACCAGCGCGTAAAACTCCAACGACAGAAGTGGATCGTATTCCAAATGTACCTCAAACAGAACAACCGATTAAGATTGAAATCACAAGAAAACCAAAATGGAGATGCAGTAGTGACACCTAAGAAACCAGATGAGTCAACATACCCACCAGGAACAAGGGTACTTATCCCAGGTGATAACAATACTCCAATTGAAGTGATTATCGGAGAAAAGTGGTTCAGGTGAAGTACCAAATGATAAACTTCCAAAAGGAGATTTACCAGGAAAAAGGTATTGTAACAGAGGCCAGAATAAGCGACCATCTAATCCAGTTGATGTAACAACGCCAGCGCGTAAGACACCAACAAGTGAATTAGAACAAAATCCGAAGACAAGCGATAAATCAGAAACATCGAAAGATAATCAAACACCAGCAACAACAGGTGAACCAGTACAACAAACTCAAGATACAAACCAAAAATATCTTGCCAAATACTGGTACTGCAGATGGACTCAGGAATCTTCTCTGCAGCAGCAGCTTCAATTCTTTCAGGTTTAGGATTAGTAGTTTTTGGAAAGAAAGAAGACGAAGAAGAAGAGGAAAATAATTAAGTAGATTGATTAAAGAAAGTTTATTAATGAATTTCTAACTCAAAATTAAGGATAGAAAATAGTATCTCCGCTATTTTCTATCCTTCTTCTTTGATGATTTTTAGAAAACGTTTGATTGAGAGTGCTGTATAAATAATATTGGGAATGAATTATTCCATTTTTAATAATTAACAAAAGAGGTTTACGTTAAAGACTTGCTCAATTCGATAAAGTGAGCACCTAGAATCTATCTAGGTGTTTTTACAAGACTCAAAAGTAGGACAAGAGTATGTAATATGTTAAAATTAAAAACAGATGATAAAAAGGAGTTAGGAAGATGAAAAATATTACAGCAGAATTTCAAACAGTAAACCAATCCAGAGAAGTCGTTTTAATTGATGTTCGTGAAAAAGATGAATATCAAGTTGGACATATTCCAGGAGCAGATAATTTTTCCATTAAGTGAATTAGCTACAACATATACAAATTTAGATAAAAATCAACCTTATTATGTCGTTTGCCAAGCGAGGTGGACGTTCAGGTGAAACATGTGAATTTTTGGAAGCACAAGGGTTTGATGTTATTAATGTTACGGGTGGAATGAATGAGTGGCAAGGGAAGTTGCTAAGTAAGAAGTTTTTCTATGTAGGAGCTGACTCTCAGGTATTCGATTTTCGATTGAATCGTGAATTTTGAATTTAAGTTCATTGGAAAATATGATAAAATGAAATAAATTTGCGAAACTAGGAGGAGTATTGTGCCGGGATTATTTATTACGATGGAAGGCCCAGATGGAGCAGGAAAAACAACTGTGATTGAAAAAGCTAATTCCATTATTAGAAGAACGAACAAATGTGACCATTACTTCTACTCGAGAACCTGGAGGAAGTCGAATAGCAGAAGATATTCGACAAATTATTTTAGATGTTCAAAAATGTAGAAATGGATGTTCGAACAGAAGCTATTTATATGCAGCTGCAAGAAGACAACATTTAACGGATCGAATTTTACCAAATTTAGAAAAAGGTGGCATTGTATTTGCGACCGATTTGTAGACAGTTCATTAGTTTACCAAGGAGTAGCTCGTGGAATCGGTATTGAAGAAGTGTATCAATTAAATCAATTTGCAACGGCTGGGAAAAACACCAGATGTGACGTTTTATTTAGATGTTCCAGCTGAAATTGGATTAGAAAAGAATTCATTTAGCAAAAGGGAATCGTCAATTTGACCGCTTAGATCAAGAAGGATTACAATTTCACAAAAATGGTTCGACAAGGCTATTTGGATATTATTCCAACAGATCCTGAACGTTTTATCCAAATTGATGCAACTAAAACAGTGGATGAAGTTGTGCAAGAATGTTTAACAGCTTTAGTAGAACGCTATCCAGAATATTTTACGAATGGAGAGAGATAATATGAAATTAATTATTGCAATTGTACAAGATAAAGATAGTCATTTATTAAGCGATGAATTTGCAAATGCAAATATTCGTGCCACTCGTTTATCTACTACAGGTGGATTTTTACGAGCAGGAAATACAACATTCTTAGTAGGGATTGAAGAAGAACGTGTGGAAGAAGTCTTATCAATTATTCGTGAAAACTGTGAATCAAGAGAACAATTAACAACTCCGCCAGTACACTTAGATACAACATTAGAAGCAGGAATAGTCGATGCCCGTTCCAATTCGTGTGGGTGGTGCAACAGTATTTGTTGTTCCAGTAGATGCTTTTTATCGTTTCTAATATGAAGATGGTAAAGCAATCTTTTATTCATGCAGTTCAAAAGAATCGCTTAGGTCATGCGTATTTATTTGAAGGAATGCAAGGAGTTGGAAAAAGAGGTAGCCCTATTTCTTGCCAAATTAGTGTTTTTGCCAAGAGCGATCTGAGGATGAAGAGCCTTGCCTAAGGTGTGATTTGTGCCGAAGAATTGATGAGGGAAATTTCCCTGATGTTATAGAGATTACTCTGACGAGGCAATCATTAAAAAGTGGACCAAATACGAGAATTAAAAGCAACAATTATCGAAAAACGGCGATGGAAGGACATATGAAAGTCTGTATCATCCATAATGTGGATACATTAACAACAGGTGGTGCCAATAGTTTGTTAAAAATTTTTAGAAGAACCAGAATCTTCGATATTATTTTTATTACTAACAAAGCCGACTCAGCAAAGTATTACCAACAATTCAATCACGCTGTCAAATTGTTCATTTTGCAACGCCTGTTATGGAAATGTTGACGACTCAATTAGAAAGCAAAAGGAGTTATTCCTTCGATTTCTCGCTTATTAGTAACACTGACAAGTGATTTTAGATGAGGCTTTAGAATTAGCTGGTGAGTGAATCATTCCAACAATTACGTCAAGATAGTTGGCAATGGTATACACGAGTATTCCAAAATCGATCGATGGCATTTGTAACGATTCAGTCTCAAATGATGCCGTTACTGACTTCAAAAACAGAAGGGCAACGATTTTTTTAGAATTATTATCCATCTATGTAAAGAGATTCTCTTTATATGGCAATCGGTGCTAAAGAGCAATTGATTCAAAAAGATAAAAGCTGCTACCTTGCAAACTATTGCGAATCAGTTAACTGTGCAAAAATGGATTGAATTGCATGAAAAAGACAAGTAAAGTGTTAGAAAAAGTTCAAGCAAATGTAGGAATACAAGCTGCCCTGGAACAATGGGTATTAATGATTCCTAAGTAAGAAAGGAGAGATGGTATGACGAATCGTCAATTATATGACCGAGTAGAACAATTAAAAAGACAAGTTCATCAACAGTTACAATTGTTAGAAGAAATTAGTCAAGAATTACAAGTGGTCATTGAAGAAAATCATAATTTAACGATGGAAAATCTTCACTTAAAAGAACGATTAGATACCATCGACGAAACAGTTCCAACGGATCAATCAAATGAGCAGGTGGAACAAAAAGAAAAACGTAGTCAGTCATTAATTAATTTGGGAAAATATTTACGACCAAGGATTCCATATTTGCAATTTTTATTATGGAAAACGCCGTAATAACGATGAAAAACTGCATGTTTTGTACCGAAATTTTATTTAGTGAAAAGCAATAGTAGAATAACAGACTAAAAACACTTTTCGATTAGTAGCAAGGACGCAAAGCAGCCTCGCAAAAAGCGAGTCTCATTGCTAAACTTCGAGCCTGGGTCTCGAAGTTTCCTCATAATATAAGCCAGTACGGCTTATATTACTACTGCTACGGGAAAAGTGTTTTTAGTCTGTTATTCTAGGTTCTATCATGATATTTGGTTGATATGTAAATGACGTAGAATACTAGAACTGATGCATTTTCTCCGTAGCAAAAAGTAATATAAACCGTGCAACGGCTTATATTACAGGTGAAATTTGAGACCCAGGCTCAAAGTTTAGACATGAGACTCGCTATGCGAGGCTGCTGGCGACCTTGCTACTTACAGAAAAATGCATCAGTTGCTAGTATTCTTTTCGTTAAAGAAAGCAATATCTTGATAAAAATGAAGCAATATATTGTGTAAGGTTAACCTTTCTATCAAAAAATACAATCGTATATAATAAATATACGTAAGAAATGGGAGTGAAAGATATGAAACAAAAACCAAATGTTATTTTTATTAATGGTGGATCAAATGAGAGCTGATGCACTATCGTTTTAATGATCCAAAATCATTTTGCGATAACACCGACTTTTAGATATGATGGCTTCTTTAGGATATAATTTCAGACATGCCTATTCTCCTGTATCCGAGTTGTGTACCAGCACGTGCAGCCCTATTAACTGGAATGGATCAATCTTCTACAGGTCGTGTAGGGTATGAAGACGAAGTTCCTTGGAATTATACGAATACATTACCTCAAACATTTAGAGATTGGGGATATCAAACAGAGTGTATTGGGAAAATGCACGTTTACCCTTCAAGAAAAAGAATGGGATTTGACCATGTAGTATTACATGATGGGTATTTACACGTTGATCGAAAATATGACAAAGCTTATGGACAAAACTTTGAAGCTTCTAGTGATTATTTAGAATTTTTGAAAAAAAGAATTAGGTCACGATATCGATATGATTGATGATGGTGTCAATTGTAATTCGTGGGATGTTCGTCCATGGGAATTGCCAGAAAAAAATATCATCCCAACGAAACTGGGTAGTGAGCGAATCCATTCAATTTTTAAAAACGTCGAGATCCTTCTGTACCATTTTTCTTAAAATGTCATTTTGAAAAACCTCATGCACCTTTAAATCCACCAAAAATATTTTTACGATTTATATATGGATGCATTGCCAGATGAAACGGATTTGCATATTGGAAACTGGGAACGACTAGAAGAAAAAAATACCAGACTTTATATGCTCATCGCGGAAAAAATTAAAAACCAGACGCTCAAAAAAAGAATGTTAGCAGCTTATTATGGATTAGTTTTCATATCGATAATCAAATTAGCCGTTTCTTAACAGCGTTGGAAGAATTTGATTTAGATAAAAAAATACGATTATTTGGTTTGTATCCGACCATGGGGATCAATTAGGAGAACATTATTTATTTAGAAAAAGCCTATCCTTATCAAGGAAGTATTAAAAGTTCCATCATTTATTTATGATCCAGGAAATATTATTGCAGCCAGTCATAAAATGATTAAACAATTAGTAAAAATTACAAGATATTTTCCTTCATTAGTTGATTTAGCGCTTGGAGAACATGTAGAAGTGGATGGAAAGAGTGTGAAACAATTATTGTTTGGGCAGTATGAAGGTTGGAGACAAGATTTCCATGGGGAACATAGTAAGGGAGTCGATTCTTGTCAATTTGTCTTAACTCAAGATTGGAAGTTCATTTGGTATCCTGTAAAGAATGAATATCAATTGTTCCATATGCCAACAGATCCAAATGAAATGAAAAACTTTAATAACAGAAGAAAGTTATGCTCCAGTTATTGAAGAGTTAACAGCGAAACTAGTGCAATATTTACAAAATCGTCCGGAAGGATTTGTCAAGATGGACAATTACATCAAGTGCCAGTAGAAGCGATTCGTGCGACTCTTTATAAGGAGGAAGCCTAATGGAATTTGTTCAAATACCCAGCTGGAATTTTAATGGGAGATTCTACTCATCAAGGGATTTGCAGAAGATTATGAAGGCCCAGCTGTAGAAAAAGAAGTTCATGCATTTGAAATAGCGAAAAACTCCGGTGACAAATGCAGAATTTTTAGAATTTGTACAAGCAACTGGCTATCAAACTTTAGCGGAGAGATTAGGAGATTCCTATGTATTTCATTTATTATTACCTGAGGAAAAAAGGGAGAATTATCCTCATGTAACAGGCTCTCCTTGGTGGAAAGTCGTTCCAAATGCTAATTGGGCACATCCATTTGGAGAAGGTTCTAGTATAGAGGAAAATCGAAGATCATCCAGTCGTTCATATTGCATTAGAAGATGCTATTGCTTATTGTCGATGGGCAAAAGGTACAACTGCCAACTGAAGTACAATGGGAATATGCAGCTCGAGCAATGAGCACGAGTACTTATCCTTGGGGAGAGGAGTTAGTACCTGAATCAGGCTATCGTGCAAATACATGGCAAGGAGATTTTCCCAAATGTCAATGATGCATTAGACGGATTTGTTGGAACAGCTCCTGTGTATTCTTTTGAACCGAATGATTTTGGATTATATCAAATGATTGGAAATGTTTGGGAATGGTGTAGTCATCCAAGAGGGATTGTTTTACCTTTAGTAGAAGAGCGAATCTCTTTGGATTCGATAGTGCCTAAGTGGAGAATTTGCCATTCGTGGGGGATCATTTTTATGTCATTGTTCTTATTGTAATCGATATCGAGTAGCTGCTAGAAATGGCGCTTTGTAACGTCTACAACAAGTCATATGGGGATTTCGTTGTGTCCGTTTTGAGGAGGAATCATATGTACGTAGCAATATATAGCATCATCGTCTGGATTGCGACCTTTTATTGGCGCAATAACGGGATTAGGTGGAGGAATTATTATTAAACCGGCTTTTTGATTTTGTTGGGTTAGATCAAGCAGCGATGATTAGTGTGTATTCGACAATTGCAGTATTTTTCGATGTGTATTGTTTCGCTCTATAAAAGATGGGATGATGTAAAAGACTAGTCAGCGAAAAAATTGCATTAGGTCTTTTCGATAGGTTCGATTGTAGGGTGGATTATCTGGGGAACAAATTTTCCAGATGGCTTTTGCAAGTTTGGGGAAATCGATTGGTGAGTTTATCTCAATCCATTTTATTAGTCATCATTCTGGTAGGGGATTATTGTGTATGCCTTTTTCCAAGAAAAAAATTACGACTCATTCCTTAAACCAATTGTTTGGGATTATGGTTTTAGGGCTGGGGTGTAGGTTTTAGTATCTGTTTTTCCTTGGAATTGGAGGAGGGCCTTTGAATATTGTGCTGTTATTATATTTCTTTTCAATGAAATCAAAAGAAGCAGCTTTTTATTCAATTCAAATGATTTTCTTTGCGCAAATTATGAAAAATGGGTTCGATTGTGACACATATGCATCAGATTGAATGGAATGGGTTATTAGTGATTTTGATTATTGTTTTTGCATTTTTAGGGGGATATGTTGGAACAAAAAATTCAAAAGAAATTAACCCACCAACAAGTACTAACATGTTATCATTTATTGATGATATTTATTATTATTTATCAATTTGTATAATGTGTACCAACGATTATAAATAAAAAAATACAGAAAAGTTTTTAAGTTGCAAGGTCGCCAGCAGCCAGCTAATGCTGGCGACCTTGCAACTAAAGGAAGTCTGTTCTAGTTTTTAGTTTACGTTATTCATTCTTGGTGAATCAACTTATAAACGTCTTGTTTTTTAGTTGGTTTTTGTTTTTGCCACCCATTTAATGGCGTCTTTTTGAGAAAGTTGTTGGTGTTCCATTGCCCATTGGACTTGTTCTTCTAAACTTAAATGTTCACAAGAAGCAGTCTCTTCAGTCGCAATACTAGTTGTTACCTCTTCCGGACGAGTGGTACCAATTAAAAATACAACATTCTCCTTTCAATTCTTCTTTCCTCACATAGTGTTTTTAATTCCACAGCAGTTCCACGAATAAATTCTTCATGCTTTTTTTCGTTAATTCTCGACATAAAACGACTTCTTTTTCTTCACCATAAACTTGAGCAATCAGATTAAAAGCAATCGTCTAATCGATAAGGAGACTCATATAAAATAACTGTTTCGCTATGACTTGATAAAAGCAGTTAACTCAGCTCACTCGATCCTTTTCTTTCTAGGAAGAAATCCGTAAAAATAAAAATGGTTGAGGAACTAATCCTGATGCAATGAGTGCAGTAATTGCAGCATTAGCTCCCGGTAATGGAATAACCGTAATTCCTTCTTGAATACAAGCTTGAACAAGTTCAAATCCTGGATCACTAATCGAAGGAGTTCCGGCATCACTGACTTGAGCAATATTTTTCCTTCTTTTAACCATTCGATAACACTAGGAATCCGTTCCTGTGTGTTATGTTCATGAAAACTTTTTGAGGAGTTTGAATTTCAAAATGATTTAATAATTTCTGAGTATGTCTTGTGTCTTCTGCAAGAATAAAAATCGACTTCTTGTAAAGTTTTAATGGAACGAAAAAGTCATATCGTCTAAATTTCCAATGGGAGTAGGGATTAAGTATAGTTTTCCATAAGGGATTCTTCAAAAACTTTTTTTGTCTCATGATAGTTCCTCCTGTTGTAATAATTGAATAATAGGCTTGGCTGTTTTTCTTATGTTCACACCTTGCCTTGTTAGATAGTTTATTTTTTTGACTACGTGTTTGTTGTTTAAAAAGCATATTCTGCTTTCAGTGCTTCGGATTTTAGTAGCATATTCTTTTCGCATATAATAGGGTAATCGGACGTCTTGTTTTTGTATATTTAGCTCCTGTTCCATTATTGTGAGCCAGGATTCTTTTTCTACATTTGTCGTATATCCTGTATATAAAGTGTTATCTTTACATAAAGGCAACATAGATAAAATGTGTTCCCATTTCATTAACCCCATAATACTTCTTTTAATTTATTTGTATATTGATTATTTTTCATCAAAAACTAGTAATCGGTGGTAAAAATACGAACGCCACCTGGTTGTCCGTCTTTTATCAGTTCAATGAGGACAATATTACTTTCTTTTCCTTCTTTTTGGATGAATGAACTGAATCCGTTTAGGCTCTAGTCGATAGTGTCTTGCTGTTGTTAAAATATCTGTGAGACGATCTGGACGATGAACGATAAAAGGCTTTTTCCTTTCATTTTTAGTAACCCCGGATATATTTTGTAACAATTCTTCTAATGGTAAATGAATTTCATGACGAGCGATCGTGAAAGCTTCTTTTTTGATTGACGAGAGCTTGTTCTTGTAATTTGAAAATAAGGAGGATTACATGTAATATAATCGATTGAGTCCTTTCTTTAATATCGTTGTAATTTCTCGAACATCTGCTTGGATTATTTCTACTTTTTTTCTTCTAGTTGATTGAGCTGAATCGTTCGATTTGCCATATCACATAACGCTTCTTGTAATTCAACGCCTAAAATTTTATTGTTCGTTTTAGAGCTGAGTAAAAAGCTAACCACTCCATTTCCTGTACATAAATCTACAATGGTTGCTTTTTCTTTGATGAGGAATGGTAGCAAAATCACTTAATAATACAGCATCAATCGAAAAAGGAAAACACTTCCGAACTTTGGATAATATCAATATTTTCTCGTTCTAATCTATCTAGTCTTTCATGTGGTTTTAACTCAATCGTCATAAAAGTCTCCTTACATTCACTCAATATAGTAGGTTTATTTTAGCATAGAAGAGAAAGACTCTGCACAAAAAAATATTTTTAAGAATCAAACTTAAGACCTATGACATCGATGGAAAAAGGCATAATAGATATTGTAAATGAAATTAGTAAACAAATGGAGGAATCCGATATGAATGAAAAAGAACGTATTTTTAGATTTAGTAAAAAGGAGTGATTAGCTCACAAGAAGCAATTTCCTTATTAGAAGAGCTTTAGGAAAAAAATCAAGGAGAAGCTTCAAAAGTGAGTGACCAAGAGAAAAAGATGCATCCACTTACCAAAAAGAAGATGAAAAAAACGATTTGATACAGTTTTTAGACAGTCTTGCTTCTGTGGTCACAAATTTTTCAAGTGAATTTGAGGAAGAGTTTGAAACATTAAATCAAGTAACTCAACAAGTGAAAAAGAAAAAGAAGAACGAATCGAAGAACTTCATACAGCAAAAGCTCTTGATAAACTAACGGTAGAACAAGAAATGGAATTACAAAGACTTAATGAAGAATTAGAAGTTTTACGTTCACAACAACAAAGTTTAGAAGAAGAGAAAAAAAGCAGCACAAGATGAAATGAAACGATTGAAAAAGAAGAACTCGATGAAAAATTCAAAAAGCCAAAACAAAAAAATCGAAGAAACAGATTGGCAACAAACAACAAGTGATTCTCTATCACAATTAGGAGGAATCATTGGGACGATTTGCAGGTCAATTTGCCAAAGCAGCTGCAGAAACAGCTCGTAATGTAAGTGTTACGATTAAAGATCATCCAAGTTTTTCAACGATGTCTCCATTTTTTTCTATCAAAACAACTCACTCTTATGCTTTTTGAAGAAGAGTTTGGAGAAATTGGTATTATTGAAATTAAAGTGGCAAATGGGGATATCAAAATGAAAAACTGCTCCTCAATCAACTGTAACTATTGAAGGAGAATTTCGATTAAATGAAGAATTTGAAACGGAAGAAGAAATTGAAAACTATATTAATGAGCGAATGAATGTTAGTCTAGAGAACGATACATTTAAATTTCTTTTTATTCCAAGTAAAAAAAGTTTATGCAGATGTGACTTTTGTTTTTCCCAGAAAAAAAGAGTATGATTATGTCAGTGTCAAAGGGTTGAATAGTGGGATTCGAATGAAAGATTTCACTGGGAAAAGATTTTTATGCAGAATCACAAAATGGCGAAAGTTTCTGTTAAAAATGTGAGTGGAACGATGTTAGAACTGACAAGTAAAAAAATGGAACGATTAAACAATTAGATGGACAATTCAAAGATTCTATTTTAGATGGAACAAATGGTAATATTATTTTTGATGCAGAAGCAGAAAGTGCTACACTAAAAAAACAGTCAATGGTACTATTAAAGTAAAAAAAGTATCCCCAAATGCAAAACAGATTATGGCTAAAAACCGTAAATGGAAATGTACAATTAGATGTACCAGAATCATTAGAATTAGAAGCATCTTTAAGTACATCACTAGGAAAAATTACATTATGATGATGCACAATATGAAGTCATTAAACATGAAAAAACAGTGACAAGTCATTCAGTCGTTTTAAGAAGACAAAAAGAAAGTAGTTCCTGTTAGAATTACAGGAAAACAACGACTGGAAGTGTGACTTTAAATTCGGTACAATAGAGATAAATTTGTGAAGGGAGAAAAAGTATGAAAAGAAAAAGATTAATGCGTTCAAAAAGATAACCGTATACTAGCAGGGGTTATTGGGGGAATTGCAGAATATTTAGACGTTGATGCAAGTATTTTAAGAGTCATCTTTGTATTTTTAACATGGTCAGGTATGCCAATCTTATTATATATTTTATTAGCGATTATTATGCCGTCAGAAAAAAAGACCAAGAAATCAAAACTATTATTATGATTCTTACAATCGACCAAGAAAAGAAGCTCGAAAAAGTAGAAGAAGATGATTCTGATTGGAGTGACTTCTAAGGGAAATGTTTTTAAGAAAAATTGCTATTAATACCGTTGGATTTATGGTCATTGCAGCACTGCTTCCTCAATTCGTTGTTACTAACTGGGGATCAGCTTTGTTTGCGGCGATTGTTTTATCGATATTAAATGTTGTCGTGAGACCAATTTTGATGATTGCCTTTATTCCACTAATTGCAGCAAGTTTTGGTGTGTTTATGTTAATTATTAATGCGCTAATGCTTTGGTTAATGATGGGAATTGTTCCAGGGAATTCACGTGACATCGTTTTTGGATGCTAATCGTTGTTAGTGTGTTATTAAATATTTTTTAGAAAAATTTGTTGAAAATTTCTTCAAGGAAGAAGAATATTATTGAATTTGACTTTGAATATAGTAAATTATAAAATAACTACATAAGGTTACTAGATGACAACATAATTGATTTAGTCCTTTTAGGACAACTTAAAAAGTCTCTACTCATTGAGTAGGGGCTTTTTGTAATTAAGAGTTCTTGTAAATCAGTTTTTTTCAAAATAGTATCTATTAAGTTTTGGTATAGAATTTACCCGAGAAGTGTAAAAATGTGGTATGATAGACTAGAATAAGTAGAAAATGAGGGATGATATGAAATCAATCGTAACTGTAGAAAAAAACTTGCTGAAAAATTGCATTTAAAAACCATTACATGGTTTAGAATATTTAGACCGTGAAATTACAACGAGTGAAATTTCAAGACCAGGGTTAGAGTTAGCGGGATATTTTAATTTTTACCCAGCAGAAAGAATTCAATTACTAGGAAGAACAGAATTATCTTTTGCAGAGCAACTATCCTCACGTACAAGATTAAAAAAACAATGCGTCGATTATGTACGACTGAAACACCTTGTTTTTGTAGTGTCTAGAAAATTATTACCACCAGAAGAATTAGTTCAAGCTGCTGAGGAAGCAAAAAAATTCCTATTTTACAAGCGAGCTCAAGAACAACTCATGTATCGAGTAGTGTAACGAATTATTTAGAAAGTCGATTAGCAGAACGGATGTCTATGCATGGTGTATTAGTAGACGTGTATGGGATTGGAATGCTAATTACTGGAGAAAAGTGGCGTTGGTAAATCTGAAACAGCCTTAGAATTAGTTCAAAAAGGGTCACCGTTTAGTAGCTGATGACCGTGTAGAATTATACCAACATGATGAATTAACTCTTGTAGGGGAAGCACCTGAAATTTTTAAATAATTTAATTGAAATTCGTGGAATCGGAATTGTTGATGTGATGACATTATTTGGTGCAGGGAGCTATTTTAGATACAAAAACAAGTAGATTTGTTAGTGCATTTAGAAAAACTGGACACCAGATAAACAATATGACCGTTTAGGAAGAGCTGTTGAAACAACTGAAGTGATGGGAGTAAGCATTCCAAAAATGAGAATTCCTGTGAAAACAGGGCGAAATGTTTCTATCATTTTAGAAGTTGCTGCGATGAACTTCCGTGCGAAAAAAATGGGATTTGATGCTACAAAAACATTCACAGAACGTTTAGAGCAGTTAATCGCTGAAAACAGCGAACAATAGGAGGCGATTGTATGAATGAATTTTTACTTCAAACGATTAATCCCTATAGCTATTGAAATTGGTGGACTTACAAGTTCGTTGGTATGGCATCATTATTGCTTCTGCTATTTATATTGCAGCTACTCTAGCCGATAGGGAAGCAACTAAAAAAGGATTTCGTAAAGATTTTGTAGTTGATTTAGTATTTTGGGCCATTCCGTTAGCCTTTTTAGGAGCAAGATTTTATTATGTTTTGTTTGAATGGAAACATTATATTGCTAACCCAATTGATATTATTAAAATTTGGGAAGGCGGTATTGCCATTTATGGTGGATTAATTGGTGGAGCTTTAACAACGTATTGGTTTTGTAAGAAAGAAGAAGTTTCCTTTACTTTGTTAATAGATATTTTTAGCGCCAGTTGTCTTATTAGCGCAGTCAATTGGACGTTGGGGAAATTTCACGAATCAGGAAGCTCATGGGAGCAGAAGTTACGAGACACTTTTTAGAAAAATCTTCATTTACCAAGTTTTATTATTGAGCAAATGAATATTAATGGTGTTTATTATCATCCGACTTTTTATATGAATCGTTATGGTCAGCTTTAGGAGTTGTTTTATTAGTCATTTTAAGAAAGAAAGCTCCTATCAAAGTTGGAAATTGCAGCGACTTATCTGATTTGGTATGGATGTGGTCGTTTTGTAATTGAAGGAATGCGTACAGATAGTTTATGGCTATTTGGAGTGATTCGTGTTTCTCAAGCATTATCTTTAATCTTAGTGATTGGAGCCATTATATGGGTATGGATGCAAAGAAAAAAATCATCCAGAGAGACCTACTTATGTATCCGTTGATGATCCAAAAATCATCGGATTTATGGATTTAAAGGAGTCAGTTTATGAAACAAAAATTGCAATTTTAGGAGCAGGGTTCTTGGGGAACAGCGTTGGCTATGGTTTTACAAGATAATGGTCATGAAGTGTGTTTATGGGGCAATCATGCTGCTCAAATTGAAGAAATTAATACACAGCATACTAAATCATCAATATTTACCAGAAGTGATTTTAAATGAAGAAATTTATGCCACTACGGATTTAACAAAAAGCTCTATCAGGGTGCAAATGCCGTTCTGTTTGTGCTTCCAACTAAAAGTCATTCGATTTAGTAGCAAAACAAGTGGCTCCTTTTATTAGAAGGTAATCCTGTCATTATTCATGCGAGTAAAGGATTGGAACAAGAAAGTTATTTGAGAATTTCTGAAATTTTAAAACAAGAATTACCTGAAGAAAAGTATGAAGATATTGTAGTTCTTTCTGGTCCAAGTCATGCGGAAGAAGTTGCTAAAAAGATTTAACAACGATTACTGCTGCATGCGAGGAATTATCTTCTGCAAAAGTTGTTCAACAATTATTTAGCAATTCTTATTTCAGAGTGTATACGAATACGGATGTTATTGGCGTTGAATTAGGAGCAGCGTTGAAAAAATGTTATCGCAGTAGGCGCAGGGAGCTTTACATGGTTTAGGCTATGGAGATAATGCTAAGGCTGCTTTAATGACTCGTGGATTAGCAGAAATTAGTCGTTTAGGAATTGCGTTTTGGAGCAGATCCTCTAACATTTATTGGATTAAGTGGAGTGGGCGATTTAATTGTAACTTGTACAAGTATTCATTCAAGAAACTGGCGTGCAGGAGATCAATTAGGTCAAGGAAAATCATTTAGAAGATGTCCTAGAAAATATGGGCATGGTTGTTGAAGGGCGTTCAAACGTGTAAAGCAGCTTATGAATTAGCACAGGAAAAAAAGGAATTGAAATGCCGATTACAAATGCTGTGTACAATATTTTTATACAATGGTAAAAATATTAAAAACAGAAGTTTTACAATTGATGGAAAGAGAAAGAAAATCAGAAGTGTCCTTAAAAATCACATCAAGAACAAATGGAGGGTATTACAATGAAAAAAGTAAAAAAAGCAGTTATTCCAGCAGCAGGATTAGGAACACGTTTATTACCAGCAACAAAAGCGATGGCAAAAGAAATGTTGCCAATTGTAGATAAACCAACGATTCAATATATTGTAGAAGAAGCATTTAGCTTCAGGAATTGAAGAAATTTTAATTGTTACAGGTAAGAGTAAACGTCCGATTGAAGACCATTTTGACTCTAATATTGAACTAGAATCGAATTTGGAATCAAAAGGAAAAACAGAATTATTGGAATTAGTTCAAGAAACAACAGGAATTAAATTATACTTTGTTCGTCAATCTTATCCTAAAGGACTTGGAGATGCGGTACTACAAGCAAAAAGCCTTTCGTTGGTGGAGAACCATTTGTCGTAATGCTTGGGGATGATATTGTTAAAGCAGAAGTACCATTAACAAGACAATTAATTGAAGGGTATGAAAAAACTCATGCTTCAAATATTGCAGTAATGGAAATTCCAATGGAAGATACAAACAAATATGGAATTATTGAACCAGAAAGTAAAGTAGCGGATAATATGTATAATGTTCGTCACTTTTGTAGAAAAAAACCAAAAACCAGAAGATGCACCAAGTAATTTAGCAATTATTGGTCGTTACTTATTAACTCCTGAAATTTTTGATATTTTAGAAAAACAAGAACCAGGAGCAGGTGGAGAAATTCAATTAACAGATGCGATTGATACATTAAACCAAACACAACGTGTATTTGCGAAGAAATTTGAAGGTACAAGATATGATGTTGGGAATAAACTTGGTTATATGACTACAAGTATTGAGTTTGGATTAGAGCATCCAGAAATTAAGGATGAACTAAAAGATTATATTATTGATTTAGCATCATCGTTTAGAAGGAAAAATCTTCAAGCAATAAAGTTGTTGAATCAACTGAAAAAGAATAAAAATAGAATAGACATTAAAAGACTGAACAAACAAAAATGGCAAAAAGGCAGTAGTTTTTGTTCAGTCTTCTTTTTATAACTAAAGGTAAAGGAGATGCAACTATGGAAGAAAGAACAATTTATGATGTGATTATTATCGGTTCAGGTCCTGGAGGAATGACAGCAGCATTGTATGCTTCACGTGCAAATTTAAAAACATTAATTTTAGAAAAAGGAGTTCCTGGAGGAGAGTTGTTAAATACTTCTGATGTAGAAAAATTACCCAGGATTTTTCAAATATTAGTGGTCCAGATTTAGCAGATAATATGTATAAAGGTGCAATGCAATTTGGTGCAGAATATGCTTATGGCAAATGTAAGTAGGGATTGAAGTGGATGGAGATTTACGTATTGTCCATGCCGGTAAAAAAATCTTATGCCGCTTATGCAGTAGTGATTGCTACATGGTTCTTATCACCGTAAATTAGGAGTTCCTGGTGAAGAAGAATATGCTGGAAGAGGCGTTTCTTATTGTGCGGTATGTGACGGAGCATTCTTCAAAGGAAGTGACTTTATTAGTAATTGGTGGAGGAGATTCTGCGGTTGAAGAAGGAACGTATTTAACACAATTTGCGAATAAAGTGACGATTGTTCACCGTAGAGATGCCTTTACGTGCACAAAAAGATTTTACAAGATCGTGCATTTGCGAATGAAAAAAATGGACTTTTCATGGAATAAAGCTAGTAGAAGAAATTTCAGGAGATGAGCAAAAAGTGACTCATGTTACATTAAGAGATACTCAAACTCAGGAACTTTCTCAAGTAGAAGCTGCTGGGAGTATTTATTTATGTTGGGATTTATTACCGTTGACAGAGCCGTTTAAAGATTTAGGGAATTACAAATGAAGAAGGCTGGATTGTCATCAAATGAAAAAAATGGAAACAAGTATTCCTGGAATTTATGCAGTAGGGGATGTTCGTCAAAAACATTTAAGACAAATTACAACAGCTGTTGGTGATGGTGGAATTGCTGGAAATGAAACATATCACTATGTAGAAAGTATTAAGGAAAAATTGGCGGAATAAGAGAATTGTTTGTATCAAAATAGAAATTCACATATTTGAGAAGTGGGAGTTTTTTTCTTGAAGAAAATATATCGAATTTGTAGCAACAGCCGTTGACAAATGTGTAGGATTTTGTTATTATAAACAGGCAAATCGTAAAAATCGATGAGTTATTGAATCTATTTGGAAATGAGAGGTGTCATTCATGCGTATCAACATTTTATTAGAATGTGCTGAAACAGGTGAACGTTTATACTTAACAAGCAAAAACAAACGTAACAACCCAGAACGTTTAGAATTAAAAATATTCTCCAAAAATTACGTAAACACGTTGTTTTCAAAGAAACTAAAAAGTAATTTCGAGAAAAGTAATTGGAAGGTTGCGAAGCTGGCCTTTTTTTAGTGAGCGAGAACTGGATTTTTCTTAGGTAGCAAGGACGCAAGCAGCCCTCGCGAGTTCATTATAAAACTTCGAGCCTAGGGTCTCGAGTTTTCCTAGCATAGTAGCCATCGGTGTGGCTACTAATGCTCTGCTACATGAAAAATCCAGTTCTCTTTTTCGTGATTTTACGGGGCGTATGAGATGTGGATTTTTGATAGTAGTAAAGGACGGCGGCAGCCCTGCGGTTTCATGTGCTTACTACTATAAAAAATCATTTCTTTTTCGTGATCTGATGGGAGTGCGAATGAGAAATACCATAACGCTACCTTAATAGTTCAAAAATCTTGTATACTGTTAAAGGTGATTAAAATGGAGAAACAGAATACAAAAATTTTTTATAACGAGTGGAAATATTAATCGAGTCATTTTATCGATTGCCACTCCTTTAATGATTAATAATTTAATTCGAACTTTATATAATTTAACGGATGGATTGTATGTAGCTCAGTTGTCTGCTGAAGATTTTGCGGCGACTGCGTTTATTTGGCTGTTAAATTTTTATTTATCTCAATAGGTTTGGGAATTAGTGTTGGAGCAACGGCTCTCATTGCGCAATATTTTTGGAGCAAATGATTTAAAATTGGCAAAGAAATATACTTGGAATACGATGGCGTTAACGTTTGCTTTTGGCTTTCTATTATCAACGATTGGCTATATTTTTTTGCTGGTCAATTTGTAGAATGGATGGGAGCTAGTGGCGTCTTTTACGAGAAGTCGACTTCGTATTTTAAAAATTAATTTTATTGGATTATTTTTGATTTTGCTTATTTTGGATATCAAGCATTGCTGAATGCGCAAGGTAGAACAAGAGTCATTACAGTGGTAAGTACAATATCCTCTATCACGAATGTCCTATTAGATCCGATATTTATTTTTTTGCAACCATTCCTTTTACTACAAATTCCTGGATTAAATGCAGGGGATTGAAGGAGCTGCTTTGGGCAACGGTAATTGCAAAAATTATATTATGGATTTTAGCGATTATGGCATACTAGAAGAGAATCCATTATTCATGTTCCATTGTATGAAGTAGATTATGATGCATCTGTTATTCGTAAAAATTTTACAAGTAGCATGGCCTTCTGCATTTGGATATGGGGGAGCTGCATTTTGGTTTTACTGTATTAAATGGATTAATTCAGTCATACGGGACTTCTGTTCTTGCAGCGTATTCTATGGTCAATCGTATTTCAGATATTTTAACGCAACCTCAAATGGGAATTGATCTGCTTTTAACTGCCATCATTGGGCAAAATATGGGAGCTGGATTATTTGACCGAGCTCATGCGATTTTCAAACGAGCATTGATTTGGGTGTTATTCATTTCTGGACTTGGAAGTGTCGCTATTTTTATGTGGCAAGATGCTTTACTTCATATCTTTTATTAAAGATGTAAACTGATACGATTCTTTGGAATAGTGCGGTTGAATATTTATATTACACAGCATTTCATTATCTTTCTTTATGGGGATGTTTTCTGCTTATAGTGGATTTTTCCAAGGTTGTAGTGCAACAAAAATATTCAATGAATATGTCGATTGACGTTTATGGGTTGCTCGTTTACCCGATTATTTGGATATTTAGGGAAGCTTAACAGAGTTAGGAGCTACAGGTATTTGGATTGTGATGTTACTTTCGAATGCTTTTAACGGTTTTATATGGACATTTAGTTTATAAATGGAAAGATTGGAGTAGCATGCATTATGCAAAAAGGAGAGAGTTAGTACATGTTAAAAGAATTTATTAAATATTATAAACCGTATCGAAAATTATTTTTATTAGACTTTACTTGTGCGGTTATAGTGGCAATTTTAGAATTAGCCTTTTCCTGTAATGGTTCATCGAGTTATTGATGAAGTGTTACCACAACAAAATGTTGGAATTATCCTAGTAGTAGGATTTAGTTTAGTAGCTCTATATGCGACGTCTACGATGTTAAATTATATTGTTGTAGCTTTCGGACATTTATTAGAATTAATATTGAAAACGGATATGAGAAGAAATTTATTTGCGCATATTCAAAAGCAATCATTTTCATTTTTGACAATATGAAAAATTGGTGAATTATTGAGCCGTTTATCGAGTGATTTATTTGATATTAGTGAATTAGCGCATCATGGGCGGAAGAATTATTTATCGCTATTATGACGTTAATTGGTTCGTTTGTATTGATGTACCAAGTTCAGCCTACGTTAGCTTTATGGACAATTGTATTTGTTCCGTTTTTAGCGGTGGCTTTAGCAGTTTTTCAATCGAAAGATGTCAGCTATTAATCGTCAAATTTATAAAGGACTAGCTCACTATTCTGCTGGTTTGGAAAAATGTTTTAAGTGGGCATGCGTGTCGTAAAAGCTTTTGCCAACGAAGAACATGAACAACAATTATTTGAAGAATTAATTCAAGAATATCGTACGAATAAAATTCAGTTTTTATAAAACAATGGGTTCAAGTAGTTCGTTTAATTATTTATTAATGCGTAGTATTAATTTATTTACGTTAATGCTAGGTTCGTATTTTACCGTTACAGGACAACTTACTGCGGGTGAATTAGTGGGTTATATTTTACTAGCAAATGTCTTTGTTCGACCGATTGATAAAATGAATTCGATGATTGAATTATATCCAAAAAGGAGTTGCTGGATTCCGTCGTTATCAAGAATTAATGGCTATTGAACCGGATATTCAAGATCGACCTGATGCAATCGAAGCTCCTCATTTTGAAGGAGATATTTCTTATCGCAATGTAAGTTTTGGATATGAAGAAAAATAAAGCAGTCTTGGAACATGTTTCAATGGATGTGAAGAAGGGAGAAACCGTTGCGTTTGTAGGTCCCTTCTGGTGTAGGGAAAACAACATTGGTGAATTTATTACCTCGTTTTTATGAATTACAAGAGGGAGAAATTTTAATAGACGGGCAAGATATTCGAAACTTTACAATGCAATCGTTAAGACGTCAAATCGGAGTGGTTCAACAAGATGTATTTTTATTTAATGGAACGATTCGTGAAAATGTACTTTATGGACGATTAGATGCAACGGATGAAGAAGTAGAAGAAGCCATTGAGCGTTCTAAGTTAAGAGAAGTTGTTGATGATTTGAGTTCGGATTGGATACTCAAATTGGAGAACGTGGGCGTCAAACTCTCAGGTGGACAAAAACAACGATTATCAATCGCCTGTATTTTCTTAAAAATCCTTCGATTTTAATTTTAGATGAAGCAACAAGTGCATTAGATACTCAAACAGAGAAAATTTATCCAACAATCCTTTGATGAACTCGCAAAGGAAGAACGACTTTTTATTATTGCGCACCGATTAGCAACGATTCAACATGCAGATCGCATTATTGTAGTAACAGAAGATGGTCTAGCAGAAGATGGTACGCATGAGGAATTATTGGAGAAAAATGGTATTTACGCTGATTTATATCATGCACAATTTGCGTAATGAAA
>BNJT01000716.1_pt1 | contig 20989 bp, 29 predicted proteins | sample 8540491 | NCBI WGS metagenome assembly BNJT01 (sample SAMD00202455, study PRJDB9452) | human saliva metagenome | host: Homo sapiens | reverse complement strand
AAAGAAATGTGAACTCAAAACAAGGGTTCACATTTTTTTGCTATAAATGAAAAAAAGAGTAACTCAATGCTATGCAAACGTTTTTACTTTTTTTGGTAAAAATGACTTTAAAAACCATAAAGCAAGGAGAAAAATCATGATCCACGAACTTTGCAAAGAATTCTCTCAACTGGAACAAGTAGAAGCTATTGCTCTTGGTGGTTCTCGTGCAGGACAAGCCTACGATCAAAACTCTGATTATGACGTTTATGTCTATCTCAACTCTCCTATTGATGAGGCGAATCGCCTAAAAATTTTGAGTAAATACTGCTCCTATATGGAAATTGGAAACCAGTTTTTGGGAATTAGAGGACGACTGTGTACTAAACAACGGTATCCAAATCGAGCTGATTTATCGTTCGCTGGAGTCGTTTGAACAAGAATTGAACTCAACCATTTTTCAACACAAAGCTCAAAATGCTTATACAACTTGCATGTGGCATAATCTACTCCACAGCAAGATTCTATACGATCCGAATGGAAACTATGCTTCGCTCCAAAGAACCTACCAGATTCCCTATCCACAGGAACTCAAAAAGCATATCATTGAAAGGCAACTCCTTTTGCTAGAACAAGCCATGCCTGCCTTCTCTCACCAAATAGAAAAAGCTATCAAACGCCAAGATCTTCTCAGTATGAATCACCGCTCAAGTGAATTTTTTGCTTCCTACTTTGACTTGTTGTTTGCGCTCAATGAGCAAACCCATCCTGGTGAAAAACGGATGCTGGAGTACGCAAAGGCCCATTGTACTCTCCTCCCTAAGCAATTTGAAGAAACTATTCGCAAGTATTTCCAACTACTCTATCAACCACAACAAGGAGAACAAGCGATCGTAACCTTGAAAACTATCCTGAAGGAACTAAAAGCCATTTTGCCATAGACCAAAAAGAAAATGTGAACCTCTGTTGCTGTTCACATTTTTCTTTATAGTTTACCGTAAAGCATCTAGTACACTTTACCACAATTCTTCTTGCCCAACTCATAAAAAGAGCGGCAATAGAAAAAGAGAACCTTAGTCCTCTTACTTAGACAGTTTGTTCTGAGCATCTGCCACAACCTGAGCCAGACTTGTCTGACGCAGTTGGTTTTCCATAGCTTCTTGAACATCGAACAGCTTTTGGTCCAAGACCGCATGGATATTCGCACCAATTGGGCAATTAGGATTTGGATTGTCATGGAAACTAAAGAGCTTACCGGATTTTCCTAAACACTCCACAGCTTGGTAGACATCCAACAAACTGATATCCTGAAGGTCTTTTATTATCTCAGTTCCTCCCGTACCACGAGCAACTGAAATCAATCCTGCTTTTTTGAGTTGCGATAAAGTCTTACGGATAATGACTGGATTGACTCCGACACTAGCCGCAAGAAATCACTGGTTACCTTGCTGTCTGTATCCTGCATTGCAATAATAATCATCATATGAGTCGCAATTGTAAATCGGCTTGAAATTTGCATTTTCTTCTCCTTTCATTGATATTTTATTCATCTTTTCCCGTATAAATATTATACCTTTTTTGCTTATCCTGTCAAATATTAACGAATGATTACCTTCTCCATGCAAAAAGTCCTGTATCCCTCTTGACAACCAGAACGGTAGAGGGCATACAAAGACTTATTTTTTATGCAATTTTTCGGACAATCCCTTTTGTTTTATGACTTGACCAAACCGAGCTGATAGACACCCCAGCACCAACTAAGGTAAACACAGCTAACATAGCTAGATTATAAAAATAGTTATCTGGAAAATCACCGCTAAAGATTAATTGATTCACCACTCGGAAAGCAAAGGCAAACTCAACCCCTAGTTTGGCAACGACTTCCATCGCCAAATCAATTTGATTCACTAGAAAGACAGTAATCACCATCCAAATAGAGAAATCACAATCCCCTTTCGAGATACCTTTCTTCCAAGGATTTCATATCCTTTAATGGTACAAATCCCCAGAACGATACCCGCTACCATAGCTACATAACCTAGACGTGCGATAAATAGAGCAACTGCTCCACCAATCAAGGCTCCAAGCAAGGCACCAACTGCTCCAAGAAGAACATTTTCCTTTTGATTTTGATAAGAATCTACCTCAATCTGAAGATTGCTCTTCAGCAATTGATAGCTTTCCTCGTTGATAAGGAAAATTGAATCACCTAATTGATAGAGACCAACGGGACCCTCCTGACCGCTATAGGCACACACTTGGACGAAATGATGGGTTTCAAGGAATGCTACGAGGTCTGTTATGAGCGTCTGTAACTTTTCAATTGTTTTTGATTTGCGCATGGCACCTTTTACGACAAAAGAAACAAGGTACTGGTTGATAGACAAGGTCGACAAGTTTGGAAGAGATTCACTCTTAAACTCATCCCAAACCAATTCATTTTCTTCTGAATCCGCAGGACTGCCATTCAAACTCACACTGACACAAAGTCGAAACTGATTTTTCACGTCAGTTTCTTGCAGGAATAATAAATAGCCTGACTGCGTGCCATAAATACTACGCGAATCTTCGTCAAATTGCAAGCCCAACTCCGAGGCAATAGCGTGTAACTCTTCTGGTTTCATTATCTGTCTCCTCTTATTTTGAATATCAATTAGTATGAGATTCAAATTAGTTATATTCCGTTATTCTAACATAAATTTGAGAAGCCGTCAATTCGTATCCAGTTCGACTTATCGGAAAACAACAGTTCCTAGACTATCTGTTTTCTAGCTAGAAATCCTCTTAAAACCAATCTTTCTTGTCTCTTTCCATCCAAAGCTCAACATCCTGATCATAACCTTCTTGTTCACTAATCTGGCCTAACAATTCGTGATTATGAGTATGGTGAATCCCATTTACCAAACTTTCATAGTAGACCTGGAAATAGGGGAGCTTCAACTCCTTAGCCAACTGCAATTCAGCTTCTACATCATAATCCACACGACGAAAATCAACATCAGACAAACCTGCCTCATCAAACTCTAAGATCATATACTGGGCCCGCAGGTCCTTACGCAACTTCGCATCTAGAAAGAAAGGTTGTCCAATGGATCCTGGATTAAGAATCAACTGTCCATCACTTCCGTAACGAAGCAACTGTTGATGAATATGGCCATATACTGCGATAGAAGCATGTGGCTCCGTCACCAATCTATCAAAATCTTCTTGTTTTCCCGTATGAATCAACTCCCTTCCCCAGTTTTTATCAGGAAGATGGTGAGTGATTCCTACCGTTAAATCACCAAACTGACGATGAACTTGCATAGGTTGATTGTGGAGGTCTTCGATTTCTTCAGGGCTGACCTCCTCTAAGATGTACTGACTTTGGCGCAGGAGATAACGATGACTCGCTTTTGTAGGGTCTAACTTGCGATGCAGACCTAGCCAGAGACTATTCTCCCAATTTCCCAGAACTCTTACTGTAATAGGCAAGCTAGCTAAGAGGTTCAAGATCCTTCTACGTCCTGTCCCTGGCATCAGAATATCTCCTAAAGCCAGTATTGGTCTACCTCTGCCGCTTTAGCATCAGCCAGTACAGCTTCCAAAGCTGTCGTATTTCCATGTATGTCTGAAAGAACTGCTATTTTGGTCATTCTTTCTCCTTACCCTTTTACTTCTTTTGTTAGTATTATAACAGAAAACACTCGAACAGATCACTATCACCGATCACTGGATTAAATTGTAAGAGCTTCTAAATCGTGCTAAAATATAAGTAGAGATTTCCCCTTCATTTAGGATTATGTGGTCTACAATATCTCTCAAATATCTCTCAATTTTTGCAGATTGGAGGATTATTGCCATGCGAAATTATCTTAAGTATATTCCATACTACCTTGTCATTTTCTTCTTTTACTGGCCACTCTATGAACTCCTCTCTCTATGCATCTCTGACCCATATACACTGAAAGGGCTCTACATCTACAACATCATCCTTTTTGCACCTCTGGTAACCTTTATCGTATCGCTACTTTATAGCTGTCGATTTCATTTCTCACTTTGGTGGCTACTCAGCATTGGTCTGCTCTATTGCTTTACCATCATCACCTTTGGCGAATTCATCCTGCTTTACTTCCTAGCCTATGAACTCTTTGCTCTACTTGGGTTGGCTGCAGGTGCGGGGATCAAGCATCTCTTCCAGCGAGAGAAAAATAAAAAAATTATATAAAAACCTTGAAAATTCTCGCAATCATGCTATAATAATGCATAGAGACAAGTCACTTAGTCCCTTTCTACTAGAGAGTGCGTGGTTGCTGGAAACGCATAGAAAGCCTAAACTGATACTACTCTACTGACTTTTATGCAAACATAAAACGGTGGCTACGTTAAAGCCAATCAGAGGTGTCCCTCTTTTTTGAGGAACATGAATGAAGGTGGAACCACGTTGCGACGTCCTTTTAGGATGTCGTTTTTTGTTTGAAGAGTAGTTGCGACCAAGTTAAAATGAAATTTAGCCAAGAGCTGAAATGAGGTGATAGATTTGAAGAAAATATTATCTTGGATGATCACTTGTACCTTCCTTTTAGTCTATGTCTGGCTAATGAATACGCTCAGTCTATGGGGGTTGGAGTACATTGTTGTCTTTTCATTTTTTGCATTTGTTCCTCTTTTGCCATTTCTTGCACCTTTTCTTGGTATCTTAATGTTTTTAAGAAAAAGAAACTTATCCTAACTGGATATTTTCTAAGCCTAACTGCTGGTATTTATTTAGTTAATGCTATAAGAAACTATCCACTAAGGATATACATGAGAGGTGAAATGACTGAAGAGCAATACTTATCTCTTATCCTTTCCTTGGTATGCTATCTATGTATTTCTACGCTTTTTCTTTATTTTCAGACTGAAAAAAAGTTAAAATGAAATTGATGTAGCAAATCAATCGTTATCATTCTTTATTGATATCTAGCTTCCCACTTCTTCAAACCTCAGTTATAAAATATGATTAATTTTTAAGGAGAAAACCATGATTAAGTTTACTTTCCCAGATGGCGCTGTTCGTGAATTCGAATCTGGCGTTACTACTTTTGAAATTGCCCAATCTATCAGCAATTCCCTAGCTAAAAAAGCCTTGGCTGGTAAATTCAACGGCAAACTCATCGACACGACTCGTGCTATCACTGAAGATGGAAGCATCGAAATTGTGACACCTGATCACGAAGATGCCCTTCCAATCTTGCGTCACTCAGCTGCCCACTTGTTTGCCCAAGCAGCTCGTCGCCTCTTCCCAGACATTCACTTGGGAGTTGGTCCTGCTATTGAAGATGGCTTCTACTACGATACCGACAATACTGCTGGTCAAATCTCTAATGAAGACCTACCACGTATCGAAGAAGAAATGCAAAAAATCGTTAAAGAAAACTTCCCATCTATCCGCGAGGAAGTCACCAAAGAAGAGGCACGTGAAATCTTCAAGAACGACCCTTACAAGTTGGAATTGATCGAAGAACACTCTGAGGACGAAGGTGGGTTGACTATCTACCGTCAGGGTGAATACGTAGACCTTTGCCGTGGCCCTCACGTCCCATCAACAGGCCGCATCCAAATCTTCCACCTTCTCCATGTAGCAGGTGCTTACTGGCGTGGAAATAGCGACAACGCTATGATGCAACGTATCTATGGTACAGCTTGGTTTGACAAGAAAGACTTGAAAAACTACCTCCAAATGCGTGAAGAAGCTAAAGAACGCGATCACCGTAAACTTGGTAAAGAGCTTGACCTCTTCATGATTTCTCAAGAAGTCGGACAAGGACTTCCATTCTGGTTGCCAAACGGTGCGACGATCCGTCGTGAATTGGAACGCTATATTGTCGATAAGGAGTTGGCTTCCGGCTACCAACACGTTTATACTCCGCCGTTGGCTTCTGTAGAGCTTTACAAGACTTCTGGTCACTGGGATCACTACCAAGAAGACATGTTCCCAACCATGGACATGGGAGACGGTGAAGAGTTTGTCCTTCGTCCAATGAACTGTCCACACCACATCCAAGTCTTCAAACACCATGTTCATTCTTACCGTGAGTTGCCAATCCGTATCGCCGAAATTGGGATGATGCACCGTTACGAAAAATCTGGTGCCCTCACTGGTCTTCAGCGTGTGCGTGAAATGTCTCTCAACGACGGTCACCTATTCGTTACTCCAGAACAAATCCAAGAAGAATTCCAACGTGCCCTTCAGTTGATTATCGATGTTTATGAAGACTTCAACTTGACTGAATACCGCTTCCGCCTCTCTCTTCGTGACCCTCAAGATACTCACAAGTACTTTGATAACGATGAGATGTGGGAAAATGCCCAAACCATGCTTCGTGCAGCCCTTGATGAAATGGGTGTTGACTACTTTGAAGCCGAAGGCGAAGCAGCCTTCTACGGACCAAAATTGGATATCCAAGTTAAGACAGCTCTCGGAAAAGAAGAAACCCTTTCAACTATCCAGCTTGACTTCTTGCTTCCAGAACGCTTTTGACCTCAAATATATTGGAGCTGACGGGTGAAGAACACCGTCCAGTTATGATTCACCGTGGGGTTATCTCCACTATGGAACGCTTCACAGCTATCTTGATTGAGAACTACAAGGGTGCCTTCCCAACATGGCTTGCCCCACACCAAGTAACTCTCATCCCAGTATCAAACGAAAAACACGTGGACTACGCATGGGAAGTAGCTAAAAAACTCCGTGACCGTGGTGTCCGTGCTGATGTGGATGAACGCAACGAAAAAATGCAGTTCAAGATCCGTGCTTCTCAAACCAGCAAGATTCCTTACCAATTGATCGTTGGTGATAAGGAAATGGAAGACGGAACAGTCAACGTTCGTCGCTACGGCCAAAAAGAAACACACACTGTCTCAGTTGATGACTTTGTCCAAGATATCCTTGCTGATATTGCCAACAAATCACGCGTTGAGAAATAATACTCTTCGAAAATCAAATTCAAACCACGTCAACGTCGCCTTGCCGTACTCAAGTACAGCCTGCGGCTAGTTTCCTAGTTTGCTCTTTTGATTTTCATTGAGTATAAGAGCCTAGCATAAAAGCCTCCATTCGGAGGCTTTTTCTCATTTATGTTTACTCAATAACGAGCTTCACTTCAGCGAATTTGATGCGCACTGTCGTTCCTTTTCCAACCTCAGATTCGATACGAATCTGGTGGCCCAGCTCTTCAGAAATTTTCTTAGATAGGTAAAGTCCAAGTCCAGATGACTGCTGGGTCAAACGCCCATTGTAGCCTGAAAAAGCCACGTTCAAAGACTCGGAGCACATCGCTGTTTTTTTAATCCCGATTCCCGTATCCTTGATACAGAGCTCCTGACCTTCCATGTAAATCTCTAACCCACCTTCCTTGGTGTACTTGAGACTGTTTGAGAGGATTTGTTCAATGACGACCAACAGCCACTTCTTATCGGTCACGATGGTTTTGTCAAGGTCATGTAGATTGAGCGTCAGTCCTTTTTGGATAAAGAAAAGAGCATACTTGCGAACTACTTCCTTCACCAGATCCTCCACTTGAACCTTTTCAAATACCAAAGTCATCGTGGAAGCTCTCCAAACGAAGATACTGCAACACCAGATTAGTATAGGAGTCAATCTTGAAGATTTCCTGTTCCAGTTGCTGCTTAACCTCACGATCAGAGACTTCTGCCACTAAAAGTCGACTAGCCGCAATGGGGGTCTTGATCTGATGAACCCACAAGGTGTAGTAATCAAGCAAATCCGTCAGCTTGCTCTGAGCTTCAGACTTCTTTTGATACAATTCAGATTCACGCTCTTCGAGCTTTTCTGCTAGCGCACATTCCAGAGGAGACTTGGGGTCTCTCTCAGCATAGAGTACTTCCTGCCGGTAAACCTGAGCTTCTGCAAAATATCCCAAGCCAAAAATAATAAGGTCAAAAAACTACTGAGCAGAAAGAAATAAAGAAAATAAGTTCCTAGACTAGCAAATAAAAACTGAAAGAGAAGGACGAGAAAGCCTAATGAAAAAATATAGGTAAAAACGCGACTGCGAGAACGCAGATAGGCTAGAAAAAAATGATTTCCAATCAAGCATGTTTCAGTCCGTATCCTATCCCTTTCTTGGTTTCGATAAACCCTGCTAAACCTTGCTCCTCCAACTTTTTGCGCAAGCGAGCAACGTTGACAGACAAGGTGTTATCATCGATGAAAAAGTCGCTATTCCAGAGTTCCCGCATCAGGTCATCACGCGCTACGATATTGCCAGCATGTTCAAACAAGACCCGCAAAATTTGAAATTCATTCTTGGTCAAACTCAGAACTTCCCCCTGATAGTGCAGGTCCATAGACTTGGTATTGAGGATCACACCCGCATACTCCAGCAGACTTTCATCCCGCCCAAATTCATAGGAACGGCGCAACAAGCCCTGAACCTTGGCAAGGAGCACCTGCTGGTCAAAAGGCTTGGTCACAAAGTCATCTGCCCCCATATTGATTGCCATGACGATATCCATAGCCTGATCTCTCGAAGACAGAAACATGATGGGCACCTTAGAGATCTTACGAATCTCCTGACACCAGTGGTAACCATTAAAGAGTGGCAGGCCAATATCCATGAGGACCAAATGAGGCTCCGACTGAACAAAAAGACTCAATACTTCCATAAAATCTTCTACCAAAACGACCTCAAAACCCCACTCAGAGAGCAGTTTCCCCACTTGTTGCCGAATAACTTGGTCATCTTCTACTAGTAAAATCTTGTGCATGCGCTCCTCCTTTCTTCTTATTATAACAGATTTTCCCTATGGATAAAACGCAAACCTGTATTTAAAACCAACTCGCTAGCAGTATAGCAAAAATCTAACAAGCCCACTAGCTAATTCTAGGTAAATGTGATAGGATAAACATAGAGAAAGGAGCTTTTTATGGCTAATATTTTTTTGTCTACTTGAATAATGTAGCATACGATTCCTTTTATGACCTCCCCGTGAACGAGTTAGATGTTCTTGCCTTGACTGAATTAACCTACCTTACTTTTGATGATGTAGTCACCCAAGAACCAAAGCGTCTCATAGATCTTGCGTCTCAAATCCCTAGAGACACGACTATGCTGACCAATAAGAACCGTCTTCAATTGTTAGATCGGCTCGCTCAACACAAACGCTTTAAAAAAATTGCAAGCTCTCAGACTTTATCAACGATATCGATCCTGAATTGCAAAAACAGTTCGCAGCCATGACTTATCGTATCAGTCTCGATACCTATTTGCTTGTTTTTCGTGGGACGGATGACAGTATCATCGGTTGGAAAGAAGATTTTCATATGACCTATATGAAGGAGATCCCAGCTCAAAAACACGCCCTTCAGTATTTACAGGACTTTTTTGCTCAGCATTCTAAGCAAAAGGTTATCCTAGCAGGACACTCAAAAGGGGGCAATCTAGCTGTCTATGCTGCCAGTCAACTTGATCCAAACTTGCAGAAAAATATTATCGCTGTCTATACTTTTGATGCCCCTGGACTTCACAAGGAACTAACCGAAACAGCTGGCTATCAAAACATGATGGAAAGAACGAAAGTGTTTATCCCACAAGGTTCTATCATCGGGATGATGCTGGAAATTCCTGATAAGAAAATCGTTGTTCGAAGCACTGCCTTGGGTGGTCTTGCCCAGCATGACACCTTTAGTTGGCAGGTTGAAGACAAACACTTTGTCCAACTGGACGAGACCAATAGTGACAGCCAGCAAGTCGATACTACCTTCAAGGAATGGGTTGAGACGGTCCCTGATACTGAACTGCAGCTCTACTTTGACCTCTTTTTTGGAATCATTCTTGATGCAGGAATCTCCTCTATCAACGACCTTTCTTCCTTCAAGGTCATTGAACACATTCACCATCTCTTTGTCCAAGCCCAATCCCTCACTCCCGAAGAAAGAGAAACCATGGGACGACTAACCCAACTCTTGATTGATACCCGTTACCAAGCTTGGAAAAATCGTTAAGGTAGGAAAAAGACCTTCTGATACCCTAAGCCCTCTCTTCTGTGTTATACTGATATCAGTACATTCTTTGAGATTGGAGCCAGTATGAAAATCCATAAAACCGTGAATCCCATTGCCTATGAAAAACACTTATTATCTGGAAGGGGACCAACACCTGATTGTGGTTGACCCAGGTAGCCATTGGAAAGCTATCCGCAAGACTATCGAAAAAAATCAACAAACCAGTCTGCGCGATTCTCCTGACCCACACCCACTACGACCATATTATGAGTCTGGACTTGGTTCGTGATACTTTTGGAAATCCCCCAGTTTATGTAGCAGAGAGTGAAGCTAGCTGGCTTTATACACCTGTAGATAATCTCTCTGGTCTCCCTCGTCATGATGATATGGCAGACGTGGTCACAAAACCTGCAGAGCACACCTTTGTCTTTCATGAGGAATACCAGCTTGAGGAATTTCGTTTTACAGTTCTACCAACCCCAGGGCACTCTATCGGCGGTGTTTCTATCGTCTTTCCTGATGCCCATCTAGTCTTGACGGGAGATGCCCTATTCCGAGAAACCATCGGACGAACAGACCTTCCTACAGGTAGCACGGAACAACTCCTCCATAGCATTCAGACGCAACTCTTCACTCTTCCTAACTACGATGTCTATCCTGGTCATGGTCCAGCTACGACTATCGCTCACGAAAAGACCTTTAATCCTTTTTTCTAGCAAGCAAAAAACCAAGGAAGAAAATCCTTGGTTTTTGTCTTACCAAATAATCACACGATCCTCTGGTGAACGCCACATACCGTCGCCTTCTTTGACATCATAAGTTGTAAAGAAGTCATCGAAGTTTGGTACTTGGACATTGACACGGAGTTTAGCAGGCGCGTGCACATCGACACTGGCCATGAGTTTCATCAACTCCGGACGGCCTTTCATACGCCAGATACGAGCAAAGTTGTGGAAGAATTCTTCAGCAGAGAAGTCTGGCTCTCTCTTAGCAGCTTCAAGGGCTGCAGCAATTCCTCCAAGGTCAGCAACGTTTTCTGAAACTGTCAACTTACCATTTATAGTGGCACCATAAGATTCTTGACCATCAAACTGGTCGATAACTTTCTGAGTTTTTTCCTTAAAGGCAGTATAGTCACTCTCTGTCCACCAATCCTTGAGGCTACCATTTTCATCAAAGGAAGCTCCATTTGTATCAAAGGCATGAGAAATTTCGTGAGCGATAACTGCTCCGATACCACCATAGTTGGCTGAAGATGACTGATGCAAGTCATAGAATGGAGCCTGTAAAATGGCAGCTGGGAAAACAATCAAGTTCTTCTGAGGATTGTAGTAGGCATTAACCATGTGTGCTGGCATGCCCCACTCCTTGTAGTCAACTGGCTGGTTCCACTTGCTCCAGCTGTGCTTGATTTCCACACGCGCAAAGGCTAGGGCATTCTCAAAGAGACTGGCAGTTTCGTCCACTACCTTGTCCTTGTAGCGGGCTGGCAATTCCTCTGGATAACCGATATAAGGCTTGATGACATTGAGTTTGACAATAGCCTTATCACGCGTTTCAGGAGTGAGCCAGTCATTCTTAGCCAAACGTTCCTTATAAACATCAATCATAGTCGCCACTTTTTTCTCTACGTCTGCCTTAGCTTCTGGGGAGAATTTTTCATGCGCATACCAGAGACCAAGGGCTTGCTTAAAGGGACCTTGGGCCAAGTGATAGGCTGCCTTGACCTTGTCCTGAGCTTCTGGAACACCTGAAAGGGCACGTCCATATGCACCTGATAGGACACGAATCTCGTCTGTGAGATAGCTGGTTGAAAGATTGACCACAGCCAAAATCAAGGTTGCCTTAAGCAAAGGCCACGCTTCTTCACTATAAAATTGGTCTGTCGCTTGCCAGAAACGTTCCTCATCTACGATAACCTTATCTGGAGTTTGTCCAAGAACTGCTTGGAAGAAATCATCCAAAAGGTAGGGCAGGGGCAAATTTCTTGAAATCTTCATAAGCGTATGGATGGTAGAGTTTGGCATATTCTGAACTTTCTTCGTTTGAAAAGAACCACTCTTTGCGATACGACGGTCCAATTCCAATCTCTTCTCTAGTAAGTCTTCGATTTCCTCATCTGAAAAAAATCATAGGCTTTTGAGAAGATTTGCGCTACTTTCCTTCCAAAGCGTCAAGAGCTCCTCACGTTGAGGATGGTCTTCAGCATAGTAGGTTGTATCTGGCAAGATAGTTCCTGGTGCACTTGCCCAGAGAACATTGGTTCTGGCATCCATAAAGTCTGGTGATACTCCAAATGGAAGGAAGTTTGGTTTACCTGCTAGTTCAAACTCTGCCAGTTTGCTGGTAAAATCTGCAAAGCTCTCCAAATCTTGGTATTCCTTGAGCAGAGGAAGGACAGGCTTGATTCCATCTGCATCCCTCTTATCAAAATCACGTACCATACGATGGTACTTAACAAAAATTTGCGAGGATAGCGTCCTCTGGAACATCTTCGCCTTCCAACCACTTGTCCGTAGTTGCCAGCATTAACTCTTCAATTTCCTCATCAAGGTCAATAAAGCCACCTGTTCGAGATTTATCAGCTGGAATAACAGCTGTTTTTTCCCATTCTCCATTGATTGCATCATAAAAATCGTCTTGATAACGTGTCATCTTGTTCTCGCTTTCATTTTTTTCACTTATTCTTAGCTTAGCAAAAAAACACTTGGGAATGCAATTAAAAAAATGGTCTCTCTTTTCACTTCATTTTTCAGTTTTTATTTTAAATTTTTCAAAAATTAACTTGACTTAATTTTTTTTTTAAGGTATATTAAAAGGCAGGAGGAATACAACTGTATGATACGTATCGAAAACCTCAGTGTCTCCTACAAAGAAACGTTGGCACTAAAGGATATTTCACTAGCGCTCCACGGACCAACTATTACCGGAATTATTGGTCCAAACGGTGCTGGAAAATCAACTTTATTAAAAAGTATGTTGGGAATTATCCCACACGAAGGTCAGGCCTTTCTCGATGACAAAGAAGTCAAGAAATCTTTACATCGAGTTGCCTATGTCGAGCAAAAAATCCATATCGACTACAATTTCCCTATCAAGGTCAAGGAATGTGTCTCACTGGGACTCTATCCATCTATCCCGCTCTTCCACACTTTAAAGGCCAGCCACTGGAAAAAAGTGGCGGATGCACTTGAAATCGTTGGACTCTCAGACTATGCTGATCGCCAAATCAGTCAGCTCTCTGGAGGACAATTCCAACGTGTTTTGATTGCCCGTCGCTTAGTGCAGGAAGCTGACTACATCTTTTTAGATGAGCCTTTTTGTCGGGATTGACTCGATCAGTGAAGAGATTATCATGAATACACTGAGAGACCTTAAAAAAGCTGGTAAAACAGTTCTCATCGTCCATCATGACCTCAGCAAAGTCCCTCATTATTTCGACCAAGTTATGCTTCTCAATCGAGAATTGGTTGCTATTGGTTCAACTGAAGAAACCTTTACCGAAGTCAATCTCAAAAAAAGCTTATGGTAGTAAGCTCTTCTTTAATGGAGGTGACCTATGATAGTAGAATTTATCGATGGATTGCAACATTTCCATTTCCTACAAAATGCCCTGATAACAGCTATAGTCATCGGGGTGGTTGCTGGAGCCGTGGGATGTTTTATCATCTTACGTGGAATGTCTCTCATGGGGGATGCCATCTCTCACGCAGTTTTGCCCGGCGTAGCCCTTTCCTTTATCCTGGGAATTGATTTCTTTATTGGAGCGATCATCTTTGGCTTGATGGCTTCCATCATCATTACCTACATCAAGGGGAACTCTATCATCAAGAGTGACACTGCCATTGGTATTACCTTTTCATCTTTCTTAGCCTTAGGTGTCATCTTGATTAGTGTTGCCAAGAGTTCGACAGACCTCTTCCATATCCTTTTTGGGAATATCCTCGCTGTCCAAGATACGGACATGTGGATCACCATTGGTGTGGGGGCATTGATTCTCTTGATTATCGGGATTTTCTTTAAACAACTATTGATTACATCCTTTGACGAGCTTTTTGGCTAAAAGCCATGGGAATGCCTGTTAATTTCTATCACTATCTACTCATGGTGCTCTTGACCCTTGTGTCAGTCACTGCCATGCAAAGTGTTGGAACGATTCTTATCGTGGCCATGTTGATTACCCCAGCTGCGACGGCTTACCTTTATGCTAATAGCCTAAAGAGCATGATTTTTTTCTTTCATCAACCCTAGGGGCAACCGCTTCTGTTTTGGGACTCTTTATCGGCTATAGCTTCAACCTCGCAGCAGGATCCAGCATCGTGCTCACATCTGCCAGCTTCTTCTTAATCAGTTTCTTTATCTCTCCAAAGCAACGATACTTGAAACTAAAAAATAAAAAAATCAATAAATAAGGGGAAACCCTTCTGGAGGAATCTAATGAAAAAATTAGGTACATTGCTCGTTCTTTTTCTTTCTATCATTGGATTAGCTGCCTGTGCTAGTGGGAAAAAAGATACAGCATCTACAAACCAAAAACTAAAGGTTGTAGCGACTAACTCTATCATTGCTGATATTACTAAAAATATCGCTGGTGACAAGATTGATCTTCATAGTATCGTTCCTGTTGGTCAAGACCCACACGAGTACGAACCACTTCCTGAAGACGTAAAGAAAACTTCTGAGGCTGACCTCATTTTCTATAACGGTATCAACCTTGAAACAGGTGGCAATGCTTGGTTTACCAAATTGGTCGAAAATGCCAAGAAAAACTGAAAACAAAGACTACTATGCAGTTAGTGACGGCGTAGATATCATCTACCTTGAAGGTCAAAACGAGAAAGGCAAAGAAGACCCACACGCTTGGCTCAACCTTGAAAATGGGATAATTTATGCTAAAAATATCGCTAAACAGCTGATTGCAAAAGACCCTAGCAACAAGGAATTCTACGAAAAAAATCTCAAAGACTATACTGAAAAGCTAGACAAACTGGACAAGGAAGCTAAAGAGAAATTTAACAATATCCCTGCTGAGAAAAAACTCATCGTAACCAGCGAAGGATGCTTCAAATACTTCTCTAAAAGCTTACGAAGTTCCAAGTGCCTACATCTGGGAAATCAACACAGAAGAAGAAGGAACACCTGAACAAATCAAGACCTTGGTTGAAAAACTTCGCCAAACAAAAGTTCCATCACTCTTTGTTGAATCAAGTGTCGATGACCGTCCAATGAAGACTGTTTCACAAGACACAAATATCCCAATTTACGCACAAATCTTTACTGACTCAATCGCTGAAGAAGGTAAAGAAGGTGACAGCTACTACAACATGATGAAATACAACCTTGACAAGATTGCTGAAGGTTTGTCAAAATAATCCATTAAAAACGTCATTCTCACCGAATTGGCGTTTTTTTACACTTTCCGGTCAAATCATTGGAAAAAAATCTGATAATTCTCGGTAAAATGAAAGAAAAAAGAATGGAGTAGTTTCATGACCACTTTTCTCGGAAATCCTGTAACTTTTACAGGTAAACAACTGCAAGTCGGAGACAAGGCACTTGACTTTTCTCTTACAACAACCGATCTCTCTAAAAAAACGCTAGCTGACTTTGATGGAAAGAAAAAAGTCTTGAGTGTTGTCCCTTCTATCGATACTGGTGTCTGCTCAACGCAAACACGTCGCTTCAACCAAGAACTTGCCAACCTTGACAACACCGTCGTTCTTACCGTTTCTATGGACCTACCATTTGCCCAAGGACGCTGGTGTGGGGCTGAAGGTCTTGACAATGCCATCATGCTTTCAGACTACTTTGACCATTCTTTTCGGACGTGATTATGCCCTCTTGATTAACGAATGGCATCTCCTTGCACGTGCCGTCTTTGTTCTCGATGCTGACAATGTCATCCGTTATGTAGAATACGTTGACAATATCAACACGGAGCCAGACTTTGAAGTCGCTATTGCTGCAGTTAAAGAACTGGACTAAAAATCAAAGCCATTAGGGCAGAAGGCTAGAGAAATCTAGCTTTTTTTGATATACTAGATAGAGATATTAGACAAGAGGAAACGAATGACCCCGAATAAAGAAGATTATCTAAAGTGTATTTACGAAATTGGCATAGACCTGCATAAAATCACCAACAAGGAAATTGCGGCTCGCATGCAAGTCTCTCCCCCTGCCGTAACTGAAATGATTAAACGGATGAAAAGTGAAAATCTCATCCTCAAGGACAAGGAATGTGGCTATCTACTGACTGATCTCGGACTCAAACTGGTCTCTGAGCTCTATCGTAAACACCGCTTGATTGAAGTTTTTCTAGTTCATCATTTAGACTATACGAGTGACCAGATTCATGAGGAAGCTGAGGTCTTGGAACACACTGTATCTGACCTGTTCGTGGAAAGACTGGATAAATTGCTAGGTTTCCCTAAAACCTGCCCCCACGGAGGAACCATTCCTGCCAAGGGAGAACTCCTAGTTGAAATCAATAACCTGCCACTAGCTGACATCAAGGAAGCTGGCTCCTATCGCCTGACTCGGGTGCACGATAGTTTTGACATTCTCAGTTATCTGGACAAGCACTCACTTCACATCGGTGATTCGCTCCAAGTCAAGCAGTTTGATGGCTTCAGCAACACCTTCACTATCCTTAGTAAAGACGAGGATTTACAAGTGAATATGGACATTGCCAAACAACTCTATGTCGAAAAAATCAACTAATTTCTCAAGTCCCCTACCAACCCTGAAAATTTGATTTTCAGGGTTTTATTTTTATCATTTGATTTTGCTTTCATTTAGTTGTAGAATATTTGTTAAAAAAAAAAGAAAGATAGTTTAACCTATGAAAAAATCACTAAAAATTTTTGCGACATCTAAATGGTTTGACCTCTTTGGAGTTGCTTTGGTCGTTGGGATTGCGATTGCATCTGGTTACCTCAACTCCCGCCTCGATAAATTTGTAGACTGGGGACCATGGACAGCTCTTGTTCCCTTTGGATTGATTTCCGTAACCAATGTTGGGATTTCCATGTTGTCCACTCGTTTCACGGGAAAATTAAGCAAATGGGGAAATTACTTTGGCATTGTTAATACCATTTTGTCCGGTGCTATTGATTATATCCTTGGAAATAAGGCGGCTATTATCACTTATCCCGTCACCTTCCTCATTTATACCTTTGCTATTAAGAAATGGGAAGCTTCGCAAGAAGGCAGACCCAACCAAATGAGCCAAAAACAGCTAAAATTGGCGGCCATCATCATTTCAATCATCGCCTTCCTCTTTGCCTTTGTGACCAACTATATCGGATATGGGGGCAAGATGAATCTCCTTGCCTACGTAACAACTATTGCCTTTGCACTGTCCCTCATTGCCAATGCTTTGAATGCATTGAAACTAACAACTCAGTGGGGCTTTTGGTTGATTTACAATTTCGTTCAGCTGACAAAGGCTGGCATTCAAGGAAACTTTGCCAATATCGGTAAATACATCTTTTATATCCTCAATGCAATCGGAGCTTTATTTGTCTGGAATGATGAAGAAGATAGATAACAGAAGGAAACTCAAATAAAGAAAGCAAGACGACTTAATAGAATCTTCCTTCTACTATTTATTATCATTTTATACTCTTCGAAAATCTCTTCAAACCACGTCAGCTTCGCCTCGCCGTAGATATATGTAACTGACTTCGTCAGTCTTATCTACAACCTCAAAGCAGTGCTTTGAGCAACCTGTGCTAGCTTCCTAGTTCGCTTTTTTTGATTTTCATTGAGTATTAGTTGTAACTCTCATTCGTTTGGTGTAGAATGAAGCTAGATAAAAGAGGGAGGTTTTCCTATGAAAAAAAGCTCTTTAGACTACACTTCACGACCATTGCAGTCAGCGATTTGCTACTATTGCTAACTTTCAGATCCCGATACGAACTTTTTTTGGAGAAAGGCCTGGTTTTTTGCTTCATTTTTCATCCTTGCTCAAGGGACTACTGCTGTCTCGCTTGGTCTTCCGACTCAAAAAAACATTTCTCTGAGATTTATCCTCAAATCAATAAAAAAAGATTCGCTTCTACTATTTAGGGGTTCTCTCCATTGATTTTCTATTTTTTTTGTCCTTTTTAGCCTTCGTTAGTTCTCATCGTTTTTTTCATCTCTTATGCCAATTGTCACTGCTTTCCATTCTACTTTTTTTATTATACGACGACTAACTACCTAAGAGAAAAACTATCCTGACTTTTTACGACAAACATATTTCTTTGTGGGATTGTCTCTAAACAAAAAAACCAAGCCAATAGGCTTGGTTTTCTTATCTATTTTTTTGTATCAAGGATGATGGTGACCGGTCCGTCATTGACCAGCTCCACCTGCATATCCGCTCCAAAGATGCCTGTCTGAACAGGGACTTCCTGAGCTAGCTTTTGGTTTAAAGCCTCATAGAAGGCAGCTGCTATATCCGGCTTGGCTGCACCTGTAAAGGCTGGGCGATTGCCTTTCTTAGTATCCGCAAAGAGGGTAAACTGAGAAATAGAAAGGATTTCTCCTTCAATATCCTTGACAGACAGATTCATCTTGCCTTCTGCATCAGAAAAAAATCCGCATATTGACAAGCTTTCTCACAGCATAGTCCAAATCTTCCTCTTGGTCCTCTGGGCCAACACCGACCAGCAATAAGAGTCCCTGATTGATCTTTCCATGAACCTGACCTTCGATACTGACTTGAGCTTTTTTAACCCGTTGGATAATGATTTTCATAATAGCCTTTCTAGTAAGAGCTAGGACAATTAGCCGTTGGTCCGTTTGACGGAGTAAACCTCTGGTACACTTTTAATCTTATCAACGACCGTGGTCAGTGTAGAGAGGTTGGAAATACCAAAGGAGACATGGATATTAGCAAATTTCATATCCTTGGTTGGTTGAGCATTAACGGTTGAGATATTCTTAGTTGTGTTGGAGAGAACTTGCAGAACATCATTTAAGAGCCCTGTACGGTTGAGACCATAGATATCGATGTGGGCGGTGTATTCCTTGCTTGAGAATTGATCTTCCCACTCCACATCAAGGAGACGTTGCTCATAGTTTTCTTGGGCACGGAGATTCATACAGTCCACACGGTGAATAGCTACACCGCGTCCCTTAGTAATGTAGCCGACAATGTCGTCACCCGGCACTGGATTGCAACACTTGGCAATACGAACGAGGAGGCCTGAAGCACCTTCAATGACCACACCACCCTCATGCTTGACCTTGATGGTTTCTTTGTTCTCGACCTTAACTTCGCCACCTTTGACAAGCTCTTCTGCCTCCGCCTTGGCCTTGGCGCGTTCTTCCTCACGACGTTCCTTTTCGGTCAAGCGGTTAAAGACCGTAATAGCGCCAATTTCTCCAAAACCAATGGCTGCGTAGAGAGCCTCCTCTGTCTTGTAGCTGGTCTTTTGAAGAACTTGGTCCATGTGGCGCTTGTCCATGAATTTATTGGCTACATAGCCGTTTTCTTGGAACTGGGCCATCAACATCTCACGGCCCTTGTTAACGGATAATTCCTTGTCTTGATTTTTAAAGAACTGACGAATCTTGTTGCGCGCCTTGCTGGTCTTGACCATGTTGAGCCAGTCACGACTCGGACCAAAGGAGTTGGGGTTGGTGATAATTTCAACCTGATCCCCTGTCTTGAGCTTGGTTGTCAGTGGAACCATACGGCCATTGACCTTGGCACCTGTCGCTTTTTCACCGACTTTGGTATGGATTTCATAGGCAAAGTCAATCGGTCCTGAATCTTTTGGAAGGGAGCGAACCGCACCGTCTGGAGTAAAGACGTAAATCTCCTCCGCCAGATAGTTTTCTTTAACAGAGTCCACAAATTCCTTGGCATCATCAGCCTGATCTTGGAGCTCCATCATCTCCTTGATCCAGTTCATTCCAATAGCAGATTCCTTGCTGTTGACCTGTCCTTTAATGCCTTTCTTATAAGCCCAGTGAGCTGCTACCCCGTACTCAGCCACCTCGTGCATTTCCTTGGTCCGAATCTGGAATTCAATCGGCCCTTTTGGTCCATAAACAGTTGTATGGATAGACTGGTAACCGTTGGCCTTGCGGTTAGCGATATAGTCTTTGAAGCGACCTGGCATAGGTTTCCAAAGTTCATGCACATAACCCAGCATAGCGTAAACATCACTCTGGGTATCTAAGATACAGCGAATGGCAATCAGGTCATAAATTTCCTCAAAGCGTTTCTTCTTATCCTGCATCTTGCGGTAGATCGAATAGATATGCTTAGGACGACCATAGATTTTCCCTTTGAGATTGCGTTCGGTAGCATAGTCCTCCAACTTGGTTACGACTTCATCGACCAGAGCCTCACGTTCTCTGCGTTTTTCCTTCATCATGTGGGTGATTTTGTAAAACTCAGTTGGATTGAGGTAACGGAAAGATAGATCTTCCAACTCCCACTTGACACTGGAAATCCCTAGACGATGAGCAAGTGGTGCGTAAATTTCCATGGTTTCTCTGGAGATACGTTCTTGCTTGTCCTTTCGAAGGTGTTTGAGAGTCCGCATATTGTGCAAACGGTCCGATAATTTAACCAAGATAACACGGATATCCTCAGACATGGCCATAAGCATCTTGCGGTGATTTTCCGCCAATTGTTCCTCAAGTGATTTGTACTCAACCTTACCAAGTTTGGTCACCCCATCAACGATAATCCGAACATCATGACCGAACTCTCTTTCCAAATCATCCAGTGTCGCATCTGTGTCTTCAACCACGTCATGCAAAAAACCACAGGCAACGGTTACGGCATCCAGCTTGAGCTTAGCCAGAATCCCTGCTACCTGAATGGGATGGATAATATAGGGCTCACCTGATTTCCGAAACTGCCCACTATGACAATCAACTGCGTAAATCAATGCTTTTTTTGTACAAAAAGCAACGTCTTCCTTTGTTAAATATTCTCTCGTTAAAGCGACTACCTGATCGCCCGTCAAATTCACTTCTTTCGGCATCTATACTCCAATTCTTCCTACCATTTTATCA
>BNJT01002798.1_pt1 | contig 21035 bp, 27 predicted proteins | sample 8540491 | NCBI WGS metagenome assembly BNJT01 (sample SAMD00202455, study PRJDB9452) | human saliva metagenome | host: Homo sapiens | reverse complement strand
CATTCTCGAAATGTGTAATGAAGCGGGCTTAACCGTCTATAAATGCCCAAGGACCTCAACACTGATTGCACTGTCCAACAATACACAGAGGCTCAGACATCGGCTGCTTTATTATGGGTTAACCACACTTAGATCTGGCAGCAAATTGCACCTGAGATGAGAGACACCCATTTCAATCGATACAGCACGGCGATGACAGACCACCTCATCTTGGGCCTAGTGGCCAGTCTCTGGCAGGGCCTCAGGTTCAGGCGACGCCTGAATCGGGGCCAATGTCTTTCCTCTTTCTGGGGATTGACACGGGGGAGCTGGGCCGGACAGAACAAGGTCGTTCTGATACGATCATGGTGATGACCCTCAACCCTAGCCACAAAACCCTACGCCTCGTTAGTCTACCGCGAGACACTTATGTCAATATTGAGGGCTACGAGGGCATGGATAAGCTCAACCACGCCTATGCCTATGGTGGGGCAGAGCTCTCCAAACTAACCGTGGAACACTTACTAGACCTTCCTATCCAACACTATCTAGCATTGAATATGAAGGGGCTAGAAGATTTGGTGGATTTAGTGGGTGGCGTAGAAGTGGTGCCGCCTGAAACATTTTCCATTGATGGCTATGAATTTTACCAAGACACGCCGGTTTATTTAGATGGCCGGACAGCCCTCTACTATGTGCGAGATCGCTTCTCTTCAAGCGGTGACTATGCCCGCCAAGCCCGTCAACGACAAGTGCTAGAAGCCCTGATGCATAAGGCACAAGATGCCTCTTTTAAGTTAGATCCTTTGAAAGTGGCCTCTCTTATGACATCTGTCTCGACTGACTTGTCCCTGGATCAACTCATGGGGCTTTTCAATCAATATCGCCAAGCGGGCCTACAACTTGAACTAGGTCAATTGCAAGGGCAGGGACAAACCATTAATGGCATTTATTACGATATCCCTGACCAAGCCTCTCTAGCTGAATTACGCAAGACCTTACTGTCTGACTTGAAAGAATAGGAGACATCTCATGAAGAAAATTAGAAAAGCTGTCATTCCGGCGGCCGGCTATGGAACGGGCTTCTTGCCAGCCACTAAAGCCTTCGCTAAGGAAATGCTCCCGATTGTAGACAAGCCTATTGTCCAGTTTATTGTGGAAGAGGCCATTGCGTCTGGAATCGAGGAAATCTTGATTATTACGGGTAAAACCAAACGGCCTATTGAGGACCACTTTGACTCCAATATCGAGTTGGAAGACAACCTCCGCTCAAAAGGTAAGGCAGATTTGCTTAAACTAGTGGAGGGGACCACCCAGGCTAATCTCTTCTTTGTTCGCCAGTCTTATCCAAAGGGCTTTGGAGATGCGATTTTAGCGGCTAAGGCCTTTGTGGCAGATGAGCCTTTTGTGGTCATGTTAGGTGACAACATTATGACGGGGCAGCAACCTGTCACTCGTCAGCTCATGGATCTCTATCAAGAAACTCAAACGGCTAATGTGGCGATTATGGAAGTTTCTGATGAAGAAGCTGAGCAAATGGGGATTGTTGAATTGGGCAAAGTAGGTCGACAATCAAGTGGGCTTACCTGTTCATCACATTAACAATATGGTGGAAAAGCCAAAGGCCAGTGAGCTCAAGAGTCACATGGCCATTGCTGGACGGTATGTCTTGCCACCTGAAATCTTCGAACTCTTGGAAGACTTACCTGTGGGTAAGGAAGATGAAGTTCAGCTGACGGATGCCCTTAACAAACTCAATCAAACCCAACGTGTCTTGGCTGTTCAGTGTCAAGGTAACCGCCATGATGTCGGCAACAAAATGGGCTACATGCGCTATATGGTGGAGTATGGCTTGAGTCACCCTGAAACCGCTGCAGGGCTAAAGGAATATATCAAAAATATAGCAACAACATTGCGCTAAAATAATAGATAATATGGAGGCTAAGACCTAGGTCTTAGCCTTTTGCTTTGTTTGGCCCTTAAGTCTAGGTATGAGAGTAGCGAGAGCTAGTAAAAGTTTGCTCAGCATTTGCTAGTAGTTTCTTCTATCATTTAAATAAAAGTGATGGTTAGCTTCTGAAAATTTATTTTGAGAAGTATAGAATTTTTGGGTGACAGGTGCTATAATAAAGTGATGCAATAAATAGGAATTTATCAAATTCTATAAGGAGGACGCCCCACAGTGACCACGAAAGATCGTGATTTGAAAAAATTCTTAATTTGTATGGTTGACTTGATGGGTGTCATCTTGGTCGGCCTACTCTTAACCACCAGCCGCTCACCACGACTCCACATGGATATGGACGATGTCAATACCTTGTTACTGATTCATATAGCAGCCTTCTATGTGTCCAATCAATTTAACTCTTTGTTTGATCGCGGCTACTTGGAACAACTCAAGTCAGTTATTATTTATTCTATCTATTTCCTTGTCGGCATTACCATGATGGTCTTTATGTCTAAGAACCACTTCTATATTGCTCGGACGGCGTCCTTGGTTTTTCGTGACGCTAAATGGGCTTTTGGTTTATGCTGTTCATTCCTCGATTAAATACTATTACCAACACCTCTATCCAACCCTCAAATATTCGCGCAAGGTACTCTTGGTGACGACATCGGATCGCCTAGAACGTATTGCGGCTCGCTTTGAAGCCAGTAGAGCTTGGGGTGGGCAGATTTGTGCCATTGCGCTCTTAGATAAACCAGAGGAACTGGTCTTGCCTAAGATTTTCCAAGATAAGCTCATCCTTTCTGTTGATGAGCTCGAACCCTATGCGACTCAGAATGTGGTCGATGAAGTCTTCCTCAATCTGTCTCGTGATTTTGATGAGCAAATTGCGGATTACCTCTTGCTCTTCCAGTCCATGGGGATTGTGGTCAGTCTCAATATCTCAGCCTTTGAGATTCCCCTTAATTCGGACCGCCGAGTTCGTAAGCTAGGCAAGTACAGTGTCTTGACCTTCTCCACTAAATTCTATGACTACAAATGGATGACCATTAAGCGGGCCATTGATATCTTGGGTGCCTTAGTGGGCTTAGTCATTACCTTCTTAGTTGGTCTAATCTTAGTGCCTTTGATTAAGTTAGAATCTAAGGGTCCTGCTATCTTCGCCCAAAATCGCGTGGGCCGTAATGGACGGGTCTTTAAGTTCTATAAATTCCGCTCCATGTATGCTGACGCTGAAGAGCGCAAGAAAGAATTGGAACAATACAATCAGATGAAGGGTCTCATGTTCAAGTTAGAAGATGACCCACGTATCACCAAAATCGGTCGCTTTATTCGCCGGACTAGTCTAGACGAGTTGCCACAGTTCTACAATGTTCTGATTGGTGACATGAGCCTAATTGGCACCCGACCACCAACCGAGAGTGAGTTCAAGGCTTATTCTGCTGGCCATAAGAAGCGCCTCAAGTTGCGTCCTGGTATAACCGGGCTCTGGCAAGTCAGCGGACGAAGTGACATTACGGACTTTGAAGAAGTGGTCCAGTTAGATGCCGAATACATTGATAACTGGTCCTTGTGGCTAGATTTCAAGATTCTCTTGAAAGACCGTTAGAATCGTCCTCCTAGGCAAAGGGGCACGCTAAAATAGTACTAGAAAAAGATCGGCTACGGCCGGTCTTTTTGTCTGTCTAAGGGAAGGTCACTAGCTCAGTAACAGAGACAGTCAAAAGCAAGGCGAAAAGTTCACTGTACAAATATTTCCTCCCTCTAGCTAAACTTATGGTATAATAAGTCGAATACAAGAGAAAGGTGAGGAGAAGATGTTGGATTGGTTTCATCAATTCTTAGTGGATAAGCCTTTAGTTCGACTCCTGGATATTGCCATAGTCTGGTACATTATCTATCGTGTCTTACTCTATGCACGTAATACACGGGCAATGAACTTATTAAAAGGGGTAGGCATAATCTTAGCCGCTAAATTTATTGCCTCGGTTGTAGGCCTGCAGACCATCGATTGGTTGCTGCAACAAGTTATTTCTTGGGGTGTGGTGGCCGTGGTCATCCTCTTCCAACCAGAATTGCGCCGGGCCCTAGAGTCTATCGGGCGAACCGTAAGCTCTCGCTCGCGCAAGGGATTAGAGCAAGATCCGACCGCTCGATTGATTCAAGACTTAGACAAGAGTATTTGGTACATGTCGCGGCGGAAAATCGGGGCGCTGATTTCGATTGAACGAGAAAATAGCCTGAATGAATACATCCAAACAGGGATTCCCATGGATTCAGCTATTTCCCATCAGCTCTTAGTCAATATCTTCATCCCCAATACGCCACTCCATGATGGGGCCGTTATTATCGCGGGCCATCGCGTGGCAGCAGCTGCCTGCTATCTGCCTTTGTCTGGTAGTCAGGCCATCCCTAAGGAATTAGGGACGCGCCATCGGGCGGCTATCGGTCTGTCAGAAGTAACAGATGCGGTGACCTTGATTGTCTCGGAAGAGACAGGTGGGGTTAGCTTGGCCATGAGAGACCATTTGCACCGGGATGTAGATTCTAAGGAGCTCAAGGAGCTCTTAAAACGATATTTAAGTAGAGACGACCAAGGCGATAATGCTGAGTCTAATCGTAACCGCCTGGTTAATGAGCTCTTGTCATTCTTTAACAAGCAGAAAGGTGGTGCCGCATGAATAAGTTTTGGAATAGTCGTTGGTACGACAATAAATGGTTCTTGCGGATTGCTTCTCTAGTCTTTTGCGGTCTTTCCTCTATGGTATGGTACAGGCAAGTAGCCCCTCAGTGACTAGCCTATCTAATTTGCAACAAGTAGTCAGTGTGGATACAACCGAAACCATCTCCAACGTCCCAGTCAAATTAGGTAAGCACGACGACGACATTTTCGTCAGCCAACTGCAAGAAACCGTGACCGTTACCCTAACGGGTCCTAAGAATATCGTCTCTTCGTTAGCCAGTGGCAATTTAGTTGTCCAAACCGAAGATCTAACCGGTATTGAGACAGGGCAACAAACCCTCAAATTAGAAATTCCTGGCTTGCCAGACAGTGTTAAATATCAGATTAATCCTTCGCGGGTAGTCGTTCAGGTCGCCAGACGCAAGACGGTGACCGTGCCTGTAGAATATGAAATCGAAGAAGGTACCATTGCCTCTGGTATGGAAGTTGGAAATGTGACGCTCAATCCAAGTCAAGTTGAGTTGACGGGCAATGAGGAAAATATCAATAAGGTTAAACGCGCCTACATCCGCATAGGCAATACTACTGCTCACAACCGGACCTTTACCGGTAAGTTCAAACTCCAGGTAGTGGATGCTGACAACAAACTCTTGGACGTCAATGCCAATGTTAGCGAAGTAGAAGCACATGTTGAGCTTAACGCCCAACAGCGTAAGACGGTTAACTTAGTGGTGGCCGCGCAAGGCGAATCCAATAGCTTTCGTTACCAATATCAACTGGTTGATGCTAGTCAAATTGCCCTTCAAGGATCGGCTTCAGTATTAGAAAACATCCGTAATATTAAGGTCAATGTAGACGTCAGCAACTTGACCTCTAGTGCCACACTCAAAGGTCAGTTAGAACTGCCAGAGGGTGTCACCGCCAATCTCTCAGGCCCCGTTTCAGTTGCTGTGACGGTCACCCCAATCACAACGGATACCAGTGATACTACCAGTAGCACACCTGCCGCTAGCTCCAGCAGTGCGGTGGAAGAAGCCCCAACAACCCCCAATCAAAATGGTGGCAACGCCAATCCAGGTGTGACAGAAGACAATAACGCCAATCCTGGCGCTCAAGGTGTCGAATAAGCATCGAACACCTTTAGATTAGCTCATAATAAGAAGGAGAAAACAAACACAATGGGAAAATACTTTGGAACTGACGGCGTTCGCGGCGTCGCTAATACGGAATTAACACCGGAGTTAGCCTTTAAACTAGGCCGGTGCGGGGGTTACGTTTTAATGCAACATGCACCAGAACAGGCGCATCCACGCGTCTTGGTGGCACGCGACACCCGGATTTCTGGCCAATTACTAGAGCAAGCTTTAGTAGCCGGCCTTTTATCAGTAGGGATTGAGGTTATGCAATTAGGCGTCATCTCGACGCCAGCAGTAGCCTACCTGACCCGTACGCAGAATGCGGCAGCAGGGGTTATGATTTCTGCTTCCCACAACCCAGCTTTGGATAATGGGATTAAATTCTTCGGTTCTGACGGTTTCAGCTTTCGGATCAACAGGAAGAAGAAATCGAAGCTTTAATTGATGCGCCAGAAGATACCTTGCCACGACCAAGTACCGATGGTCTTGGGACTATCGATGAGTTCCCAGAAGGGGCCATCAAGTACTTGCAATTCTTGCAATCGACTATTTCTGGGCGATTTGGAAGGCATTCGTGTCTGTATCGACGCAGCTAACGGGGCTACAGCACCTCTGGTTAACCAACTCTTCGCTGATTTGGAAACCGACTTCTACACCATGGGTGACCGTCCTAACGGCATTAACATTAACGATGGCGTAGGGTCTACTCATCCAGAAGGTCTGCAAGCCTTCGTCAAAGAAAAAGGCGCCATGGTTGGTTTGGCCTTTCGATGGAGATGGCGACCGTCTGATTGCAGTAGATGAGAATGGTGAATTGGTTGATGGTGACAAAATTATGTTCATCTGTGGCCAACACCTTAAATCTAAAGGTCGCCTAGAGAAAGACACCATCGTATCGACGGTTATGTCCAACATTGGCTTCCACAAGGCCATTGAAGAACATGGAATGGTCGCACTGAAAGCCCAAGTGGGTGACCGTTACGTAGTAGAAGCCATGCGTGAAGGTGGCTATGTCCTTGGGGGCGAGCAATCTGGCCACATCGTCTTCCTTAACTTGAATACAACTGGGGATGGCCTCTTAAGTGCCGTGCAGCTCCTAGCTGTAATGAAGGAAACAGGTAAGCCTTTATCTGAATTAGCGGCTCAAGTAACCATCTTCCCACAAAAATTAGTTAACATTCGCGTACGCGACAAGCATACGGTTATGGATGAACCTGCTGTTAAGGCTGTGATTGAAGCAGTTGAAGCTGAAATGAATGGCGATGGACGTATCTTGGTTCGTCCAAGTGGGACGGAGCCTCTCTTGCGGGTTATGGCTGAAGCCTCAACCGATGAGAAGGTTTCCCGCTATGTAGATACCATTGCGGATGTCATTCGCGCTGAACGCGGAATCGAATAAGCCTAGTATTAGGTTGGGACCTCAAGGGGTGCCAACCTTTTTCGTTAATGGCTAGTTCGATTGAAAAATCAGCGGATAAGGGCTATAATGTCCAATGACGATCATGCAATAGTAAAGTGCGGAAGGAGCCAATTATGACGGAATTAAAAAGCAAGAAAGACCGGACCCAGGACTGGCTCCATGCGCATTTGGGGATATCTGAGCTTACGCTGCCATCACTGCCATCAAGCCTTGAGCCTGGAGGGCTATAGTTTGGTTTGTCCTCAGGGACACCGAGTAGATAGCCATAAACAAGGCACCTATTTTTTGAGCAATAAGTCAGTCGATGACCATTATGACCGGAAACTTTTTCAGGCAAGACGGCGGTTTATACAAGAATCTGCTTATTACGCTCCCTTGCAGGACCTGCTCAAACCAATTAGTAAGCGACCATCAAGCCATCCTAGGACAATCAGACTCGCCTTATCGCATCCTAGATGCAGGTTCAGGGCGAAGGGAGTCACTTGGCCTGGCTCTTGGCTCAAGACCCGAATCACCGGATTGGGCTTGGTGTGGATTTGGCGCGGGCAGGTATTGCCCTGGCTACCGATTTTAATGGGCAACAACTCAATTTAGTAGGGGACTTGGCCCAGCTACCTATTGGCGACCAGAACATCGATGGCCTATTGTCCATCTTGTCGCCTTCCAATTATCAGGAATTTCGACCGCGTCTTGGCTCCGGGCGGACGGGTCTTCAAGGTTATTCCAAATGCCGGATATTTGGCAGAAATCCGTCGGGCCTTAGGGCAAGAGGCGGTTAAACAAACTTACGACAACCAGGCAACCCGACAAGTCTTTGAAAGCCACTACCGACACCATCAAGCCTATCCAGTGCAGGCAAAGCGCCTGCTCACAGACCAAGCCAAGGCTGACTTAGTGGCGATGACACCTTTGACTTGGCACCTAGATGCAAGTCAGGCCAGCCAACTAGTGGAGTCTCTGCCGGATGAATTTCTACTCGATCTGACGGTCTTAGTAGGCTGGAAGGAATAAGGTTTTACTTAAGGGGTTAGCTTGAGACAGCTAGCTCCTTTTTCTATGGCATCTAGTCGCATATTAGCTTAGGTTTCTAGTAGCCGAAGGGGCTTCAAATATGATAAAATGAAGGGTGTGAGTATCAGGAGGTGGGTTGCATGATCGCGGATGATTTTATCGATGATTGGCAATTATTTTTGGCACCCTATGAGCAGGCAGTGGATGAGCTTAAGCTCAAACTTAAAAACCTGCGCAAGGAGTTTCGTATCGAGCATCGTCGGGCGCCTATCGAGTTTGTGACGGGGCGGGTTAAGACGCGGGAGAGTATCTTAGAGAAAATGGAAGTACGCAAGATTGCGCCAGAAGATTTTCTAGTAGGGGTGCAGGATATTGCCGGTGTTCGGATCATGTGTCAGTTCGTAGAAGATATCTATGAAGTGGCCAATATTTTGAAGAATCGTCAGGACTTCAAAGTACTCTTAATTCGCGATTATATTCAAAACCGTAAGCCAAGCGGTTATCGCTCCTATCATATGGTCTTGGAATATCCTGTCCAGCTAGCCTCAGGTGAGGTAAAGCAACTCATTGTTGAAGTTCAGATTCGGACCTTGGCCATGAACTTCTGGGCAACCATTGAGCACTCGCTCAACTACAAATACCAAGGCGAATACCCACAAGAAATCTTAGAACGGCTAGAGCGCGCCTCCGAGGCAGCCTTTCGCCTGGACGAAGAGATGTCGGAGATTCGCGATGAGATTCGTGAAGCGCTCTTGCTCTTCGACAAACGCTAAGGAAGGACGGTTGAAGGATGAAACAAGCAATCATGATTTATACCAATCAACAGCCCCAATCCTTAGAAATTGAGGCCAGTCTCAAGGATAAATTGGAGCTTGCAGGCTTCCGATTGGTGGAACCTGGCCAGGTGCCTGATTACCTGATTACCATTGGCGGTGATGGCACGCTCCTAGCGGCCTTCCACGATTATCAGGACTGGTTGGATTGTGTCATCTTTATCGGGATTCACACCGGCCATCTGGGCTTCTATGCCGATTGGCTACCGCATGAATTAGATGAGCTGGTAGATAGTCTAGCTCGTTCTGGCGGGCAAGGCCATGTCAGCTATCCCTTACTTAAGGTAGAGGCAGCTTGCAAAGACGGCAAAATTCATGAATGGCTAGCCCTCAATGAATGTTCCCTGCGGACCATGGCTGGCACCATGGTAGCCGAGATTCAAATTAACGAGAAGTTCTTTGCGACCTTCCGTGGCGACGGCCTCTGTATCGCGACGCCAACCGGATCCACCGGCCTTAACAAGTCACTGGGTGGAGCCGTCATGCATCCTCGTGTGGATGCCTTACAATTAACGGAGATGGCCGCCCTTAACAACCGGGTCTATCGAACCTTGGGGGCTCCTATGATTATTCCACGCGATGAATACCTAACCTTGGTTATCCAAGAAGAAGCTCAGACCATGCTTATGATTGACCATCTCACTTGCGAGACTAAGGGCATCCAATCTGTCAAATTACAGTTGGCTGATACAAGGATTAAGTTTGCCAGCTTCCGCCACACCCATTTCTGGGACCGCGTAGAGAATTCCTTTATCGGCCATAAGCAGGAACGGAATCCAAAAATCAAACATTAACAAGTCAGTAAATTAAAAAAGAGGGAAAAATATGCGTTTTAATAAACAACACTTAATCAAACTCGGTCTTTTAGGCTTAGCTAGCTTAAGCTTGGCAGCCTGCAACTTAGGGCAAGGCGGCAACAACTCCAGCAACAATACGACTAATGCGACCGTAACCGAAGTCGATAAGAAAGTCGAAATCTCAGACAACACCAATATTGCGGGCATGTCTGAGTCTGAAAAAGCCAGTTTCTATTCTAGCTTAGATCAGATTACACTCGACACCAGCGAGGGCCTCAAGCCAGGTGAATACTCCAACATCAAAGAAATTATCACTGAGCAAGAGTATAATGATCTCATCCTATCAACGACCGATGGGCCTAAAATTGTCTATCTTGGCTTTGACGAGTGCCCATACTGCCATGCCTTCTCTCCTAAGATCAACCAATTGGCTAAGGAGAAAGGCGTCACTGTCTACTATTACAATACCCGTAAACACGCCAATGACAGCAACTTCCAATCTGCTATGCAAGTCTATGGGGTTAATAAGGTACCGAATGCCTTCATCGTCAAATCAGGCAAACCCGGCACTAATGTCAATCACTCAAGTAAAATGGCAGATCTCGAAGCTTTTATTAACGAGGCAGCGAAGTAAACGTGGTCCAGTTTCAATGGCACTATGAGGGAGAGCATCCGGTTCGAATCAAGGACTATCTCAAGCATCTGGGCATCCCTCGCAAGTTCGTATCACATGTTAAATTCGAAGGTGGCAACATTTTACTGAATGGGCAAGAAGTCAATGTCCTGGCCAATTTAGAAGCAGGCGATATCTTGACCTTGGTGGCAGCTGATGAAGGAAGCCACGAGACAGTTCCTCCCTCACATGTCCCCATTCAGGTTATTTACGAAGATCGGGACCTACTGATTGTCAATAAGCCGACTGACGTAGTCTCTATCCCTTCCAAACGGATTCCAGATTCCGCCATGGCCAATCGGGTGAAGGGCTATTATCAGCGCCAAGGCTACGCAGACCAGGTCATCCATATTGTCACCCGTTTGGACCGCCAGACCACTGGTCTCATGTTGATAGCTAAGCACCGTTTGGCTCACGCCATGCTGGATAAGCAGGTCCAAGGGGGTCAAGTAGAGAAGTATTATTTGGCCATTTCGACGAAAGCCGACTGGCCGGATCATGGCGTCATCGATCGGCCTATTGCACGCACAGAAGATTCGATTATCACGCGACGGGTCCATGAAAGTGGCCAGCGGGCAGTCACTGAATATTGGCTAAAGCATCGCTTTGCTGACAGCAGTCTACTCAAGCTTCGCCTTCATACCGGACGTACTCACCAGATTCGTGTCCATATGCAGGATGCAGGTGGGGTCCTAGTAGGAGATGACCTCTATGGTGGCCCGCATTTAGAGCGGATTAGTCGTCAGGCCCTGCACTGTGGTGAACTCCGTCTCACTCAACCCTTTACAGGGCAGCGCTTAGTGCTATCGGCCCCTCTGCCTGAGGATATGGCTGCTTGGCTAGCTAAAAGGGAAAGTAACTTAGAAAAAAAAGAGAGCTCGATAGCTGACTAATCGAGCTCTTTTCTTATAGAAAAAGGTTGGAGTTAACTCCAACCTTACTTAATGTATACGGTAGCTTCGAATACGGTAGCCACGTCGCTCTAATTGCTTGACCAATTGATTAAACTCAACGGGGTCTAGACTGCTTGGCAGAGCATAGAGGATTTGGCCCTTGGTATCCATATCGGTTTTCTCCAGGGTGGTAGCAGAGATAATGTCGCTAAAGCGATTGATTAACTTGCTGACTTGAGCTAGTTCTCCACGACTACCCTAGGGTCTCGACTAAGAGGGCAAAACCAGCATTCGGCATGGCCCAGGCTTGAGCTAGCCATTGTAACATAGTATTGTGTCGAATAATGCCGCTGAAGCGATTGTCACGGTCTAAGACGGCTACGTAAGGTAAGTCGTTGAGGGTAAAGACCAGATGGTAGAAGGAGTCTTGCTCGTGAACGACCCGGGTGGTATTTTTTAGGAAGTGAGTGACAGGTAAGCGACTCAAATCCTCATCAGGGTGATGGTAGGCGTATTGATAGATATGATAGCGATAGAGATTACCGCGGTAGAGGGTTTGGGTGGCATCTAAGACGGGCACACAGCGTAGCCCTTGGTCTTCTAATAAATCCAAGGCGCTAGCGCAGTTATCGGCTTCGGTTAGATAGGTAATCTGTTGTTTAGGGACGACTAGTTGTTCAATCATGGCGGCACTCCTTTCCGGGGAACTTTCGCCCCCTAAAATGGGGCTCAATCTCATATAGTGTATCAAAAATAAGGACAGAAACACAATATTTTCTCATGGATATCTCATAGAATATTAAAAATATCTAAAAGAAAACGTATTATTGACCTCTAGCTCTTGCAATTTACAGCATTTTTACCTATTATTAAACTTAACATTATATTGTAAAAGCAAAAGGAGATTGACGACAATGGACCCCTCGGGGAATTTAAGTACACAAATCTTATTAATCTTAGTACTGACCTTTATTAATGCGATTTTCTCGGCATCAGAGATTGCCTTCGTCTCGCTCAACCAACAAAAGATGACGCAACTGGCGGAATCAGGCAATGTCAAAGCCCAACGCGTGATGAAATTGTTGGATAAGTCGGACGACTTTTTGGCTACCATTCAAGTTGCCATCACCTTAGCAGGCTTCTTCTCTAGTGCGTCGGCTGCAACTACCTTTGCAGATCGAATTATGACTTGGTTGCCAAGTTTGCCGGGCGGAAAAGCAGTCGCGATTTTGATTGTCACCTTTGTTTTATCTTATTTAACCCTGGTTTTAGGGGAACTTTATCCTAAGCAGGTCGCCCTTCAGATGCCTGAAGAGATTGCCTTAGGCACGGCGGGCTTTATCTCTGTTACTCAGTGGTTAGCCAAGCCTTTTGTGGGCTTGCTGACGGCTTCAACAGGGCTTTTGAAGCGATTGACGCCAATTGATTTTACCAAAGAAGAAGAAAAGTTCACCCGTAGTGAGATGAAGGCCCTCTTGGCCAACAGCCGCAACGATGGGGCCATTGACACGGATGAGTTTGCTATGATGCAGGGTGTGCTATCGCTTGATAGCAAGTTGGCCCGTGAGGTCATGGTGCCTCGGACAGACACCCAGATGATTGATATTGAAGATCCGCTAGAAGAAAATATCAATGCCTTATTAGATAGTCCTTTCTCGCGGATTCCACTCTATGAAGGGGATAAGGACAATGTGATTGGCGTGATTCACGTTAAAAACCTCTTGCGTGCCTCACGCCAACATGGATTTTGATAACTTAGACTTACGTGAGATTGCCAATGAGCCAATGTTTGTGCCCGGATACCATCTACACAGATGACCTACTCTTAGAGTTCCGTCGCGAACAAACCCATTTGGCCATCCTTAAGGATGAATATGGCGGTGTCGAAGGGTATTGTCACCCTAGAAGACTTAATTGAAGAAATTGTCGGGGAAATCGAAGATGAGTCCGACATCAATAGCGAGTCCTTCCAGTCTATAGACGAGACCCACTGGGAAGTTGACGGCGGGGTTACCCTAGATAAGTTTAATGCGACCTTCAATGAGTCGGTGCGATCAGAGGACGTGGAGACCATTGCCGGCCTCATGATTCAAATTATCGGCTATGTGCCAGATGATGATGAGCGTTTGTCGGTGCGGGTTAACGACTATGTCTTGACGACCACGCAAATTGAAAATGGCCGTATTCGTTGGGTGCTGCTGACACTAGATGCAGAGCGCACACTGGCAGCTGATTTTGACTACCAAGACTTCGAAGAAGAAGAATTTGGTGACGAAGAAAACGAAGAAAACTAGACTTCTAAAGAGGTAGGGACGGAGCGTCTCTGCCTCTTCTGCTATAGAAGTTGAGAGGAAGGAAAGAGTATGATTATCTTAATTACAGGGGGCTCTCATACAGGCAAAACCCTACTCGCCCAGAGACTATTAGAAAAATATCATTATCCCTACCTATCCATCGATCATCTAAAAATGGGCTTGATTCGGAGTGGCATAGTCCCATCATGCCATGACGGATGATCAGACCTTGACCGAATTTCTCTGGCCGATTGTGCGGGAGATGATTAAAACGGTCATTGAGAATGGGCAAAACTTGATAGTAGAAGGGTGCTATATTCCTTTTGATTGGGCCAAGGACTTTGAAGCTGACGAGCTCAGTCAGATTAAGTACTATCTGCCTAATCATGAGTGAGGACTATATTAGAAAGCATTTTGCCGATATCAAAGCACATGCCAATGCCATTGAACAAAGGGTAGATGACACTTGGTGTACCCTTGACAGCGTCTTGCGGGACAATGCAAGGCAGCTAGCTCAGGCTAAGCAAGCGGGCGTCAACTATCTTCTGATTCAGGATGACTATCAAGTAGACATTGACTTATAGAAGCGATTGGGGCACTGCAGGAGCGGTGCCCAAAATCGCTTTTATCTGAAAAAGAAACACTAAGTGAGACCTCAAATAAAAATAGGGGTCAAGTCTTCCATGGTACCGGTTTTATGGTATAACCAATAATTATGCCAAAAAACACCGTCAAAACGGTGTTCTAGTTTTCTTGTGCCCCCCGAATGACCCCTTCCAATTTATCAGCTATATCGCCATGACGGCTAGGGTATAGGTGGCTATAAATATTGAGGGTAGTATCCACTCGCTCGTGACCCAATCTCTCACTGATGGCCAAAGGTGAGACGCCTAATTCAATCAGCATAGAGGCGTGACTATGGCGCAGGTCGTGGACCCTAATTCTTGGTAGCCCAGCCTTGTCTGCTCCCGTCCTAAGCGTCTTGCCATAACTATATACCCCTATGGTGAATAATCGCTCTGTAGGCTTGTAATAGGGTAATTTAGAGGTGTAGTCATTCAGTAGTTCGAATATTGAAGGGGGCAAGGTAATGATGCGATTAGATTTAGGCGTCTTTGGCTCGGTGATCATATCGACGCCGTCAATCTTAACATAGGTCTTAGATATGCTGACAGTCTTTGATTCCTGGTCGAAGTCCGATAGGGTCAAGGCCTGCAGCTCTCCAATCCGTATGCCTGAATAAAATAACAGAGTGAACGCCAGTTGGTAGTAGATATTGTCCTCTACGGTATTCAGAAAGGTATCGAATTGGTCCTTGGTCCAGAATGCTACCTCACCGTTCCTGGTGCTCTTACCAATGGTCCCTGCTACTCTGACGGGGTTATTTTTTATGCCGTGGAATTTAAGTGCATAGTTAAAGATAGCGGATAGGTTGGCATTAACGGTCCTTAGTGTGGTCTGGGCTATCTTTTCGCCTCTGTTAGTTGGTTGATTCATAAGCCAGTTTTGCCATCGTCTGACTGTCTTAGCATCTATATCAAGCATGGATTGATGTCCAAAAAACGGGACCACCAGCCGATAGATTATCTTACGCTTGTTCAGCATGGTGACTGGCTTCAATCGATGAGAGCAGTCCTCCAGGTAAAGTTCGACGAAAGACTCGAATGTCATATCGGAAGCACCAGATACCTTCTTTTTATACTCTTGCTCGAATGCCATGGCCTCTCGCTTGGTCTTAAAGCCACGCTTTGTCTTATAACGTCTTACGCCAAGGTCGTCCATATAGCTTACCTTGGCCATCCAGGTCTTTCTGGCCTTATCCTGTCTTACGCTCATTGTAGTACCTCCTTCGTTGTGGTACAATAAGGGCATAGCAAATAGCCCCATTGTGGGTGTTTTGTGGTAGCTCCACCGATTACTGTTTGGCGACGGGTTCGGTGGAGCTTTTTGTGTTTTAATGGCGTCACTTAGCATTTTACTTACGTCAGTAAGTCAGTCGAGTTGAGCCATATATACAAAAAGTGCCCTGGATTGCAAGACACCTAAAATTATCTAAATAGTTTTCACGCCAACTTTGTCCCCTAATTATAACATATATGCATGGGTCAATCATTGATGTAACCCTTGGCAAAACGGTTAGAGTGTTTTTTTAGTCTTTACTACAAAAAAACCAGCTATACGTTAGTATAGCTGGTTATGAGCGCTAAGGCTCTCAGTCTAAAAAATATGGGAGCAAAGTCCCTTCATAGCTATACTATATCATCCCCTCCACATGTTTGTAAAGGGGGAAACGGTTAATATATATATAAATCGGCTATTTTTTTATCTATGCGGTCTAGCGACTCTTGAGAAACAACAATTTTGCCACATGGATCTAGATTGTTTTTAAAAATAATACGGTCTTTGCTGATGGTTGTAATGTCCGAACATTTGGCAAACGAAACTTTACGAAATCTGTCATAATGAATAGCCAAATCTAGTGATTTGTCAATTTGAATCGACAAATCAGCTATAAAAGCCTCATCTATTATAGGTTGTTCCATGTCAGAAATCTTATCAGCAAACATCTCGTGATATTTATTATACAAATCAATGAATCTATCGTCGTTTCTGTATATGTATTGAGGGTCATTTTTCAAACTCTCCATCACCAAGAACATTTTTATAGAGTTTGACCTAGAGTATTCCCGAATAAATGACGTTGCACTGGTGGCTATGAGACCATCGATTTTGACAGATTGCCATCCACTTTTTGAACTTATGGGGACAACAGTTAAGGTGCCTTTTCGAACACTATCTTCTTTATTCAAAACTATTGCCCAGTGTCGATTAGACATCTCTTGCCCGATGTTAACGCCAAATTCAACAAATATCAATGCACCTCTTTTAAATTTTCTATATATTTTCGGCTCTTGCCTTTGAGCCTCATTCAGCATAAATTTCGAGAGTCGCTTTGTTGTGCTAGATAGAAATTGATACTTGTTTGATGTATGTCTTCCAATTTCTTGCTTTGCATACATATTGTGAATGCTATTTAAGTTGGTTGCTGCTTCATACAAATCGTTATTTATTTTTTTGCGAATTTTGGCCATTCAATATACCTCCATGCCCTATTCTGGATTTTTTAATTTGTTCTAACCGATTGGAATTCCAACTGTTATAAAATCGTCACCTTTTCTTTTTCGGGTAAATTCGGGTCCTATAAAACGACATCACGTATGGCTTAGTTAATCTTCCAAGTAAATTCCGAAAGTGTAAATTTTATTTTATAAACCGCCCCGTCTCAGGCGGAAGTCCGTAGTACTCCAGTACAGCGCCAACGGTTTCGATTGACTCTGCTTCGTGGCTGCCATCAATCAGCATGTGTGTGGCAAATTAGTTAGACTTTCACTCAATTTTAAGTTTTGACGTTAGACTCAACCTTGATTGCTTCGGCGTCTTCTCGTCTGGGTGGAGCAGAGCGCGTCCCAATTCATACGCGCAAGTAAAGCGGCGCTTATGGGAGCACAGATTTCGATTAAGACAATCAAATTAATTCGTCTGACTCTGGTGTAATAGCCCATGACTTCTCCCAAGTCAGTTTCTAATATGTAAATTCCCTTGGACTCATCCATCTTAAATAGAGTTCTCGACTTCAAGGATCTAATAAAGCGTTTTTAACTCCAATCATGATTAATCTCGATATTTCTTAGGCGTATACTTACGTTTAGCTTCCATTTTAGCAATACATACAGCCTGCTCTAATGCAATTAGTAGCTCTTTGGGTTCCTCACTAAACTCTGCCGTTTCCTTCGAGTATTTGAGGCCATACAGGTCTTCTATCAAGCGTTCAAGGTGATGGTTCGTCTTTTTCCGTCAAAGCATAGTATGGCGTTTCTGTTCGTCTTAGCAAATAGTCAGTACTTACACGGAAGTAGTCAGCAGCTTTTTGAAAGACGTTCGTTGGATGGGATGATGCATCCCATTTTCTAATAGAACTGTTAGCCAGACCAAGTACTCGTTACAATTCTGCCAAGGTCATCTTTTGCTATCAGCAAGGCTTTTTATTCGTTCTACTAAAGACATTTTTATCAACTCCTAAGAGCTTACCAAAAAATACAGAGAAAAATTTCCGTTCTATGTAAACAAGAACGGAACCTAAACTCAGAATATTTTCTAAAGAAAGGCGGGTGAACCATGAAATAAGTACTAAAAGAACTCCTCGCAGAAATTAAAATCATCAGCGATAAGTTGGAAAGGATTGAGAAACATGTGGAACCAATTAGCTTCAAAGTAGATGTCACTACTGAGTTAGCCGAAATCAATGCTAAGAAATATCTCCATGAAGGCTAACCACGGATAAGGTTAATCTCTACCAAGAAGTAACTTTATGCCGAATATAACAGGGCCTAAAATGGCTTTTACTGGGTCTGACTCAATTTGACCGCTAGCAAAATACCAAAGTACTCCTAGAACGATATTAATCAACATATCGGCAATGTATGTTCGGATTGCCTCCGGAACCTTTTCAATATATGACTTAATTACAGAAGGAGACACGCCATCGTCAATATCATCAAAAAATTTCTCAATAAGCTTTTCAGATTCTTCCTTATAAGAGTCGTTTTCATTTTCATCTATGTATGTATGGTTTTGATAATTTTCTTCAACTTCAAGTACGACGTTGCTCGCGAGATTATAAAACAGCTCGGGCTCGATTTCACTGTTGAAGACAGACAGGAATTTCTCAGTGTTGGGGAGATTAGCGAGGATGCTGCTGATACCGTTCAATTTTTCATTTATCTCAAGAGACATTTTTCCAACTAAGTATAGTGACGGTTGAGCTGCCTCGTATAAGCGTTCAGATGCAGTTGCAATCACTCGTGAAGCTTCGTAAAATCTATCGAAAATTTCATTTTGTTTTTGGTAGATAGGCTCTGCAATCTTACTAATCCGAACCATAGAATCTGTTATCTCTTGAGTAAGTTGGTTAAGACGATACACAGATTCTGATAGGTTAATGTTTTCATCTGACATTATTATCACCTCCCACCGACTAAGATTCCCGAATGAGGGTACAGTCATCGTTATTCTAACAGTTCGGCTGGTGGGGGGATATATAGAAATCGAAATTCAGCAAGAAACCTAAAACATATAACAAGAATCTTAAACTTTAGAAAAGAGGATGACTGTGTTGTGGTCCTCAGATCGACAAAGGTTAGAGCCCTATACAGCCAAATGGTAGGGCGTGGCACTCGGTTATTTCCAGGTAAAGAAGAGTTACTGTTACTAGACTTCCTGTGGCACACAGAACGTCACGATCTATGCCGGCCAGCAAGTATTATTGCAACCGACGAAGCCGTTGCTAAAGCAATGACTAAACGATCTGAGGAAGCGGCTAACGTAGCCATGGACATCATGGAACTAGAAGAGGTAGCGGTTAAGGATGCCGTCGCAGAACGTGAAGAAGCACTGGCTAAGAAATTATCTGAGATGCGTAAACGTAAACGGTCTTTGGTCGACCCTCTTCAGTTCGAAATGAGCATCCAAGCAGAAGACTTGGCCAATTATGTTCCTGCCTTTGGCTGGGAAGCTGGTCCACCGTCTGAAAAACAACTGAAGGCACTAGAGAAATCCGGTATCTTCCCAGACGAGGTAGAGAATGCCGGTAAAGCCAAGCTTATCCTTGATCGCCTTGATAAGAGACGAAGCGAAGGGTTAGCGACGCCAAAACAAATAAGATGCCTAGAGCGGTATGGATTCCGCAACGTAGGCATCTGGAAATTTGATAATGCTAAGCGACTTATCGACCGGATTGCAGCCAATAACTGGCGCGTCCCTCGTGGTGTCGATGTCGCTAGTTATGAGGGGTGAGAACCATGTTATTAGTATCAGTAATCATCAACCTGGTAATCCTATATTTTTACTCATACTACCTAGCGATAGAACTGGGTAAGATGGAAGATAGGATAGATGAGAAGATACGGCTACTCAAAGATTACCTCACAGAAAGATTTTCCAATAGGAGTTAATTTATAAATTGAACGGTCGAAGTTAACAATTTCATTTTTCTTGAAGAGCGAACACTGGATGGTCTTGGTTCTGCTCTATGATTTGAGATAATAGTCTTTCTCCGGTCTCGTATCGTTGAATAAATCTCGGAGCGTTTAAAGACGAATCGGTGTCATGTTTGATTAAGTTTGCTGATTCGAGCAGCGATAGGTCTAGATTCCGCACCGTATGTATCTAGACAGAGTCTCAATCAAATAGAATAAGCGTAACCAGGGTATCTCTACTATCCCCAGTCACTTTTTTTAGTAGATATCTTTAACTCTACATAAGGAGTTACAGATAAGTGTGTTTAAAGTATAGAGATCTAGTAAATTTAGCTTCACTTGGTGTCATATTTAGAAATGATTGTACTAAAGATTGGGTAGCACCTGATCGTTCTTTCCTATTATCCAGTAGTTGAGGTATAAGCTTTAGTAAAGAGTTCGTCTGATATCATCTTCGTCTCAGCTGATACTCGAGAATCTTCAACTGCTTTTTAATACTAGGCCTAGTTTTTAGAATCATCTCTATTTTCAAGAGGAATGACTAGAGGTTTCCTTCTCAAGTTCCTTTCTTTGAAATTTATCGAGATTAAATTGTCTTCCTGCATATTAAAGCGTCTTATTCCATCTAAAGCAAACATGGAAGACAGCTTCAAGAATATCTTTTCCTGCATTTCCGACTGATTCAGCAATAGGTTTGGCTAACGCATCGCCTGTCTCTGAAGAGATTGGAAGTTGTGGGAGATTTGAATCCATACAAGACACATCCTTATACGTGTATTTTTAATCACATTATATCACACAGAGAAAGAAGGTGATACCTTGTCAGAAATTAAATTAACTGAGCTACTCGAATATGTCGACCCTGCATTGTGCTCCTATCAAGAATGGGTCAACGTCGGGTATGGCACTCAAACATGAAGGCTACACAGCCATGGACTGGGACTCATGGTCCAAAGGAGACCACGCTCGCTATCACGCAGGTGAATGTTTTAAGGAATGGGCCTTCTTCGAAGGCAGCAACACCCCAGTTAACCGGTAGGCCCATTTATCAAATGGCAGTCGATGGTGGCTATGAACCGCCGCGGTCATATGATGATGGCCGAGAAGAACTCGACTGGGACAGTACAATCAAGTATGACAACGACTATAAAATAATTGATAAAGACTGGGTAGAAGCCAAAGAAATTAAAGAGCCTGATCACTGGAACCCAGTGGAGGTCTTTTTAATTTTTAACTTCTGCCCCTAAAAATTCAGAAAGAGGTCAGAATGGGGTCTCTTTTTGCACAATATGAATAATAGGAATAACGTAAAATAGCCAATGCTATTTATTCG
>BNJT01001849.1_pt1 | contig 21063 bp, 22 predicted proteins | sample 8540491 | NCBI WGS metagenome assembly BNJT01 (sample SAMD00202455, study PRJDB9452) | human saliva metagenome | host: Homo sapiens | reverse complement strand
TATTTTTTTCCGGGAGTTTGACACTTGTAATCGAAGATTCACTATTCAAAGGCTTGAAAAAGCCTTAATTTTTGTCAAATTTTAAAAATTTATGTCTTCGCAATGCACGCAATGTATGATATAATATAAGTATATATTTTTTTGTGAGGTGAATTATGAGACTACTTGTATCTAAATCTGCTAACGCTTCTTCCTTCTATGTTCAGAAGGATATAAAAAGGAAATTCTAGAACTACTGTTATTGTTGAAAAAACTTGGAACAGAAACAGAGATAATGGAAAAAAATACAGAGTAGCTGACGCTAAAGCTTGGGCACTTGATTATATAGCCAATTTGAATAGAATAGAAAAAGGAAAAAGACTGAAATTATGCCGGTAAATATGAGCTTTTTCCTCAGCAAACCATAAGCAATCGTCAAAGAATATTTAACGGAGGATATCTACCACTTCAATCAATTTACCATAGCCTTGGACTTAATAAGATTTGTAAAAATAAGTTCAAACGGTAAATTGAGTATAATCTTAATAGCATTCTTTCAAGATTGATATACACTAGAATTCTTTTTCCCGGTTCTAAACTCAATGCATTCGAAGAATCTAAAAAGTTTATTGAAGATCCTGAATTTGACCTACATCAGGTCTATAGAGCTCTTGATGTTCTGAATAAAGAAAGTGACTATATACAGTCGCAATTGTATAAAAATAGCACCAAAGTTACTCAAAGAAACGCTAGTGTTCTTTACTATGACTGTACAAACTATTTCTTTGAAATCGAAGAAGCTGATGATGAAGGTCAACTAAGACAATACGGGAGATCCAAAGAAAACAGACCTAATCCATTAGTGCAGATGGGGTTATTTATGGATGGCAATGGAATTCCACTAACCTTTGATATAACCAGTGGAAACACTAATGAACAAACCACTCTTAGGCCTCTTGAAAAGAAAATAATCGAAGATTTTAATCTATCTAAATTCATAGTGTGCACTGATGCTGGTCTTTCGAGTAATGCAAATAAAAAGTACAACTCTATCAAGGATAGGGCTTACATAACTACGCAGAGTCTTAAAAAAATTAAGAAACATCTTAAAGAATGGTCTCTTGATCCTAATGGTTGGAAAAAATACGACTCTACTACATCATATAATATCAATGAAATTGACGAAGAGGAAAATAGAGACACTATATTCTATAAGGAAAGATGGATAAATGAAAATGGACTTGAAGAAAAGCTTATAGTAACATACAGTATAAAATACAGAGACTACCATAGAAACATTAGATCAAATCAGATACACAGAGCTAATGAACTAATAAAAAAAGGTTCTCTAGCTGCTAAGAAAATTCGTGATAATGATATAAGAAGGTTCATTCGCGAAACAAAAGTTACATCAGATGGAGAAATCGCAGATAGGGTCAATAGTAAGCCTTGATGAAAAACAAAAATAATGGAAGAATCCCTGTATGATGGCTTCTATGCTGTTAGTTACAAACCTTGAGGCTAAGCTCATGAAATAGCTCAAATAAACAAAAAAACAGATGGCAAATAGAAGAATGTTTTCAGAATAATGAAGAGTGAATTCAAGGCTAGACCGATATATCTTAGCAATGATGAGAGAATAAAAGCTCATTTTCTTATTTGCTTTTTAGCTCTTACGGTATATAGAATCCTTGAAGTAAAGTTAGGAAATAAATATACAGTAAGTGAAATAACAAAAACTCTACGAGAAATGAATATTCTTAAAACTAAGCAGAATGACTATATACCAGCGTTTAATAGAACCTCAGATAAGCGATGATATCTTCGAAGTTTTTGAATATAGGCTAGACTATGAAATTATAACAGAAAAATATGAAAAAATTTTAAAAGCTACAACAAAATGAGAACATTACGCAAAAATTTAAACATAATATAAAAAGCCGGAAGTATTAGTATTACTAGCCTTTCCGGCTTTTTATCATCAAAAAAAGTGTCAAATACAGGATATTTTCAATACTAGTATACCACTTCAGGAAGTAAACTGTCAATTTATAATTAGATGTATTTTTCAGAACTTTTCAAAGGTTTTTATAAGATAATTTAAATCGGCTTGTAGCAAGAGTTTTAGCCTTCCTTCCCAGATCTTTTATTTTAATATTTTTTTAATAAGTTTTTGATAATATTTATATACAAATTTAGGCTTTTTATGGAGATGCGTATTTTTCAATATAATTTTATGAAATTTTTTTATGGAGATTTTTATTTCCCTTTGCTTATAAACGGATTATACAAACCTACCAAACCATACTGGCTTGTATCCTATTATTAAATATGCTATAATGAGTTAGTTAACTTCATTGAAACTATACACGGGGTGTACCGGTTTTCGACGTGGGTTTTGAACTTGAGACAGCATGTCGTGTTACTCTGGGTCACGTAAAAACTGGGGAATTTTAAAACAAACGCAAACGAAAAATAATTTATTAGCTGCCTAGTTGCGAGCTCGTCCCTCTTAGTCCTCCTGCCGATTAAGAGCTGACGCTATTTATGCAGGGAACTGCTTTGGGGGTTGTCTTGACCCATTGCGGACTAATTAAGGCTGGATGATTATGGAACCCTGTCACTCGGTGCCATGAGAGTTGAGATTTTAAAAGAGATGACTAAGCATGTAGACGTAGCAGGGAATGGGCTTGCGGACAGGGGTTCGACTCCCCTCATCTCCACCAATTATATTTATTTAGAAGTTAATGTATTGGAAATGCTAAGTTATATAGTTTGGCATTTCCTTTTTATTGCCCTTGTGCAATAATTGTGCAATAATTGTGCAATGTTTGGGAAAAACCCAGCAAATAAACAACAGAAAAAGAGGCTTTATATAAGCCCCTAAAAATTGAATATATTATTAAGTGTATCAACTGCTTTTTTTGTTTCTCTGTGTCCATTACTTCAGTATATATATTAAGTGTTGTTTGTATATCTGCATGGCCTAATAGCGTTTGTACTGTCTTAGGTGGTACACCATTTTTCAAATAGCCTGGTTGCATATGTTTTTTCTTAGCCCATGGAATTTTAATTGGTTCTATACCTAACGTCTTTAATATAGATTGTAAATTCCTATTTGGCTTTTTATTGTCTATGATCCTGCCTATTTCATCAGTGAACACATAATCACTAATATTATAAGACTGGCCATACTTTCAATTTATTTTTCTAATTGCTTTTTCTATGTTCTTTTAGCTTGGGTATTAAAGACATTGGAAGAGGTATAGTTCTTGTTCCGTTCTCTGTCTTCGGTGTCTGCTCTATGGTCTTTAACTTCTTTTTCATGTTATCATCAAACACAAAGGTACGTTGAATAGTATTATATACTTCAATTGTGTTGTTGGTAAAATCTATATACTTCCACTTTAACCCCAATATCTCACCTAGTCGCATACCAGTAGCAAGGGCAACTATATATAATAACTCTAGCTTGTGGCCTTGTATAGCCTCTATAAAAGCTTGCTTGTTCCTCCGCTGTTAATACTTCCCTCTTCTTGGTCTTTGTTATTTTAGGTAATTCAACCAATGAACAAGGGTTTTTAATAATAACCTCTTCACGTATAGCCGTATTCAAGCATGCTTTTTAATTTAGTGTTTATTCTGTGTATGGTTTGTGGTGTTATACCCTCATTCATTAAGTCCCTGTATTGCCTCTTTTAAGTCTGTTTGTGATAGCTTTTTAAGTCTAACTTTACCTATTGGTCTACCCTTAATATATAGTCTGTGTATGACTTCATAATCCTTGAATGATGTTGCCTTTATAAGAGGGCTTTTTATCCATAAGCTCAGGTATAATAATAGTCTGCTAGTGTGATATTATCATAATCAACGTTATAGGTATTTAATAGCAACTCTTTTTTTATAGTCTTCTAGTTTGTCTTTTACTTCTTTTTGAGTCTTACCGTATATGGTTTTTATCTTCTTTTGCCATCCGCCTTATATCCTATCATGATATTGGCACCCCACAAGGTGCATTTACCGTTACTATCTACTTTTTCTTGTATATGCAGCCTTCACCGTTTGCACGTTTGACCATAATATCACCTCGCTTTCATGTGTTAAAAATTCGTTCATTTTTGCAATACCTTGGCACAGTAATTTTCAGTTCATTTATAGTTTTCTTTCATATTTTACCTCTTCCACAAACTCAATAACAAAATGTTATTCAGTATTATAGCCCCTATGGTATCTAATCTATCTAATTAAAAAGTAACACCCTTTTTAGGTGTAACATTTGTGTATTTTTGACCCTGTAAAATCAATTCTAAGCCTTTTTAGGTGTAAACTTTTGTAAACTTTTGACCTTGTAAAATCAATTCTAAGCCCTTTTTATATAACGTCTTAATAGTTTGTATTTCATATAATCTAAAAAGACCTTATACAAGCTATTACATTAATTATTCACGTGGTAGAGTATATTAACTCTAGAACTTGCAAAACAAGTAGCCCCATTATTACGGGGTGACGTGGTTATTATTTAGAATGGTACGTATTATATCAAGCGATATTACTTCACGACTTTAAATACTATTAAACCCACTCAATATTAAAAATCGAGCTCAAAGCTATCTGGAACACCTTCACCAAACACATCTACTAAAAACTCTCATAATATCTGATTCAATAATATGTGTCATCTCAACAGGTACAGCATCAAATAACCTTTCAAATAATTTCACCTCATTATAGAAAAATAGCACAATCCACGCAAAAATACCTGCTTGAATTTTTACGGTTAGCAATATAGGAATTTCAAATTCATTAATTATATTGCCTCTATATACATTAAAATGCATCATTGATTCTATACTATCCCCATTGTGAAAAATTTTCAAAACAGAAACTAGTAAACACATAATCACATTTAGTACATTCAAAGTCTACTGGGTGATGTAAAAGTATATCATTGGGCGATAATTTTAGATAAGAACATAATTTATCTAAAGTTTCATACTGGATGCCCTTAGTAGCATTATTAACTAGTTGTGATAATGCCGTTCTCGATACATATATACTATCAGATAATTCAGTTATTGTTATTTTCTGCTGGACAATATACCAGCTAATTTTACATATTAACATAATATTCACCTCACATACATAATATCATTACTGTTAGCATAAGCAACAAAAATATACTTTTTGATTTTATTGTCTTGCATAAAAACATAATTATGGTAACCTAAGTTTACAATCGTTAAGTATAGATAACATATTTAAAGTAATTAAAACGAAAAAGAGGTGATAAACATGATTAAGAACAATCTATCAAAAATTCTTGGCGAGAGACTTATAAGCATAACAAAACTATCAAAAAGATACTGGAATAGCAGGAGCACCCTAACAAGCATATATTATAGAAAAAGCAAAGGCATCCAGTATGAAACATTAAACGTGCTATGTGATTATTTAAATTGCCATGTATCTGACATCATAGAATACACTAATGACTAGACCCAGAAAGAAGGTGAATAAATGAAACTAAACAACGTTGTGGCCTTTATGGAGTATGACAAAGTACCTTATACCCTATCAAATATTATTGCTGAAGGTGTAAAAGTAAAGCACAGTTCTATAACAAGGACCATAAGAAAGCATGAAAAAGACTTTGAAGAGGTTCGGAAAGCTCGGATTTAAAAATCCGACCTTCAGACAGTGGACAGGGGTGAAAAATATATAAACTCAATGAAGACCAGGCCATATTACTAATTACATATCTGAAGAATACCGATATAGTGAGGGAGTTTAAAAAAGCACTAGTTAGAGAGTTTAGGCAATTAAAAGAAGAGGTTACCCAGTTTCAAATACAAAGGGCCATAGAAAAGCCATTAAGAAAAAAAGCCTAACAGATGCTATTAGCACATGGGAACATGGCAATAAAATGGAGTTATAAGGCTATCACAGACCTGTTATACAAATGTTACGGGCATGTGTGCTAGTAAATTAAAGCTAGCAGAGGTAATAAAAATGGTATTGGCTTAGATCTATTAGAAACTAGAGAGATAGAGTATTACAAAGGAACTAGAAAGCATTGTAATTGCTCTTATAAGTCTTTTAATTGGACATATGAAAATATTAAAAATGAATTGTATAGTAAGGAGTTAAAAAGATGTATATAGTAGGACCACACGAATTGAACAATGAAGAATTACAGGAATTAGATTTTTATTTCTAGTCAAATGACAGTTAATTATATGAGGTTATCCGTAGACATATACGAAACAGTATTAGCAAATAGGCTTTTATTGAATAGTAAAAGAAGTTACATGGGCTCAATACTGTTCTTTGGGTGCAATACTGTGCCAGGGCTACAGAATGGGCGTACAGGCTGAAAGAGCTAAGCAAAGAAACAAGCAATCACATAATAGGGGTAATGATATGTATATAGTAGGACCACACGAGATTACAACAAACGAGATCATAGAACTTAGAGAGATATGCAAACGAATGGAGTTAGGCCACTTCTTATTAGCTAGAAACATATACAAATGCATTTATGAGTTGAGAAAAATAGAGGATAAAAACCGATACAACATGGCTAGAGGGATGTGCAATTTCTAGTGTGCTTGCATATGGTTATAGACTTGGTGTACAAGCTGAAAGGAATAAACATAAATCAAAAATAATAGTCCAAACGCCAAGTATATAGAAAGGGGAAACATATGAACTTAGACGAGATGAGAGCAACAAAACAGATCCTTGAAGAGGTAATACTCAAAGAAGAACAAGAACAGATGCAAAAAGCAAGGATATAGGAAATAGAAGAACCTACCAGGCAAGAACTAAATCTAATGACTGCCAAGGAAATATCAGATAAGTACGGTATAGGTCAAAACAGAATAAGACAATTGATCAATGCTAGTCGCGATTATTCCCACAACTTTCCAGTAATAAAAATGGGACGTAGGGCCCTAATACCAGAACACTTATTTAAAGAATGGTTGATACAGGCTTGTAAAAATGGGTTACTAGATTTAAGGGGTTCATGGTAAGAAAGTAGGTGAACACGTGATTAATATAGATAAAATACCCTGAGGAATTAAAAGCTCTTAAAATATGGGCCACACACTCAAATAAAACACCGTATAGGGGGTATGTGACCCATAATAATATTATTAATAAGGCAAAAATCAAACGATCAAAAATACATGGACAAGCTTTTGATAATGCTATAGAGTTAATAAATAACACATACAAAGAAACTCTATACAATAAGGATACCAAGAAATATGACATAATACAAGATGTACCAATACATGGACTATCTATGGCCTTAACAGAGCCCTATATATTCATTGATCTAGACCATGTTATAAATAACAGGGTGAAACACTGCCCGAGGCATTAGACATAATAAATACTTTAAATAGCTATACAGAGGTTTCAACCAGTAAAACAGGCTACCACATACTAATAAAGACCTCTGCCCCTGGTGTGCTTTAATGCTAACTACCCCTAATAGGCCACTCCCCAATAAATCAGGGGTGGGAACAAACAGAGGAAAAAAATCACCCATGATAGAAACCTTTACCAATAAAAGATTTATGGTATTTACTCTGATGTGTACCAGGATAAGACGGCCATAAATGACCGTACAGAGGCTTTAAAATATTATACTTGATAAATACGTCAAACCACATACTAAAAGCCCTTATAATGGCACTGATAAGGTCAGAAAAACCTAAAGAGTTTAAAGGGTATGACGGTAAAGACAAAAAGGTAAAAACAAGGCAGATGATATAATAATCCAACTTGGACAACTGGCCAAAGACTCAATTAAAAACCAAGTTTAACAAGCTATTTGTTAATGGTGATATATCAGATTACGAAGAGGATCGTAGCAAGGCAGATTTTGGGTTCTGCTGCATGGTTGCAAAATATACCAAAGATACAAGAGTAATTGATCAGTGTATACAAGCCTCTGCCCTATACACACTAGAAAGGGCCGAGAAATGGGACAGGCTAGATTATAAGCAAGCTACTATAGAAAAAGGCCATTAAAAGCATACAATATAATTCTAGTGGTCTAAAGATTAATGATAAAGGCAAGGTACTGCATACCATAGATAATACCAAAACCGTATTAAATAATATGTATATCGAATTAGGCTATAACGTGCTGACTAATGAAATAGACATCACAAATAAGGCCTATAAGGGTGATATAGAACAATTGATTAATGAAGTATATTCGTATTGCCGTAGTATAGATTTTAATATTAGAAAGTCTGATCTAACAGACTATATAATTCATATAGCAAAGGAACATAGGTATAACCCATTTTATGGACTATCTAACCATGTGTGAAACAGAAAATAAAAATTGTTTTGGTGAACTTGATAAATTAATTAATACACTTGAATTCGATATAGATATAGCAATGGCAGAGGATTACACACGGACCAATAACCTATTTAGATCAATGATTAAAAATGGCTTATTAGTGTTGTAGCAATCAACATTGAACCAGATTTAAATATCAATGAGAGTAAGCCAGTTGAGGGAACTCTCATATTAAAAAGGTAAACAAGGTATAGGCAAAAACAACATGGCTTAAAAACTTGTTCCACCTGGTTTTTCAAAGAGGGTGCTGTACTTGAAAATAGCAAAGATACAAAAATGGAAGTATATAGGTATGTGATAGTTGAGTTAGGAGAGTTAGAAACAACCACAGGAAAGCAAGCAACGGGCTTTTTAAAACAAGAACTAACTAGAACGTCAATAGAATATCGTCCACCATATGCAAAAACTAATATAAAGTTTGCCAGGCACACAATATTTAGTGGTTCAGTCAATGAAGATAGCTTTTTAAGAGATACAACGGGTAATAGAAGATTTTGGGTAATTCCTATTAAGGGAAATAGACCTAGACACAAAAATAGATATTAATAAGTTGTGGTCTGAAATAATAGCATTATATCACTTAGGATTACAATGGTATCTAACACCAGAAGAAAAGGACCCTATTAGATGATCTAAATAACCAATATCTAAATATTACTGCTGTAGGTATGGCCATTACAAAAATACCTTTGATTTTTCTAAACCTAAAGAAGATTGGATCTATATTACAGTTAACTCTGTGTATGAGTTAATAAGGCATCAGATAAATAGCAATATTACACAAAAATAATATAGGTGAACAATTGAGGTCTTTAGGATGTGACAAAACACAAAGAAGAGTTATTAAAGGCCAAAACCCTATAAGACTATGGAGAGTACCACCACTGAATAGAGGTTACTGGAATTTAACCCCTCTTGAAATATGGAAAGAGGAAAAAGGGAGAATTTAAACCCTTGTAATTGTAACACTGTACCACCCTTGTAACTCTAGGTGAAGTTACACTACATATATTGATATTACTTGTATATACCTATATTGTAACACCGTACACCCTATATTATATATAAAGTATATATTTTATAATACTATGTGTAGGTATATAGCATATACATATATATAATAAAAAAATAAACTTTTTAGGGGGTGTGGTGTTACGGTTACAGACGTACTATAAACGTTGAAATATCAATATAAACAACGTAAACCCTATATGGTGTTACGGCTATAGAATAAAAAGGAGATTGAGAAAAATGGAAAGATATTATACACCAGAATTCTTATATGCGTGCTTAAATAGAAGCGGCATTGATTATATTAATAAAAACTTCCCCTGAAGCATCCCATGGCAGGGGGCTAGGAATATATAGAATATTATCTATTAGCCCTTGGACCACACCAGACGGCCAACAAACATGGCGTTTTCTGTGCTTGATTAATCGGTACCCCATATATCTATTAAGTGGGCATATATATCATACATGGGACTATATAACAGAACGTGCCTATGGTGGTCATGTAAAATAATAAGGCTTATATAGAAAGACCAGCTATCAAATGTCAATACAAAATAAAAAAGAAATTTCACACTGACATTATTGCATAGCAAATAAGCCTAATGAATAGGTTTGAAAAATTAATAATATTGACAACTAAATATTTGGAGTATACGGTTTTTGATCTCTCAAGACAGCAAATATAATATTGGTCAATTTCCTTGCAACAGCTCCTATAGCTGTGCCATGAGCTTTTGCCTCGTGCTCTCAATCCTTGATAGTATATGGATAAGGCAGGGGTCCTTAAAGGCTGCTACAGTGGCAGCAAGCCAAATAGAACGCCTTAAGTAAGGCGAACCTCGCTTGGAAAGTTTTTGTATTTGTAGCTGAAAAAAATCGCCAGACTGTTTTACGCGTGTGTCTAAACCGGCATAGGCAACAAGTTGATTTGCCCTTTCAAACCTAGAAATATTGCCTATCTCGGATACTATAGACGCACCTAAAACACTACCAATACCCGTTATTGTAGTAATAATTGGACTATATCCTCAAGCAAGTAACTAATCTCAATTTCAATTTCTTTAAGTTGTTCTTCTAGGAATGAAATTTGGCTAATTATTTGCTTGATTTGGAAAAAGAAAAAGACCTTTTTGCAAACTTAATTCCAAAAGTTTCCTAGCACAGGGATTGGATTTCTTCGGCTTTATTTATGCCAAGACGACCCTTGCTACACTCATAAAGTAAGTTGCCAAGCTCCTCAGCAGGAATTGACAGCATGTCTTCCGGTAAAGGATATTTTGACAACAGCTCCTTTGAGGCAACACCATATATATTTGAAAAAGACTTGAGTACTCAGGGAAAAACTTGGTCAAGTATAGCTACAAAGCTTTCTTTTTCCAATCTGAGCATTCATCAACTAAGGCAAACCTATATCTAGTTAAATTTCTAAGGGCAAATGTATTCTCATCGGAAAAATTAGATATAGAGAACTCTCCAAAACGCATTATTTGAGCAATTATAAATGAATCAACTGAATCATTCTTAGTTTGTCTAACATACATTTTCCTAAAAGCATCAGACTGAATTGGATTTATAACATAACACGTAAATCCTAGATCAATGATGTATGAGAACAAACTTATCCAGTAGTGACCAGTTGCTTCCATTCCAATAATGCAATTATTAGTTGTTACACCAAATTCAGAAATAAAATTATTGAACTTTTCTATCCCTTTTGTAGAATTGGGAAAGGAAATACTTTTGGATAAGCTCTTTCCAGAAGAATCAATTATTGAAGCTTCGTGGTTTTTCTTAGCAATATCAATACCTATGTAAAACATAAAATCACCTAGCTTTCATATATTTTAGATAGAGAAAGAACCCTCTAAAACTTTACGACAATGCAACCTCGTTAGATATACAGCAACTTAGTGCTATCCAGCTAATACGCATAAAGACGTAAAGAAGAGGCGTAAGCCTTTAAAAGGAAGATATGACTTCAAGGAGGTAGCTACGACCTCTATCTATACTAATATTATCCCACAAAGAAGAGGGGATAGAAAAGAAAAAAAGTAGTTTTAACTACAAGTATATTATACGAGGGGGTACAATAATTATGTGCCCTCTTCAACTGTTTTCTAAATAACATAAAAAGGATATAGCAAAACGCGACACCCTTTTATATAATCACCTAAAAAATATTATATAATTGGGCGTTTCCGCGTATATATAGAAAAACGAAAGGAAGTGCAACAAAAATGACATCAATGAAAGTTATATCTATAAAAACATTCATAGACCCTATGAAAAAGATACATAAAAAGACGAATAAAAACAAGTGATCTAATAATAGACCTGGATGACTTATTTATACAATACGGGAGTAATACCTTTTATTTAACCCAACAAACTTGTAATTATGGTGGACATAGGTACTATTTTATTTGTCCAGAATGCTGTAAGGCGTCATATAAAACTATATAGCCTTGAAGAGGCTGACAATTGGAAATGTAATACATGTATAGGCCTAAAAGAACACTAAATAGAACTAAAAACAGATTGTGCCTATTATTGGGAATTAGCTATTAAAGAGGCTAAGAAAATAGATCCCAAATATAAGCAAGCTGACTATTTACCAGGCTCTTTTATATTTCCGCCTAGACCTAAGGGAAATGAATAACAAGAGATATTATAAGCACTATAAAAAGTTTATGCACTATTACACAAAGGGAGAACGGGCCTATATGAGTAGCGTGTATAGAATACTAGGTTAATCTAGGTAGTATTAATTGGGGGTGTGTATATTGGTCAATGAGGATATAACCAAGTATAACAATATGATCTATAAAATAATCAATAAATATAAATCTAGGTATCATGATATAGATGACTTGTACTAGATAGGTGCTATAGGCGTAATATATGCTTATGAAAGCTATAACCCTAATAGTAACACGGTCTTTGAAACATGGGTTTATAACTGTATTAAGTGGCAAGTATTAAGGTCCCTTAGACTTGATGTAAAGAATAGTAATGTAAAAAGAGATTTCTATATATTCAGATGTTCCAGGGGTGAGGATATACAAATTATAGATATGCTTGAGGACACCTCTGTAAACGTCTATAACACCGTTGAAAAATATCTGTATGGAACAATTCTATATTAACGAGTTTAAACGTCTTCTAGATGGCAAAAGAATTAGAATACAGCCTATTCATGTATACTAATAATATCTCTAGTTATAAAGAGGCTTGCAACATTCTAGGAGTGGACAATACACGTTTTAGAAGTATAGTATCCTCTGCCAATCTGAAGTTAAAACGTAGTGCATACCTGATAACAGATATAAGGAAATATGTAGGCAAAGGGACTTAATAAAGGCTAACAGATGGAACACGCACATATTAGATTGTGTTATAGCTAGGGAAAGGTTAAAACTTATCAAAACTTAACATTTATGCAAGTACCTACTTAGTGCCCCCGTCAAGCCAGATCGTTTTTCTAGGGAACCAGACAACGCAGAGGGTGTTATTTAAAAATATACTTATATTTTTATCACGCTGATAGTACAGCGATTTATTATTGACCCTCTACCCTATTTTTTTGCTAATATGAACTTACGTATAATCCATGTGTAAATGCTTGTAAAACTTGCATAATATTTCATGTATTATTACCTATTCACGTATTTTTACATATATTCATAAAATCGAATTAAATTAACTATATAATCACATTACGTTAATAAAACAAGTTATTTGTTATATATAGTTTTATATAAAGCTTTATTTTTATATTTTTACTCAAACTTAATTATATAAGATGTTTTTTTATTCAAAAATGAATGTGCTAGTATTACTAATGTTTTCAACTTATAGTTTTTAACTATTCCGATAAACTATATTTAGGGAATAGTTGATAATTGGCAGATAAATTTATACAATTGAATTTTTGCATAGTCAAAAATGAAAGATATATTAACAGGTAACACTCTATAAGAAAAATATAAAAACTTTATGAAAAATATATAAACATGATACAAATATATAAAATCTGTGGTATAATATAAACATAAAAGGTATATTAATTGAACAAGCATGTTCAGAAGAAGTAAGGGCCTACGTATTCCCAGTACGTAAGCCCTTTTTCGTGCTAGTTGTCTTTAAAAATCTATCTAGCCACTTGCAAATATAATAGGCAATTATACTTGCTGCAATAGATTTTAATAGGTATATTAATTCTTGTTGCATGTTCGCACCCCTTTCTGGTTTGCCCAGTATGGGAAAGACAACACAAATATAATACCACGAATGGGGGTAAATAACAACATTGGAAAGCGTGCAATAATTGTGCAATAACTATTCAAAGATATGACATGAAAACAGGTTATAAGACGAACCATTGCCTCTTATAAATGTTGAAAAAAATAGCTATTATATAATTTAGGAATAAAATGTAAGTATCTATATATCGACTCCCTCATCTCCACCAATTATATTTTACAATCATATTTTATTAGAAGTTAATGTATTGGAAATGCTAAGTTATATAGTTTGGCATTTCCTTTTTAACGTCAAAATAACACATCTATAACACATCTGTACAAAGTCATAAAAAATAGAGGCTTTATATAAGCCCCCTAAAATATGTGTCCACTTTTATAAGTATAATGCATAAGCCGGTAGTTTTGATTCAATAATTAAGAAATACTTATAACAAATCATAAGAATTTACGGTTATGATTTTATTTGATTTTTGTGATATAATTTAAGAAAAATTTAGGAGTTGTATTATGAGAATAGATAAAATATTAGTGATGATAAATTACATATATCCTTTGAGGTATTTCCACAAAGGTATGGTCAACCTATAGAACCAGTATTAAATACAGTTAAAGAGATATCAAAATTGCACCCTGCATTTTTGCTCTGTAACTTACGGTGCTAATGGTGGTGCTAGTGAAAAATACAGTTAAAAGTAGCAAGCTATATAAAAATGAGCTTAACACACCAGCGCTTGCTCATCTTACTTGTGTAGGATCTAGTAAAGATAATATAGATGAGAAATTGCGCAATTAAAAGAAAACAATATACAAAAACATACTTGCTCTTAGGGGAGATATAATAGACAAAGAGAAGTTTGCTAATAAAGAAGATTTGTTATATGCAAGTGAATTAATAGAGTATATCAAGCTGAATCATGATTTTTGTGTAGGTGCAGCTTGTTATCCAGAAGTGCATCCTGAAAGTAAAAAAATCAAAAATGAAGATATAAACTATCTAAAAACTAAAAACAGGATATGGGTGCTGATTTTATTACTACACAGATGTTTTTTTGACAATTCTATTTTATAATTTTATGTATAAACTAAGAAGTGCTGGAGTAACTATACCTGTAGTGGCTGGTATAATGCCTGTTACTAATGTAAATCAATTAAAAAAAGATAAAAAGAACTGTCAAATGCTAATATATACCTTCAAAATTCTTATCTATAGCTGATAAATTCCAAGATGATAAGGATTCTATGAAACAAGCCGGTATAATATATGCATGCAATCAAATAATAGATCTTATATCAAATGGTGTAAATAATATACACATATATACTATGAATAATGCGAGTGTAGCAAAAACAGATAATGCAAAAATATGTCGCATATAGTAAATCATAAGTTTTAATATCATAATTTAGTATATACATATACAATATATTTGAAGTTTCAGTATATGATATAAATTATAACATGTATTTGATTTTTGTTTATTATAGAGATTGTAAAGGTGATTTTATGGATATAGAAAATATAGTTTTGGATAAAAGCGAAGTACGCAGATATTCAGGATACAAAGAAAAGTTTAAAAATAATAGAAGAGCTAGAAGAAAAAAATAGATGTCTTGATAGACGAAGTTAAAAAGGCAAGGGTAAAAATATGTATATGATGTTTTTGATGTTAAGGTAGATGAAAATAAAATAGAATTTTTAAATGTAGTATTTGAGAGCAAGTCTCTTGCAAAAATCTTGACACTCTGTCACAAAGTTATAATATTGGCAGTAACATTAGGAAATGAAATAGATGCGCTTATAAGAAGATACTCATCTTTAGATAGCACATCCATGGTATTTGTACAAGCTATAGCTGCAGAATATTTGGAAAAATAATTGATGAAATAGAAAAAGATGTGGTATCTAGCTCTAATGATAAAATATATCTAAAACCAAGATTTTCTCCTGGTTATGGTGATCTTGACATATCATATCAAAAAGGATTTTTATAAGATTATTAGATACACCTAAAAATAGGTCTAAGTCTTACAAACGGTGGTATGCTTGCACCTACGAAAAGTGTGACAGCTATAATAGGAATTACCAATACAGATTTCAGAGCAAAAATAAATGTAGTAGTTGTAATTCTAGTAATTGTGAATTTAGAGAAAAATTAAAAAGCTTAACTTGTTTTGTTATATAATAAGAAATTAATTAAGGATGTGATTAAAAATAAATTTTAGAGAATTGTTGGGGAAAAACTCATCTATCTTGATGGGGGTATGGGTAGCGTATTACAACAAAAAGGTCTTAAAGCAGGAGAACTACCAGAGTTACTAAATATAACAAATCCTGATATGATACAAGAAATACACCTAGAATATTATAATTCAGGAGCAAATGTAGTATATACAAATACATTTGGTGCAAATGAATTAAAATTTGAAGATAGCAGTTACACAATAGAACAGGTTGTAGCAAAAGGTGTAGAAAATGCGAAGATAGCAAGAGAAAAATCCACAAACAAAGATAATAAATTCGTAGCTCTTGATATAGGACCACTTGGTAAGTTATTAAAGCCTATAGGCGATTTAGATTTTGAAGATGCCATAAATATTTTTAAAAAGACAATAAAAATAGGTGTACAAAATGGTGTAGACATTATAGCAATAGAGACTATGTCAGATACGTATGAGCTAAAGGCGGCCATATTAGCTGCAAAAGAAGTATGTGATTTACCTATTATAGCCACTGTAGCTTTTTCTGATGATAAGAGATTGTTAAATGGTGCAGATGTAAAAACTGTAGTATCGATATTAGAAGGTCTTAGGGTAGATGCACTAGGTATGAATTGCGGTCTTGATCCTAGAAATATAAAAGATGTAGTAGAAGAATTCTTGTATTACTCATCTACACCACTTATACTAAAACCAAATGCAGGTATACCTGAAAATATAGATGGAGAGATAAAGTTTAATCTTGAAGCAGATGGATTTGGTAAGATAATGCAAGAGTTTGTGACAATGGGCGCAAATGTTGTAGGTGGTTGTTGTGGTACTACACCTGCACATATACAGAGTCTTTACGAATATACAAAAGATATTGATGTAGTACAAGTAAAGCCTAAAAATCATACACTTGTAAGCTCATATGCAAAAACAGTTGTATGTGATGTGCCTAAAATCATAGGTGAAAGAATAAATCCTACAGGTAAAAAAATATTAAAACAGGCACTTATAAATAAGGATATGTCATATATATTAAAAGAGGCAATAACCCAAGAAGAAAAAGGTGCACACATATTAGACGTAAATACTGGCTTAAATGAAATAGATGAAAGAGAAATGTCATTAAGTGTTGTAAGGGCAATACAGGAAATAAGCAGATTACCATTACAGATAGACTCAGCAAAAACTGATGTTCTAGAAACATCGCTAAGAAACTACAACGGTAAAGCCATGCTAAATTCTGTAAATGGAAAAGAATCTATAATGAAAGAGGTATTTCCTATAGTACAAAAATATGGAGCAGTAGTAGTTGCACTTACCATAGATGATAATGGAATACCTTCTGATGCACAGGGTAGATATGACATAGCCAAAAAAATAGTAGAAACAGCACAAACATATGGTATAGATAAAAAAGATATAGTGGTAGATCCACTATGTATGACTATAAGCTCTGATAAAAACGCAGCAAATGAGACATTAAAAGCACTTACAATGATAAAAGAGAATTTAGGAGTAAAAACAATACTTGGTGTATCCAATGTATCGTTTGGACTTCCACAAAGAGAGCTTATAAATCACACTTTCTTTACATCAGCACTTAGAGCGGGATTAGATTTTGGTATTATAAATCCTAGCGCTGATACAATGATGAGAGCATATGATGCACATATGGTACTTGCGGGGCTTGATGACAATGCAGCTTATTATATATCAAAATATTCTTCGCAAGTTGATACTGTATAGAAGTAGCAGATATGTCTCTTAAAGAGGCTATAAAAAAGGTCTAAAGGAAGATAGTTTTAATATAGCAAAAATCTTTTTAAATGAAAAATGCCACTTGATATAATAAATGATGAGTTAATTCCGGCACTTGATGATGTTGGGGCTGGTTTTGAAAAAGGTACAGTTTTTATGCCACAACTTATGATGAGTGCAGACTCAGCAGCTAGAGCATTTGACGCACTAAAAAGAAAAATGATAGCATTAGAAGATAACACAAAAAGAAAAACAAAAATAATATTAGCTACTGTAAAAGGCGATGTACACGACATAGGAAAGAATATAGTAAAAGTTTTATTAGAAAACTACGGATATGATGTGTATGATTTAGGTAAAGATGTAGACTATGATGTTATAGTGGATACTATAAAAAGAAAAAAATTACCTTGGTAGGGGCTATCAGCTCTTATGACCACTACAGTTGATAATATGCAAAAACAATAGACCTTATAAGAGAAACAACAGATCAAGATGTAAAAATAATGGTAGGTGGAGCAGTACTTACAAGAGATTATGCACAAAAAGATAGGTGCAGATAAGTATTGTAAAGATGCAATGGAATCAGTAAGGTATGCAAAAGAAGTATTTGGAGAGTAAAAATGGATTGTCACAAATTTATATGACTCTATGTCAAATAAGGTTGGTGATAATTTAAATCGACAAAATATATTAATTATGCGGCAGCATCCATAGCAAACTTATAGCTATGGATGCTGCCCTTTACATAAAAGGTAATATTCTTTTATTATCCATCGCGTTATCCTACTTTTTAAGTTCTCTATTTTGCTTTTTTGAGAATAAAAATAGTGTTATGTCCAAAAACACACTTTTTACAGCACTTTACTCTACAAAACATTGAAAATTAGCCATCAGAAAATTAAGTATTAAAATATAATTTGTAGTTTCTAGTTTCCCTCATCTCCACCGATTAATTATTATAAGCGGTGAATATGTAAAAAATATAAAGCTTTATGATAAAAATACATAAACATGATACAAATATACTATTCATAATTGTTCACCCCCTTTCTGGTCTGCCCAGTATGGGAAATACAACATATATATTATGGCAATTTTCAACAGCTATTTGTTAATTTTTACTAAAAATATCACGAGGCTATAAGCCTTGTAAATTCTTAATGTAAAGCCTTTTTCTATCAATATGGTTTTTCCTGAAAAATTCATTATATTGATGTTTTGTTCAATATAATGAGGGTATTAAACAATTGTACAAATTCAGTAGACGAAATTGACATTTTTGTGCAACTACTTATCATTTGAGTGTAAATGTCAATATTAAAATGTACAAAAATGGAAAATAAAAATGTACAATTTGGGCTCAACTATCCATCAACTCTCTTATCATCAATGAAGGATCTCTTGTCTTTAAGACGATATGAGGGGCCTTTTTATTGATATAATTTTTAGAATGGTGTAAAAAGTCTCATCTAAAACTGCATTGGCCAGAGTCGACGAACCAAAGAACTCACCCCATTTGGAAAATGGCATATTTGTTGTCACAATTGTAGTATTTTTCATACCTTTTAGCGATTAGCTGAAAAACATGTTAGCAGCATCTTTATCAATTGGCATATATCCACTTCATCTATAATTAAAACCTTGTATTTGGCATAAAAACTTTAATCGTGACTCAAGCTTTATTCTCATTTAAGGCCTTTTTAGTTGTGAGATTAAGGATTCAAAGGATATAAAAGTATGTTTGGTATCTCGCTTTTCTGTACAGCTAATACCAAGAGATGTAGCTAAATGAGTCTTTCCTACTCCACTAGAACCAACAAATATTATATTTTTCATATTTTTTTCCAAAAAACCTAGATTATTTAGTTCTAAGACTTCTTTTTTATTGATTCCTGGTTGGAATCCGAAGTCAAAATCATCAATGGTTTTTAGGAATGGGAAATTAGCAATATGTAAATTAATACTGTCCCTTTTCGCTTGTCGGTAGACACGCTCGATCTCAACAAGCTCTTCAAGAGCCTCTCCAAAGGATTTTTCCCTTGGTTTACGAGATCTATATAGGTATCAATATGATCTTGAATACATATTATACCAATCTCTTCTAGTCCATTTAATAATTTTTGATGTGATGACATATTTTTTCCTCCTTAAAGAAATTCATCCATCTGCCTTAAATTAGTTTCAGCTAACTCATCTATAGAATCTTCATTTTTGATAGAATACTTGAGTAGCTGCTTGTAATGTTCCTCTTTGTAATTTAACCTTCGGTTACTTATACTGTGCATGGTTAGCAAATCTGTGCTATAACATATGTATAACATATCTTTGTGACAGATAGGCAAACTGTTTTACCAATATATTGATGTGGAACAGAGTATTTTGCAACCCTAAATAGGTAATCATGGAATCTTTGTGACGGTCGTCGTCGAGTTTTTTGCTGTATAGGATTCCACGATATTTATATCAGGCAGTGGTTGTAGGTACTCTGCTTCTTTTTGCAGTAATAGTACTGGTGTAAGTCCTGTTTCATAGCAAATCCTAGTGCATACTTTCTTGTTTATACCAGATAATATTTCAATTAGGTCTTTTTCTGTTTCAAACTCGCCTTCATATGGTAGTATCCAAGCAATGAATTTATTTGCAGCTTCAACCTTACCCTTAGTGAAAGGATGATATGGCTTACATCGTTTGATTTTAAAGTTAAAATCCTTGGCGAAAGCCTGTATTTTAGGACTAATTGTTGCATGCCCATCTTTAAAAGTTACAAGTGACGACATGTTGTCAAAAAGAATCTCCTTAGGTACGCCACCAGTATTTTTAAAAGATGCAATAAGGCAGTCAATTACATCTTCTCTTGTACGACTTGACTTGTAAATGAAGACTGGATATCTTGAATAACCTAACTTGTAGCTAAAAACGTGAAACGTGAATATTTTTCCGAATTTGTTTTTTATAGATATATCTTCTTTCCAATCAACTTGAGCCTGTATTCCAGGTGACGTTTCATATCGTGGGAACCCTTTGGGAGTTTTACTTGGTTTCAAACCTTCTTTTTTAACATACTTATTGAAATTAGAGTATGTCCCAATGTCAGAATCTATTTTCAGATATTAAATATTCATAAACAGACCTGACATTGGACCCTCTTAATTGCAAGTTTGATACCTATTAATTCTTTATATTTTGTCTAATTTACTAGTTTTTATATCTATTTTTAGGTTTTTCCTTCATATCCTTCATAGTATTTTTAATAGTTCTTCGGTCCATTTCATATAACCTTGCAAGCTCTGAAAAAATTTGGTTTAATGTCGCTCATTTTTTTAATATTTTTTTAGTTGAGTTAATAGTACTGTATTCATGTGCATTTTACCTCCACGAATACAGTATCATATTTTTCTTATTTGTACATTATTATATTCCACTAATTGTTCATTTATATTTTACACTTTA
>BNJT01001234.1_pt1 | contig 21066 bp, 27 predicted proteins | sample 8540491 | NCBI WGS metagenome assembly BNJT01 (sample SAMD00202455, study PRJDB9452) | human saliva metagenome | host: Homo sapiens | reverse complement strand
CAGTCTGACGTTCAGCAGTTCAAAAGTAATCTGAGTTCACACATCTTATGAGTGAATTAAAAGACGGTTCAAAATGAGCCCTTTTTTCATTCGTCAAATATAAATATTGGTTCTTTTTGACTAGATACTTTAGATTTGAATAAGAGAAGGTAATCTTAGTTTTATCTGGTAATATAACTAGACTAAACTCTTAACTTATTTATCTTCTTCTTTCCATTCTGCGTTTTTCTCGTGCTATCCAAGCTGAAAAGAATTGCGGTTAAATCTGTTAGCCAATCCGCAAAACGCTCGCCTGCGAATTGAATAGCGATAAGAATTCCAGTTACTACAATAAAAACCAAAATCAAGTAATTATCCAAATTAGCCATTTTAATTATTTTCTCCTTGTTTTCTTGCTTCTACTAAAATATCTTTAAAATCGTCATCTTGCCAAAGTGTGAAAAAAGTAATTCCACCAACCACAACAGAGACCATCACACCTGTAAGGCTACTTCCACGCTTTTTCGAAACCAGTTTGTTTATCTCTTGCTCTGCAGATTTAAATAGCCCAGCTGAGATATAAGAATCAGGATTAAATACGGAACCTGCGATAGCTTTGCCCGTAATAAATCACTGAACCATTATCTCTAAATCCATAAAATAGAAAACCAATGATAGCTATTGTTATAATTGCCAACCGAATTTTAATGCTATTTTTCATATTAATCCACCTTTTACATTACTCGTAATCAATACCTTTTCTTGTAATTGCAACGACCTTTCCTTTACTAAGAAAAACAATCACTGACTTACCGTCTTTTAATTTGTAAACGTAGTAGTCTGTAATGATACCATTTATTCCCACAGTCCAATTTGATTTCTGAGATAGGGATTGGATTCACCACCGGACAAGTCCATTTTGCACTTTTCATATAGCAGGTATCACTCGAGTTAGAAGGACTTCTCGTGGTGCTCCAACCGCTCTACAAGTCTTTTCGCTAGTCTCACTCAATCACTCGAGACCTGATAAACCGCAATCAAGCTTTATTTGCGAGCAAGCGTAACAGAATCATCACTAAACATAAAAATTACCATTCCTAATTTTTCTATCATTATTCTACACTTTTTAAATTCAAACTTTTAACGAATTTTCTCCAATCATAAATCCATTCTGGTTATCAGAATTATCATTTAATGGCTTATTTTCAAAATATAAAAGTCTTTTGTCGTCAGACAGGGTTGCAATTCTAAAATATTTTTCCTTCAATTACAATTTATCGCCTTTTTGATGCCATTTTGGCGGAGAAAAGTTTCGCGTTGTCCATTGTTAAAGTTCCGTCTTTTTATCTCCATAGTAGCATTCCAGAATATAGTTTAGAGATAATTGAAGCAAGGTCTTGGTTGTCCGTTACCTGCGATTTTCGCCCATCTTCTAACACTTCCTTGGTCGAAGATATCGGTCTTCCATTTTGCCTGTGAAGTTCTTAGGGAACTACAGAACCCAAAAAGCGTAAAACATGACAGTAAAATTATAAATGAGAAAAATAACTTTCTTTTCATCGGCGTTCTTCCTAATAAATTACCAATATCTATCAAAGGCACTAAGAATATAGCTTAGGTCTTTGGATTGTTCTTTAATCTTCCCACCAACGACTAATTGATATTCAATTCCGCCAAGAAAACCACCTGAGCTTTCAATAACCTCAACCAATTCACCACGAACTACTTTTTGATTTAAACGAGTACTCATTTTCAAACTCTTTTCTATTCTATCTCGAACTATATTGCATAATCGTTCTACAATGGCGTCACAGCGTTTGAATGCTCAGACATTTTTATCGCACCATTAAGACTATACCACATCTTCGAAAAGTCAGAACACCTAAAGCAGCTATGAGTTGAAGCCCGCATTCATTCTCAAGTTGGTAAACATAAACTGAACTGCATAAAATTGCGGAAGTAAGCTAGCTTACCTTTAATGACGATTTCTATATCAGCCTATCGTCAAAATCAGCTAATGCACCCGAACTACTCTGAATAGCTTCTGGGGTTGTTTTCCACTCGGCGCAAATTTCTTGAAGAATCACGCCAATATCAGAAACCGAAAGTTTGGTTGTCACCTCAACTGAGTCGTAAGTCGTTAAGTCCCATAAAGAACCTCCATTTTTATTTTTCCACTCAAAAATCCCTGCAATAGGGGTTGAGCTTTGTTTTAGTTAACGGTCGTTTTGTTGAAAACAATCAAAGTTATCAACTAAACAAGGTATTTCAAAACTGATTATAATAAGGTATTTAAAGATATTTTTGCATTGATATTTCTTTCATTGTTTTAGTTGACGACCGTTTGCTAAAACTGTTGATAGGTTTAATTTACTATTTTTCTAAGATTTGTCAATCAATTATAGGTGATTTCTCCTATTTATTTGAATACCATTGCGCTTTTTAGCACATTATAATAGTTGCGGTGGAAATTTCAGTTGATTGGCTATATTTTCGAACAGAATTTTCTTTTTGCAGGTATTGCTCGATTATTTGTTTTTCGGTATCTTAGGCAACCCTTTATTGCCAAGTTTCACACCTTTTCTTTAGCTACGGAGTCCGTCTTTAGTGCGTTCAGAAATCGCCGAAGCTCTATTCTGCCACATAGCCCAACAACAACACATTCTTCCAGTTAAAGAATCTGTTTCAATATTTTCACGAATGAGACTGTAGGCGAATGTCGCTCTTGGTTAACTTCAATGATAGCGGAGAGGTGAAACATCTTTCTGGTAAGCCTCATCCAATTTATACACGACAAAATTTGTTTTGACTTTGTTTAGCATAATGCCAATTTTAATGCCTTTCAAGTTGCGGTCTTGATTGCCACCAGAATCTCATATAGAGCTAGTCGCAAAGTGTCGAGTGCTTCTGAACGGATAAACCTAATTTTGCTGATTATCTGTTGAGCTAACGCGAGCATAGCCGATAGTTATTGTTTTGATATTTTCTAATTTGTTCTTGTGGATGATTTTTCAAGATTTCTCCTTTCTCTTACTATTGTAGCGAATCATATTCAAAAAATCGACCCCAAAAGTGGAACTTTCTCAACTTGTTAACCCCTATCAGTTAGAAGTGGCTAAAACACTGAGTGAATCGATGGCAGATAATCAAGCTCTGGAGCTTCTCGCTAGCGATATTTTATATAAAGTGGGTAATCTGGCGCTTACTCAGTCTGAAATACTCAAAAATACACCAGAAGCTAAAGCATATACAGATTATATTCTAAAAGCGTTCACTTATTACGCTACTGAAAAGATGAAATGAGGTAGCTTTATGATGGATTACTTTATAGCTTTTATAATTATCGTTGCTGCTGTATTTCTTTGGGATTGGTTCGAAAAATCAAAACAAGCAGATAAAAAGCACTATAGCGAAGAAGAAATTGCCCTGGCAGAATTTCTGGAAAAACGGCAAGAAATCGATCAACTTTTCTTGGTTGCAAAATCCGAATTGAGAAAATTTGAAAGAAAACAAAAGCCTTGATTGGACTAGGCAAAAGGAAAAAATATGTTGAAATATACTACTGTTTCATTGCTTACAATTCATTCCAATCGCTCTAAAAACTAAAGGTAATTGAAATTTAACTTTTCACCAATTTTCTTGTATAAATGGAGGCAGAAAGGAGACCAGCCATGAAAAAACTAATGGGATATATTCTTGGACTTGTTGCTTGTGCTTGGCTTATTAACTGGGCAGGTGAAACTAATTCTGGAAGTTTGGTGGTTCTTGGTTTTTGATGACTATGGTTGTTTGTCATTCAGCTGGTTTGCCTTTCGGATTATTAAATCTAAAGAATGGAGATAGAGATGAAAAGAAAAATTTGAAGCGCTATCTTGGAGCGAATTCAACTGGATGCGCCCTGTTTTGAGATAGATGATGTGAAAAGTCTATGTTGGGTCAACTTATCGGGTTAAGTCGGCGCAAAGCGGTTATTTTTGAAATTCGATTATCTAAGAATCGCGTGCGCTATCTACTAGGAACAGAAGAACGAGACAAGCGACATATCAGCCAACTAATTCAATCGCACCGAGCTATTCAGTTTTCAAGAGCCTCAAAAGCGTGAAAAACTTTTCGGTTGCGCGGTTAGTGAACATCAAAGAATCTCACTATGCTTTTAAAAAACGGATCTCTAGAAAAACATGATACGTTCAAGCCTTGCAATTTCAAAAAATACTTCAGCCAGATGAAACAGTGGTTGTTCAGTTGGTTATTGGTGCAGGCTCACCACCTCGCCCACAACCAAAAAGATTTGCCGAATTTATCCGCTAAATGGTATCAAGTGATTACAAATAATGTTCCTGAACTATCGAAAAGCTCCAAAAAGCTGATGCGCCAAAAATTGAAACCAATCTACTTTTAAATGTGAAATTCGCCTTGGTGTCCAATCTCGCAGTATTTTGCGAACAAAGGAATTTTTTGACAGCCTGCTTAGTAGTTTTCGCATGATGGAATCAAATGCAACCATTGAATTAAAACCATTAGCCATCCAAAAACTTAATCAAGCGCAACCTTCTTGGGCTTTCCCATATAGTTTATCTGTCTCAGACTTAGCTTGTTTCATGCTTTTACCTATTGGGGAAGAAAATATTGCAGGTGTGCCAAATGTTCACCCTAAATTAGTAGTGCCACCTTTAGGCTACAATATTAACCGAAAAAATCAGCGAAGTTTGGCACAAACGGTTGAAAGTCAATCCAGACCAATCCAAATTTCAGCACAAGCTGGCAAAAAGCACACTGTTTTTCTCGGCTCAACTGGTTGCGGAAAAACCACCACTATGAGTCACTTGATTTTATCAGATATACAGTCGAAAAATCATAGCGTTGTTGTGGTGGATGCCAAAGGTCAACTTACTCATGAACTATTAGAGCGCACGTCAACTGAACACGATGAAGATATGGTAGTCATCTCGCCAACTGCCAAACGAGTTGTTGGTATCAATCCTTTTGAACTAACTAAATATGGTATCGAGCCAGAAGTTATTGCAGATTATCTACTGGAGCTATTTAAAGGGTTATATCCTGAACATTTTGGAATTTACTCGCTGGATATTCTATCGCACAGTTTTCTAACGCTTGCTAGAATTCCAAACAGTTCTTTGGTGATGCTACCGAGCTTACTCACTAACAAGCAGTTTCGCAATAAACTGCTGAAAGAACTCAAAAGACCCTATCGGCTTGGAAAGTTTTTGGAACTGGTTTGAACTGCTCAGTGAAGCCCAACGTCACCAGATGTTAAACCCCATTTTGAATAAATTCCGACAGTTTTTGCTTCGTCCGCAACTTCGAGCTATGCTTGAACAAAGTAAACCTAGTTTTAGTCTAGTGGAAATTTTTCAATCTAGAAAGATTGTATTGATTCCCCTTAATAAAGCCGTGATTGGTTCAGAGTCTGCGAAACTAATTGGTAGCCTAATCACTTCAATGCTCTGGATGTTAATTTTGCGCCAGTCTTCGGTTGAGCCAAGCAAACGCCAATCGGTCTTTATCTATATTGATGAAACACCGAGTTTCCTAGGAATCCCCTAACGCTAACTTAGATGAAGCGCTTTCGCAATCTCGCCAATTTAATGTTGGCTGGAATATTGGCTTCCAGCATCTTGCACAGATGTCACCCCAGTTAAAAGCTGGAATTGAATCTAATGTTGCGAATAAAATTGTTTTTGGCTTAAATCTTGATGAAGCTCGTGAAATGGCAAAATATACTCTGGAGATTGATAAAGAAGATTTTTACAGCTTACCACCATTTTGGGCATATATCAGAACAGAAATCTCACCTAATACCTATCGCTGGCTCATCGGTAAGACCTACCCACCTAAACCAAAAATTAGAGATAGTCGTGTGCCATTTTTGAATAGCTTGAGCCGATACGGACAAGATATTTCAGAAATTGAAAGCCAATTCGAAAACTACATTTTTGAAAAATCTGCTTCGAAAAATGAAGATTCTAATCAAAAATTAACAGATTTAGGGAGGAAAAAGCGTTCCAATCGCTCTTCGAATCGTGTTGATGAAGAAAATTCTTCAACCCCTGATAAATAAAGGTTTTTCAGAATTTTTTTACTCACGACTTACTCCGTAACTAAGCACATTTTACGGGAGCACACCTTTAAATTTTAATGGAGAACAAAACAGATGAAATGGAATTACAAAATAGATAATGATACGCAAATTCTTTACTTTTTGAGTCAAGCAAGATTTGCGACCACCAACCAACTAGCCAGACTCTTTTTGCCAGTAGCGTGAGAGCTGAAACCGCCATTCGCCGTACTAATTTTTGCGCTTCAAAGTCTGAAGAAAAGCTGGATTGGTTTCACACTTAAAACGGCGAATTGGTGGCGCACGCCGTGGCTCTGCTTCTTATGTTTGGCAAATTACTTTTCAGGGACTAAAATTTCTTAAAAACCAAGATGAAACAGTTGTTTTGCGCTATAAAAATAAATACGAGCCAACTCAGCACCATGTTGAACATACTTTAGCGATTACGGAAATTTTTGTTGAGACACTGAGAGGCTGTTCGAGATTCAGAAAAGCTATCACTTGAAAATCTTTTCCTTTGAGCCGAACTCTTGGCGGAGCTACCAAAAACTTTCTGGTATAGGTAGAACTCTAAAGCCCGATGCTTATTTAGAGCTAGTCAATCACGATTACGAAGACCATTATTTTTCTGGAAATAGACCGAAGCACAGAAAGTCTTGCACGTATTGTAAATACTTGTAAGAAATATATTGAATATTATCGGTCAGGTATTGAACAGCGACAAAAGGAAGTTTTTCCCTATGTTTTGTGGGTTGTGCCAGATGATAAGCGAAAGCTGGCGATTTCGAAAGCAATTCAAAAAGAACTATATAACTTTTGGGAACTGTTCACTGTAATAACACTTGAAGAATACCCAGATTATATCAAGGAGGAATAGTTTGAATGAACCAGAAAGAATCAAAGACTAGAGACTCAAAACCAGGCCCTCACGCACCGCCGATGAAATTTGTCGAATTGGTCGAACGACTTACTTAATCCGTCACCGTTTTACTGGAAATCGCAATCTTGAAAATGTCCTAGAAAGGTTGATTTTAAGCGATAAATCACTACTTTAACAGTAGTAAAAATGATATAATAGAAGTATAAGGTGTGTGAACTCCAAAAGGAGAAAAACACATGAACAGAACTTTGACAATTTCAGATTATAGACAAGTAGATACTTCAAATCTTTCAGATATTACGGTGGTTTATTGTCGCTTAAGTCAAGATGATGGGCTGGACGGAGATAGTAACTCAATTATCAATCAGAAGAAAATTCTGCTTGATGTAGTTGAGAGAAAAAGTCTCCCTAATCCTATCTTGTTTGTCGATGATGGTTTCAGTGGCACAAATTTTGACCGTCCAGCTATTTCAGAAGCTCTTAGATTGGTAGAAAATCGGCAAGTTTCAAACTTCGTCGTTAAGGATTTAAGCCGTTTAGGTCGGTCTTATATCAAGGTTGGTCAACTAACGGAAATTACTTTTCCGAGCTTTGATGTCCGCTTTATCGCCTTAAATGATGGAGTAGATTCAAATAAACCTAATGAAACTAACTCAATTTTCTTGCCAATCAAGAGTCTAATGGATGAAATGTATGCGGCAGATACCAGCAAGAAGATTCGGGCGGTTGTTCAAGCTAAAGCGAGAGCTGGCGAGCGTGTCACAAGTAACCCACCTTACGGCTATCTCAAAGATTCAAACAACCCTAAAAATTGGATTATTGACCCAGTTGCTAGCGAAGTTGTGAAACGGATTTTTCAAGAAGCGAAAAGCGGAAAAAGCCTTTCGGAGATTGCGAAAAGGGTTAGAAAATGACAAAATTTTTAAACCAGACCGCCACCGAATCGAAATTGGTTTGAAGTCTATTTCTTCCAGCCCAAATGTGGAAACTTTGCCTTATTTTTGGACGCGAGAAACCCTAAGCGCTATCTTAGGGCGTGAAGAGTATCTTGGGCATACTGTCAATCTTCGAACTCGGACAAAATCTTACAAAGATAAGCGTAAGGTGGATAATCCAAAGGAAGGTTGGTTAATTTTCAAAAATACACACTATGAAGCGATAATTGACCAAGAAACTTTTGATATTGTTCAGAAGATGAGAGTCATAGGCGTTCAAATCAACGCTATAAAAATCGGGCTGGTCACGAAAACTTGTTTGCTGGATTAGTGTTTTGTGGAACTTGTGGGCGAAAACATTATTTTTGCCCACAAGAGAAAAACTGACTTAACCACGACCATTACAAGTGTTCTGGCTATCGTAAGCCGATTGATGGTTGCGAAAAATCCACACTACATCTCATCCAGCCCTGGATTGATATTGTAGGCGGCAAGCCCGCCAAACCATTCAGGAAGTCCCACTTCAACCAAGAAGCCTTTTGAAAAAGCTGGAACAGCAAAGCCAAGCTCACACCGAATAAAAGTGACAACAAACATCAGCGCCAGCAACTCCAAAAAGATGAACAACGCCCCAAAAGAGATTGACACCATTATTCAGAAGCTTTTATGAAGATAATCTACTTGCAAAATTTCAGATGAACGCTTTGTGAAAACTAAGCTTCAGAGCTATGAAGAAGAACAGAAACAACTCTCAAAACTTCCATTTCGACTTACTCGACTCACCAAACAACAAGAAGATAGTCTTAATATTCCAAGTTTATGGCGAGAATTTCCAAATATACAGAGCTACCAAACTAACTGTTGAGATAGTGAATGAGCTGATTGACAAGTAATATTTTTTTGGATACCTTTTACAATGCCTGCCACCAGTTTATCTTGATAGTGGTTATCTCTGATTTGTTGGTTTTCGGTGAAATTATCCATATATCCAAGCTCCAGTAGGACGGCTGGTTTAGCTGTTTCACGTAGTACGGCAAAGCTGCTTTCCAATAAACCAGCATTCTTGGCCCCTGTTTCTGCTAGAAGAGAGGAGTGGATAGCAGCAGCAAGGCGTTTGCTTTCACTCATACGATCAGGGTGGTTGTGCCAGTATTGATTAATCTTGCTTGGATAATCAGGTTCATCACTATAGGAGTAGGTTTGAATACCGCTCGCTTTTGAGTGAATGTTTCCAGTAGCATTGAAATGGATACTGATAAAGATGTCAGAGTTGGTTTTATTTACCATTCTTGAACGCTCAGTCTTAAAATCAACATCGATATCACTGTCACGTGATGTGAGGACAGTATAACCTAATTCTTCTAGTTTCTTACGCAGTTTGCGATAGATTTGCATGTTGAGATCTTTTTCAGCTACATTGTAGTAAAAGGCGCCGGAATCTCGACCACCATGCCCAGGATCGAGGAAGATGGTGTTACTGTATTGGCCTTTTACAAATCCCCCCTCAGTTGAAACTTCAGAAATCCATTGACCGTATTTTTGGAACAAATGTTCCTTTCCATCTATCTTGTAGGTCCCTGATACATAATGTCCGCTATCGTCCAAATAGTAACGAGCCTTGTAATAGTCGTCGTAAATCCACTCATTCTTGGCCATATAACCACCAGACTTGAGATAGTAGGCTCCAATCCATTCACGAGCTGCATAAGTCCCATTCGCTTTTAGATAGAACCAACTGTTGTAGGCCTTATCAAAGATCCACTCTTTTTCAGCCATGGCTCCACTAGATTTGAGGTAGTAGCTTCCTTTCCATTTATTGGAAAGCATGACTCCATTTTGTTCAAAAGCATACCAAGTTCCCTTGATTTTCTCCCATTTGTCTTGGCTATATTTCCCATATTCATTAGCGTAATACCAGTTTTGATCAATCTTCACCCAAGAGTTTTCCGCCATAGCCCCGCTACTGCCGAGCAGGTAGGCACCAACGGTCGTTTTGCTGAGCATCACGCCGTTTTTGTCAAAATAATACCAAGAACCGTTTACTTTTTCCCATTTGTCTTGCGAGATTCTGCCAGATGGTGTGACATAATACCAATTTTGGTCAACCTTCACCCAGCCACTATCCGCCATAGCTCCACTTTTAGTGAGAAGGTAGCCATCAACGATTGTCTGACTGAGCATGATACCATCTTTGTCAAAGTAGTACCAAACTCCTCCGATTTTTTTCCATTTTTGCTGGATGATTTTTCCAGACTCACTGGCGTAGTACCATTTCCCTTCAAGAGCCACCCAACTATTTTCTACCATGACCCCGTCTTTATTGAGAACATAGCCATCAAAGATAGTATCACTGAGTCGATTTCCCTCTTGGTCAAAATAGTACCACTTATCTTGAATTTTTTTCCATTTGAGGACGGGCTGATTGTTTTCATAGAAACGCCACTGCTTGTTTTCTTCCTGCCATCCTTCTTTTTTAGGGGCTTCTTCTTTTGACTTGTCTTTTGGAAGTGTTGCAACCTCCTCTTCAGTTTTAGTTGAAAGATCTTTCTTATCTTCCTTAGAGTTGCTTTGTTCGGTGGTAACAGGAGGATTAGCATTGCTTTCCTCGGCGTAGATAGGTGCTTGGACAAATCCTGCCATTGAAAGGACAACAGTACTTGCCAATATGAACTTTTTCAACGATATTCTCCAATCATTATTTTCTAAGAAATATTATAAAATATGTCTGATGGTTTATCAACTATCAAACTGAACTTCTTCAAGTAGATACTCGATAAAGCGTTCGCCCATTTTGGATAGGCTGGTTTTTTCATGTTGGATATAGACTAGTTCAATGGGATCGTCTATGTCCAGTGGAATGGAAACGATATTGTCTCCATTGAGGTTGCTATTCAAAATCCCTGTTGCAATAGTGTAACCATCCAAACCAATCAAGAGATTAAAGAGGGTGGCACGGTCGCTGACCACGATAGATTTCTTGTGGTGCTCTTGTGAAAGAATCTCTTCCGAAAAGTAGAAAGAAATTGTGTGTCCCTTGGTCATAGCTGAGGTAAGGGAAGTTCTCCAAAGTCAGCCAGTTTGACCTTGTCTTTCTTTGCCAGAGGGTTGGTCTTGCTGACAAAGATATGGGGCTGGGCTGTGAAGAGATGGTGGGCAAGCAGGTGGTTGTCATCCAGCATTTTCGTTAAAACATCACGGTTGTAGCTGTTTAAGAAGAGGACACCGACCTCACTACGGAAGTTCTTGACGTCATCGATAATCTCCCAAGTCCGAGTTTCACGAAGGAAAGAGCTCGTATTTTCTCCATATCACTTTTTCTTTGAGCAGAGAGACAAAGGCATTGACTACAAAGGCATAGTGCTGAGAGGAAACGCTGAAAAGTTCGCGGTGGGCGACAGGATTTTTATAGCGTTCCTCCAGAAGCTGCGTTTGCTCGACAACTTGACGGGCATAGGAGAGAAACTCCATCCCATCACGGGTTAAGGTAATGCCCTTGGGATTGCGGATAAAGATTTCAATGCCCATTTCATTTTCCAAGTCTCGAACGGCATTAGAGAGACTGGGTTGGGTGATAAAGAGTTGCTTGGCTGCCTCATTCATAGAGCCAGTTTCGACGATTTTGATAATATAGTGTAGTTGTTGAATTCTCATGTTTTTATTGTACCATACTTGCGGAAGAAAGGGCAATGAAGACGAAGAAAATAGGGGGAAAGAGCCGGTCCAGTATTGAAAAAATGTCTAGAATTTGCTAAAATGGAAGCTATGAAAACATTCTATGATGTGCAGCAATTTCTCAAACAATTTGGCATTATTGTTTACATGGGGAAGCGCTTGTATGATATTGAACTGATGAAGCTCGAACTCTCTCGGATCTATGATGCAGGTCTGATGGACAAGCTAGACTATCTAGAGGCGGAAGCTGTTCTTCGTAGAGAGCACAAGATAGAATTAGACTACATAGAGAAAAATGGAGATAAGAACTTATGACAATTTGGATTGTTTGGGGAATCGTTCTGGCGATGGCGGCATGGATGGGCTATAACTACCTTCGTATTCGTCGTGCGGCTAAGATTGTGGACAATGCAGAATTTGAAGCCTTGATTCGGAAAGGACAGTTGATCGATGTCCGTGATGCAGCAGAATTTCACAGAAAACATATCCTCGGAGCCCGCAATATTCCCTCAAGTCAGTTGAAGTCAAGCCTTGCAGCCCTTCGTAAGGATAAACCTGTCCTTCTCTACGAAAACCAACGTGGACAACGAGTGACCAATGCAGCACTTTATCTGAAAAAGCAAGGTTTCTCTGAGATTTATATCCTATCCTATGGGTTGGATTCTTGGATTGGTAAGGTCAAGACTAGCTAAGATTCTATTAAAAACTGTCGAATGATAGATAAAGCTAGCATTTTATGGTATCATCATTTATATTAAATTTAAGGAGATTTTAGTAATATGAATTCACAACAAAAGAAAAAAACCTTCACTTATTTTAGGTATCTTATCTATCGTCCTTGGTTTGCTTTCTCCAATAGTGGGTCTGATTTTGGGGATCATAGGATTGGTCTTGGCTTTTTCATACCAAAAAGAATCTGGACTAGACTATAAAACAGAAAAAATTCTGAATATCATAGGACTTGTAGTTTCTGTTCTTAACTGGATTCTAGCTGTCGCAGTATTTTTTAGATAAGCAATAAACAAAAAAGCTTTAAATTTAAAGCTTTTTTATTTTATCGACTCATCTCTAAATAGTTTTTTATGATTTCCAATTCCTCTGGATTTAAGGGACGGTATTGCCCTTCTGCTAGTTCTGAGTTTAATGTAAAATCGCCGAACTGGACTCTTTTTAAGGCAGTCACCTTGACACCAACTGAGAGGAACATTTTTTTAACCTGATGAAATTTTCCTTCTGAGATGGTAATAGAGGCATGGCTCTCTGTTGGGCTTGCGTCTAGAATTTCAAGCTGAGCAGGTTTACAGGCAGTCCCATCTAAAAAGATAATCCCATCTTTGAACTTTTGGATATGGTCTGGTGTGAGCAGTCCATTAACCTTGACTTGGTAAGTTTTATCTACATGATATTGAGGATGGAGGAGTTGAAAACCAAGAGGTCCATTGTCTGTCAAAAGGAGCAGTCCTGTAGTATCGCGGTCTAGCCTGCCTATCGCGTAGAGTTGGTCTGACTGGATATTTTTGGGGACTAGGTCCATGACGGTTGGAAGTTTCTTATCCTTGCTAGCTGTAACGACTCCGTTTGGCTTATGAAGCATGAGGTAGTTGTGCTCGTATCCTTGGATTTGCCGTCCTTGAAAGACTAGTTTTTGTAATCCAGTGTCGACATTTTGAGCGAGGGAGCTGGCTGGACAATCGTCCACTAGGATTTCTTTTTTTTGAAGTGCCTGTTTCATAGCCTTGCGACTGACCTTTTCTTGGGCTAATAATCTATCTAAACGCATACCAGCTTATCTTATCATAAGTCTCTGACTTTGAAAAGGGTTGCCTTGCCTAGAAAAGCAGAGTGAAAACATTTACACTTAGCTGAACTGTGATTTTTGGATAAGACTGTGGTATAATTGTTCAGTTAGAAATAAAAATTTAAATATTAGAGGAAATCATGACAAAATTAAGAGAAGATATCCGTAACATTGCGATTATCGCCCACGTTGACCACGGTAAAACAACCCTCGTTGACGAATTATTGAAACAATCAGAAACGCTTGATGCACGTACTGAATTGGCAGAGCGTGCTATGGACTCAAACGATATCGAGAAAAGAGCGTGGAATTACCATCCTTGCTAAAAATACAGCCGTTGCTTACAACGGAACTCGTATCAATATCATGGACACACCAGGACACGCGGACTTCGGTGGAGAAGTTGAGCGGATCATGAAAATGGTTGACGGTGTTGTTTTGGTTGTGGATGCCTACGAAGGAACCATGCCACAAACTCGTTTCGTATTGAAAAAGGCCTTGGAACAAGACCTTGTCCCAATCGTGGTTGTCAACAAAATCGATAAACCATCAGCTCGTCCAGCAGAAGTAGTGGACGAAGTCTTGGAACTTTTCATCGAGCTTGGTGCAGATGATGACCAGCTTGATTTCCCAGTGGTGTATGCTTCTGCTATCAACGGAACATCTTCCTTGTCTGATGATCCTGCTGATCAAGAAAAAACAATGGCACCAATCTTTGATACCATCATCGACCATATCCCAGCTCCAGTAGACAACTCTGATGAGCCTTTGCAATTCCAAGTGTCACTTTTGGACTACAATGACTTCGTAGGTCGTATCGGCATCGGTCGTGTCTTCCGTGGTAGTGTAAAAGTTGGAGACCAAGTTACCCTTTCTAAACTTGATGGTACAACCAAGAACTTCCGTGTTACAAAACTCTTCGGTTTCTTTGGTTTGGAACGTCGTGAAATTCAAGAAGCTAAAGCAGGTGACTTGATCGCCGTTTCAGGTATGGAAGATATCTTTGTTGGTGAAACCATTACTCCGACAGATGCCATTGAACCACTTCCAATTCTTCACATTGATGAGCCAACGCTTCAAATGACCTTTTTGGTAAACAACTCACCATTTGCAGGTCGTGAAGGGAAATGGGTAACTTCTCGTAAGGTGGAAGAACGCTTGCAGGCAGAATTGCAAACAGACGTTTCCCTTCGTGTTGACCCAACTGATTCACCAGATAAATGGACTGTTTCAGGACGTGGAGAATTGCACTTGTCAATCCTGATCGAAACCATGCGTCGTGAGGGTTATGAACTTCAAGTATCTCGTCCAGAGGTTATCGTAAAAGAAATCGACGGTGTCAAATGTGAGCCATTTGAACGTGTTCAAATCGATACTCCAGAAGAATACCAAGGATCTGTTATCCAAAGCCTTTCTGAACGTAAGGGTGAAATGTTGGATATGATTTCAACTGGTAATGGTCAAACTCGTTTGGTCTTCCTTGTTCCAGCGCGTGGTTTGATCGGATACTCAACTGAGTTCTTGTCAATGACTCGTGGTTACGGTATCATGAACCATACCTTCGACCAATACTTGCCATTGATTCCAGGGGAAATTGGTGGACGTCACCGTGGTGCCCTTGTTTCCATCGATGCTGGTAAGGCAACAACTTACTCAATCATGTCTATCGAAGAACGTGGTACAATCTTTGTCAACCCAGGTACTGAGGTTTACGAAGGAATGATTATCGGTGAAAACTCTCGTGAAAACGACTTGACAGTTAACATCACTAAGGCCAAACAAATGACCAACGTTCGTTCAGCTACCAAGGACCAAACAGCGGTTATCAAGACACCTCGTATCTTGACCCTTGAAGAGTCACTTGAGTTCTTGAACGACGATGAGTACATGGAAGTAACGCCTGAGTCTATCCGTTTGCGTAAGCAAATCCTTAACAAGGCAGAGCGTGAGAAAGCCAACAAAAAGAAAAAATCAGCTGAATAAGAGCTAGAAAGAGATAAAGATGGTTTATTTAATCATAGGGATACTCTTATTACTACTCTATGTATTTGCGACACCTCAAAGTATCAAAGGAACAGTCAACATCGTTATCTTGGTCTTTGTATTTGTTGCACTTTTGATTTTGTTGATGTTGTCCATCTTGCAAATCTTCCAATTACCAACAGAATTCTTTGTCACAATAGCCATGCTGGCCCTAGCCTACTTTAGCTTGAGGGACATTACACTCATGCCTGTAAAAAAGAGCAAAAGAAGATAAATAGAAAGGGAGCTAAGGCTCTCTTTTTTGATGTTATAATGAGGGTTAGAGCATTTTCGCTTAGTATTATTTCTATAAAAATGGTAAAATAGTAGGAGTAGAAATGGAGTTTGAGACATGAAAGTAATCGATCAATTTAAAAATAAGAAAGTCCTTGTTTTAGGTTTAGCTAAGTCTGGTGAGTCTGCGGCCCGTTTGTTGGATAAGCTGGGTGCTATTGTCACTGTTAATGACGGCAAATCTTTCGAGGAAAATCCTACTGCACAAAGCTTGCTAGAAGAGGGAATCAAAGTTGTCACTGGTGGGCATCCTTTGGAATTGTTGGATGAAGATTTTGCTCTGATGGTAAAAAATCCAGGTATCCCGTATAGCAATCCCATGATTGAAAAGGCATTGGCAAAGGGGATTCCAGTCTTGACTGAGGTGGAATTGGCTTATTTGATTTCGGAAGCGCCAATTATCGGTATCACTGGTTCAAATGGGAAAACAACCACAACAACGATGATTGGGGAAGTTTTGACTGCTGCTGATCAGCATGGTCTCCTATCAGGAAATATCGGCTATCCTGCTAGTCAAGTGGCTCAAACTGCAACAGCCAAGGATACCCTTGTCATGGAGTTGTCTTCCTTCCAACTAATGGGAATCCAGGAGTTCCATCCAGAGATTGCGGTCATTACCAATCTCATGTCTAGCCACCTTGACTATCATGGCTCTTTTGAAGAATATGTAGCAGCTAAGTGGAATATCCAGAAGAATATGACAGTAGCTGACTTTCTTGTCTTGAATGTTAATCAAGACTTGGCAAAAGACTTGACCACAAAAACACAAGCCACTGTTGTTCCATTTTCAACAAAGGAAAAGGTTGATGGAGCTTATCTAGAAAACGGTCTACTCTACTTCCGCGGCGAAGCAGTCATGTCAGCTGATGAGATTGGTGTTCCAGGTAGCCACAATGTGGAAAACGCCCTTGCAACAATTGCAGTAGCCAAACTTCGTGGTGTAGACAACCAAACCATCAAGGAAACTCTTTCAGCCTTTGGTGGTGTCAAGCACCGTCTCCAGTTTGTTGATGAAATTCAGGGTGTCAAATTCTATAACGATAGCAAGTCAACCAATATCTTGGCTACTCAAAAAGCCTTGTCAGGATTTGACAACAGTAAGGTTATCTTAATTGCAGGTGGTTTAGACCGCGGTAATGAGTTTGACGAATTGGTTCCAGATATTACTGGGCTCAAGAAGATGGTTATCCTCGGTCAATCTGCAGAACGTGTCAAACGGGCAGCGGATAAGGCTGGTGTGGCTTATGTAGATGCGACAGATATTGCAGATGCGACCCGCAAGGCTTATGAGCTAGCGACTCAAGGAGATGTGGTTCTTCTCAGCCCTGCCAATGCTAGCTGGGATATGTATGCCAACTTTGAAGTACGTGGTGACCTATTTATCGACACAGTAGCGGAGTTAAAGGGATAATATGAAAAAAATAGTTTTTACTGGTGGGGGAACGGTTGGACACGTCACCCTTAACCTCTTATTAATGCCTAAGTTTATTGAAGACGGCTGGGAAGTTCACTATATTGGTGACAAGCATGGAATCGAACACCAAGAAATCCTCAAGTCAGGTTTGAATGTGACCTTCCATTCCATAGCGACAGGAAAATTACGTCGCTATTTCTCTTGGCAAAATATGCTGGATGTCTTCAAAGTTGGTTGGGGAATTGTTCAATCTTTCTTTATCATGTTACGACTGCGTCCACAGGCTCTCTTTTCTAAAGGGGGATTTGTCTCTGTGCCGCCAGTTATCGCTGCGCGTGTATCTGGAGTGCCTGTCTTTATCCACGAATCGGACCTGTCCATGGGCTTGGCCAATAAAATTGCCTATAAATTCGCAACTAAGATGTACTCAACCTTTGAGCAGCCTGCTAGTCTTGCAAAAGTCGAGCACGTGGGGGCAGTGACCAAGGTAACAGGCCAGAGATGCCAGAACCAGACGAGTTGGTGGATATCCAAACCCACTTTAATCCCAAATTACCGACGCTCCTTTTCGTCGGTGGTTCTGCAGGAGCTCGTGTCTTTAACCAATTGGTGACAGAACATAAAAAAGAGCTGGCAGAACGCTACAATATCATTAATCTCACTGGAGATTCTAGCCTCAATGAATTGAGTCAAAATCTCTTTCGTGTTGACTATGTGACGGACCTCTATCAACCCTTGATGGAGATGGCAGATGTGGTGGTGACGCGTGGTGGTGCCAACACAATTTTTGAGCTTTTGGCAATGGCGAAACTCCATCTCATCGTACCATTGGGTCGTGAAGCAAGTCGAGGAGACCAGATTGAAAATGCAGCCTACTTTGTTAAGAAAGGTTATGCAGAAGAACTTCAAGAAAGTGACTTGACCTTGGAAAGCTTGGAAGAGAAAATCAGTCACCTGCTTAGTCACAAGGAACAATACCAAGCTAGTATGAGGGCTTCAACTGAGTTGAAATCTCTTGATGATTTTTATGCCCTACTAAGAAAAGACTTATCATAAGGAATATCAATGTCAAAGGATAAGAAAAAAGAATCAACCCCCAAGAAAGAATTGTCTGAATGGCAGAAACGAAACCAAGAATACCTAAAGAAAAAGGCTGAGGAAGAAGCTGCCCTAGCTGAGGAGAAGGAAAAGGAAAAACAAGCTCGAAAGGAGGCCAACTCGAAACTATTGGAGGAGGCCAAAAAATCCTCGAGTCAGTCGGACGAAGAAGATACAAGTCCAAGTAAGGAACTATCCGAAAAAGAAGAAAAATCTCAAAAGGATGACTATAAAGTCAACGAAGAAAAAGAGAAGAAAAAAGAAAAACCAGCCAAGCCTAAAATCGCTCCAGTTCATATTTGGCGAGCTGTGAGTATCTTAGTGCCAAGTATTCTGGTCCTCCTTCTCTCAGTCTACCTGTTGACTCCGCTCTCGACCATCAAAAATATCGAAGTTAAGGGAAATAGTAACACCCAGGCGGACGACATTAAACAGGCTTCTGGGATTCAAGACAGCGACTATACCTTAGCCCTGTTGTTGGATAAGGAAAAATACGCTGAGCGAATCAAGTCCAACCATTGGATAGAGTCAGCAAAGATTGATTATCAATTTCCAACTAACTTTACGATTGAGGTTAAGGAATTTGATATTGCTGGTTACTATGTGACAGGTGAAGACCACTATCCAATCCTATCTAGTGGAACAATTGACTCAAGTCCTGTCAACCTTTTGAACCTGCCTGAGACCTACCTAACAGTTACCTTTAACGATGAGCAGCAGGTGAAAGAGCTGATTGCGGGTCTTTCTAGCATCAGTGAGGACATAAAGAGCCAAATCCAGAAAATAGAATTAGCGCCAAGCAAGGCAACAGCAGATCTTCTAAAAATTACCATGCTGGATACAGATGAAATATTGGTTCCCTTGTCAGAGTTAAGTAAAAAATTGCCTTATTATAGCAAAATTAAGCCACAACTAGCAGAACCGAGCTTTATTGATATGGAAGCTGGAATCTATAGTACTAGCCTAGCGGATAAACTTTTGCAAGAAGCTGAGGAAAAAGCTAAAAAAGAGGCACAGGAAGCTGAGAAGAAAAAACAGGAAGAAAAAGAAGCAGAAGAAAAGAAACAACAGCAACAACAATAAAACCCAGTTTTTACTTGACAAGTTCCTATATAAATAATAGAATAGTAAAAAACCTTTAAAGCAGTCCAGAGAGGCAGCTAAGGTTAGACGGTGAAAGGGAGGAGACTACCCATTTTTCGTGGAACCTTGCTGCTAGCAGGTTCCTTTTTCATAGTCATTTTAAGGAGTTTGATGGACTGTAAGAAGAATCAAAAGGAGAAATATATGCGTGAGAGTCGTCCAGTCATTGCCCTAGATTTTCCAAGTTTTGAAGAAGCGAAGGAATTCTTAGCCCTTTTTCCAGCAGAAGAAAACCTTTATCTAAAGGTAGGGATGGAGCTCTATTATGCAACGGGTCCTGATATCGTGTCTTACTTGAAAGGTCTGGGTCATAGTGTCTTTCTGGATCTCAAGCTTCATGACATTCCCAATACAGTCAAGTCAGCTATGAAGGTCTTGTCTCAGCTTGGTGTGGATATGACCAATGTTCATGCTGCTGGTGGTGTGGAGATGATGAAGGCTGCGCGTGAAGGTCTTGGGACACAGGCCAAATTGATCGCTGTAACGCAGCTTACATCAACGTCGGAAAGTCAGATGCAGAATTTTCAAAATATCCAAACCAGCCTGCAAGAGTCTGTGATTCACTATGCTAAAAAGACAGCTGAAGCGGGCTTGGATGGTGTCGTTTGCTCGGCTCAGGAAGTGCAACTCATCAAAGAAGCCACCAATCCAGATTTTATCTGTCTGACACCGGGAATTCGTCCAGCGGGAGCTGCGGTTGGAGACCAAAAACGCGTCATGACGCCAGCGGATGCTTATCAAATCGGTAGTGACTATATCGTAGTAGGACGTCCCATTACCCAAGCTGAGGATCCTGTTGCAGCTTATCATGCTATCAAGGATGAATGGAACCAAGACTGAAATTAAAGAAATAGATTAGAAAAACAAAAGGAGAATACTATGACACTTGCTAAAGATATCGCTAGCCATCTCTTAAAAATCCAAGCCGTTTACCTCAAACCAGAAGAGCCTTTCACTTGGGCATCTGGTATCAAGTCACCGATTTACACTGATAATCGTGTGACACTAGCCTATCCAGAAACTCGTACCTTAATTGAAAATGGCTTTGTGGATGCTATCAAAGAAGCCTTTCCAGAAGTTGAGGTGATTGCGGGAACAGCAACAGCGGGGATTCCTCACGGAGCTATCATTGCTGACAAGATGAACATGCCTTTTGCCTACATTCGTAGCAAACCAAAAGACCACGGAGCTGGTAATCAAATCGAAGGACGGGTAGCTCAGGGGCAAAAAATGGTAATTGTAGAAGACCTAATATCAACTGGTGGGTTCAGTTCTCGAAGCCGTAGCAGCCGCTAAACGAGAAGGAGCAGATGTGCTTGGAGTTGTAGCGATTTTCAGCTACCAATTGCCAAAAGCAGATAAGAATTTCTCAGACGCAGGTGTCAAGCTAGTCACGCTTTCTAACTACAGCGAACTGATTCACCTAGCTCAAGAAGAAGGCTATATCACACCAGAAGGGATTGGATCTCTTAAAAACGCTTTAAAGAAGACCAAGAAAAAATTGGCAAGGATAATTTATAAAAAAGACCAGACAAGTTTGAGCGAGCTTATCTGCCCAACTTTTAAAATGAAGGTCAGACTAAAGAAAAGGTCTCGATTAGCGAATTGATTTCCTCTTTTCTTCATAGTCAATTACAGTAAAACCTCTAGAACGATTGGAATATCCATCTTTCTAGGAGTTTTTTTATTATGTATTTAATTGAGGTTTATTTGGAATGATTTTCATTCAAATCAGCTTTTTCTTTTTAATTGATA